>Ga0136560_1000806_pt1 | contig 15861 bp, 20 predicted proteins | sample AntRauMeHopE1497_FD_104925 | JGI IMG/M metagenome (GOLD analysis project Ga0136560, IMG submission 104925) | Saline lake microbial communities from Rauer Islands, Antarctica - Metagenome Hop E1 #497 | ecosystem: Environmental > Aquatic > Non-marine Saline and Alkaline > Saline | place... | reverse complement strand
TGCTATGCTACCCCATCATGCTCGCGGTCGGGCATCGCAATTCCCCTCCACCCATTCGCAGTGGTATGGGCCCATCATGGAGCTACATTATGGCACGACTGCCCGGAACACGTGTAATACCGAGTCGTGATCCCATCCAGCTCCTGCAAGAAACTAGGATTCGAGGCCTTGGTGTCGTTGTAGAGGTTCACCAGCTCGTATGGGTCCGTCCTGAGGTTGAAAAGTTCCCACATATACGGCCTGCTCATGTTGGTTTGCTTGCCATACGGGTCGTATCTCGCGTATTTCCACATGGTTCCGTCATCTGCACGGTATGTGATCCCAGTGTACGTGTTACTCCCTGCGAGTCGATGAGAGGACTAGCATGATTAGTGGTGGGGTGGGGACGATGGCGGCGAGAGTCTAGGTGCACTGCTGCCTGCAGAACAGGATCAAATAACGCGGATCTAGAATCTAGATCCCGCCAGCTGTGTAGCGATGCGAATTACGAACTCAGGCGGTAGAGAAAGCTGCAAGCTGAAGACTGAGCAAATCGGGCAGCACAATAACCATAAACTTACAGTCGTCGAGCGGGTGCCGTGTACCCACCTCCCAGGGTCCCTGATTCCAGTAGGAGACAGTGGCTGCCTTGCGAGTGGGTATTACACTCGCAGCGAGATGCTCGCGCACTGCCAGTGGCATGTCGCTCTCAGCCGCCCCTTCCATCAGGAGAGGGACCACACTCTGTCCAGAATAGTCAGCTGGGATGTCCACCCCTGCTAGCCCCAGAATCGTGGGAGCGAGGTCTACCTGTGTTCCGAGGAATTCAGTCTAGGATCCGGGTTTGATCCCCGGCCCCTTGAACACCATGGGAATCCTCAGGGAGTGTTCGTACACGAGAAATTTGTTGGATGGAAGCATGTGATTGCCGAGATTGTAGCCTGCGAACAGTTTTCGACAAAGTGACATTCAAAAGTTGCATTCAAACCGATACGAAGACCCAGATGCAAAATTTCAGAACGTCGAGACTAAAAAACTAATGCATCGGGGCGAATTCCTCACCGTGATCAGACGTCACCAGAAAGTACGTGTTGTTGAGCTCTCCGATCTCATCGAAAGCATTCACGATGCCCGCGAAACTGTCATCGACAGAGAGGAGGGCTTTGCATCGTTTCTGTGCGAGCTCGTCGATCCCATCTTCGTCCTTTTCGTCAAAGTATGGCTAGCACGATGTTAGCTCGCTGAAGTTGGTGCCCCCGAACCACCAGACATCGCCATCGCCTGCAGGCCCGGGCCCTGTAGGCGGGAGCTTGCTGCACTCTGTCCGTATCGGGCCGGAGTAGTTATAGTTTGGGATTCGCGGTGCCTTGATTGAATCACACGCCGTACCATGCTCGTACCATGGTGCCGGGGTTGCCGGAGAATGCGGGGCGTGTGGAGCGAAATCTGCGGATGGCGGGTCTGATGCAGGATGTTGTCATAGCGATATAAAGAGGGAATCGACCAGAGTCAATGCGTCAAACCGGGCAAAACCAACTCGTTGGTTATACGGGTAGGGGTAGAGGGTGTGGAAAGGGTGTATGGTGAAGAGCAGGGATGACTTCCTAGAAGAGAGGGGGATTAGGAAATCTCCTCACAGATGAACAGTGGTCGCTCTGGTTCGGACTACTTGGATGAATGAATGAATTCGACGGTTCGATTACCGATGGTCGAAGTGTCGTAGCCGTTGCCTTTGCCGTGCCATTCCGGGCCATTGTTGGTTGGTGTGTTGCAGTTAGATTGGGAAGCATTCCATGGCCACTCGCATCCCTCCTTGGTGTTGTCAAAGAATGTGCCATCCACGTACCCTGTGTGCTCGAACCACGTGTCTAAGAGAGGAATGGGGGGTAGAAGGAGCGATACAGTCGGAGAGGTAAAAAAAAGGGGGGCGGTGTGATCTAGCATTACCAGGTACCGATGATCCAAGATATTTGTCACTACTACTGCTCCTGACTACATGCACAGCAACACCCAAATTGAGCTAGAACAGGAGCGAGAATCAGCCAGATGCGAGCGTGGGAATGCTTAGTATAATCGCAGGCGGCCTTTTCTGTACAACATGCTTTACATGCCAGTGGTAAGTCGGTCGTATGTCGTACGTGTGTGGCTCACCGAAGGCTCCGAGAAGGTGAAAATCCATCCCATGCGCACTAGGGTTCTTTCCGCCGCACTCCTCGTTCATGCCTGCGATCAAATCGATGCATATATGTAGTATGGGAGGCTCTTAATGACTTTTTTGTCGGCGAGCGGATTACCCGGGCCGATGGAATCGCCTCAGGTTTGATATTATCTGATGCTGGGTAGTCAGTCCCTCGAGTCTCACATTTTCCGAAAAGCCCTGTTCGGTAACCCCCATCCTCCCGAAGCCGAATAGGGAAGGCGTGAGGCCAAACTTTGCGTAAATCCAGCTGATTCACGGCGCCACTCGAAACCTTCGGTGAAGGCGTCAACTGCGTGCTCGCGATCTCAGGTAGGTATCTCGATGAAAAGAGTTCACTACGCGATGGGGCGCATATCGGAGTCGCGATCCTCCATTGATCAGCCCACATGCCATTTTTCTCCAACAAATCCTTAGTTTGTTGCATTGTGGCGGGGGTCGAGTCCCAACCCCCTAGAATGGCATCCTAATCATCAGTAATTAGTAGCACGATATTCGGACTACCGGCCTTTGCGGGGCCGGGAGGCGGTGGACCAGAAGCATGCAGCAACGCAGCGTTAGATAGAATAATACCCAAGACATTTCGCATTGAACTATTGGGTTATATTTGCCCAGGGCTCGATCGAATGCATGACGCATCGGCAGTTGCAGTTTCGGTTTGCGGCGCTGCGGATCTTCCGGGTCGTTCGCCGCGCAGCACGCGGCAAGCAGTAAGTCAAACAGATGTACGGGAACACATGTGAAATGGTAGAATTTAAAAGAACAGACTCTCAGAAAACGAGACGAGCGCATAGGCCAACATTGGCAGAGCACTGGTCAAATCGCAAGTCAAAGAGGGGCGAACCATTTTCGCCGATGGTCCTTTTCGATTCCGGACGACGGAGGACCATATCGATGTCGCCATCATCAGCTAGACCGACTGCCAGCGCGTGCTCTCCCTCCCTTCTGTCCCTTTGAAGCAGTTGCTCCGCCAGCCAGCGCCTCGGCTTCTGCCGCTCTCATCCTCGCATAGTCGGGCAGGTAGCTGCTTATGCAAGCCATTAGCTCAGCGAAGAACACGGGGTCCAAGATCCTAAGGAACATTCGCACCGAGGCCGGGTAGTAGCCCTGCTCGATGACGACCCGGCGTCCGACCCCAGCGAGCATGATCTGCGCCAGGGTGTCCGGTGTGGTGCCTGTCGCTTTGAACATCTCCAGGAGGTCGATGCTGTGCTTGACCTGGTCGTAGAATCGGGATGCAACGGGCGACGGGTGCACCACGGAAACATCTATTCCCAGGGGGGCGCACTCCGGGGCGATGCTGGTCGCAAACTCGGTCAGGTAGGCCTTGGTCGCACCATACATACATGAAAAGGGGGCTGGCATGAATCCGGCTGGACTGCTCGTGAATACGACGCACCCGCGCTTTGCCTTCGTCGACAAGGGGTTCCCGTCGCTGGAGCCTTCATTCTTCAGCCGACCAATGAAATGGCTGGCCATGGCCATGGCTGCAGTCGCATTGCAGTTTGAAATGGCGAGGTGCAGGCCGAGAGGCGTCGCGTCAAAGAACCCAGTCTTCATGAATCCTGCGGGCTAGGAAAAACGAACCGAGGTGAAAGCAATAGCGCTGAGATGACAATTTTGCGCTTCTCTCGATACACGGTCCGATGTTTTGCATGCTTGCACTCACCTGCATTCAAGAAAACAACCCGAGGCAAGATATCGGCTGTGCCCTTGATCACGTCAGGGAGGTACTCCGATGGAGGCTTCGATAGGTCAGCGCCGATGCCGCGGAACTCAATCCTGGGAAACTCTTCACGAAGTTCTCCAACAGATTTCTCGAGTAGGGCATCACCAAGTGCAACGATCACGACGTTGAGCCCGTCCGTGGCTAGCCGTTTCACAACTGCTAAGCCGATTCCGCTTGAACCTCCTGACACAACAGCCCAGGTTTTCTTCTCGCCTCCTCCGTATACCTTAGCCATATTACGCGCGCGAAAGCAGCACAATGAGTACGTCTCGATCGAAACATACTAGGCCACGCTGCCAATAAAGGTTAGCCCAGCCAATGCAAGGATACCGGCGCAGAAAATCGTCACCCAAGGCCCGTACTGCGTGCCGAGAGCAGAGATAATGGTTCCGTCTACGTATGAACCAATGTCTTGCAAAGAAACCGGCATTGCTACCTAAAGTGAGCGAGAGTATGGATCGAACCTTCGAGTGGACAAACCGACAAAATATGCACGGCTTAATCTCGCGTAAACCTGATAAACTGCGATCCAGACATGTAGCTTGTCAGTGCAGGTGCAAGGACTACTGTGAGTTTTGGTATTGCTTCACCAGTCTTCAAAGCTCAAGTCGGGGTCGGATGGGTCACCCTCTGCCACCTGGACATTCCTGACAGAGCTAGGCAGTGCTTCTCCGTCACCCTGCGAAGGCAAGGCACCGCCGTTCGAGTCCTGCTCCTCCCCCGCCCCTGCACTGTTCCCCAAAACATGGCCGATATCCACATAGTCACCATTATCATCGCCTCCCTCGCCTTCACCTGCGCCATCGCCTTCACCTGCACCATCGCCATCGCCATCGCCCTCATCGACACCCCAATCCTCCCAATCCTCCCCGTCCGCTGCATCACCATGCAATGCACCCCCATCCATGCGGGTAACCTCCTCGCGACCAGTGGAGCTTGGTCCAGATGACCAGCTTGCGTGCTCTGAGGAAGAAACCCCGCCCAACGCTGTTTGAGATCGAGTTCCGCCAGACGGCACCGCCGCCTGCCCAACGACAGGCTCGTTTTCGATTTGCCTTGCCCCTGATCTCCATCCCCCTTTCCCTTCGGCTTCGGCTTTCCCTTCAACGCTTTCTTCTCCAAAGGCCGACTGAGCTGCCGCCTGTACAGACGCGGATAGCCAGCCCATCACGCCCTGGGATCCGCTGGCCGCGGCGGAGAGAGCTGAGCGTGCGGCTGTTGCTCGCAGATCTGCTGCCTCCTCGGCTGCTAGCACCCCAGCTCGCTCAGTGTCCACCCGGCGGAGTGCCAGCATCGCAAACCGTTCGCTACAATCGAGGAGGATATCGGTGCTCTTTGTGTCGGTCCATGCGCACCGCGAGCCTCTGGTTTCAGCGTGCTCCATGTGTTCCCTGAAACCGAGCATCCAAGCGAGCAACCCCCGCAGCCTATCGTAGCGGTTCGAAGCCTTACCGGCAGGTGCACTGCCATGCAATGAGCTGACGGCTCGCTACCCTGGGACAGCGAAGGCATGATCCGCGGCAGAATCAACACTACCTGACAGGACCAGCTCACAGAGGAAGAGGCCGGCGGCCACCGCACCAAAGAGCTGATCCTCGGACCCTGCCTCGATCCATGACCTGCCTAAGGAAGGCACGAGCCCCAGGATTGCACTCATACTCGCTGGGCTGGCCTCGCTCAGAGTGGCCACACCAACCGATTCAGCTACGCGCACAAGGCACGAGACCAGCATGCTGCAATGCAATGAATCGCCGCTACGACCTTGCATCGCCTCTTGGGCAGTGCTGCTCGCATCAAACAATGCATCGTCCACTGCCCGACGAATCTCTCCGGGAATAGACAAGCCCCCTTCCCCCTCTCCTTCTCCTTCGCCGTCATCGTCATCCCGGTTGAAGCCTCCGCCTGTGCCCGTCACGATCGAGAGGGCAAGACCGGCGAGAGTCGTACACACAGCCGGATACGCAGCGGAACCTTGGCGCCGCGCAATGGCAAGACCGTTGAGGACAAGCAGACAGGCGTTCTCCCTAGCATCTTCGTCCACGTCCTCCTCCTCCGCGCCCTGTGCACCTCTGCTGTCTCGCCCGGCTTGCCCCCCCTTTGCCTACAAGCGTGATGTGCCTTGTAGCACAAGCAGTCTGACGGCATCAGCGACTAGAAACACATGTACCGCCAGCCGACTATCGACAGCCGACTACCCTGTCCCGGCTCGATCCTTACTGATGGCTTCGGCCTCATCCAGTGCCATTGCTAGCGCATTTGTGAGCTCTCTCAGTAGAGAGGCTGCACACGCCCAAGCTTCTGCTCCGGCGAGGGAATACCCACCAGCGCCTGCACCATGATGTAATGCATCTCCACCTGCAGGGTTTTCAATAATGGGGGAAGATTGTAATCCCAGGCGCAGAGCAGTGGAGAGGGTTGTTCCCTGGAGGGGGGCAGCAGCAGCATCTAGTACTCGCATCGGCCAGTCATCGGCATCAGCAGCCGACAGGCCTCGCAATGCGCCAAGCAGTTCCATCACACGGCGACGCTAACTCCCAGCATGCATATCATACGACGACGAAGAACCACCTTGCACAAACATGCTACACAGGAACGCTTTCGCCGCAACAGAGGCGAGCCTGAGCTCGGCAGATCTATCAGGCTTCACGGCTGTTAGCCCTTCCAACAGCGACATACATGCCTGTCCACTCTTGGGGGGCGCAGAAGGACCTGTGCTACCTTTCGATCCACGGGCTGTGCTGCCGAGCGGTCCAGTCGAAGGTTCTTCCCGAGCACCACCTAGAAGTGTACGGACGGCCGATTGGGTTGCCTAAAGACCTACCTGATCGAGCGATGCCTCAATCAACGATCGAGCTTTGACCTGCTCTAGGAGCGGGTCAACACTGACCCCGCTCAAATCGCTGGTACTTCCCGTGCTGATGACCCCTTGGGCTTGTGCCGTCTCAAGTGCAGATGCCACGCGCTGCCGGAGCTGCGCTAGCGAGTCTGATTCGGACTCAGACGTCGCTAGAATGGACAGCAATGCCCTGGCTGCTTCAATTCCACTGACCACGTCCGAGTGCATCTCGGCGCTGAGCTCGCTGTCACCGCTCAAGGAACCTGGTGCTGGTGCCATTAGCCAAGCTAATGCTTGGGCAACCGCAGCACCCAGGCATTGCCCGCCGCGAGCTTCGGGCTAGACTAGGTATACCCGCGTGGCAATTCGGGTAGCAGTCGAGCTGTGATCGGCAGGCCGGAAGCCCGTGCCCGCGTGTTCCTCCATTGTACCTGTAGTGACCCCCTAAACTGTGCTTGAACCTGAGGAGGCAGCTGATTCGCTAAGAACTGCCAGTCCGGCAGGCCTTGTAGCAGCATCGTTAAACCATTCATCAGATCTATGCACATCCTTTGCTGCCTGTATCAGGACAGAACGCGCGAGCCGAAGCCTGGCATGATACAGACCCAAGATGGTATTCTCGGCATCAAGCCCCAGGCATCGCACGATCGCTTCCGTCACTATTCCATCGAGACCGAGCAGAAGACAGGCCTGCATCACCCCCTAGGCACCTGCTAGCAGGAGTAAGATCCTAAGGGAGTCGGAGGGGGCGAAGCCATTCGCGGCCTCTGTAGTTTCATCTTGCAACTCTGACAACGCCAACGCCAAGGCAACTACCTGCGGTAGATGCTATGCTGTCTCGGCCCCATGGGATTCTACACACGCACCATGAGATGCCAGAAGCTGCAGCTGTATGGATGAAACCACGTATGCCATGTATAGCTTCGGGCTAGAGATAGCAGCAGCAGCATCCGGAGACCTTCCTAGCACGGAACAAGCGGCACTACGTACAGCGTTCTATAGCCCACGGACAGTTCGGCACCAGGACGGCGATGCCAGGAAACTTCTATCTCTATGGCTGGCCTCCTACTCCTCTTGATCCAGCCAAGGCACCTTGCACAAAGATAGCGAGGCCGGTGGTATGCTGCACCGTGAGACCCAGGTACTCTCTAGAGGCAGGAGGCCGCACGAGGCCGCAATTCGAGGCAGCGAATCCATAGGTAGGCGACGCCCAGATATAAGCTTTTCGCCGGTGGCAGCGACAGCTTCTGCAGCTGCTTCAGGACTCATTTCGAAATCTCGCCCACTATTGAGTGGCCTCCAGAGCTAGCTGCAGCTCGCGTGAATCCAGCACTCGAGAATCGACTTCTGGCTCATCTTCGCATGCAGTTTTCTCGTCGTGTCGTCAGTCGCCACGTTGATGTCCTTGCGTGTGCATGCAAGAGTGAGGGCAGCAAACCTCTTTCCTGCTTCTCCGGCGGCAGACAGAGGTGCCCCACGCAGAGACAACAGCAGGGCAAACCGACCGACTGTAGGGAGCGAGCAAACTTGCGGAGGGGACGATGCATTCAAGCTCACTTCCGAAGAAACGCTGGTCTTTCCTAAGCACCTGTCCAGGGATGCAGCTAGGGCTTCCTAGCTGGGTAAAGCAGCACCGCAATTAATGCCATCTTTGCCCCCTTCTCGCCGAAACAGTGCAGCAGCTGCCATGTCCCTGCCGATACAGCTGAGAACTGACACGGCAGGAGACGGCTGGTGCGAATGTAACGAAGCACCGGAAGATACTACTGTGCGCTTGACCGTGCAGCCCACCCACGCAGTCACTGCCTGCGCAACGACAGGGTCAATCCCAGCTTCAACCGCACAAGCACCCAGTAGCGCAGCGCCGAAACGCGCTTCCGCGGAACTCAATGATGCCAGACAAATGGCCTGGAGAAACGAGCCACGTTTAGTGCCCAGCAACGCGCCTGCAGTCGCCCGCAGGCCGTGCAAGATCTTGCTCTCTTCAATGCTGTCGGCAAGGACAGGTGCATCTGGCGATCCGATGTCGCGGGCCAGCTAATGCCTAGCCTCCGATGACAGAGTACTACCGATGATGGAAGCAGCTCGCGCACGGATCGAGGGGTATCTCGATGTTCCTTGGATGATACAGCACGCGCTGACGAAGCCTGTCAATGCCAGCAGTTTGGTGTCTGCACTGGAAGACTCCCCGATCTGGAATACAAAGGCAGTCAGCTCACTGGTTTCCAGACGTCCTGCATCCGCAGACCCACGAGCTACGAGCGGAAGGAATTTGGTGCCGTTCGTCATATGCGTGTCACGCGAATCGATTTCGAGCAAGTATCCGCACGTAACCAAGGCTGCTCGGAATGCTAACCTGATGAGGTTATCAGGGTCGCCGCTTCTACTGCCCATAGGACCAGGGGGCACTCGGTTATGTTGCCTTGCTCCCACAGCGCCAATTCGGCGCTTTGATGTGGATCCACCGTTCGGAATGTCTGTCCGTGGTAAATGAGATGCAAATGGGGCATGTGTGCTAGACTTGCCGCGCATTGCACTCACGACTGATGCGACGCAGGTGCCTTGCGGATCTTCCGCTAGTGAGGACTGCACATTCTGCTGGATGCTCGCCAGCACCCTGACAACGCGCTCCAGGCTGGGGCTGCCTTCAACAAATGACGCGAGTGCTTTTCTAAGCACATCTTCATCATCTCCATGACCGCCGCCTACATATTCAACTTCGCCGTCTAGCTCAGGCATTCCGTCCTGCTATAGTGGCGACAAGTCTAGCCCGTGTGACGAAAGCGGCCAATCGTGGTCTCTCTTATCGGCTTCATAGGTGGCAATACTCTGATTCGGACCCCGCAGCATATTCTCTACGGTGGTGACACTGCTAGTAACACCAAGGATGCTGCCCACGATAGCGGATGCCACGTCCAGGCACGCTTGCTGATTCCGCCCTAATGTATCGGGCGTGTCTTTTCCTGCCGCTGCCAGAAGTGGTGCTTTGCACTCTTGAGGTGGGAATGCTTCCATTGAGGCCTCAGTAACGCCCTCCGGTTCACCTGTATCGTCATCTTCATGTCCATGTTCATTCTCGCCTAGATCTTCGCCTTGATCACCGACTGCTGTGAGGTGATACCCTAGAGTAGTAGCAAACGACAGCACAGCGCCAACCACGTGAATCGACGGCCGGTGCAAAGCAGCTAGGCCAGCGATTGACACTGTCGCCTCCTGAATGAGCTCCTCAAGAGTAGCATCGTCCCCCCTCTCCTCGCTACTGCCTAATCGAGCACGCCCGTAGGATGCGGCGGCTGATGAGAGCGCGTCCTCTGATGAGCACTGGATAGAAGCAATCGAGCTTCTCAGGCATATCTGCACTGTTACAGTTCCCACCAGGCGAAGCCACTCCATTGGCTATTGCGTTTGTGCCAAGATACTTCCTGCTACGATTGGGTCAGAAACAAGCAGACCCCAAGCGATGCCTGCCTGCGCTCGTGCTGATACGGACTCGAAATCGACACCGGGCTCACACCCAGAGAGTCGAAGCAACTGCTTGTATGCTGCTAGGCCATTCCTGCGAGACTCGTACTTAGAGTGCGCCGTGCCTCCAAATTTGACGTCCTCCGTGCTCCAGCCGAGCGGTTCTAACACTGCTTGCGACCACTCGAGCGCATCAGAAGGGTGTGCATCAGGCGAGCATACTGATTCCACGGCGTCCCAGCACTGCACAAAGGAGTCAATGTCCATATCCACGCCGCAAAGTCGACGCGCTCGCCTGGTGAAACCGAGAGCGACTGAGGCGTCATTCTTGAGCATTGCACTGCAGTGCTGGCCATAGTCGGCCAGCGAGCCGTCTAGCGCATTCTAGCTCCGAATTGTATCATCCAGCGAGGTTGCTAGCAGTATGCAGCTCTGCACGGCAGGAGGGGCCGCGCCCTGGGCAAGCATCAGCAACCTTGCCGCCTCGCCCAATGACGACTGCAGCGCAGAGGCATGAGGACATCCGCGGATGCTTGCCTCATGCGCTTCGATGTGCGAGTATGTGGGCATCTGCACCGGTACCTAGAATTTTTCTCTGTAGATACGAGCTAGTAAGGTATGACCTGCACTGCCGTGCTCCTCACAAATAGGCCCATCATTGCATACCCCTACATCGTTGAGGACAGCGTCCTCTTGCTGCCCAGCTCTCCTGAGAGCATCTTGTGCCGCCGACATGGCTAGAGTCCCGGCACCGCTTACCATCTTCCCGACAGCATCCAGTTGCATGGCAGCGGACAACGAGCGCCCGCCAGCTGAGACGCCTCCAATCAGGTCGCTCATCAGGCTTCGGATGCCGCTGCCAGGCACGTAACTAGGCTGCTCAGACAAGACATCTCCGCCCGCCTGAAGACGAGATCGCAAGTCGTCATCATCTTCCAATTCATCGCCATTCGCATTGCCTGCCCGCGTTGAAACAGCAAGTGCAGCGCTCTTGATCCGACGGCTAAGAGCAGATCCGATTGTGGAAGCAACGCTGGAGATGGCTGCCATCCCTCCCGATATATCCACATCCTGGGTAGTTTCATCTGGTACATTAAGTTGTCTGAGTGCAGCTGCGTGTGCATTAACTAGAAGTCCGCCCTCCAGAGAAAGGCTATACTCAGCCGAGGTAACCGCAGCGTCGATCGACTGCTCAGGCCCGCCGCTGACCCCCTCCTACACACACGTGGTTCCATCGCTACTTCCGCTACTTCCGCTGGTACCACCCGAGGCAATCCACGGGATGCAGGCTGCGCCATCAAAGACCGGAACCCCATCCGATGCCCAACGCACCCTCGACCACAATGGGATAGACCCTATCTACTTGAATCTCGACTTGAGGCGATTGGTCAGCTACCGGATCCCCTCAGGCCCAGTGGGGATGCTGCGCAGTGTCACGTAGGGAAGACCCACGACTGCAAGAAGCAAAGTAAGCCTGCAAGCCGCCCGCAGGCATTTGGCCCGTCGCTAAACCTACATTCTGCTATTCAATTCCGAGTCTGAGATACGACTGCCGAGTGCATTCAGGTTGCTCGAAGCCGAAACCAGGACCAGTCTGCAACACTTCAATGCGCGCAGCGAGCATCGCAATGCCATAATACTAGCCGTTCGATGCTATCGATCCGTCTAGCTGCATTGAATGGCGGTGCATACGCCTTCCCGCTCCATCATTAGTTCCCTGCCAGCATCAATAGCAGCGCTGACAAGTACCATTCGAGACACCATACCATGGCTCAGCTGGTCTCCCTGGATCAAAGCTTGGGCCAGTTCGAAGCGACCGAGCTTGCAGTAGCGACTAAGCGCCTGCCGGTATACCCACGTGGTTACCCCGCTTATGTGTTCTGAGGAGCTCGCCCCTGGGCTGCTGATGTGGGAGTTGATGAGGTCTACAGCATCCTTGAGCCCTGCACGGAGAGAAGCAGTTGCATCCGCGTCTCGTTGTTGAGTCTATTGGCCTAGATCACCATTCAACGTGTTCAGAACCGTGCGCACAATATGGACTGGAACGGTGACTCCACCTTGGAGGCACGGAGGTATACGCATAAGGCTCTATAGTAGCGTGCTTTCTGCGATTCGGGTATGTCCGGGCTAGCCATCCTATGCCTGTTCCCTGTGTACTTCACGGAGAAAGTCTGACTTCGCGCCTGGGCTTGCATGTCTCTAGTACAAATCTGAGAGTCTATAGCGATCCACAGTCTCCTACAGTCCAAGCTTTGAGAGAGAAGACATCTTTAACTGCCTCAGGTGTCCTCTGGAGGCAACCCATAGGTCGTCGGTAGCGTCGATTGCTGCAGGCAATGGCAACTGACTGCCTTCGGCGATGTGCCCGCTACCCTTCATGATAAGGCCAACAGGTGCATCACTGAGGAGTCGTTTAGCAGATCGCAGGATGCTAGTCTTTAGCCCAGGAGTTGCGTGCGGAATTTGCGTATCGTGGATGCGGGCTGCGCTCGCAGCCAAAGTGATGGCCAGGCGGAGAGCGAACTCTACGTCCGGCACACAATCCAATGGCTCCCTGCTATTGGCAACAGCACTGGCAATCTAAATCGTCTCGAAATTCCAGGGCTGTGTCCTCGATGCAGCAGCTGATACACTAGTCGACGAATCGACTGCACCAACTAGTCCATCTCTGTCGGTGGCTTCACCTGTCGTCCCGCTTTCAACGAGCAACTGCACCTCATCCTGCAGGCGACTAACCAAATACTACGCTACTGCTACCTGCATATTGCGGCAGTCGATCTTTCTCGCATCTTTTCCGCTACCAATGGCAAAGGCACTCAGATTCATCCGTCCCCTGCAGGTGTCTATGGTATCTCGGCCGAACGAATGTGCTTTCTAGGACATCAACGGGAGGAGCCTCGTTTTGAATATAGCCCTCGCTGATGATGGAGTCAATCCTTTCATCATCACAGAGCATCGATGCACATCGGGGGATGCAAGCCAGCCACCAAGGGAAGTAGACCCGCCCACACCCATGGAATACACCAAGACTCGCAACCTTGCAGCCTGCTTCAGCGCCTCGCTCAACCGATTCTGGCTGGCAACATCGCCAGAAACACACATCAATCCGTTATGCAGCATTCGGCATGCGTCGTCGAGGGACCCACCCTCTCCATCGATGGTCACAGCGCGACGCTCATACCATTCAGCTAGAACAGCAGGATCGCCCGTGGATCGAACCATAGCAGCTAACCTCCCGTCGTCCAGTCGCTATACGTGCATGCTTTCAAGCAACTCGTCCAGCGGCATTATATTATGGTCTTCTAGTGCACGCGTTTGTGGAGCAGACGCGGCAGCCTCCGCGCGGACAGACCACGGAAGAGCAATCTGTTCCTATCCCTCTCCCTCTGCACTGGCCTCAGTAATCACTTCTGTAGCAGGTGTCACGGTCCTGCTTCCCTGCAAGGCCACGCAGAGCCCCTGATCGGCTGAGAACCGCGGGACAGCCGGTAAGAGAGCAGCATAGAGGTCAACGGGAATTCCGGCCGGAATGCATTGGATTATGGAGAGGGCCACCGGAGCTAGTGCTTTGGACTGCGAGCGCAACAAGGCGAGCAGCGCGTGGACCGCACCCTATGATGCTACTACGGCTGCGATAGCAGGAAGCCGCTCGTTCCTCATCTTGACGTAAAGACCGGGTTTAAAGCTTGAAAAGCCTGTTGGGTCAGAATTACGGCCAGCTCCGCCTCCAGCAGCTGCACCAGCACCACCACCGGTGCCGGCAGTAGGTCCACGAGCTACAGCCTCGGCAGACCTCAGTGTCTTGTAGAGGGCCAAGATTCGTTCGTGCCGCCTTGCTACTTTGAGCACGGAAGTCGAGTCTTCATGAACGTTCTCCCAGCTAGCAGCTACGTCGCCAACTGAACTAGTCACTGCTGCTGCCTCGGCCTCGGTTAGGGGCGCAAGCTGCAGCATCGCGCTGGCTGCGCTCGATGCTTCGGATTCGGATCCACAGCCATATTCAAGCAGGCACGATGCGACAGATGCAAGCGTACTTGTGTGTCTTTTCCGAGTGGACTCCCAAGCTAGAGCAGCTTCCCACGCTGCCTGCCAGGCGTTCTCTGTGGGTCCTGATCCCGATCTATATACACCATGGTTCTGTGCTCGATTTATGTGTTCCCTGAGTGCGCATGACCCGAGTGTCAGATCCCCCTCTTGATAGTGCAACTTTGCCCGATCCAATCCGGACACAACCCTCAGGTTCCCGTACTGGATCGCATCCATCCCGGGCCGGACTAACTCGATGCTATCCGCCCCTAGCCTGGCCTAGCAGGCGATCCAAGGCATAGCACTGCATGTTGACGGACCATTACTGGTAGATGAGATATCACTGTCGCCGGAGCGAGGAAGTTCCATGCCAGTTGCAACCAAATTCGACCCGAACGAGTCGGGTGGGTCAGCACACTCAGAGTCGCGCACTGATGGTCCAATAACAACAGCTCGAAGGCTAGAGGTAGAATCGCTCTAACAATTGCTGGGCAACCAGATGCATTGGCCCTCCAGCCACGATACGCTGCCGTACCCCTAAGTTTGGGTGTGATTGCCTGCACCTCTTTCAATGCCACTGCCACTGCCACGGCCACTGCCTCTTGCAAAGCGATCCTATGACAATATGCGCAAATTGGCGTCGCTCACGTGTCCCACCAGTTCAAAATCCGGCTACAGCTAAATCGGCTCAGACGCCTAGCTGGGCATAGATACGGCCCCAATGCTCCACAGCGATAACCCACATTGGGACAAAACAGCAATGGACGCGCCAACTGTCTGGTTCGGATCTGCTGCGATTTGCAGAGGCACAGCGCATGGGGGCAATGAAGGCTTAGTAGCAGTCGGCAAGCTCGCTGGCTGATCTGATGCTGCGTCATGGATCTAGCTGCTCGCATTGCCCTTGTTGGCGCTGGAGGTGGTGCTGGCGCTGGTGTTGTCCGAATCGAGCTATGCAGTCGGCGCATTTGATGCAGTCGACGCAACGAGACGTACCGCGTGCTCTGCGTGTCTCAGTTGCCCAGGCCCGAATGTTACCGACGCTAGGATCTGGAGGCCTGGGGATGACCTGTCCACAAGTGAACCATCGCCCGCAAGCGCACTACCATCGTACTCAGTCCCAACAATGTGCCCACTGGGCAAACCAGTCTCACGCGAGAATACCATCTTTGCCAATGTAAGCACTGCAATCTTGCCTGAACTCAACTCGCTTTTTGAAGGGGATGCGGCAGACCCACCAACACAGATGCGCATTGAAATGGTCGCCCCATCGCCGTCCCAATCGCCAGCTAGATCCGTAGTGATGGCCGAAGGTCCCTCCCCAAGCTATCGATCAGAACTGGTATCCATACCGGAGCCGCACCGCAATGTGCACGTTACAGTGGCAAGATGCCCAACTGCACCTAATCCCCATTGTGTTGGTGCCACAGGGGGCACGGGCGACGGGCACTCGTCACCCTACTTCTCCTGGTGCATATCGTCCTCGTCCTCGTCCTAGTTCTCGTCCTAGTTCGCCCTATTCCTGTTCCTGGCCAGCATTTGGCTCGATGCAGCGTCCGCGAAGACTTGCTTCGAGGCGATCTATCTCCTGCGCTATGACCGCTACGAGAAGTATGCCCGCTCTGACTCGCTGGT
>Ga0136560_1000805_pt1 | contig 15864 bp, 10 predicted proteins | sample AntRauMeHopE1497_FD_104925 | JGI IMG/M metagenome (GOLD analysis project Ga0136560, IMG submission 104925) | Saline lake microbial communities from Rauer Islands, Antarctica - Metagenome Hop E1 #497 | ecosystem: Environmental > Aquatic > Non-marine Saline and Alkaline > Saline | place... | reverse complement strand
AGGTCATCATCACGGCCTTTCGCCCACTCCCGCACGCCGGCACGGGCATCGAGGTGAAGGAGGTTGTCGAGGGCACGGAGCTCTGAGTGGGAGCATCGCCTTGAGTGTAAACCGTCGCTGAGCGGCAGTCATGCACAACACAAGAGCGGAAGCGAGCTTGCCAACGGGTCCGTGGGGCTGCACACACAGAAACAAATCGCTGTCGCTTCGCGGGTGTTGCCCGCGAAAACGCCTGGGCTAATCATTCGGTCATGGACATGTAGGCGGCCATGCGGCCGGCAGTGAAGCCGTTGCCGAGGCCGGCAGACATGGAGGTGCGGTCGACGATGGCGTTGCCGGTCGTCTTGGCCGCCTCGGAGTCGACGTCGGTGGCGGTGCCCGCCAGGCGCTCCGCGCGCTTGCGGTCCTTGTCCGCGCGCAGCCACTTCTCGATGGTGCGCAGGAGCGGGGCGGTGTCGCCGGTCTTAAGAAGCGCCTGGAAGTCCTCGCACTCGTCGCGGGTCTCGTTCCGGGCCATCTTGCCGTCCTCGATGTAGGCCACGTCGGTGAACCACTGCAAAGAGGGAAGGAGGTCGGGGCAGGAGGGCGGCTCGCAGGCTGGATGGCTGCCTGGCGTCAGGAGCGCCGGGCACGACGAAAACCAAAACACCACGCGGTGGCTAGCGACAGCCGGCCGACTCACCTCCGCGAGCCCGTCGAAGATGTGGGTCGCGTATACGATGGTGACGCCCTTCTCCTCGGACTCGCTCTTGAGGAAGGCGAGGAAGTCGGCCCTCGTGATGACGTCGAGGTCCGTGGTCACCTCGTCCAGCAGCAGGATCTCCACCGGCCGAAGGAGCTGCAGGAAGAGCTGCACGCGGCGGCGCTGGCCATCAGACACCTGGTGCATGCGCCAGTCGAGGTTCACGCCGAGGAGGTCCACCAGCATCTCGCGGCGCTCGGGAAAGGCCTTTTGCAAGTGCGTCATCATGTCACGGACCTTGATGTCGGCCTGCAGCGCGCACCTGCGAGCGATGTCGGAAGGTCAAGATGGGCATTTGTTGTGATGGGGGGCGCGTGGGCGACGGCCACGTCACAGCGTTGCCTCGGAACAGACCCCGGCGCGCGTGCGTCACGAAGACACGTACACGTCACATGGCCAAGCCTGCCCGCACGGCGGCCGTAGGCGCGCACAATCGTGCTGGCACACACTATCTCACCCGTAGCCAGCAAAGGCGACCGTGCGGCGGCCCCAGTCGGAGCCCATGTAGCTCCTGTGGACGTCGAGGCTGGTGTCAAAGAAGCTCTCCCGGCCGAGGACCTGCACCGCACCCTCGCGGTGCTTGTGCCGTCCCGCAAGGATGCGCAGGAGGGTGGTCTTGCCGGCGCCGTTATCGCCAACGAGAAGGAGGCGGGCGCCGGGCTTGACGGTCACCGAGATGTCGCGAAGGACGGGCGGCAGGGACCGGTCGTACGCGAAGGAAAGGTCCTTGACGAGGAGCGCGGGGGGCTCGGCGGTCGAGGCGGAGGACGGGGAAGCGCTGGCCATCTTACTGAGAGCACGTGTGTGCGTTTGCGAGCCAAAGCCGGGGACTCTGTTTGCTCTGTTCCGGCTCGCCGCGCAGTCGTCAGTGACCCTGGCAACAGGACGGCGGCCGCAAACGACCGCGCGATTGCGTTGGCAAGGCGCGCTCGCTACAGGTTCCGCATGTCTGCCATCAGGCCCGACAGCTCCTCGTCCAAGCTGTCGTCGTCGCCTTCGCCCTCGTCCCGAAAGGCCTGCTGGGCGCGGTACCGCGGGGGTGAGACGCTGCCCGGCTTTGCGGGCATGGTCTTGCGCCGCGGCATGCGAGTTTTGGCTCGGCTGCTTGCCATCGAAGGCGCCGGACGCCGCGAAGCAGCCCTCTGCCGCTTGGGCGCGCCGGCTGGCCCATCGAGCTCACGGGGGGCGGCTGGCCCGGCGTCCCTCGGGTCCTCGTGCGTGGGCGACGCCTCGTGGACGATGCCCACGCCCAGGGAGACCGCAGCGTCCGTGCCGGGCTTCACCCGGCGGAACGTCAGGCGCCTGCCGGTATACCCTCCCCCGCCGCCGCCGCCGCCGCTGGGGTCCGCGCCGTCCGGCGTACCGGGGGACGGCGGCGAGTCGTTGCGGCGGCAGCCTGCCCGCCACCGCTCGGCGGAGCCACCGGCGGGCGCCGACTCCTGCGTCGACCTCGACGATGCCGGCGCGCAGGCCTCACTCGCCGCTGCATCGGCCGTCTCATCCCGGGTGACGGCTGCCTCACCCGGCGTGCCGCCGTCTGCCGGCGCCCCCGCTGCTGCGCTGCCGGCGGCCGCGCGGTCCCGTAGCCCGCCCTCTGCCTGTTGGGGCTGCACCGCGGACACTGACGTCCGCAGCAGCTGCGTCTCGATCGTCTGCACCGCCGAGGCCAGCCACTCGGGGGCCGAGGGCGACGCGAGGCCCGGCTCCACCTCGTCCCAGCGCTCCGCCGGGGGAACGGCTGCGTGTGGGTGTTCCGCCATCGACGTCGTCCTCGCCGCAGCCCTGAGCACCTCGATCGCAAGGCGCCTCGGCGCGCCGGGAAGCACCGCGGCCGCCAGGATCGCCTTCCCCGACGCCACAGCCTCGATGACCGCCACAGCTGAGTCCGGACCGTCGGCCGACGCCATCTGGGCGGCCTCAACGCCGGCCCTGACGGCCTTTTGGAGCGCGTTCACGGCCTTGATCCGCCGCTGCAGGCGCGCTCGCTCCTCCGCCGCGGCGTCTGCCCTCTCCTCGGCCTTCGCTTGCCTCGCCCGCCACTTGGCCCCCTCGCCCTGCTCCTGCGCCTCCTCCTGCGCCTGCGCCACGGCACCCGCCGCGCTGGCTCCCCCGGCGACCCTCACGAGCGACTCCCACCGCTCCCGCTCAGCCTCGAGCCGCGGCTCGAACCGTTCCCGCTCCCGCGCCCTCGCCTCCGACTCCGCCCTCACCACCGCGGCGGTCCTTGCCGCCGAGCCCAGCTCGGGAGGGACGCTGTGCAGCTCCGCCGTGCGGCGCTCGGACTCCGATCCCATCATGAGCGGCACCTCGAACAGGTCCGCCAGGCTGCGGCACCTCGACAGCAGCGAGTGGCCGGCGTCCGAGCCGGCGGCTCCGGCCATCCTCGCAGCGGGCATGAGCGCCGCCGCCTCCCCCACGAGCCGCTCGGCGGCTTCCAGCTCCGCCCTCCGCTCGACGACGACCGCCTCCACCTCCCTGGCCTCGCTCCCGAACCGGTCCCGCTCCACCTCGAGGGCAGCCGATGCCTGGGTAACCTCCACCGCGGCCGCGCGGATCATCGCGCGCCAGCCCTTTCGCACGGCGGCCACTCGCTGCTCCTCGCTCACGGACAAGCCGTCCTGCCGCCTCAGTATCGTGACGTCGCGCGCCGACGCTCCGGCACACCTCCTCAGCCGGTTGCAGCACTCGTCGTGCGGCTCGAAGCGGTCCGCCCCGCTCTCCTCGCGGCAGCCCGACGCCTCCACCCTGGCCGTCGCGACCTTGGACGCCAGCCTGGACGCGTCCAGCTTGAGCTCGGCCAGGGAGGGGCCCATGGACTCGCTCCACAGGGACAGCACGGCCGGGCTGAGGCACGCCGCGGCCTCCACCACCTCGAAAGGCGCAAAGTCCGCGGCCATGGCGAGCCTCGCGACGCTCTCGCGGTCGGACGGACCGCTCCGTCCCGCCGCCTCGGCGAGCGCCGACCCCGCCGACCCGTGCTCCGGCTGCGTCGCCCGTGGGGTGGACGGCCGGCGGCGGGGCGGGGACAGCCCCGCGAGCTGCGCCCCCGGCTCCGGGTGTTCCCCCGGCACGCACAGCGACCGCGGGCTCGGTATCGGGCGGCCCCGGCGCGGCATCGGCGCGGCGTCGGAGCCCGCCCCGGTGGATGCCTCGTCCGGCGGGGCGCTGCCGACCTCGCCCAGGGCCGCGGCGAGCACGACGTCATCGTCAGAGAGGAAGCCGGGAGCCTTGACGGCCGGCGGCGTGCCGCCGCTCGTGCCGGCCGTCCAGGCTCTCGGGTCGCTCGCGAGCGCGGCGCCCCCGCCCCGGGGGGACGCCAGGGACGCCTTGATCCTTGCCGCCGAGTCGGACTGAAGCGGCAGCGCCTGCCTGGCCAGAGACGTCGACTCCCTGAGCGACGCCGACGAGGCCGCCCGCGCCGGGGCGTACGCATCCATGGGAGGGCGAGAGCGGGGCGAGGCGGCCGGGGCCAGGGCGCGGAGGCCGCGCGGGGACCCGGCCCTGACCGCGGGCGGCGTGTCCGGCACCGGCACCACCATGTGGCTCATCATGGCCCTGACCGAAGGCGGCGCCGCGGGCAGCGCGGCCCTCCGGTGGGCCTGGTAGGCATCCGTCTCGGCGGCGTCGGCCCTGCGCTCGACCCCCTGCGACGCCGCGGCGTCGGCCGGCACCGTCGAGCCGTCGTCGGTCCGGCGCGAGCTGTCCGACCCGAAGGACGGCCGGCGCCCGGGAGTCACCGACGCGTCCGCAAGGTCGTCTTCTGGGGGAAACGCGAAGGCGGCGTCAGCGGCCGCCGAGGCTGCCGCGGTGACGACGTCGGCGAAGGAGCCAAGGACCCGCCGCTGCTGCGGCACCCGGGGGATGGGCAGCTCGGACGGCGACGGCGGGCGCAGGGCGGGGGACGACCGGCCGCTCGGAGTGCTGGCAGCGGGGGACCGCCGGCCCGGCGAGGGGCTGCGCCCAGCGGGCCGCTCGCGCCCCGCGGGAGACGCCGGGCGACCTCGTTCGGCCGGGCTGAGCGAAGCGGCGCCAGCCCGCGACAAGGCTCTTGGGCTGGCATCGACGCCTGCCGGACCCGCCGCCGCTCCCTCCAGGCTGTCCACGCTGACGTCATCGCTGGCGTCGTCCGGCGGGGGCGGTGTCCGCTCCTCGACCCGGGGAGCCGGGGCGAGGGCGCACCTGTCGGGCGGCGACCTCGCCGCCTCGCGCGGGAGACGCGACGGGCGGGGGGCCGGGGACGGTGCGGCGCCCTCGGCCGTGCTGCTCGCCCTGGCGTCGCCGGCCCGCTCGGCCCCGTAGGCTCTCTGGCGCCTCGATGGCTCTACCTTCTCCAGCAGCGCGGCCAGCATGGACGCGCCGCGCGACTTGGAGGCGGGCGCGGCCCTCCGTGTGACCTCGGTCACTGCGGGCGGCGCCGGCTTTGGGGCGGGAGGGGACAGCGCCTCGGCATCGATGCGGAAAGGGTCAAGCTTGCCCCTGAACGGGGCCGATGGGGTGACAGAGGCACGGGCCGGCGTCCTGGCGGCCGTGGCCTTGTTGCGCCTGATGGCATCGACGCGCGCCTCGCCAGCCGGCGGGCTTGGGGCGTCACCGGCTGCGCCGTCACCGGGGGACCCGGCTGCGCGGTCCGCTGGCGGGGAAGCGTCGTCGTCGGGCCCTTGGTGGGTGTGTCGCGCCGCGGCAAGCGATCTCGGAAGGCGGGGGCCACGGCGGCCGGCACCTGCCGTGGCCGGCGCCGCTTCGGCAGGCGCCGGGCGGGTATGGACGGCGGACGTTGACCGGCCGACGCGACCTCGCCTCTCGACGCTTGGGCTGGCCTCCGGACTCCGCGACGCGGTGTTCCGGCCCCCCTCCCTCCCGGCCGGGGCGCGCAGCGCGGAGGATGACCGGCGGGGCCGGCGCTGCTCCCCCCGCGGCCCGCTCGATTCAAGGCTCGGCTTCCGGGCCTGTGCGGCCGCCTTGGACGGGCGGGAGGCCCGTCGCACACCGGGCGGCGACATCGGGCCCGGTGATGCAGGGGCGGGCGCCGCCGGGGTGGCGTCGGCGGACCGAAGGCGCCGCACGACACGCACCGCGGCGCCCTCGTTCGCCGGCCTCCGAGGCATTTGGGACAAGGTCCCAGCCGAAGGGCTTGGCGCATCGCCGGGCGCTCGCCTGGCGGGGGCGTGGCGCTTCTTTGGCGACGGGCGCCGCGAGGCGCGGGTGCCACCGGCGCCCGAAACTGACGGTACGGCGCCCCGAGGGGGCCCCATGCCCGCAGCAAACCGGAATCCGCGCCTGACGGACTGGTCACCGCCCCACCCCAGCGCGTTGCCGGCGGCCGGGAGCGGGTCTGCGGATGACGCCTCGACGCTGGCCCGCGTCCTGGGCACCGGAGCTGGAGGTCCAGCCGCGGACCCGCTGGACCACCGAGCAGCCGATACATCATCCGCAAACGAGGCGGGCACGGCCTCGGACCCGTCAACCGCGCGCTCTGAGGGACCGCTCTCGGTCGTTTGCGGGGTCTCTTGGCGCCGATCGTGCGCCTGGACGCCAGTCCAGGACGGCAACGAGGGGCTCACAGGGAAGTCTTGCTGCTGTGTCAGCTCGGGTGTGGTTGGGCGGGGAGGCGGAGGCACCGCGGGGAGCGAGGCGAGGAGCCCGGCGACCAGTTGTCCGGCAGGGTCGCCGTCGCCTGCCCAGCTGTCACCGTCCGTAGCGCGCTGCCACCGGGACAGCGTGCTTGCTGAGCTTGACGGCACCAGCTGGGCGCCAAGCGGCTCGGACATGCGCTTGGCAGGGCCGTCGACGGTATCAGCGAGCCGCCTCGCCGACGCGTCCGCGCGCCTGCCATCCGGCTGCAGCGGCGGCTGTGATCTCGCAGCACTGGCTGGGCTTTGCGCCGCCGGCCCCCTTTCGGATGACCGCGAGCGCGCCGCGCTGCCCCCGGTGATTGCCAGCTTCCAAGCCGGTGGTGGGCCTTTTCGCCGCCTTGCCAATTCCTCCCTCACGAGGTCCAAGTCCGAATCCTTGGGCGGGTCAACGATGACACCAAAGCTTGGCGTCCTCATCGTGCCGGTCCCACGGAAGTAGTCGTCCCTGACGCGGCCGCCCGGTGAGGCCATCACACGGATCCGGCTGCACGCGAGTCCGTATCGCGCGTCGTACAGCCGCCCGGCCGGCCTGGTCTGGCCCCCCGCTGCGAAGTGATGGCTCCGCCGCAACCCTCGGGCTGGGAGACGGGAGTGGTGATGCAGGCGGGACCGGCCCCTCGCAGCAGAGCAACGCGGCCGCAACGAGGACCGTCAAGCCCCGATTTCGGCCCCCGCCCGGGCCGTCGCCGCGCACTCACCCCCTCGCCCCAGAGACCCCCCGCACTAGTTTCATGGCCGCCGCCGCCGCAGCCAAGAAGGCGTGAGACCCGCCTCGCGGAAAGCTCTCCAGCCAGCGGGCGGGCGGGGCCATGCTTTGCACATCGTCCGCCCGCCGCCCAGCCTGCAGGGCGAGCCGACCGCTGCCGCCGTGCGCCAGAATATTGAGCGATCCTGTGACAGGGGTGGCCGGCTCGCCACACCGCTAGGGTCTGGCGCTGGGGAGCGGGGACACGTGGTTTGCACCCGCAAACATTGCTGCATCGCGCCGTTTCCCGCCTGTTCCCGCGCAGCGAGGGCAACGCCGCCTTCAAGGAGCGCGACTATGACCTCGCGGTCAAGCGCTACTCGGAGGCGATCGACCTGTACGACGGTGACCACACGTTCTTCTCCAACCGCGCAATGGCCCTGCTCGCCCTGGACCGGAACTCCGAGGCTGAGGCGGACGGCCGCCGCTGCATGGAGATCAACCCTGGGTTCATGAAGGGCTTCCACCGCACGGCGTCAGCGCTGATCAAGCTCGGCCGGCCGGATGAGGCAGTGAGCGTGTGCGAGCGCGGCCTTACCACCCACAAGGGCAACGCCGACCTTGCCTCCCTCCTCGACGAGGCCCGTACCGCCGCTGCCAGCGCCGCCGCCGCCGCCAAGTCGGGAATGAGCAAGGCGGAGCTGCTCAAGACGGCCGGCAACGATCTGTTCAAGGCCGCCCGCTTCGAGGACGCCATCCCCAAGTACACCGAGGCCATCAACGCGTGCGACAGCCTCTCCTCCAAGGTCGCCGTGGCCATCCTCAACAACCGCGCCGCCTGCAACCAGCAGATCTCCAACTACGGCGCCGTGGTGGACGACACCACCCTGGTCCTGGAGGCTCAGCCCCGCAACCTCAAGGCCCTCCTCCGCCGCGCCCTGGCCTTCGAGGGGCTGGAGCGCTACCGCGCCTGCCTCAACGACGTGCGCCAGGTGCTCATGCTGGACCCGAGTCACCCGGTGGCGAACAAGTTGCAGCACCGCGTCGGCCAGACCGTGCGCACCCTCAAGGCGGAGCGCCCCACCCACTGATGAGGCCGGCGCCGCCTGGAGGGCTGCTGCGCCGTGGCAATTGAGCAACGACGAGGGGGAACCGAGCCGCGCGAACCAGCCACACACGCTTCGAGGGCTCGCGCTGCGTCTGGCCACGCGAGCGCGCAAAGGGGGCGGGCAAGCCGTTTGCGGGGTTTATGCTTGCCGGGCGGCGTCACATAACGAGGCGAAAGCCGGCTCAGTCCTTCTTGGACTTGGGCTTGGACTTGCGCCCGAGCCCGAGGATGCCGCCGACGACGGCGATGACGATGCACAATACGACGTAGATGTGGCCGAAGAAGTAGGTGCGCTGGAGCAGCTCGAGCCCGAGGTGCCACTTGAGCAGCATGAAGGGGGCCATGAAGTAGTTGAGGAGGCCGACGACGGAGACCCAGCGGAGGAACCAGCCGAGGGGGCCGAGGTAGCCCCAGGCCTTCTCGGTGCCCACGAGGGCGTCAAGGGGGCCGCGGAGGGTGGTGTACGCGGCAGTCATGGCCGGCACGGCCACGGCCATGACGGGCAGGGAGAGGAAGTAGCCGGGGAAGACGCCGTGCCAGAGGGCGGACACGACAAACACGGCGTGGTTGTTCATGCCGAACGCGGTGGGGAAGCGCTTGAAGACGCTCTCGGCGAGCCACATCTGGGTGTGCTTGTTCCACTTGTTGATGGCGGCCTTGTAGGTGGTGGCCGACTCCACGGCGAGCGGCTCGATGTTGTTCGCCTGCGCGTAGGCCTCCAGGTGGTCGCTGATGGCCATGGACTCAGGCGCGGGGCCCTCCTTGGAGACCCAGGCCGGGTCGAGGCCCATGCCCGCGGTGGCAGTGGCGCCCTCGGCGATGATCCACGAGCCGTAGTACTGGAAGCGCACCACCACCTGGACGAGGGAGATCCACACCCATGAGACGAGGACGCGGATCACGGGGTGCGTGGTCTCGTCCTTGCCCGAGACGATGTTGGCGATGAAGGTGCCCGTCTCGCCGTGGACCAGGCGGCCGACGGCCTCCTGCGCGATGCTGAGGTCGAAGAGGGAGTCGACGGGGAAGATGCCCGAGCCGACGGAGAACATGGCCATGAGGATGACGCCGAAGAAGAAGCCGCTGAGGGCGCGCCACAGGGGCGTGGCCTTGCCGGCGCGGGCGAGCTGCTCCTTGGTCATGGGGGCGGCCTTGCCGTCCGAGACGATGCAGCCATCCTGGGCGAGGGTGTACACGGAGTAGCTGAAGGCGGGGCCGGCCATGGCGGTGGTCGGGTTGAAGCAATACCCGAGGACGGCGATGGGGTTGGGGACGAAGGAGAGCGCACGGGTGAGGCGGCTGCGGGCGGCCTTGCCCGCGAGCTTGCGGCGGATGTCCTTGTCGCCGTCAGCGATCTTGGCGTCCTTGCGGAGCTTGCCGATGGTGCCGGCGCCGTCCGCGACGGCGAAGCAGAGGTGAGCGAGCTTCAGGAAGAGAACCATCTGCGCCGCGCAGTCGTCCAGGCCGGACGACGATGCCCCGGCGCGCACAATGTGGCGGGAGAACATGATGTCGAACGCGAGGACGGCAGCCACCGACGACAGGACGACCGCGGCCGTCCCCTTGAGCAGCGAGGCCAGGACCAGCACGCACCAAACCACGAGGGCGGACATGAGAAGGAGGATCCAGGGAGCGCCGAACACAAAGGAGCACGCCAGCATGCCGGTCACGGCGAGCCAGGTGTGGCGGAGGATGCCGCGCGGGAGAATCGAGTTGACGAGGCCGACGAGGTAGGAGGCGAACAGGCAGACGATGAACTTGCCGGTGATCAAGCCGAGGGCATCAGTGACTGCGAGAGCGAGAGGCGGGCCAGCTCAGGCGCGTGGACGGCGGCCGAGGGCGGATTGCACGCCAAGGATCGAGCTTGAAGGTGCCCTCAAAGCGGAGACCCTCGAGCACCCAACCCGCGGCTAGGCTTCGCAGCAGTGCGGGAAGCGCGACCCGCTGCCTTGGGCGTCGTCTCACCCGGCTTGAGCGTGTGCTCGGCCACGCCGAAGTGCAGCTGGGCGGCAATCGGGTCGTGGTACGGGGACAGGAGCGCCTGCGCGTCCACGTCTCCCTTCCAGGAAAGGTACGTCAGTGCCATGCCAGAGAATCGGTCGCCGACCGGTCCCGGAACGCGTCGGGCGAACCAGTGCCGGCACGACTCGGTCCTTTCGAGGCAGCTTTTTATTGATGCAGAGCCCGAGCAGAGCGGAACATCCCCGATGCGCGCACTTGCCCGATGCTCGGATCGGACGGCCCAGGACGTGCCAAGCGCCAGAGATCCCCTTCGCCTGAGGCGGTGGGCGTGGATGGCAGCAGCGGCGGCATTCCTCCCCGAGGCAAGCACTACGCTCACGACGGCGGCGACGGCGTCCCCAGCCTGCTGACGGCCTTCCAGGCCGTGATGGGCTCAGGGAGGCCTTCAGCGAGGCGTCCGAAGCGCACCCTGGCGGATGTGCTCGAGGAGGACGGACCAACGCGTGGCAGAGAATGTTCTGCAGGGTTCCGCCCTGCCGGTCCAGTCGCCGCTGCCGCGGCTGTCGGGCCCCGTAGCCTCGCGCGCGCGCGGCAATCGGGTGCATGGGCCCGAGCTGGTGCCAGCGCGTCCGGGGAAGCCCCTGCCCGATCGGCGCGGTCGAGGTGGGCCGCCGACGACGCGGAGTTGACTGCCTGGGACGACGCCGACGAGTCGCGCTCGGACGGCAGCGCAGCTGACGGCGGGGCCGATGAATCCGTGTTGCGCGGCATCGCTGCGATATCGTTGGACGGACCCGGCGCGAAGCGGGGCCGGAGGGAGGGAGCCGCGGACGCCAGCGCTGGCCGGCCACGGTACGGCGAAGGAGACACCGCAGCCTCGAGCACGGCCCTGTCATCATCGCCCCGGTACCTATGGGACGGCACCAGGCTCGTGGACAGGGCCTCAGAGGGGGACGGCGCCCTCGTCGCCGTCGGTGGCGGAGCGGTATCAGCAAAGGCAGCGCTGCGCCGTCTTGCGGCCATCGTCGGCCCGATGCTCCGGGACCCACGCGCCGCCTGGACGGCGTGGGCGAGCGGCGAGATGGCCGGCGCGCTGGATGCGGCGTCTCGGGCGGAGGCCGGGCAGCTGCTGAAGGCATCCGACGTCTCCGTGCGCGCCGCCGCCACCGGCCTGGCGGGGCGGTGCTCCGTCATCCTCCACCCGACCAAGGCCAAGGGCGGCTCGTCCCTCCGGGGCCGCCTCCTCGCGCTGTGCGCTGCCATGGGGGTCGAGCCGGCCTCGGTCGGCCTCTCACACCGGGAGCGGCACGGGCCGGAGGGCCGGCCCGCCGTCAGCGCGGGGCCGGCGGCTGTCGCGGCGGTCATTGCTGCCCTCGAGAGGTCAGCAAGCTCTGCGGCAGCCGACGCTGACGGCGACGGCGGCAGAGGTGGCTTCGCAGGCTTCCCGGCCCGGCCCACGGCAGCCCCGGCCGCCTCGTTTGGCGCGTTCGGCAGCGCACCGGCTACCGGCCCGTTCAGCGGATTTGCCTCCTTCGCTCAGACATCGGGCCGTGCGCCCTCTGCCGGCCGCCCCGCCGCCTCGTCCTCGTCCTCGTCCTCGTCCTCGTCGATGCCCTCGTCAGCATCCTCGGCGACGGGCTGGCCGAGCGTGGATCAGCTCGGCGCGGTCGGCCCGATGTCGTTCGAAGAGGCCTCGGCCCCGGCCACGAGGGCACGGCTCGGCGCGTGCGCCGGCTTCTCGATGGGGCAGCTCGCAGCAGCCGGCGCTGCCGTCGCCGCTGCGGCCGCCGAGATGGAAGACGACGATGTGGACGTCGACGGCGTGGACGGCGCCGGCGTGGTGGAGCTCGGGCACACCAGCGGCGCGGCCCGCAGGCGGGAGCTGCTCCGCGTGGCGTGCTCCCTCCTCGTCGCGGCAGAGCGCGCGGAGGACGCAGCCGCGGCCGTCCCGGACGGCTGGGGCGGGTCAATGGGGGCGGGAGCGGCGGCCGCCGCGAGCGCGTCCACCCGCCCCCATCGCGTGGTGGCGCTTGAGGACGGCGTGGAGGTGCTCACGCGGCCACGCCAGTCGGCCGGCCTCTTCACGGAGTGGGAACCCACGCGAGGGGCGGGCTCTGGCCCGGACAGCTCCAGGCGGACGACGCGGGACGGAGCCTCGACGCTCCCGGCCCGCGACGCGGTCGAGGAGACCAGGCCGGGCCCGTTCGCCGTCTCGGGCTCCCGCTGGGGCGGCCGCGACCGGCGAGCTATGCGATTCGCGGCGGTCGCTTCCGACGACAGCGACAGCAGCGATCTCGAGGGCGCGGCCGTGTCCGACGGTGACGAGGATGCCGACTTCGGGTTTGGTGCCGGCACCGCCGCGGCAGGGCTCGCGCAGGCCGCCGCCTCCATGTCCGCCGCGTCCGGAGGTGCCCGGGTGCACGTGAGCTGCCCGGACGGCGGCTTCGGCGTGTCGTTCCCGCAGGCCAAGGGCGCAACGTGGGCATCGCGGCGCTGAGGCCGAAGCCCCGCACAGGACTGGGTGGCGCTCCAGCCGTGCGACGGCCGGAGGCTCTGGCGTGTGACCTGTTGCGTGAGTTTCCCTGCGGCATCGGAGTCGTCGGAAACACGCCCCGCGGGTGGCTGCCCGCGCCGGCCCCGTGCTCGGATGGACACTGTTGCAGGGGCGATCACTCACGCGTTGGGCCGTGCCGTCACTCGTCGTCCTTGCTCTCCGAGGCTCCTCCCGTGGGCTCGGCAGGGGCAGCCGCGCGTGCGCGGGCAAGCTGGCGGGCCGCCTGCGCGCCCGACCCGGCCAGCACAGGGGCGCCGCCCGCCGGCGACGAGGCTGCCTCGTCGGCCGCCTCACCGCCCGCCCCCGACCTCGCACTGTCTCTCGCTTCCGCGAGGAGCAAGTCGGCGGCTGCCTCCCCTGAGCCTGCCGCGCCCCACTCGTCGTCATCCCCGTCGTCCCCAAAGCCGGCCTCGCGCGCCCCGGCGCGGGCGGGGGAACCGGGGTGGGCGACTCCTGCGTCATGGGCTCCCCCGGCGTCGTCGCCGACCTTCACCGTCATATGGCTCGACGCAGCAGCGCTCGCGGTCGCGGCCTCCCCCTTGGCCTCCTCCTCCGCGAGCAGCGCGGCCACGGACAGGCCGTCCCGGTCGGCGGCCGACCCGCCCGACACCCCGAGAAGCCTCACCACGCCGTCGCCCCCCGCCACCGCCAGGCGGCGGTCCTCGTGCCAGGCCACCGCGAAGACGGGTCCGCCGAACCCGGCGGCGGTGCCCACGTGCGCGTCCCCGCGGGCCCGCTCGAACAGCCGCGCCTCGTTGGCCACGGCCCCGCCCGCGGCCAGGAACCGGCCGGCGTCGTCCCCGGAGAACACCGCCGAGTACAGGTTGCAGGGAAGGCCGCCCCCGACCTTGGACACCGGCCACTTGACCGACCGGATGACCTTGCCGGTTCCCAGGTCCCACAGCTGCAGGGGGTCCTCGGGCCGGCACGCGGCCGTCACCACGACGCCGTTGCGCACGTCCACGCCGTCGCCGCACACGTTGGCGCCGAACAGCGTGCGCTGCGAGCGCCCCGTGCGCGTGTCCCAGACGTGCACGCACTTGTCCCAGCCGCCGCTCAGCAGCGTGTGCGGGCTCTCGTCCGAGAAGCGCACGCTGAAAACCCTGTTCGTGTGGCCGCTGGCGGCGGTGCTTCCGCCGATGCTGGCCTCGAGCTTGGTCACCACCTCAAGCCGCTCGTCGTCGTACACGCGGACGGCCTTGTCGCGGCCGGCCGTCGCGAACTGCTGCCCATCGAACCCTGCGCGCGGCGAGGGCTAGGTAGCGCGCGGCTCGGCAACACGTCCGCAAACGCTCGTCAGCCCGGCAGCTGTGCCGCAACGCGGACATTCATACGTCCCTGAGGCCGCGGGGGGCACGGCCCATCGGCTCACGGTAGTCGCATGCGAACACCTCATTGTCCTCCTCGTGCGTGTCGAACAGCTTCCTCCCCGTCGAGACATGCCACCGGCGGACGGAGCCATCGCAGCCGACCGCAAGGAGAACATGGCGGGCGCCCTGGCTGTCCTTTCCGGCAGGGCGGAAGCGAACACCCATGATCGGCAGCGCGTCCTCGGAAGGCCGCCCCAGCGTGTACTGCAGCTTCTTGGTGGCCGTATGAAAGACCTGCGGTCCGCGCTCGATGGGCCTTGGCACAAGCACATGGCGCGTGATCGCCGCGCGGCGAGGAAAGGCTGGCGGGGCGACGGGCCGATCTGGTGTTCGGTGATTGCCTGGGGACTCACGCGCACCGCCCCGTCGTTGCAGGCCGCCGCGATGAGAGAGCCGTCCTGTGACATTGCGATGGCGAAGATTTCTGTGCCGACGGACCTGCGGATGGGGGCGACGGCGGGGCAGCGACCACAACGGCGGGCTGCTCGGCGTAGTGCCGACGGCGTCGGGGCTCCGCTAAAACGCGCACGCACACCGGCCATGGCAACCACGGAGGGCTCACTCGAAGCTATGGACGAGCTCCATCCGCGCTGGGCGTGCAGCTGCCATGTCGCGCGCGCTTTGTGTGCACGCCCGGGCATCGATCGCAGTGGCCGGCGGAGCAGGCATGCCGCTCTCGGAGTGGCCTCCCGCGCGGCTGCTGGCACGCTGCACTCACAAGCATTGCCACGAGAGTCTGTCCTCGTGCATCTTCAGTCATGGACCGGGGGCTTGTCACCCCTGACGCGAGCCGTCGTGCCGGGCTTGGCCGAGGCGCGCTTGGCGCGGAGGACGCTCGAGGCGAACATCGGGTTCGTCTTCGTGCGGGACCTGGGGCTGGAATCGGCCTGCCTCGCCGCTTCGCCGACGAATGCGAGGTCGTGACGGGACAGCCCGTCCGAGGACTGGGCGCCGCTGTCGTCGCTGCCCCCCGCTTCGTCGTCGTCGCCTGCCGTGTCCGCCTCGCTCAATATCCCGCCGCCGGCTGAGGGCTCCAGCAGTCCCGGCTGAATGGCCTTGCCGTGGGTCAAGCGGCGGCCGATCTGGGTCATCGCGGCGGTCATCCTGGACTGCCGGCGCTGCTTCTCTTTTTTGGTGCCCGTCGCAATGCGGCTCATGGTCGACGCCTTGTTCGCCGCCCTGCGGAACTTCGACCCGACCGACAGCGCGGCGCTGTTCGGGCCTGTGACCACCTGCAGCTCGGACGTGTCGCCGATGTCGTCCTCGTCCCCCTCGTCGAGGTCGTCGTCCTCGTCGTCGTCGTCCTCGAAGATGCGGGTGGCCATGGAGGCGCAGGCCAGCAGTTCGTCGAGGAACACTTCCCGCTGTTCCGGGGAGGCGAACCGAACCCTGACGTTGAGGTTGAACCCGCCCCTGCTCTTCTCCTCGCTGAGGGCCACCTCCTTGGACGAGAACACCAGCTCCCCAAGGCACGGGTCCTCCCGGTGCCGCTCCGTGTGCACCAGCAGCCGCAGGGGCAGGGCGCGGACGGGACGCGAGCGGAGGTCGAGCACCAACAGCTGCGCGTCCTCCGTCGCCTCGGCCGCCGCCAGCGGGGGCGGCTGCGGATTCGTGTGCCCCACGAGCGCCACGGCGCCGCTGGAGTGCTTGATCACCGCGCCGCCCCGTGCGGCGGCGGACCGCGCGGAGAACTCCGCCCACACCCCGAGGTGCCCCGGGTCGATGGCCAGCACGCGGTCGGTGGCGCCGCCCGTCCAGTCGAGCATGCTCACCGTGGCCCGCCGCCGCTGCAGGCACGCCAAGTCCTCGGGGT
>Ga0136560_1000803_pt1 | contig 15888 bp, 1 predicted proteins | sample AntRauMeHopE1497_FD_104925 | JGI IMG/M metagenome (GOLD analysis project Ga0136560, IMG submission 104925) | Saline lake microbial communities from Rauer Islands, Antarctica - Metagenome Hop E1 #497 | ecosystem: Environmental > Aquatic > Non-marine Saline and Alkaline > Saline | place... | reverse complement strand
TCCCGGAGCTGCGCCGGGAGCTCAGGGTAGGCTGGTGTCTCCGGGAGCGTCGGGACTTGCTGGGGCGGGTGCTTGCCCGCCAGCTGGGCGCGTGCTGCCTCGTCCATGGGCCGTGCCGGCCGACGCTGGCAGAGCAACATTCAAGGGGTTGACGCAAGCGCATGCCTTGAAGTGAACCTTGAGCGGGCTCACCTCGCGCCCAGTTCACAGAGCACGCACCACGCAAAAGAGAGCAGCCCCAAACCCTTACCATGGTCGTTTGAGCCGCAACTTTGCGCCGCTCTGACGACACTACACTCGGAACGGCGTCGAAGGCGGAACCGCCCCGTCCGCGTCCGGCACGTCCGCTGTGGCACGGCTCCGGGACGGCGTGCGGCCCGTATCGATGCGGCTGGTCACCGCGCGGATCCGACGCTTCATGCTGGACTTGGCAGTCGGAGTCTTTGCGGCCGCGGCGGCGCCCGAGCGGGCCGACCGCGTGGGGGTCTTGGGCGCCGATGCAGACGGGGCAGCGTTGCTCCGTGCGCCCGCGTCCCCGCCGAAGCGGGATGGGGTCTTGGTCCTGCCGGCCCGGCGCGCGGCGGAGCCCGGCACGCGCATCGGGGTCTTGGGCGGCACGCAGCGCCCTGCGCCGTCGCTGGCCGGCTGCTTCCTCGCGCTGCGGGGCGCAGGGCGCGGCCGGAAGCCGTCCACGGCAGAGTCGTCGGCCGCGTCGCCCTCGCCAGCCGCCGCGGCGCGCTCCTCGGCGCCCTCCTCGTCCGCTCCCACTGCCTGCTCCGGCATGGCGGCAGGCAGCCAGTCCATCGACGCCTCCATGGTGCTCTCCACCGATGTGCGGTCCTCTCGCCCCGCGGACGACGCACCGAGGGTGCGGGCCCGCCCGCCCGCGGCCCCTGCCCGCGTCCCCCGGTTCGCCGCGACCAGCGACCGCAGCGACCGCGCCTGCCTCCGTGCCAGTGCCAGCTCCTCCTCCGCCTGCGCCCTGGCCGCCCGCTCCTTCTTGAGCGACGCCTCGGCCCTCGCGAGCCGCTCTTCGGACCGCTTGCCGCCCGCCGCCCCCGGGCCGCCCGTGCCCGCCGTGCCCGACCCGCCGGACCCCGAGTCCACGCCGCGGGTGGCCTTTCCCAGCTCGATGGAGGCGGCGCGCTTCCCGAAGGCGAGCGAGCACGTCGTCTCGGGGCAGTTGGCCTCGGCGGGCGACACCTGCACGATCATCGTCGCGCGGCACCCGCCCCCCGGCGCCAGCGCGGACATGAGCAGGTGTGTCAGCTTGGAGTTCCGGAACGGGACGTGCGCCGACCGGGCCTGCAGAGCCGAGAGGACGTCGCCGAGCGCGGAGAGGCTCTTGTTGATGGACTGCGCCTCGGACCGCTGCGTGCCCACGGCCTCGCTCTTCTTGAGCCGCTCCGACCCGGCGAGGTCCACCAGGAAGAGCGACGCGGACGTCGTCACGCCGGTAGAGCTGTCGGCGCTGCTGAAGCGGACCAGGGTGACGAGATGAGACCGGCTGCTGTCGGCGTTCATCGCCGTTGCGGACACCGCGCGGCGGCTGAGCCCCGAGGCCATGACGCCGGCCGCCTCGTCCGCCGTCCGCACGCTCGCGTACGTCAGGCCGTCCACGAAGACGCGGCCGCCGGCCTCCTGCCGGATCGCGGGGGCGGGGGCCGCCGAGCCCCGGGCCTCCCCGTCCTCCGTGTCGGCGAGCAGGTCCCTCAGCGACTCACGGTAGATCTCTAGGATCCCCACGCTGACGTCACACTCGCCGCCGTCGCGTCCCATCTCCGCGCGGCGCGACTCGCACCCCTCCAGGATGCAGCGCACCGACCGCGGGGTCACCCCCTCCTGGCCCTCCCGCCCCTGCATGGTGTGGGTCTTGCCCGCGCCGGTCTGCCCGTACGCGAAGATGACCGCGGACGTGCCGCCCATCACGCCCTCCACGATGGGGCGCAGCTCCGAGAACACCTCGTCCTGCGTGCTCGACGGCCCGAACGCCCGGTTGAAGCCGAAGGTCTTCTCGTTGCCCGCCTTACCGCCCTCGGCCGGGGCCCGCACCCGCACCCGGTCGTCGCCGAGGACCGTCACCGCCTCCACCGCGCCCTCGCCGCCCTCCCCACGGCCCCCCGCCACCGCCATGGGCCGCACCCGCGCGATCACCCGGAGGCTCCCCTTGGCGTCGATCAGGTCCTGCACCAGCACCTGCCGGGCGGCCTGCGACCGGCTGAGCTCCTCCCGGGCGGCCGCCGCCTCGGCAGCCACCTCCTCCCGAGCCGCGGCCGCCTCCTCCACTTCCGCCTGCAGAGCCACCACGCGAGCCTCACGCGCCTCGAGCTCGGCCCGTGCCGCGTTGGCCGCCGCCTCCGACGTGGCCTTGGCGTCGAGAGCCGTTGCGAGCCGGTCGCGCAGCGACTCCATCGCCGCGCGGGACGCAGACGCGTTGGCGGCGCCGCCCTGTGCCGTGCTGCCGTGCCTGGACGGCGAGAGCATGCCTCCGCCCTCCTGGTCCTCCTCCGGGCCCAGCACGCCGCACGCCGCGTCCGTCTCGTCCAGGTCCAGGACGTCGCTCTCGTCGCTCATCCCGCCGTCGCTCATCGCGTCGTCGTCGTCCTCCAGCCCCCCGAGGCCGGAGCCCGCGTCCTCGTCGGCGGGGCCCTCCCCCTCCTCGTCCACGCCGCACGCGGTGAGCCGCCGCCGCATCCGGGCGTCCAGGCCCGTCAGCGGGTCACCGTGCCCGGCCGCCACGCTCGCGCGTCGCAGGCTCCGCACCGCTGCCACGCTTTTGCGCGTCGTCCTCATGGCCTTGCCCCGCGACTCGATCGCCTCGGCGGCGCGCTTCGCGGCATCGGCCGCCTCGTCCCGGGCCTGGAGGGCCGCGGCCCGCTCCCGCTCCATGGCCTTCCTCGCCCCGGCCGCCTCGTCCTTGGCCTGCCTCAGCATGCCCTGGACCTTGGACAGCTGCGCCGTGGCCTGCCGCCCGGTGCACAGCTCCGCCCGCTGGGCCTCGATCGCCGCGATCAGCCGGTGGTTCACCGACTCCTCCCGCTCCGCCTTGGCGGCGAGCACCCGCCTCTCCTCCTCGAGGATGCGCACCTTGATGCGGAACGACTTGAGCTCCGCCGACGACTTGGTGGCCTTGGGCCGCTGCTCCGCCAGCTCCGTCGTGGCGGCGTGCAGGTCGGCCTCCAGCTTGCGCCGCATGGCCTGCAGCGCCGCGACGTTGCCATGCGCGGCGGCGAGCTGCGCGCGCAGCCCCTCCGCCTCGCCGTCCACGTCTGGGCGGCTCGCCGACGCCTTGGCGCGCGCACACGCCCGCTCGAGCCGCACGCGGCTGTCCATGACGTCGGTCCGTGCCTCCTCGAGCTGCTGGCGCAGATCAGCCTCGGCATCGCCGGTGCTAGCGTGGAGCGCCACGAGGCTGTCCTTGGCATCGTGCTCCGCCTGGCGCGCCTTGCTCGCCTCGTTGCGCGCCGCCGTGAGCGCCCCAACGAGCTCGGTGTTCTGGTCTTGGAGCTTGCGCGTTGCGACCTTGATGCGCTCGCCGATAACGGACTCCATGTCCGCGTTAGTGCGCTTGAGCTGCTTGCGCAACATCGACAGCTGCGCCTTCATCGCCGCCGTGCCGCTCCCGAAATCAGGCTTAGCCGTGTTGGTCTCGACCTGCCCGCCGAAAAGGCTGAACATGCTCGCAAGCCTGGGTGCGAGTGCACGGTGGTGAGCGCACACCTATCGGCAGAGCCTTTTCTGCGGCCCTTGTTCAAGCGCGTGCAGCAACCGCCAGTGTGCCCCGCCTGGTTATGATGGCATAACAACCAATACGATTCACGATTTCCGTCGTGCCGGGACGATCGGAGCGACGGAACGTGCGGCACACACGAGCCAACGTGCCGGTTCAGCGTCGTGTACCACGGAGCGGCGGCGTGCCCCGCCACGTCCCTGCCCAAATGCTGACACTCCACGTGCCACATAGTCAAATGGTGCGTATGTCGGCGCCTAGTGCCGCCGAGGCGCACGGTGGACGCTTGAAGTCTTCTGGGAAGCTCAGGCCTCCCTCGGACCTGCGAACGGGTAACCCTGGTGCTGCACGATGCGTGCTCGAGCCCAACGCGCGACGTTGACTGCGCGGGGCGGTGCCTGGGCGTCGCGAAAGGGATTCAGGCTTGAGATGAACACACGCACGCAGACTCTGAACTCAGCCCCCGGTCGCACAAACAGCACGGTTCTGCCCCCCAGCAAGCAGGCAGCTGGGCGCTCAGTCGTCGAGCTGGGTCAGCATGGCGACGCCGGCCTTGATCCAGTACTTCTGGGTGTGCTCCGCGGCCATGGGCACGCGGCACTGCATCACGAAGTTGGTCGAGTGCCCCGTGGTGGAGAGCATGCCGCGGCGCTCCGAGGTCTTGTACACGGGGCACTCGTAGATGTGCGCGGCCGGGTCGATGTCCGTGATCTTGGCCGGGATGAGGTGGATCGCCGGCATGGCCTGGTAGAGCACCTTGGGGAGGCTGTCACGGAGCTCCCCGGCGGCCGTGTCCCACCTCGCGCCCTCGAGGTAGAGCCCGGTGACGAGTGCGCCGTCCGCGGGGTGGGTGTCGATGGCCTCCTCCTCCTCGGGGCTCAGGACGCGGAAGTCAAAGCCGAGGAGGTCGATGGGGATGGTGTGCCGCCGGGCGTAGTTCTGCCTCGTGCCGGTGAGGAAGGACTGCGTGAAGAAGAAGCCGCTGATCCAGAACAGGCTCGGCTTCCCCTCCGCCGTCCACAGCTCCAGGTACTCGAGGCGACGGACGAAGTCCACCACCCACGACCCCAGCGGCTTGAGCGACGGGTACGACACCTTGTTCCACATCTCGGGCACCCGGCCCTGCACCATGGCGTTGCCCATGGCCTCGAGCTCCCCCGACATGACCACCAGGCCCTGGATCGCGAGCTGCACCTCGGACAGGGAGGCCTTGACCACGCCGAGGAGGCGGTTGAAGCGGATCAGCTCCTGCACCAGGACGGTGTTCATCGACTCCTCGAACTTGACCGGGAAGAGCACCGACACCTTCTCGATGTCGTACAGCTCCGGAAGCTTCCCGGAAATGTCCACGGCAAGCTCGGTGAGGGTGGCCTCCCAGCTCTTGCCCGAGCCGCCGGCCGCCCGGGGCTGCAGGGACAGCGCGGTGGAGAGCATGCGGCTGGTCTCGGCGATGGCCGAGGTGATGTCGGCGTTGTCGTGGAGGCCGAAGACCTCGGGTCCCTCGGAGAAGGGAAGGCCGCGCGCGTACTCAAGGTACCTGTCGATGGGCCCGTGCTTGGGCGCGAAGTACTTCCCCGAGGGGCTGAAGGCGTAGTCGTCGTCGAGGATGCGGGGCGTGTAGAAGTCGGTGAGCATGCTGAGGAGGAGGCGGCGGTCCTTGTCGTCGGTGACGCGGCCGCCGTAGTTGCACTCGCCCACGAGGTACGACAGGGCGTTGAAGGGCACGTCCTCGTAGTCGGGGTCGTCGAGGAAGATGCGGAGCTGCTGCTGCGAGATCTGCAGGTCCGGCTCGCTGAAGTCGTACGGGATGTTCCAGCCCAGGGGGCCGAAGCGGCGCCGCTCGCGCACCATGGCGTGGAAGAAGCAGAGCCCGAAGAGGAGCTTCTTGAACTGCTTGGGGCGGCGGGAGCAGCCCTCGAGCCAGTCGGTGTCGGCGGCGAGGCGGTTCAGGCTGCCGATGAGGGAGGCCCGCATGCCCTTGGGCGGCTCGATGGTGATCTTCACGCCGTTCTGGAGCACCGACACGGGGAACTTGGGGTTGGGCATGGCAGTGAGCCAGAGCCGGAAGTTGGGCGACGTCGTCTCGGGGTCGAGCTCCTCGCAGAGCCGCTCCAGCGTCGTCATCCAGCTCTCCGCGAGGTGGCAGTTCTGCAGGCAGACCCACGCGCCCGTGTCCACGCCCTCGGAGAGGAAGGCCTCGGCCGTGGGGCCCTGGCCCTGCCCGAGGGAGACCTGACGCATGCCCTTGAGGCGGCCCTCCCTCTCCGCGAGGGCCTGGAGCTCGGACATGGGGTCGGCTCCCATTGACAGGACGAAAATGAGCGGCTTGGTGCTGGTAGAGTCGTCGAAGCACTTCTTGAGGTCAAAGGCGGGCGGGTCGATGAAGCGGCGGCCGAGCTCGGCCTCGACGAAGATCTGCACCGCCTTGACCACCTTGTCGGGGCGGAGGCAGCGGAGGAGACACATGCGCTGGAAAAGGCCCACCTTGTCGTCGTCCTCGAACATGGCCCCCAGGGCCGTCCACGGGTCCGCGGCGTCGAACACGGCCTCGAAGGAGCCGGTGTCCGACTCCACGCGGTCCAGGAGGGCAGAGCCGAAGACGGGGAGGCCGGACATGGCGTGGAGGTCCGCCCACATCTTGGCGGAGAGCCACTCGCGGTCCGCGCCCTCGTTCGGGTTGGGCCGGGAGACGTCCATGGAGACGGAGCCCTGGAGGAAGGCTCGGAGCTCTGCCGGGTCGATGGGGTCGACGGGCCGGTTGGAGAGGACCTTGAAGCAGAGGAGCATGGAGAAGAGGAGCTTGTCCTTCTCGAAGAGGCTGCGGCAGACGTTCTCGTAGAGGACGTAGGTGAAGGTGTCGTTCAGGGACGCGACGACGGCCTTCATGTCGCTCGAGTCCGTGTCGGCCTTGTCGATGGCGAGGAGGAAGAGGTCGGAGAACCACTCGAGGCTGTACTGGTACATGGGGTCCACGCTGGCCAGGTCGGCGATGCAGAAGAAGAGGATGGAGGCGCGCTTGGCCACGGGGGTGTACTTGGCGCGGCGGTCGCTGATCTTGGCCTGGTACTTGGCCGCGGCGCGGACGGCCTCCATGATGGTGTTCGACGTCTTCTTGGACTCGTCCAGGGCGTTGATGAGGGCCTCGTCCTCGAGGATGTCGTCCCCGGCCTCGGCGAGCATGGACAGGATCTTGTCCTCGATGCCCTTCAGCTGCCGCTGGTTCTCCGCGTCCTCCAGCACCAGCTCCTCCCGCTTCGCCTCCAGCGCGGCCTCGAGGCGCTTCACGGTGATGCCGAGCATCTGGTCGCGAAGGCCCTCCTGCGTGGCCATGAAGTTGAGGAGGTTCACCTTGACCACCGTCTCGGGGGGGTAGTGCGGGTTGGCGAGCTTGGAGGTGATGAAGAGGCGGAACTTGGGGTCGTAGTCCACGGTGTTGTCCCCCAGCTTGATGGCCAGGCCGCCGGGCGTCTTGATGACGGAGCGGGTGAGGAGCGGCTCGAGGACGGGGTCGATGAACTCGGGGACGTTCTCCAGCAGGACCGGGTTCCCGAACTGGATCGCCGGCTCGATGGTCCGCACGAAGGTGGACGAGTTCTGCTTGACCACCACCAGCCCGTTGGGGGCCTCCATGTTGCGCACCCAGCGGTTGGCCTGCCCCTGCGGGTCGATCATGAGCGGCCAGCGCTTGGACTTGCTCATCATGATGGCGTTGTCGATGGAGAAGGAGTCCGAAGGGAGCTTCTTGATCGTCCAGTCGCGGATCCGGACCGGGTCGCCCAGCGTGTCCGAGAGGCTGAACTCCTCGGCGCAGGGGATGCCGCTGTCGCGGAGCAGCTTGGACCACTCGCCGATGGCGAAGCGGCGGTACGACGCGGTGAAGGCGCCGAGGTAGGCGACGAGGCCCGCCGAGAGGAGGATGTCCCCAGTGGCGTTGTCGTACGCCGTTTGCAGGCGCGAGGAGCTCTCCCGCCACCGCGTGGCCTCGCCGCCGAGGCCGTCGAGGAGCTTGTGGGCGCGGCTGAGCTGCTTCTCGCACTGGTCCGCCTTGGTCACGAGCGCGTCGCGCTTGTCCAGGTTCGCCTGGAGCTCTGCCTGCAGAGCCGCGACGCGGTCCTCGACGGCCTTGAGCTCAGCCAGCTTCTCCTGGAGCATGGCGTTGGCGGCGGCGGCGTCGGCCTCGGCCTTGGCGAGGTCGCGGCGCTTGGGCTCGACCACCTTTGCGATGCGGTCGTAGTCGCGCATGCCGCGGACCCAGCGGCAGAGGCCCTCGCAGGCGGAGGATGCCTTGGCCACGACCTCGGGCTGGAAGCCCGGGTCGTTGTAGTACGGCTCGATGAGCTCGATGACCTCGGGGGGGATGTGGTCCCGGTCGAAGCGCTGGAGGGACTTGAGGAACCCGATGTCCCCGAGGAGCTCCTTCTTGGCCGGCTCCCAGTAGTCGTTGACCTTGCCCGGGCCGTCGGGGTTCTTGACCTTCTTGGGCTTGACCCCCATCATGATGCACACGGCCTCCATGGTGAGCTTGACGCCCGCGGACGGCGTCCCCAGCTTCTTCACCACCGCGATGTCCCCCTTGGTGATGGTGTTCAGCGCCGCCTCGGCCCCGGCCAGGATGGGCTCCGCCTCGGCCAGGTCCCGCTGGCACTCCTCCTTGAGGGTGTTGGCCGCAGCGGCCTGCTCCTCCACCTCGGCCTTGTCCTTGGCCACCGACTCGGCCATGACCGAGGCCTCGGCCTTGGACTTGTTGACCACGATGAGTGTGGCTTCCGTCTCCTTGGAGGCCACCTCGAGCTGCGGCTGCAGCTCCGTCAGGTCCTTCTGCATCTGCCCCACCATGGTCTCCGTCGCGGCGAGCTTCTTGAGGCCCTCGTCGTAGCGGAACTTGTTCCGGAGGATTTCGTCCCGCTTCGCCCCGATCAGGTCCTTGAAGGTGTTGATCAGCTCCAGGTAGGACGTCGGCGTGACGTAGTAGTAGCGGCGCAGCTCTGCCAGGTAGCGCTCGGAGAGGGTGGAGGTGGTGAGCTGCATGGTGACGCACGTCTTGATGACGCCGCTGCGCGTCTCCTCGTCCATCTCGACGGTCTCGAGGAACTGGGAGGCGACGGAGCGGAGGGCGTCGCTGGGCCAGGCGGTGAACCAGTCGATGGTGCAGCAGTTGACGAGGGAGGGGAACATGCGGAGGCGGCGGCGGAAGGCCTCGCCGATGGGGCTGAAGCAGAGCACGATGTGGAGGTTCTGGCGGCAGCGATCGACGAAGAAGGCGAAGAGCTCCTGCGGCGTGGTGAGGCCGAGCTTGAGCTTGCGGGCAGCGACGGCGCAGTCTGACTGGATCTCCGCGCGCTCGTCGGACTCCCACAGGTTGGGGACCTCGCCGTTGTTGAGGATGTTGTTGATGTCCTCGATGAAGGACTCGTGGACGACCTGGGTGTCGGAGAAGAGGAAGACGGTCGGCTTCCCCTGCTTCCCCGCCTGCTGCAGGACCCGCTTGAGGTCCTCCCGCCACTCGGTCATGTTGTAGCTCTTGCTGATCTCGATCTCGAACAGGGACATCTCCGCGACCGCCACGGCCAGCGTGGTGAGGCTCTTGCGGCCCGAGCCGCCGACGCCGACGAGCAGGGCGTTGCCCAGGGGGAGGTTGATGATGCGGCTGACCCGGGCGACGTGCTCGATCGCGTTCATGAAGAGGACGAGGTCCATGCTCTTGCCGCCGGGGGACGAGTTGTACTCCGCGAGGAAGCCCTTCATGGCCGCGATGAGGGCGTCGGGGTCGGTGCACTCCTCGTAGTGGCGCGTCCGCGGGTTCATGAAGTTGCCGAACACGATGCGGTCGTTGGGCCCGTGGACGTCGGGGGAGGACCACTCCCTGCGGAAGTGGGTCTTCACGAGCTCTGCCAGGGTGGCGTGGAAGACGCCGCGGTCGGCCTCGGTGGTGAGGCGGTCGTGGAAGATGCGCTCGCACTCGTGCGCCCAGAGGCGGATCATGCCATTGTCGTCGGGGATGACGTCGGGGTGCGTCTGCTTGATGCCCTGGAAGACCTTGGAGAGGTCGCGGAGGTTGAAGGTGTAGTGCGACTTGGTGGGGGTGGGGAGGAGGCGGGACGAGATGTGGTCGTACATGTCGATGGTGGCGGCGACGAGGCTCTTGGTCATGCCCTTGACGGAGGTGGGGAAGGGGCCGAGGGCCCAGGAGGTGATGGTGGTGAAGATGCGAGCGAGCTCCTCGGCGGCGAAGGGCGTGAAGCCGAGCACGTTGAAGTGCCGGACGTACCGCTGGGTGATGCGGGTGCGGCCGCCGCCGGGGGGCCCCATGGCCGCGATGAACTGGATGTCGATGAGGGCCATGAAGGACTGCTCCTTGTCCGCGCGGTCGTACCACCCGCCGTGGTCCATCCACTGCCGGAGCAGCTCGATAGGCGGCTGCGCGCCGTACTCCTCCTTGGCGGGCATGTTCAGGTCGTCCACGAAGACGACGAAGCGGGACCCCAGGGGCGGGCCGTAGACGCCCTTGCGGCGGCGGTTCATCTTGCCATCGATGATGTCCTGCGTCTGGTTGGCGCTGGTCTGTGCGGAGAAGTTCAGGACCAGGGGCGCGTAGCCCTCGGGGAGGCGCTGCACCAGCTTCTCCAGGATCTGCACCGACTTGCCCGTGCCCGTGTCGCCCACGGCGAGGACGTGGTGGTTGTGCCGGATGAGCAGGTCCATGATCCACTCGTTCCGCACCGTGTCCAGCGTCGGCACCATGATGCTGTTGAAGGCAGCGCCCTCGGGCACCGAGTACGTCGGCACCCCCGTCATCCAATCCCGCCACGTCCCCTTGTCGGTGCTCACAACGAAGTCAAACACCGTCTTGTCCCCGCCCGCGGGCAGGGCCGACACGCTGGTCCGGAGCGTGCCCTCCGCGAGGGGGCTCTGCTCCCAGCGGCCGGCGCGCCTGGCCGCGAGCTCCTCCGGCGTGAGCTCCTCCATCCCCTCGATGGGCGCGGCCTCCTCTGACGGGTCCACGCAGTCGTAGTCGCGGACGTCGCCCTCCCCCGCGCGCATGGCGAGGCCGCCCTCCTCGAAGTGGGAGTCGTACAGGGGGTTCTTGACCTTGAAGTCCTCGAACACGGGGTGCCCGGCGGCGGCGCCGGCCAGGAGGGCGCGGAGGAAGAGGTCGAAGTCGCGGCGGCCCTTGGTGTCGGCCACGCTGCCGATGCACCAGGCCGCAGCCATGGCAAAGAGGCCCTCGACGACCTTGCCGCGGTCCTTGGCGGCGGGGACGGCGTCCTTGTCGGCGGCCTTGAAGGGGGCGTCGAGGAGGGAGTCGAGCATGGACACCATGGAAGCGACGAGCTCGATGTTGGTGACGGGGGTGAGGAGCTTGGGCCCGTTCTGGATGAAGTGGAGGAGCGGGGGCGCGAGCCAGTCGAAGAGCTGGCTCAGGCGCGGGACGAGCTCGGGGAGGGGGTCCTCCTTGAGGGTGGCGAGCCAGCTCTGCACGGTGGGCCTCCAGCCGACGCGCTTGGGCTCCATGAAGACCATGCCGACGCGGGAGACGGTGGCGGGGGAGGCCTCCTTGAGGTCCTCTGCCTCGAACATCATGGTCATGAGTCCGGACATCTTGATGACGTCGCCGCTGGTGAGGCAGAGCTTCTTGTTGTCGTCGAGCACCGTGTTCATGTCCTCGATCCACACCGCATCCACGGGCCCGTCGAACAGGATCCAGTGCCGGTCCGTCCCCTCGTCCTTGGAGCACTGCTTGAAGGCCACGGCGAGGACGCCGTCGGTCCAGTCCTGCGTGTTGACGTCGGTGTAGCCGTAGAGCTGCGACTGCTTGATGCTCTTGGGGTTGATGGTGTGCACCTGCACGGTGGTGTACGCGGGGTCCTTCTTCAGGCGGCCGAAGGACTCGGCGAGCGTGTGGATCACCCTGGTCTTGCCGGAGCCCGTGGCGCCGACAACCATGAGGCCGTGGCGCACGGCCACGGTCTCGCGGAGCTGCACCACGGAGCGGACGAACTCGTCCTTGGGCTGGAGGTTGTTGTCCCGGCAGGTGCGGCGCACGGCGCGGAGGAGGGCGCGGTAGTCGGGCTCGGGGAGCTCCGCGCCGGGGAAGAGGTCCCGCGTGATGCCGCGGAAGAGGGGGAGGTCGTTGGTGGTGAACTTGGGCAGGTTGACGTCGTTGATGGCCGACAGCACGATGAGGTCCTCCGACCACGTGTCCCCCAGCTGCTGCCGGAGGTTCCCCGCCCGGACAAGGATGGAAAAGACCGCGCGCATGCCGTAGTCGTAGTGCTTCTGGGACGACAGCTGCTCGGAGCAGAGCCGGAGGACCTGTGCGATCTTCTTGGCGTTGGAGCCGGCGTGCTCGAAGCCGAAGGAGAACAGCTTGATCTCGGCAATCATGGTGTAGTCGGGCACCATCATGGCGCAGGAGCGGTACAGGGCCTTGAGGTTGTCCGGGAGCTCGGAGCGGCCGGCGTAGCCCGGGTTCATGGTGATGAAGGAGTTGGCGTCGGGGTTGAGTCGGAGCTTGGTGCCCCAGAAGTCAAAGGTCTTGAGCATCTGCCGCTTGGCGCTGACGATGAGCTGCACCTGCTGGGCGACGACGGAGAGGACCTCGAGGGAGATGCGGTTGAACTCGTCGAAGCAGGCCCATGCGCCCGCGGCGGCGAGGCCCTTGAAGAACTTGGCCATGTCCTCCACGCGCAGCTGGTCGGAGCAGTTGTAGACGACGCAGAAGATGGCCACGGCCTTGGCGAGGTCCTTGGTGGTCTCCGTCTTGCCTGTGCCGGCGGGGCCGGCGGGGGCGCCGCCGTAGTTGAGCGCCACCGCGCCGATGAGCGTGCGGTAGCAGCGGTCAGTGAGCGGCGTGATGACGAGGCGGCTGGAGTTGCCGAGGTACTCGTAGCCGTACATCTTGGACGAGTTGATGATGCGCGGGATGAGGTTCATGGGGTCCTTCCCGTACCGGTCGTACTCGTCGGCCTGCTCCACCCAGTAGTAGCGCAGCTGCGCCATCCACTCGAAGTCCGACACCTCCGACACGCCCTTCCCCACCATGCCGTGCACCACGTCGCGGGCGTGGACGTCGATGACGGTGAGCGCGCCGAGGACGACGCGCTGGCTCTTCGTGAGCTTGCCGCGGACCTTCTGTACGATGTCCAGAACCTGCCGGATGAGCTGCTTCTCGTAGCCGGCGAGTCCCTCGTTGCCGCCCTTGCGGATCGAGGCCTCCACCTCGCTGGTCCAGTAGAGCTGGCTGATGTTCAGCACGGCCTGGGCGGGGTGGTCCAGGACCCAGTCGACGCGCTCCCGCTTGGGGTAGTCGTCGATCGCCTCCTTCACGAAGCGCTTCACGGACAGGCGCATCGACTGGAGGAGCTTCTCGAGCCAGACCTCCACGTTGCCCTTGTTCGCGGGGCTGTTCGGGTCGATGAAGTCCACCAGGGGGATCCTCTCGCCGTCGTCGGACATCATCCGGACGATGGTGAGGTCGTCGGCGGCACCGCCCTCCTCGTCGCGGCGGAAGGCGATCTTGGACAGGCCCTCGAAGCACTTGGACAGGTGCTTCTGCACGCGCGTGGGGTCCTTGGTCTGGGAGAGGATCTCCAGCAGGCCGTCGTTGGCCAGGAAGAAGAAGCGGGGGAAGTAGAGCCTCTTCACCTCGAGGTACTCTGCCAGGTGCTTGGTGATGTGGTCCAGCGCCTCGTTGCTGCGGCGGAAGCCCTGCAGCATGCCCTCGCGGCCCGCGGCGGAGAGCACCCGGTCGTCCTCGGCCGTGGCGGCGAGGCTCTTGCGGTAGACGGCGTCGACCTTGTCGAAGCGGCGGGACTCGGCGGGCATCTGGCGCTTGATGTCGTCCGAGGAGAAGATGGGCGACAGGTACATCCAGGTGCGCTGGACGCGCAGCCACTCTTCCAGGAGCCGCTGGATGTGGGAGAGCTTGCCGTCCCAGGCGGAGCACTTCGGCTTGATGTTGACGATGTAGGGGGACCCGAGCATGGACTGCGTCTTCACCAGGTGGTCGTCCAGCAGCGTCATGATGTCGTCGGTGCCCCCGATGACGTGCGTCCCCGTGTCCTTGTAGGCCTTGACCTCGAACCGCATCTCCCGCCAGTCCTCCACCATGGCGTCGAGCGCCCGGTCGAGGTTGTGCTCCTTCACCGCCACGGTGGCCACCTCCTCCACCACCTCCAGGTCGTCCAGGATGCCCAGGTCGAGCAGCTCCTGCAGCGTCAGCGTCTCGGAGAGCACGATGTCCTTCCCCGTCCTCGTGGCCAGGTCCGCCCAGTGGTAGCCCTTCAGGGCGCCCGACGCGAGGCTGGAGATGACGGGGAGGGACTTGCGGAACTCCACGGTCTGCTCGTTCAGGTGCTGCGCCACGCGGGCGGGCCCCGGGTAGGCCTCGTTGAAGTCCCGCGTGAACTTCTTGGTCAGGACCAGCCAGTCGTTCACCCGGTCCTCCACCACGCGGGCCTCCAGGTCGATGAAGGAGCCAGTGAGCCAGAGGGAGCGGGAGCCGGTGAAGTCGTTGAGCGCGTTCCAGAGGCGCAGGAACGGCTCGAAGTCGTCCTTGGCCTCCTCCAGCGAGTCAAAGTTGGTCGGCGGAAAGCCGAAGAGTCGCTCCCTGCGGTTGAAGTCCTCGCCCTGCTGGATGGCGTCCTCGATGGCGCCCTCCAGCGCCGTGGCGACGTCCACCACCCGGATGACGTCATCGAGGCCCTCGTGGGCCTTGAAGGCCTTGACCCGCTCCTCCAGGGACTCGATGTGGCGCTTGAACTCGCCGCGCTGCGCCTCCAGGGCCTCGGTCATGCGCTCGCGCTCCTGTTCCAGGAAGTAGAGCGACTCCTCGGTGGCCATGGCAAGCTCTGTCGGCCACTTCTTGAGGGACCAGAAGGAGTGGATGTCCGCCTTGGGGGCGCGGAAGCCGAAGCCGGAGCCGACGCGCTCGAGCCGGGCGTGGATCGAGTCAGTCTTGGCCTGGAGGCCGTCCACCGTGCCGCGGCTGTCCTCGATGAACTGCCGCAGAGCCACGAGCTCCGCCTCGTCGTGCGGGGGCTGCCGCACCCGCTCCATCAGCGCCGCGAAGCCGTCCTCCACGTCGTACGCCTCCTCCCGCATCCGCTGCAGCACCTGCTCCAGCAGGCCGTCGCGCACCGCCCGCGCACGCCCCGCGAGCTTGTCGCGGAGGTCCCCGCAGTCCAGGTGCACGAGCCCGAGCGACTCCTCGCGCAGGCAGAGCCGCTCCACCTCCGCGGCGGCGAGGTGAAACCGCTCGAGCTCCTGGAAGTAGCGCTCGTGGGAGGGGGGCGTCGGGTCGATGTCCAGAGGGTCGTGCCGGGCCCCGTGCCTGGCCGGGCTGGCGCCGCGGTCGCCCCCCTCGTCCCCGTCGTCCTCGTTGTCGTCGTCGTCATCCTCGTCGTCGTCGGCGTCGTCGTCATCCCCCTGGGCGGCGGCCTTCCCGGAGCGCCGGGCGCGCCTCGTGGCCGCCTCCGCCGCCAGCCGTACCCTGATCTTGTCCTTCTCCTCCCCCAGGGTGATGTCCCCGGACGCGAAGGCGATGCCGTACCCGCGGGGGTCCAGGCTGAGAAGCCACGCGTACTCGCCGAAGCGCCGCTCCAGCTCCAGCGCCGCCTCGAGCCCCCAGCGGAGGAGGAGGCGGACGGAGCGGCGCGTGTCCGAGAGGACGGCGTCGACGTCGGCGGCGGTGGGGTCGTTGACGGCGATGTTGAGGAGGGGCTGGGGTGACTCGGGCAGGGACAGGATGGTGAGGCAACGCTGCTCGATGGTCCGGACCTCCCGGACCTTCCCGATCATGACGGCGAGGACGTTCAGGAACACGCGGTACACGGCCTCGGGGCGGGGGTGGAGGGCCACGCGATAGGTGCGGGCGGGGCGGGCGTCGGCGACGCGCTTGCGGCAGACCTCCAGGACGGCGCGGGCGCCCTCGAGGGCGTCGGGCTCGTCGCCGGCCTTCTCCAGCCGGGCGGCCTCGGCCTCGGCGTCGGCGAGGGCGGCCTCGGCGGCGGCGGCCTCGGCGGCGTCGGCGGCCTCGGGGACGGGGCTCGCCGTCGCCCCGGGGGCAGGGGCGTCGTCACCGTCGGCGGCGGCGCCGCCTTCCGGTGCGGGCGAGGCGTCGTCGAGCGGCGTGGCATCGTCCGCGGCGCCTTCCCGCG
>Ga0136560_1000800_pt1 | contig 15894 bp, 8 predicted proteins | sample AntRauMeHopE1497_FD_104925 | JGI IMG/M metagenome (GOLD analysis project Ga0136560, IMG submission 104925) | Saline lake microbial communities from Rauer Islands, Antarctica - Metagenome Hop E1 #497 | ecosystem: Environmental > Aquatic > Non-marine Saline and Alkaline > Saline | place... | reverse complement strand
TGGTGCTGAACTGCGGCGCGGCGGCGTGCCGCGGGGCTTGCGGGAAGGGCCGGTGTCGGCGGTGCAGCGCGGCCGGCGCCGCCGCCTGGGTGCTGGACGGCGCGCTGTGGGCGGCGGGGTGCCTGGAGCTGGCGGATTCGATGCGGCGGCGGGGGAGGGGGGCGGGAGGGGGCGGCACTGGGGCAGGCGGGGCGATGGGGGGCTTGCCTCGGCGGCGCCTGAGCGGGGGTGAGGGCGGGAGGGGGGGGCACCACCGCGTGGCGACGACGAGCGCGCGGCACGGGGTGTGAGCCGGCCTGGGCGGGGACGGGGCGGTGCGTGGGGGGGGGCGGGGCGAGAAGGGCGGGGCGGCTGTGTGGCCCCGCAGACTTGAGCGCACGACCCGGGGCGGCGCGCGCGGACATGAGGACCGTGTGGTGCCGCGCTCGATGGCGCGTGGCTGCGTGTGTGGTGCGCCCCAGAGCCCGAGACGGGCGGCGAGGAAGGGTGCGCCGCCAAGCCAGTCGTGACCCGAGAGCCGATTTGCCGACCCAGCAATCACTCGGCATCCCCGCCCCGCCGGGCACCACCACCACCACCACCACCGCCGCCGCGCCCGCCGCCGCGCCCGCCGCCGCGCCCGCCCTCGCGCCTCGCGCCGCCCTCGCGCCTCGCGCCGCCCTCACGGGTCGCGCCGCCGCCCTCACGGCGGCCGCGTCCGCCCTCGCGCCTCGCACCGCCAGCCTTGCCGTCACCGTCGTTGCGGCGGGGTCCGCCGCGCCCGCGCCCGCCACCACGCCCGCCGCCACGCCCGCGCCCGCGCCCACGCCCACGCCCACGACCGCGCCCGCCGAAGCTCCCAGCGTCATCGTCCTTCACCTTGTCCGCCAGCTCGGGCTCGACCCGGAAGTACTTGATCATCGGGCCGCGGATGTACACCACGGGGATGGACCAGAACTTGTCACCGTTCTGCGGCGGAGTCACAAGGCACGGCATCACGTCGAGGCTGGAACCACATGAGGCAAGGGCGCGTCTCGCCCCCGCATAGAGCCCTTGGTGCCGCGAGCTCGGGCTCACCTTCGAGGTCAAAACAACGTCCTTGATGCACACGTTCATCAAATGGTCGCACTCGGCAAGGAGTCCGTTGTACGTGAAGCCGTTCTTCAGCTCAATCATCTGCGGCGGGGTGGGGCGGCAACCTCATCGGCGGGGGCTTTGCAGGGGGCTGCTGGAGTCCGTGCCAGCTCGAACCGGAACGCTCCTACCCTCGGGCTCACAATGGCGTTATCCTTCGCCGCCCGAAGCAGCGAAAGAGGGAGCTGCGATGGATCGAAATGGAAGCACCGGCGGCCAGAGCGGGCGGTGGCGGGGGACGCCCCGGGCGGAGCCAGGCGGGCAATTTTCCTCGGAGACGGCCGCGCTGCTTGCAGGCGGTCTGGCGTCGGGTGGCTCCCGGCCACACCACCCTTCGCCACGATACTGTAAGCTTCTCACCATGGTGCTGCCCTCCTTGAGGCGCAGGAGCTGTGCCTCCGAGGCCGGCGGCCCGGCGCAGATGGCCAAGATGATCCGGCCGGCGTCCGGCCACCGGCGGTGCTTGCCGACTGTTGGCCCCGACACCACTCGACCAAGCCGCCCCCCGCGCGCGAATCTCCGCCGCAGAGGACCAAGCGTCCGTGTTCGCGCAGCGGACAGCGGCGCACGGCCCGCATGGCGACCCCCGGCCGGACACCGAGCCGCGCGACCCGGGCGCGTGTTCGGCGCAGGGTCGCGGAGATCCTGGCCGAGCACGGCGTGGACAGCCCTGCACCGACGCCCGCGTCCTTAATGGTGAGCACGAACCCGGCGCGGCCTGCCGCTCAGGCGCAGCGAGGAGCGCGAAGCCGAGCGCCTCCCCGATCGCCAAGCCTCCCGCACGCCCTCGCGCCCCGCCGCAGAGAGCTGATGAATCCGGATGGCAGGACAGAGACCGCGCCTCCGGCACCCGGGCGTCGTCCAGGGAGAGGCCTTCGCCGCAGCAGCGGGTGAGTTCGTCGGAGGCATGCACGCAGCCACCGCGCCCGCGGCCATCCTGACAGTCGCGATGTCAGCCACGCCTGCCTCTGCCCGTGCCCACAGAGATCATCGGAGGCGTACGGGAGGGTGCAGTCGCGCCTGAGCGGAGCGGGGCTGTCGGACTCGCGGCTCACCGCGCCGCTTTGGGCGGCCCGCAGCGGCAGCCGCGGACGCAAGCCGCGGGAGGCTGCCCGCGTCACGACCCTTAGCAGCGACGGCTCTGACTCGAGCGGGGCGGACGAGCCGGCGGCGCGCCGGCGCAGCCAGCCGCGCGGCGAGCCGCGGCGATCGGCCGTTGCTCCCCCGGGGCCCAGGGCGGTTTCGCGCCGCCCCGGTTCCGAGGACGACGAGCGCGAAGCGGCCCCCCGCGCGTCCCCCAGGCCGCGTGCCGGCGCCGGCCGGTCGGACCGGCGATCCTCGCGCCGCCGGGACTCCCGACACGACGACGACGACGACGACGACGACGACGACACGGCTGCCTTCCGCCGCAGCCGCCGCTCGGGGTACGAGGACGAGAGGCGCCACGACGCCGACGGCGCCCGTGCCTCCCGCCGCGGCCGGCGCGAGGAGGAGGGAGGGCAGGACGACGACGACGAGTACGCCGACTCCCCGGCCCGCGACGGGCGGGGCAGCGGGCGGCGGTCCCGCCGGCGCAGCCGCTCCCCCGGCGGGTCGTCCGTGGGGCCGTCGCTGTGGCGCAGCACCCGCTCCGTGAGGGCGAGGAAGGCGGTGCCGCCGGCCGTCAGCGACCGGCTGGACGGCGGGGGCGACAACGACGGGAGCGACGACGACGGGCGGAGCGACGGCGCGCGCTCCGGCCGCGAGCCCCGCTCCGCCTCTCCGGGCCGACGCGCCGGCTACCCCGCTGGCCCCGCCAGGGGCAGGAGCGGATCGCGAGCCAACTCCGTCGGCTCGCGGTCGCGCTCGGCCAGGGCGTCAGGCCCCGGCAGAGCCAGGCTCCTGGCAGAGCTCGAGCGGTCGCGGGCCCACGACAGGCTGCGGGCGGAGCGCAACCCCAGGGTGGCGGCCGCGGCCTCCCTGTCCCGCTCTCGCCTCGAGGCCGCGGGGGCGACGCCGGGGGGCGGGGGCTGGGGCGAGGCGCGGCGATCGGCGTCGCCGGGGTCGCCGGGGGACGGGCGGGCGGACGGCGGCCGCGGGCCCCGCAGCATCGCCGATGTCGAAGACAGGCGCGGGGTGGGGTCTCCCCCCCGCCGCGGGCGCAGGAGCAGCGGGTGGCGGGGCGACCGCGACAACGACGACGGCGATGGCGGCAGTGCCGGCAGGGGTGGTGACGCCCGCCCGTCGTCCGTCTCCGGGCAGCCCAAGCCCGCCCGACCCGGTCGCAGCGCGTCGAGGCACCTGATCCGGTCCGGCCTCGGTGCTGGCGAGCGCAAGGCGGGGAGCGACGCGGAGAGCGACGCGGAGTCCGTGGGCTCCCGGGGCAGCAGGGCGTCGGCCGGGCGGCGCGCGCCGGGCCCCGAACCCGGCCGGGCCGGGAGCGCGTCCCCGTCCCCCTCCCTCTCCCGGTCTGTCGCCGCGAGGTACAGACGGTCCGCCGGGCAGTGGCGCGCCCCGCCGCCGGCCGCGGCGACGGCGCCGTCCCTGCCGGACAGGGCCGCCGCGTCCCGGTCCGGCCCGGCACCCGGCGACGCCCGCGGCGCCGGTGCGGACGACTGGTGGCCGGCGGGTGGCGCGGCGGCGGGCGGCGGCAGCATGTCGGGCCGGTCATCGACGCTGGACCGCGCAAGGAGGGCCCTCCGCGCGCTCGGGGCAGAGGGCTTCGACGGCAGCGAGGCCGCGGTGCCGGAGGCCGACGCGGAGGACGAGGACGACGCCGAGAGCGGGGGCTCGGGGTCGCGGGGCCGCGGGGCCGCGGTGTCGCCGCGGGGGGACGCCGACGCCCGACCGGCCCCGGCTGGCGGCGACGGGCGGGGCGCCTCGCCGTCTCGGGCGTCACAACCCTCCCGGGGCTCGAGGGACGAGGACGGGGAGACGGCGGCACCCGCCGTGAGCGGGGACGGCCCTGCCGCCGCGCAGGGTGGTGCCGGCTCGCCGCCGCCCGGCTCTGCCGGGGGGGCATCGATAGACCGTCTTAGCATGGAGCGGCAGCTGTCGTCGCTGCGGCAGGCCCTGAGCACCAGCCAGGCGGCGATGCTGCAGGAGCTGCGGCGGTGGGAGGAGCAGCGGGCAGAGCTGCGGGAGAGAGCCGCGAGGGCGGAGGAGGAGGCGAGGGATGCGGCGGCCGAGGCTCGGCGGGGGCCGGGGCCTGAGTACGTGAGGGAGCTGGAGAGGGCGCAGCGGGAGGCGGAGAAGAGGATGGAGCGGGCGGAGCGGCGGGTGAGGGAGCTGGAGGGGGAGGATGACACCCTCGGGGACGGGCCGGCAGAGCAGGGAGGCGGGCGGGGCGCGCCGGTCCGCGGTGATGGTGACGGCGAGGACGGGGACGGGGACGAGGCCGCGTCGACCCCGCCGAGGGGGCTGCCGCCGCCGGGCATGACCGCGGGACCGAGGACGCCAGGGGTGGCGCTGCGGGCCCGTGCCAGGGAGTCGGAGCAGCGCGCCGCGGAGCTAGAGGCGGAGCTGGCGGAGGCGAGGGCGGCGCTGCGGGAGACGTCGGCGTCGCTCGACGCCATGCGGTCCGCCGCGGCGGCGGGGGAGGGCGGCAAAACCGCGGGCGCCGAGGCGCGGGCGCTGTCGGAGTCGCTCCGCGCCGTGGCGGCGGAGGCGGAGTCGTGGCGGGAGGCGGCGGAGGAGGCGCGGGCGTCGCTGGACGCGGCGCAGGCGAGGGCGGCGACGGCAGAGGGCGTGGCGGACCGAGCGAGGGAGAGGGAGGCGGAGGCCAGGGGCCGGGCCGAGGCGGCGGAGGAGTCGAGGGCGGCGCAGGCGGCGGCAGCCAAGCTGGCGCTGGGGGAGGCGGAGAGGGCGGCGAGGGCGCTGGCTCGGGAGAGGACTGGCGCCGGCGCGTCGCTGCGGGAGGCGGAGGAGTCGCTTCACCGGGTGTCGTGGCTGGAGGGGGCGCTGCGGGAGGCGGACGGGAGGGTGGCGGCGGCGGAGGCGAGGGCCGACGCGGCCGAGGCGAGGTCCGAGGGAGCGAGGCAGGCGGCGGAGGAGGCCGGGGAGGAGGCGGGGAGGGCGCGGGAGGAGGCGGCGCTCGCGGCGAGCGAGCGGCACGCGCTCATGACGAGGCTAGAGGCCTCGGACAGGGCTACGGGGGAGGCAAGGGCCTCGCTGGCGCGGGCGCTGGCGGGGGAGAGGGCGGCCAAGGCCGAGGCGGACGCGGAGAGGGACAGGGCCGACGGCGCCGAGCGGGCGGCCGAGGCCCTGGCCGGCGAGCGGGACCTGCTCCTCGAGAGGGTGGAGTCGCTCGGCAGAGCCGGGGCGGAGGCCTCGGCGGCGCGGCGGGACGCCGTGTCAACGTCCGCGGCGGACGCAGCTGAGGCCGCGCGGCGGGCGGCCGAGGCCGAGGCTCGGTGCGCGAGGGCCGAGGCGGAGGCGGACGGTCTCCGGGCGAGGCTGTCGGCGCAGTCGGCGCAGTCGGCCTACGGCCCCGGTCCGTGGGTCGGGCCCGGTGCCGGTCTCGCGGACTCGGTCAGGAAGAGGCTGGACGAGTGGCGGTCTGCCGAGGGGGATGAGCCCTTCGCGGCGGACGAGGGCGGCGGGGACGGCGGCCGGCGGCAGTGGCAGAGCTGGACGCCGACCCGCCCCCGCCTCCCCACCTCGGACGGGGCGGAGCAAGGCGCGTCAGACTCGACCGACGAGGACGCTGCCGGCGACGGGAGCGCACGCGGCGGCCGGCCCGCCCTGCTGGCCGGTCGGTTTCGCCTGGCCAGCGGAAACGAGTCGGACTCGACGGACGATGGCGACGCGACGCGGGAGGGGCAGCCGCATGCCGGGTCGCTACGCCCCCCCCTCCACGGCGCGGCGACGCTGGACCTCACGTCGGGCCGGCCGAGGCGCAGGCGGCGGCAGGCCAGGGACCAGGCGGCGCCCTCCTCCTCCTCCTCCCTGGTCATTGCGCCGTCCCAGCCGGGCACCCCGGGCGGGGCGGCGAGCGTCCTCGCAGCATCGTCCCTGCTCTCCGGCACGTCGGCCGTCGCAGACGCGCGGGAGGCTGCGTCGGGCGCGCAGGCCGCGGCCGAGAGGGCGGCGAACCGGGAGGCCGAGGCGCGGCTGCGGGCCGAGGAGGCCGAGGCCGCGGCTTCGAGGTCCCGCGCCGAGACGGCGGGGGTCAGGGCGAGGCTCGAGGCAGTGCACGCCGAAGTGGCAGAGCTCCAGCGGCGCCTGGCCGCCGAGCGCGCGAGCGCTGCGGCGTCGACGGCGGAGGCCCGCGCCGCCGCGCTGGAAGCGGCGCTTCGCACGGCGGAGCAGCGGCGGGCCGACGCCGAGGCAGAGCTGCTGGAGTCGAGGGAGGCCGAGGCGGGGGCCGCGCGCAACGGGGCTGAGGCCGAGGCAAGGGCGGCGACGGCGGCGCGGTGCTTGCAGGAGGCCGCGGCGTCGCTCCGCCGAGCGCTGGGCGAGGCGGTCGCAGCGGAGGGGTCGGATGACGACGACGGCGGCGTCAGCGGGGCGGGCGGGGGCGTGCTCGACTGCGCGGCGCCGGGGGCGCCGCCCGGGGCCGTGGACGGCGAGGAGGGGGCGTGGCCGCTGCCCGCTGGGTGGGAGGAGTCGTGGGACGAGGAGGAGGGCGCATGGTGCTTCCTGCACGCATACACGGGGGAGGTGCGGCGGCACGCCAGGCCGAAGCGGCTGCACCCGGGCTGGGTCCTCGTGCCCATGGGGGAGGAGGGGGACGGTGAGGCCGGGTGGTACTATGTCTTCGACCAGACGAGGTCGGCGGCCGCGGAGGAGCGAGAGAGGGGCCCGGGCGGGCCGCTCAGCGGGGACGGCGTCGAGGGCGGGGACGACGGCTTCGAGGGCGGGGACGACGGCTTCGAGGGCGAGGACGACGGCGTCGAGGGTGGGTCCGGTCATGGTGACGGGGCCGTGCCGGGCGCGACGCCCACGGGGGCGGCGGGACTGGAGCACGGGGAATCGAGCTTCTTCTGGCCAGACGGCGGCGCGGAGGCTTCGAGCCGGACGCGGTTCGCGTCCGCCGCCAGCGCCGGCGGGCGGTCCGCGGCTGGCGGGGGCGCCTCGGAGGCTGTGTCGCCTGACGAGCTGTCGCACGCCATCGTGGGGATGGCGGGGCGGCTCGTTAAGCGGGCCGCGACGGGGTCGGACCGCGCGGCGGCGGCGGCGGCGAGCGCTCAGGCGGCCGAGTCGAGGCACCGCGCCGTGCTGGACGACGTCGAGCGGCTCGGGGCGGAGGCGCAGGAGGCGAGGCGCGGCGAGCAGGAGGCAGCGGCGCGCGCAGCGGCGGCGGAGGAGCGGGCCGCGGCAGCGGAGGAGCGGGCCGCGGCAGCGGAGGAGCGGGCCGCGGCAGCGGATGCCGAGGCCTCGCGCGCCGAGGGACGGGCCACGGGCGGCGCAGAGGAGGTTTCGGAGCTACGAACGGCCGCGGCTGCCTTGCGGGCTGAGGCGGGGGCGGCTGCAGCGGAGCTGGCGTCGGTGCAGGAGCGTCTGGCCGCGGCCGAGGCGAGAGCTGGTGCGGCCGAGGCGAGGGCCGGCGCCGCCGAGGCGCGGGCGGAGCGGGCAGAGCGGGAGCGTGATGAGGCGCTGGCTGACTACGAGAGGGCGATGGCGGAGCGTGATGAGGCGCTTGACGTGGCTGCGGAGGCGACGGCGGCGGCGCGGGTCGCGCGGGAGGCGGCAGAGCCGCGTGTCGCGGCCAGCGGCGCGGTGCCGGGCGGTGGTGACGCGGGCAGCGGGGCCGTGAGCGGGGAGGCTGAGGGCCGGGAGCCAGAGCGCGCGACGCCAGGTGGTGAGGGGGGGGCCAAGCGGGGCGCGGAGCTCGCCGTCGGGGCATCGCAGCCGCCCACCGCCCTGCTTCGTGTGCGGAGCGAGGAGGACGAGGAGGACGAGGAGGACGAGGAGGAGGTGTTCCAGTACAAGGGGAGCGATGACGAAGGGTCGGGCGGATCGCGGGGCGCGGTGCAAGGACCGACGGCCGCGGCCGCCTCGCCTGGCGACCGCAGGACGACCGCTCCAGCGCCCCCGCGACGGCAGCAAGAGCGCCGGCGCCCCGGCAGCGTCGGGCGTAACCTCGTCCGGGCCAGGCCCGACGCGGAGTCTCCCCTGGGGGTCAGCCTGATCGGCTCGCCGTCAGGCAGGGCGGCGTCGGCGTCGTTCTTCGCCGAGCGCGACGAGTCGACTGGGTCCGCGAGCCCCGCGACGCCCGAGGGGCCGCACGACCGCGAGGGGGAGGAAAATGAAGCCGACGACGGGGCCTCGGGCGGCCGTGGGCACGACGGTGACGACGGCGACGGGATGATGTCGCCCCCGCCGCCCCGCCCGGCCCTCACGGTAGGGCTGGTCCACCACCAAGAGGTTCTGCCCTTCAGCTCCCCGCCGCCGGAGCCCAGGACAGCCGCCCCGGCCGCCGCCGCGCCAAGCCCGGAGACTCTCGCACCCGCCCGCGCCGAGGCATCGCCCGCCTCTGACCCGGACGAGAGCCCGCCCCCGTCCCCGGCGCCGGCCGTATCCCGAATGGCCTCTCCCGCGTCCGATGCGACGCCGCCACCCCAGCTCCAGCCCTTGCATGGAGGCGACTCCCCGTCCACTCCTGACGTCATCGCGGCGATCCGCACGCTCGCCACTGCCGGGCTAGGGGCGGCCGCTGGCGGCCCGGCCCCGCCCGACGGCATGGTAGAGCCCGCTGAGGAGTCATCCCCGGCCGGTGGCGGCGCCGGGGAGGCGCCGTCGGGCCAGGGAACGCCAATGCCGTCACAAGCCGCTCCGCACGAAGCGGCGCTGACGGTGCCGGGACCTCCCAAGACGCCACCCCCCCGGTCTGCCGGCCCCGGGCCCGGCAACGCCGACGCAGCAGCAGCACGCCAGGCCGGCACGGCGGCTGGCGACGCCGCGGAGACAGAGTACGGCCCGGCGTCACCCGCCGACCCGCTCACCCGAACCGTGCCAAGGCGGCGGTCGGGCCGTGGGCGAAAGCGGTCCCCAACACAAGCGGCCAAGGACGGCAAGGCAGCGAGCCCTAGCCCGCCGCGGCGCCGCCTGGACCCCGCAAGCCTCGTCGGCAGCCGGCCTCGTGCCACCCCTTCGCTGGCCGAGCTTCTTGTGGCGCGAGGGGGTGCGAAGGGCCCAGCTGCCGACGGCTCGGCCCCCCGCCGCAAGCTGCAGCGGCACCGCTCCGCGAGCCCGGCGATGAGCCCCTCGCGGCCCAGGAAGGGGCGGCCCGCCGGGAGGCGCGCGGCGTCCCCCGCTCGGTCGGACCGGGGCGCCGTTGCCGAGTCGGGAGGCTGGAATCCGGAGCTGGAAGCCCGGCGCGCACAGCGGCAGCAGCGGGCCGCGTCCAGGAGCTCCAGGCTCGGTCTCGACGCCTCACGGGCGTCCTCACGCTCGCGCTCGCCCATGTCCGCCACGGGCAGGAGCGACGGTGCCAGCCCGTCATTGCGATCGACGGGTCCAGTCTCGCCCCAAGTTGCCAGATTCCACCCGGCGCTGCGTCGCCGCGGTGCCGACCCCTCCTGACCGCTAGGCACGAGTCATCTTGATGAACACCGAGCGAAGCCATGCGTGCGCCGCGGCGCGACCCCGCAGCCCGGCAACGGCAGAACTTCGCGCACCGCTCGCGCGAGCGAACCGGACAGCAGCACCCACCAAGCCTGACCAGGGCAAATGCTCGGGCCGCCGGCCAGTCAATCCATCTGCGCCGCAGATGGCGTCGTCGTGTCCCAGATGGATTCCGGCCGGCTGGACGCGCGCCTGCTCAGACCGCGCAAGGTGGGCGTTTCTGGATCGTTGTCAACCTTGCGCAAGCCCCCCCCCGCCGCTCGTCCGTCCCCCCAAACATGCGTGGCCCGTTGGTAACACATCGCAGGCCGGAAGCCTCGCGCCAGTGACGTCGGCCTACGGCCCACCGACCACGCCGGCCGCAATTGTGATGGGAGCTGACCTCGACCTGTTCGCGGTGCATAGGACGGGCTTGGTAACGAGGTACAACCTCAAGTCGGCCAGGCTCATCTGGCAGGTGCGGGCCGAGCCTGCGCCCATGCGGTGCCGTCTGAGCCAGCTGGCGCCGCGGGGAAGACTGCTCTTGGTGACCGGCTCGCAGGCTCGCCTAATCGGGACGGTGAGACACCCTTGGTGTTCGCACAGCCATCTGCTACACTTTACTTGCGTCACAGATCGTACAGGTGCGCGATGGGGGCGTAGGCTCGCGCCCCGGCGCCACCTCCACGCGACCGTTGCCTGCCACCGCAGTCGGGCCGCACGGTTGGATCCTGGTCGTGCCCTGACGATGACGGCAGCATTGTGGCGGCCACCGCGAGCCCCGAGGGCGTCCGGGTGTACCTGACCACAGACAAGCGCGTGGTCTGCCTTTGTCAGCCCGAGATGACACAGCTCTGGGAATGCCCGAGTCCGTTTGAGACCGACAGGCTGGTCGTGGTGCCGCTGTCGGACGGGGGTGAGCGGGTCTTGTGCGTCGGGGACGAGTTCGAGGTCTTGTCGATCGACGGGGCCACCGGCGTTGGCGCTGGCATGACCTCGGCGTGGCCTCCGCCGCCGGGCATGTGCAAGGCTGCCAGCATCAGGGACGCGAGGCCGGGCTCAGCGGCGCTGTGGTGCACCACCGTCGGCCTCTCGCGCGGCGTGGAGACGGCGTTTCTCGGCGCGGACGACGCCGTCATCGCAGTCAGCGCGATGACCGGGGCTCCCGTCTGGTGCTCCACCGCGGCCGAGCGGTGCGTGGCGGAGGCGGGCAGCTCCCACGAGACGCCCGTGGCGATGCGGGTCGTGGACGGACCCGACGGGCAGTGCCTCGTGATGGTGATGGGCAACGGACAGGTGCTGACGTGCTCCCCCGAGGACGGTCGTGTCCTGGGGATCAGGGACCGCGACACCAGCACGGGGGCCTGGGCGAAGCCGCCGTCCCCGCCCGCGTCGCGCGGCGGCCGCGCAGTGTCGTGCCCCAACCCCATCGCCACTGCCAAGGTGGCAGCGGAGGCCACCGACGGCGCGCTCGCTCCGCGCAGCGGCGCCATGGCCGCGTCCCCCGCAGGCCGCGCCGAGCGCGGGGAGCCGGCGGAGGGGAGCGAGGACCTCGGGTTCGACGTCGTCATCCTCTCCCGGGAGGAAGTGGAGGCCGGCGGCGACGGGCCGCTCCTCGAGGCCTTCCCGGGCGCCCCCGCGCTGGTGGCGTACATGGGGGAGGCGAAGGTTCACGGCACCTTCACCGAGGTGTGCGCAGCCCCGCCGGCGGGGGACTCCGCGGCACCCACGCCGGCCGAGACGCTCCGGTCGTGGCGGGCCACGAGGGTGGGCGCCGCTGTGGAGGAGGTCAGCGTGGACCCCGCGGCGAGAGTGTTGGTCACCATGGGTGACCACCGCGGGGTGCAGGCGTGGAGCCTTGACACGGGGATGGAGCTGTGGCACCGAGACACCCTCTCCCTGCGGCCCCCACCCGGGATGAGCACCCCCGCCATGGTCGTCCCGCCCAACAGCGGGGAGCGCGGCGCCGCGACCGCGGCCGCGGCCGCCGACCGGCACCGGTCGCTCGGCCCCACGGCGGGCTCCTGGGCCGTGGCAGCCGCTCCCGCCGAGCCGGCCGCACAGACAGCCACGGCCGCGTCCGGCACCGGCGTGGGCGTCGAAGGCCTCGGCGACCTCGACGACCTCGGCGACCTGGACCTGGGCGACGACGAGTCGCTCGGGCTCGAAGACCTTGACGACGAGAACGACGACGACGACGACGGCGACAAGGCCGACGACGACGATGATGACGACGAGAACGGCGATGCTTCGAGCGAGGCGAGCGGGCACGCTGTCACCGTGACATCGGCCCCCGCCCCCGCCCCGATGCCAGCAGCACCCGTTGCCGACGCCAATGCCGCGGCAGCAGAGCCGGAGGAGAGCGACGAGGACGAGAGCGACGAGGACGAGCCCGAGGTCTCCATGCCCGAGGCCCCGCCGCCTACGCTCCGGTTCCCCGCAGCGCCCGTCACGGGGGATGCTACTCTCTCGCACGCTGTGGTGGGCGCGGGGGAGGGCGTAGTGTACGTGCAGCAGGACGCTGGGTCCAGCGAAGTGAGCAGGTGCCTCGACATCTCCACCGGGGAGGACGTCTGGGTGGGGTGCCTCGCCCCGAGGCGGTCGACCAGCGACGGGCAGTGGGTGGTCACGCTCAGGAGCGGCCTGCGGGCGGTGGTCACGGTCGACATGACGGGCATCCTCACCGTGGTCAACGCGTGGACAGGGGAGGTACAGTACCGCGTGTGCGTGTGCCGCAAGGACAAGGGCGTCGACTACTGCGGCATGCACGCGGAAAGGGGAGTGGTGGTAATCTCGGACGAGACCTTTGCGGTCTTCGCAGTGGACATCAACGACGAGGGGAGGGAGCTGTGGCGCGTCTGGCCGGGCCTGCGGGACTCGGGGGACCTCCCCAAGGTTCTCTCCGGCGACGTGGTCCCCGTGGACTCGAGGGAGCGCCACGATAGGGGCGGGAGGCACGTCCTACTTGCCCTCGACGTGGCCACCGGGGCGGAGCGCTGGCGGCACGCGCACGGCCTCAAGGGCACGTCGAGGCTCCTCCGCGCCGACGTCGCGGAGGGCTGCGTGGTGCTCTGCAAGGCCGTCGCGGGGTCGCGGGTCCTGCTCTCCCTCGACGACGCCGACGGCACGGTGCTGGCCAAAGCGACGCTGAGCACCCCCGGGGCGTGCGACATGCAGGCCGGGGACGGCGTCATCGCGGTCCGTACCGACGACGGCGTCGTCCTGCTCCGCCCCGCGACGCTCAGGTCCATCACCGACGCGCCGTTCGACCCGCCCTCGGCCGTCACCGACGCCGTCGTGATGTCCCTGCGCCGCGGCCCGTACGACGCCGAGCCGTCCGCGTGGTCCAGGCTCTTCTGCTCCGCAAGCGTCGGGTTCTCCCCGTTCCCCCTGTGCGGCAGCCTCGTGCGATGCCGCCTGCGCACCCGCCGAGGCCACGGCGGCTGCAGCCTCTCGCGGCCCGACGCCGGGCGCGAAGTCGCGACGCACGCCGCCGTCCTCGGGGGGTCCGGTGAGCTCTACCTCGTCGACCTCCAGGCTCTGCACGGGCCGATGCGCTTCGCGCCGCACACGGACCTGGCGGGGCTGTCCAAGCCGGCCAACAGGCCCGCAGCCGCGCTCGGAACCAACGCCGCCGGCGCGCCCTCCGCCGGCGGCGGCTCCCCCTCCCTGAGCTCCCGCGGCGTGGTCTCCCACCCAGGCTCGAGCACCGGCCTCGTCATTGCGCTGGGGAAGCCCTGCGCGCAGGTCGCCGTCGCCCAGGCCCTCCAGGTGGTCGCCTTCCTGCAGCTGCTCGCCTTCGCCTTCCAGCCCGCCGTGCCCCCGTCCCTCACCGAGTCCCGCACCGTGCTGGACCAGGTGCGATCCTTCGGTTTCGGGGGCATCACCTTCTCGCACATCTTCTTCGGCAGCGTCGGCGTCGTCGCCCTCCTCGTCCTCATCCTCCTCACATCCGAAGCCGTCGAGGAGTGCACATTCCGCCTGCCGGACAGCACCCCGGTGCGCCTCCTCTGGCGGCTCTACTCCATCGCCACCGTCCTCATCGTCACGGTGGCCCAGGTCCCGGTCTGGACCACCCTCGCGCAGGCCTTCGCGTGCGCCGTGGACCCCGCCACCGGCCGCTCGGTCTGGACGCCCGTCCCCTCCGAGGGCTGCTTCGAGCCCGGCGGCTCGCAGATCCTGTACGCGGCCGTCGCCGGCACCTCTGCCGTCCTCCTCCTCCCCATGGCCGTGCGCCTCCTCTCCGCCATGGGCCAGCTGGACCGCCTGGAGCTCGTGCGCAACGTGGCAAACTGGAGCCGCGACGACCGCTCCCCGGCCTCGGCCGAGACGGCGCAGTCCCAGGCCTCCCGCGTCCGCCCCGTGGCCCAGGTCATCATCAAGGCGGCCTTCTCCATCGCCTCCGTCCTCCTCCCCGGCCGCCTCTTCCTCTTCGCTTGCATCCTCGTCGCCGGCTCGGCGCTCGACGACGTCCTGGTCCTCGTCTTCCCGCCCTTCCACCACAGCAGCTCCAACAAGTCCGCCTTTGTCCTCTCCACCGTCCTCCTTCTCCAGAACTGCATCGGGCTCGCCGCAGCGGGCCAGCAGGCCGGAGTGGGCCCGGACAGCGCCACCACCGTGCTCCTCAACAACTCGCCGTACATCCTCGTCGGCCTCGTCGCGGTCACCGTGGCGCTGTCCCTCGTCGTCCCTCGGCTCGTGCCGCGCGTGCGGCGCACGTACACCATCACGCCGGCGCGTAAGGGCGAGTGACCCCGCCGCCCCAGTCCCCGCCGGCACCTCCGAGGCACCCAGCGCGTGCCTGAGGCTCTTGTAACCTTGTGTTTGCAGGCTTGGTTTCGGCTCCGAATGCAGCGTCGCGGCTGCTCTGGCACGGCCCGAGCCGTTCCATCGGCACTTCCTTTGGTCGCACCCACTCAGCCACGCATCATCACAGAACCTCCGAGCCTGCTTGCTCACACGCTCTCGCTGGCAAGGAGGTCGCCCGCCCGCCTCACGTCGCCGCCGCAGGCCCGCAGCGCCTCCCGCGCCCGCTCGGTGCCGAAGCCCATCGACTCGAGCAGGCCGAGCTCGGCGAGCATCGGGTCGGCGTCCTCCGGCCGGTCCTCGGCCGCGGCGAGCACCGCGAGGCGGGCCTGGCGCGCCTGCTCGCGCGCCGAGGTCCCGGCCGGGGGTGCCGAGGCCGCCGGGGCCGAGACCGTGGTCGCCGCCTTGCTCCCCAGCGTCCGTGCGGACCCGCTGAACTTGGCCGCCTTGGCCGCCTTGCCGCCACCGTCGCCCGCTCCGGGCCCCGATTCCGTAGCTCCTCTCCCCTGAGGCGTGGAGCCGAGGGTGGCGATGCCGGAGCGACGGCCGGCGGTCGCGCCGTCCCGTCCCGGGGCCTGGGCGGCGCCGTTTCCTCCCGACGGGGGCAGCACCGTGAAGGCGGCTCCCTCGGCGGCGGCGGCGCGGGTCACGAAGCCTGGGGAGTCGACGAGGCAGCGGAGCAGCCCTTTCTCGAGGCGCTCTGCCACGGCGTCCGTGGCGGGCGCGAGGGGGAAAGGGAACAGCTTCGAGGTCACTGCGGGCGGGGGGGTGCCGGGCGGGGGAGCGTCGGGAGGGCGGCGGGGGGGACGGGCCAGGCGGCCCGGCGGCGCGGGGAGGCTGGCTCACTCAGGACGCCGACGAGGGCGCCGGAGAGCAGGTCGTAGGGGATGCCGCCGCCGATGAGCGCGAACACTCCGACCATGAGGAATGGGTAAACGCGGTTCGGCACCTTGGTGCGGAAGCAAAGGCACGGGCGGCTTCCCGTGGGGTCGGAGTAGCACTCCACCGTGATGAGGCCAAGCATGATGGGCCAGAAGCCCGTCATCGGCATGCTCAGGGCCGAGATGTCAGGGTAGACGGGGTTGAACGCGACCACCGCGATCATCACCGAGAACATCAGCGCCGTCGTCACGATCAGCGAACTGCGGCACGCAGGCATACTCACAGGCCCAGCATCACGCGGGCGCCGCGCGCCGGGGGCAACGACCGCTCAAGGCCGCCGCAGCCCTCACACGATGGTTGCAAAGAACGCAGCGCTGCCCGCACGGATCTCCATCTTGGGCGCCTGGGTGGTCATTGACATCATGACGAAGAGGAGCTTCAGCATCCCGTCGTCGAAGAAGGCGTACGTGACCAGGCGCCAGACCTGGAACCCGAACACGAGCGCGCTGGGCACCATTGCGAGCATCATCGTGATGCCGGTCAGGAATCCGATGAGCGCGCCCCCGA
>Ga0136560_1000798_pt1 | contig 15910 bp, 21 predicted proteins | sample AntRauMeHopE1497_FD_104925 | JGI IMG/M metagenome (GOLD analysis project Ga0136560, IMG submission 104925) | Saline lake microbial communities from Rauer Islands, Antarctica - Metagenome Hop E1 #497 | ecosystem: Environmental > Aquatic > Non-marine Saline and Alkaline > Saline | place... | reverse complement strand
TCTTCTGATGACGGGGTCTTCGCCTGCTCTGCCTCAGCAATTACTTGCTATAAATCTCTCATTTCCTCTTGGGCATCCTGCAACTCCTACCTATGCTGAACAACTTTTTCCAATTGGTTGAGCTATCTCATCACTGTTGCCATATTTTTGGGCTCAATTTCTCCATTCGCAAGTTCGTTGGATAATTTCGTATGCAAGGCGACCATATCATTGAGTTTGCTGTGAACTTCAGGACCAAAAGCAAGGGTTCGTGTCTGCTCATACTCCAGTGCAAGACGCCTATGCGCGAAACATCGCGAATGTGGCAGTCCAGAGCCCCTCAACCGCCTAACTGTGCGCAGCCAAGATATCATTGCGGATGCAAGGCCAATATACGTAAAAAATTGATGAAGTATAGCATATAATGGGCACTTTCGTTTCGATTTTCAGCTCCGGATCAGGCGCAAAAGCGGCACTTTTCCTCGAAGCCAGACGCCAAGGTGGTGCAGGTTGAGGATAAAGCCTGATGGCAAAGGCGAGCAGATACAGAGGACAAGGATGTGGGATTTCCCATGCACACTGGGCGAGTGCAGGATCACCCCCTTCTCGGTACTGATGATATCCATGCTGGGCGCACACTGCAGCGTGCAGTAATCCTCCGCCCCTAGCGGATCCTGCCAGTTTCCGTACTCGTAGCGCCCTAGCAGCGATGTTGATTACTGCCTGCCGGCATCCTGATGATAACCACCATGTCTCGTGTGGATGGGGTCATCTGGGACGCCCTATGTGCCCCGCTTTGGTGACCCCATGCAACCTTGATCCGCGAGTCCACCTCCCACCTAGATCCGGGGTCTATTGCCAGCTACTTGGACAGGCCTACCTGCATCTGCATCCCTCGCATTTGCATTTCGACTCTGTACAGTCTGTCGAGCTGCGATCAGGCCTGCTGTCACTAGCACACCCTCCTCCTCGTCTGTCACACCCTCGATGTGTCTCACTGCTCGGACTTTCTACACCTCGAGCGAAAATGGCCCGTCCAGTCCATCGGCCAGCAAGAACCCCAGGCCAGACAATTCATTTGGATTCAGACCTTTCCCCAGGTCAAATCGATCCACATCTTCCCATCTCTGTTCACCCCAGACCTTACCTCTAGATACACGTAGAAAGGACGGAAACGGTGCTGCTACGGTCACCCATTTTCCCGCCGGGGGCTGCAGATGACAAACATACGTAGCCTCTGCCTCCACTCCGCTAACATGCCCGAACTGCCGTTGTCCGGCTTTGCACACCACTTGGTATGCTCGTCCATCTCCTTTCACACGAAGCACCAGGCCTGACATCGTAGGCAACCTAGGGAACACGTCTCTCGGTTTGGTGCGTGCAGATGCCCACCCAAGACTTCCAGCTCCAACACCGCTCCTCCACTCGCCGTGCTCCAGTACGAGGCGAGCGTCCTGCCTTCCGTCTCGAATCGAGGAGCGCCGAGGGTCGTTCCGCTGCAAATCTCGCGCGGTGCGTCGCTCTTTCGCCGCTTCAAAGCCACCGTCGCCTGATTTACCCAGGAGAACTTGCGCTAGGTTCCCTCCAGGGCCGAGCTTGAGCACCTCATCTTCGTGATGCCCCTTGATCCGAGGTCCCAAGATGACTCCTTCAAACACGGCGCGAACAAAATCAGGGCGGCCTTCCCGCCGCGCTGCACGCACTCCAAATGTAGCATACGAAGCTCCACCCATGACCCGGTCAGTACTGACAGCAAATCTGTCAATATCATCGACACCATCGAAACTCAAGATGTCAAATCCAGCGAACGAATGGGCATCAGTGGCTGCAAGTGCGGTTTCGAGCCCATATTACGAACAGAAGATGCAAAATAAATATCGCTTGCACATGACACAGTCTACAGAATTTGCTCACAGGATCGTAGGTTAACGTACAAGCGCTATAGCTGGCGCCTACATGTGTTGACCAAGTGCCGAATAGTAGCAGCCATGTGGTTATTTACCCACAGCAGCTACAAGCACGAATTTCGCAAGCCATATGATTCAGCAAGTAAAACCTCTGTTAGAAAATAGCTGGTGGAGGACGGCAGTACGCAGTATATTTGCAAGGAAACGTAAAAAACGAATATGTGGAATTCGGAGCCATTGGCTCCGGATATGTCAAATCTGGGCCATGTGGTGCCTACAAGCGAAATATAGGCCGAAACACCACTGTAGCTCAAGATAAATTGTCTACTTCAGTTTATCTGTACAAAGTTCCGCCGCGGGTATCGAAGCAAATTAAGCTAATGTCCAGAATGCAATCTCCGACGCAGTTTCACGCAATTGCCGTAACATACGCATTCTTGCGATCCCAAGGATTCCATCGCACTTGCCAGCAGCTACTTGTAGACACCCTGCCCCTTACCAAAGATGTGCGAGTTCTTCCTGCCCATGCAGCTCAGGCGAGCTCGCTTGACCAGATCATTTCTGAGTATGGTCGTTTGAAATAGCAGGAACTACACCGGCAACAGGTACTTGCAGCGCGGCGAGATGTCATGGGGTCTGCGATGGTAGCTACTATTGATGGCATTTAGGAGCTTTTAGCTGATTACGCAGCTCTACGTGAGGTAGGTTGGTCAGAGGCAACACCGAAAGGCGAGCAGGCGCGGCTTGGTGCAACTGAAACTGGTGCGTCATTCTAGGCTCATTCGAAGCACCCGGTGAGACATGCTGAAACCCAGCCCGGCGATAGTAGAGCTATATTGAGTGACATGGTTGCCAACGGCGCACGGAAGCGCAAACGCGCCCGGGTCACGAGAGGTGGCCAGCAGCTTGGGAAAAGGGCGGAGCTACCTCAAGCTGAAGCTACTCTTGGGGAGCCCGACACCAAGAGCCAGCACCGTAGGGGAAACAGCATGAATGCGCGAGCAGTTATTGAGGTCAGTGGTGAGTCCGGTGAGCCCGGTTCTCTATTCGTCGGGGAGGGACCACCTGGGGGTTTGCAGTTGCATCGCTTTGGCATCGAGAGCAGGGGAGCGGCATCACGCTCCATGTCACCTGGATCCATGTCACCAGTTTCGCATGGACGTGGGGGAACAGTATACAGCGATTTAGCTGATCTACTCTTGGATGACGTAGAAAGCGGCGGATTGCTAGGCGCTTCAGGGCGAGGCACTGAAGCGACATTTTGCGACGCGGAAGCCACCAGAGGCAGTTGCAATGGCGATACACACGTATCTGGTACATCGGCCGCTTCCCATGACTTTGCTGTGTCGGCAGCTTCTCAGCTGGGTCGGACAAATTCAAGTGCGGATGCTAGGAGAGATCAAATATCCCCGGATGCGTTAGAAATGCCGACAGATGCCCGGCAGCAGCTTCTACATGGACTGCAAACGAACGCCGGCCGACTGGCCGATCTCATCAACAGCTACAGGCAGCGAGGGCGTGTCTCGTCTGTCGATTCCGATAGTGCGCCAGATTTGGCTGATCAATCACGTCGACGAAGACAGACAAAGTGAAAGTATGTTGAAATGTAGTATAGAACACAAATTGGCTTGCGCTGCACATGGCACTCACGTGCAGATCGAATGGCACACTTAACTTCGACCACGATCCACAGCTCAGGATGACCCGGCTCCAGATGCTGCACCAGTAGCGCTCATAGTAGCTGGGGCCGGGCGCATCATGTCACCAACGGAAGACGCAAGAATGTGGGGGATACCAGAGACAGGGACGCCAGCTTCTGCTTCCTCTTCAACCTTCTCAATGAGCGCCTTCCTTTCAAGCTTTACCTCACGAGCTGACCGATGCAGAATGCGCATCGGTGCCATGAGAGCTTGCACCCAAGACTACATATCTTCTTGGTTCTTTGCTCGGCATACAAGCGTCTTGGGGTATGCATGCACAGTAAACTCGAATGACGATGAGCCTTCGACTGGAGCAACGAAGTAAGCGTCCAGCTTCACGATATCCAGCGGTTTGCTTCCAGCAGAACTGCTCACGGCGGCCTTATACTGACTCTCTGCGATAAAAAGAATAGTTTTGAGTTCTGAATAGCGGTGCAAGTCAATGTCGTGGAGGTACTACGACTTGGTGCTTCTGGTGATGGACTTACCACTAGGGTAGTATGCGAGGTGGTCTGTGAGTACAAAGAAGCGCTGCTTCCAATTCTTGTGACCCCCGTCAGTCCCTCCCTGCTTGTATAGGATGCCTGTCTTCACGGGTTCGGTTTGAGCGTCAATTACCTTCATCATCTTGGCTCGGGGCTGCGAGGCACGTGAATGGCAGGCGAACAGATACTGCATCCGAACTAAGAGTCTGATAGTTGTACTTCCTCCGGCATCACATATAAGCACTGATAAAAATGCTACAGTCAGTGAAGTGCGAATGAAAAACCCACGTTGCTAACCTAAATGCCATGAATCACCAGAGACGAGCATTTTACGGAGTCAACGATGAATCTGATTTTACAGTTGTAACGAATATTTTAAAACTCGGAGCTGAAACGTGCTATGAATCTTCAATAGGTCTAGGCTATTGATAATTTTTCTCATTGGGCTCAGCAACAACTAGATTGAGGCTCAATGGAGCGGTGATACATGCTCTATTTTTGCCTAGTTTCCAGAGGATGCGAATCAGTCGCGTCTAGTGAGATTTGCGAGCTGCTGGCCCCAACAGTCCTTCCTATCTGTACGGTGGTGCAGGATGCATGTAGCGGTGCTCAGTGCCATCCAAACTCCGGCCGCTCATGCCTATACTTTGAAACAGATGCAAACCCTCTTGCTGTTGCTGCCTTGCGATCTGTTGAATGCGTTTGTGCGTGGGTATTCTCTGCTTCTGTACTGGCGGACGAAATAGGCGACATGTTCACATCAGCTATGAAGTTGCAGCCACGAAGCGGCACAAGTGCAAGTGCAGTCGTCCGGGACGCGCACACTTCATTCAGATCTGATTTGGACGGCCATCGCTTGCGTTCATCTAGGAAATTGTCGACTGGGGCCGCAGCACCTGGAGAGTCATTTACCGAGTACTAGCTTCGGCTTGCTACAGACGACAACAACTTGAGATATTTGCACCATTCAGTTCTTGGTTGTATACATAGTCGTAAACCGGGTATCCCAGATCCGCACCAGCCAAGCACGGTACCAAGCATAGATTATACTACCAGAGACCCAGAACTGGTGTCAGCACCGGCACCACAAATGGCTCTCGCTTCCGCAGATCACGACAGGATGCGATCCTTGCATGGGGCAGCGAATCCTTTATCATGGCTTCTACCAGACACATCTACAGAAGGATCAGCCAGTGTCCATTCAGCTGCTGCCGGTACCACCCAAGGCTCTCTGGATGGAGCGAGTGGAGCATCTGCTCACAGCCTGCCTGCTCATTCGCCAGCGGGTATGCCCTGGACTGTTTCAACTCCAACGTGGAAATACGCGCTGGATGCATGGTGGAGTGTGAACGGAGCAGAAGTCTGTGCGCCGGTAGCGATAGAGCGCCATCACGGAGCTGTTGGTAAATTGCATGCCGATGCTCGTGCTAGTGCTGCGGGTGGTGATGGTACTGCTATTGAAGACACACAACGGGTCCGAGTTCGATTTCGCGCCACTCCAATCAAGTGCACGACACGAAGAGGCATGGGTGGTCGATCAGGTGCAGGAGCGATGAAGCTAAATCGCAAATCTGGTCGCAAGGCTACGTCCACGTCTTACGCACATGCTACGGAGCGTGCGTTGTCCTCTCTGCTTGCATCACGAGACACGTCTGTTCCGCGAGACGCAGCAGCTCAAACCGGGAAAAGAACGCGCCCCCAAGTTAGTCCAGGTGGCCGAATGGATGGTTCAGAGAGTGGTCCTGAGCCATCCAGCAAACGCCGTCCTTTGGTCGAGCACGATCAAGATAGCAGGAACAAGTCCAGGTCCAACGCTGACACATCAATGCCGGACGCTATACGGCCCACCTCCAAGTCTTTGAGCAATGCTAGTTCGTCTTCACATGCCTAGGAAGATCGGGACCGAGCACACTCCTAGTTTCCATCCGATACAACCAGCGAAAGCGCGCGTGGATTGAGGGAACGCGGGAGCATGCATATCGATCTCAAGTCACCTGAGATAGGCCGATAGGCGGGCGAGCTCACTGTCGCAGCATTTCAAGCTTTGATCACCAACCGAAGGGTTTCAAGGTCTTCTACAGGTAGCATGGACCCAGTAGCTGGAGGCGTTCACCCATTGGAGTGTCCAGTCGACCGCATCGACTTCACTGTCTCTCTCGTGGACTTCGACTTAGAGGTGATCATAGTCACGGATGGGCTCCGAGTCGAGGCTGGCATCAGTCTGGCTCGGGGTAGTTGCTTGGAAGCGCAGCACCGACACCATCTCATCACCCAGCCGAGACCTGGCCTAAGCACAGCTCGCACGTGGCATCTACCGAAATCCAAAGTTGGATTGCGAGGGAACATTTCGTATGCGCTCCTGCGCTTAGCATGTCCTCGTGCCGGTGATGTTGTACTTGATAGCATGTGTGGAGCGGGGTATCTCGCTGCGGAGGCTTTTCGGGTGGGTGCAACGAAGGCTACATCTGATAGAGTCACGCTGAAATGCCATAGTGGCATGCGTGATTTCGTGGTGATTGGGGGAGAGTTGGCGCTCGGGGTACTATACGGAGGTGAGGAGAGCATGCATGAAACCTCAGGCGCTGGGAAAGAAGGAGCAAGTGTGAGCGACACACAAGCAGCTGTTGCAGCAGAACTTGTCAAGGCGAATCCAGTGGGCGACAGCGATCCGTATCCATTCGATCGATGCGCATGGGACGCAATGCGGCTGCCTCTCAGACCCGGCATGATTGATGTCGCAGTGGTGGACCTACCATTCGGTCGCAGGTGTGGCTCGAAGCACCCGTTGAATCAGGTGTATGCACGGGTTGCCCACCGCCTGGCAGATGTACTTCGTGAGCCAGAGGCTGCAGGCCCGACAGCTGGGCGAGCTGTTCTGCTTTGTTCCAATGGACCAGCACTAGCAAGTGCGTTGCTTGTCGAACCTCGTCTCGAAGTCCTTCGAGCTCGCCCAATGGATAATGGCGGCATCGGATGTTTGGCAGTCGTTCTTCGGCGTATAATACCAGATACTGCGGCTAAATTTGCTGCATCACACGAGGAGCGAGTGCGTGCTGTGTTCGCGACGGTTGGCAAGTCGAAGCGGCGAGTGCCACGTCCAGTTGGCAGCACGATGGCGGATGCGACAGATTGAATTCAATTACTACAAATTTAAATGTGTAGCCCGATGCCACGAGTAAGCAGTAGCGGCTAAGTACGGGCAGCAACGATACACCTGTTCCGGTGTATGTGGCGATTGTGTTTTCTTGAAACACTAGTTCGGTGTATTATTTCAAAATCTTGTGTTCACAATGACTTTCACACTGAACTCGTTGGCTGTTCTCGCAGTTACAGCTGTGGTCTCTCGGACCCCCGGCACAGTCTCTCGCATCCTGCCGGTCTACCAAGCAAGGGGTTTCATTGCCTCGTGTTCAGTGCCCCGTGGAGCTCATCATGACAGCTTTACATACACAGGTGATGGTTGGCAATCGTTTGGCCCGCATTTTGATGGCGACGAACCACTAGAGCCAGTGCAGTCCCGATCGACCGACCCATAGATCAATTGTGGCAGGCACAACTGGAGGAGCACCAGAGATCGGCGCATCCTCGAGAGCACTCTACGTAGCGAGCTCTGAATTCAAACCAGGAACAACTGCTTCGCTTTCAGCTTCTTCGCCTGGCTACTGGGAACTCTGTTGCTTTCGTTTGCTGCTCCTGCTCATGGCACGCTGACCAAGGGTGACAGCAGCTGATTGTCGAAGTTGCTCTAAGCTCGCACCTCCGTGGCGCCGCAATGCTACCACACCCTCCGGATCCTCCCACACCCACCGAGCAGCGGCCAGCACTACATCTGTACGCTCCCGCGACCGTGAATACCGGTATCTCTCGGCAACACTTGGACAGCTCTTACTACCCCCCACCACAGTCGGCATTTCCAGCAGGTGGATGGACTTGAGATCTGTCACTATGTCCTCGGAATCGAGCTATCCTGGCTATTCTGATCCTTCCTTATCTAAAGTTGCGTTCAGAGTGGCGATTGCTATCATCATGTCATCAGAACCATTGTCCAGGATGTCGGTTTCTGCCGGATCGTCATCTGCTTCTTCTTCAGACGTCGCCTGCAGCTGTCCTCGAGCTGCTTGAGCCTCGTCAGGTGCCGTGGCTTTTGTATCCAGCGAACCATCTTGACCTACACTAATTTTAGGTGATGATATACTGATAGCGCGCGCAGTGTCCATCTCTGTCTCCCGACGAGTCATTCGATCCACATCCAGCAATACCTGTTGCATGGCGCGCGCACGAGGGACTAGGGCGGCAATTCGAGCGTTGTATGACCCCATGGAGGTTATGTCTTGCCTCCAACTCCGATCTGCCCGCCTCCATGTCTCCAAAAGATCCACACAGGGATGTCGGTGTCGAATTCGAAGTCGCGTGCTAGCACTCTGACGACTGGCACCTACACCAACACCAACACCCAGAGGCCCACATGAATGGGTAGTCTACTGCCGGTCCCCCGGGGAACGACTCGCAGCGTTCGGCTGCATCGTGGCAGGTTCGAGCATCGCAACGCTGCGAGACCGAGGACGCTTACGCTAGGCGTTCCCGGCTGATTTTGCTTCTGCTTCAGCTTCTGCTTCTGATTCTGCATCCGGTGCAATAGCGCGCGGTCGCTTCCTCTTGCGGCCTGTACGCCTGACGCAACTCCGTGTAGGCCCATACGTGCGCATCCCCACTGTAGCACGTGCAACATTATCGAGTTTGCTGCTGGTTTGCAGCAAACTGGCTGTTATCGCCGCTCTAGTCTCGCAGAAAGGATCCACGTCTGCCACTAAACAGGCGAGCGGGTTTACCTCGTCGACACCTGCTGCAGTGTTTTCGATAGTTCGCTCGTGAATCCGGGCATGTACGCCCTTGTTATTACTGCAGTGCAAACGCAAGCATATCGCAGCTAATAATTGAACATCGTAACTCGAGTGATTCCCGATACAGCCGCAATCTATGACGGCTTGCTGTGCTATGCTTCTTACGATCGCAGCCACTGTTGAGGATGACATGGCTGCGATAGTCGCTCCATTCAGCGGACCTTTACGAACGACAGCGTGAACTGGAAATGATCCGCATTGGGTAAGACTAGCTATGGGAAAACCATCCGATTCTACCTAGGCCAATCTGACCAGGAGGGCCATGGCAACTCGAAGCAGAGGGTCTTCATTTTGAAGTTCTGGGGAGCACAGCCGTTCGCCTGCAACGAATAGCTGGTCTATTTGAGATTGGACTAAGGATATCTGACCGTTGCATCCATCAGTTCTGCTTCTCTTCATTGCCAGTGTAGCAACTCGCTATAACTTCTCCAATCGGGTTTCAGATGCATACGTGGATTGCCAGCCCGAAGCATCCGACACGGCGCGACTTGAGGCAATCATTAGGGATGCTTATAGAACATCGCTATCTTGTTGTAGCAAGAACTAACCGCGTAGCGAAATTATGCCTGGGTAGGAGTATCGGTTGAGGCAGATTGCGATTTATAATTCCGAGTTCTAAATGACAAATCCGCTCGAGCCGCCGCCGCGCCCGTTGTGGTGTGGTGCATGCATACTTTCAATGAATTCACCAATCATTAATTCAACCATTCATTGCCGGCCGGTTGCTTGCTCCGCAGAATCTGCTGCTGGCTTCTCCACCGTAGCCCCCACAGCTACACCTGGTGAGTCTTCAAACGCACCTTCTTTGTCCATCTCCATGAATCGGTCAATGGAACCTCTCGGTACCTTCCGCAGCAACTCCTTCCTCTCTGCGATGATCCGCAGCATGTGTCTGTGTTTGGCCTCACGAGCAGCGGCGCGGCGAGCGCTTCGGTTCTATCGTGCTTCCGCGTGGTGCTCAGCTGCATGACGCTCCTCGGGGAACAAAGAACAGAATGTAGCGTGCAGATCTTCTACTAGCTTGAGTGCTAGTCCTTGGGAAGGAATAGATGCTGCGTATGACTCCTCATCAGAGGCACTGACGGTTGGGGGCCGGTAGTCGTTCGAGCCTTCCTTGCCGGATGCAGCTGCTGCATCTCGGTCGATACGCGCCTCAGGGTCGTATAATACGACATGGCGGTAAGCTGGCTTCTTCAAAACATCCGCAAATGCTGTTATGACCTTATCGACGCGCGTGTCGTCCCTCCATACGTGAAACCCAGACGCTGCGAAGAAAATACGAGAATGACCGAAAGCAAAGTCAGACAGTCAATCAATGCGAGAACAGCACTAGAATTGACGCAAATCGACGGAAAATCTGAGCTTACCGGGTCTTGTATCAACAAAAAGTCGGTCAGCATGCTTGTTTAATCCCAGGAAAGGCCTCCTCCTCGCATAGCACTCCCTGGCATACAATTTTGTCAACACGGGTCTTGCTCCGTTGTGTAGTCTTAAATATCCTTGAACTTTCGCTTGGCTAGTTGCATTCCTTTCGTTCAGAGACAGCGCAAAACGCTGGCCTCTGATCACCCGTTTGCCGGACTAAACTATGTGGTCCAAGTCGTCCGCTGTTTCCTCGGTCTTCGGAAAGTTGTAGTAGCTCTATCTCTGAGGAATACCCATCCATACACCAGTAACGGCACGTGTGTTCGCAGGAGATGATTCAACAACAAACGGAAGCCGTGGTAATCTTGCGATAGCACGCATGATGCTTCGGGTATTCCTCTGTGTTGTGGCCTGGTGGCGAGAGGCTGCCCGCGCACTCGTCACGGCTGGATCCACGGTTGATGATCATTGATTAAAACTGGATCGCCTATCATCGAGCAGACGATCGAAACCCCCCACAAGAACACTCTTGCGGATACTTGCTGAAAGAAATCTGCTGGGTTTAGGCCATGATTGCAGCTCGACTATCGAGAATCAATCGGCACCTTGCAGCTTCTTGTTCTATCTCAGCCCCAATGCTAGCGCCCCTGCACAAGCAAGTATAGATACAACCAAACGAATATTTTAGATTGGCTAGTACAGTTTCTGGGCAAGACCGCAATAGTGCTTCAGCGACAGCAGTTTTACACGAAAGTCTTGAGTCTGAGTCTTATGTCGATGCGAAACCAGAGAATTTTATCGACAAAATTAAGCGGTTAGGGACGAATGCAATATTAGGACAGTTTGTCACAAATGGAGTTCGCTTCGATTCAGTACTTGATGGTATGACCGTGTCTAGAATTGATACAGCGGCCGGGATCGTTGAGGTTGATCTCACAGTTGGCGAAAAACATGCGAATGCCTATGGGACGCTGCATGGTGGTGCCACAAGCACCTTGGTAGATATTGTTGGCACGCTAGCGCTACTTACGAAGGACCCCTTGCGCGCAGGTGTCAGTGTTGAGCTATCAGCAAGCTTCATGTCTGCAGCTAAGATCGGGACAAAAATTCGGTGTATCGGTCGTGTTCGGAAGGCGGGCCGGCGGCTCGGGTTCACCACGGTAGAAATATATTCCTTAGATCCATCTGATAAAATTGATAAGCTAGTTGCTGAGGGGCGCCATACGAAAGCATTATGATGGGGAGGCATATAAAGGGGTCATCAAGCCGACGGCAAACATACTATTAGCAGATCTGCATCAATTACCCTTCGATCGATGGGTCCCAACCTAGATCTCAGCAACTCTACAATACAACGAATTACAGAATGCATATAGATCTGTGCCTATACTAACATCTGCGGTGGCACCAAGTGCTGCATGCAGCTTATATCCTATATCCATACATGATCCTTCTGAATGCTGCCTGCAACCGTCACAACTCATCGTCATCGTCCTCATCATAGTCCGCGAGTTCCTCGTCATCCAGCCGCCGCCGACCCACTCGAAGCATGCCTCCCACCCGCCGCTCCGATTCACCGTCCTCTTTGGCTTCTTCTACCCCGATTGATGCCACACCACCACCACCAGTCTCCCCCTCTCCCCCGCCACCTCCCGCAGCAACAACGGTACCAGCAGCCGAAGCACCCTCTTCTGCGGACCCTTCAGCCCCTTCGGCGCTCTCTCCCAGAAGCTCTGCCATCTCCGCATCCGCCAATGGGGGGAAGTCCCCGGTTTCCACCCTATCTCCTCGCACGAACGCTCCGAACCTGGGTTCAGCTACGAAGTACCTCTTGCCGCCGTGCGTGCCGTCTCCCTTGCTGTCCGGCTCATCGAGCTGAATACCAGCCCAGAAGCCGCGCTTACCTTCCACCTCCCCAAGAAATGCAACCACTCCACGCCTTTCCCCAGGGGACACTTGGCACCTGCTCCCCAACTTAAGGTGAGACAAGCACGACACGTCGTCGAATCGCTTCAGGTCCTCCTCCGTCGGCTCACGACCGAGCTCGCGCTCAACAACTGCCATGGCAACTGCTTCAGGATCAGAAACACCGGCAGCTTCCACTTCCCTAAGCACAGTCTTGTACCGCTATTGTCTCTCATGCGACTTTAGGTGCAGTTTTAAAGTAAACTCCGGATTCCGCTTCTTTTGTTCTTTGATCCACGACCGAATCGTATTCGGTCGGCGCTCGTAGTCCTCATCAGACATCACGTACTTCTTGACCTTGGAAATATCATCCAAACCCCCATCGCGGCTCAAAGAAGCGGGATCCAGGTCAACCACGTGAAGCTAGTCCCCGTCCTGAGCGCCATAAAACCCCAGCATCTTGGTAGAATCCAATAGTTTTGCAATCTGCGTTAATTGCCAACAGGTGGATCAGATTGTAGAAGAACATGAGTATTTGATCACGGCTCGGTATGCTGGAAACATGCCATGTCGCCTTACTAAAGTACCCCCTCGAAGAAGCCTCAGTTCCATCATTCCAGGGCTGGTCCCGTTGTATGTGTACAGAGTATCTTTAACACTTTGAATCGATTCATGCCGATCAAATCGCAGCTCCATGATTCTCTGCTTCAAGTTTGAATGAGTAATGGTTAGTTTAACAGTACTTGCTGCAGCTTGCATTGTGCCCGGACCTGTGATGTAGGACCTCAGCGCGCCAACTGTTTCGCCATAAGTTGGTTCATTTGATCCTGTTCCAGCTTCAGCAGTTGCTGCCATCTTGTATCCGGGGTCTAGCCTTTTTTCTTGAGTGCTTCCTCACGAGGGCATCGCACCCGTTGCGACCTGCCATGTTCCGCTCGTCGACTGCGCGGCGCCGCGCATCCGGACCCGATAGGTCCGGCGGCACACCGTAGGCAAATAAGATGCTTGATGAACGTGCTTGGACGTGCCTTAAGTTTCTATCTGATTCGCATGGACAGAAATTAGTAGTGCGGTGCCTTCCGCTCAACGTGTGCAGATTCACTACAAATTGAATCCATTTTCAGATGTCAACTAGAATGAGGAGGCGATAGACGCATCGATTTCCAACAGAAATGGTTGAAGAGTCAGCGCAAACTTACGCATCATATCGCGCTTGGCAAGACGTCCGTTCGAAACGGCGAGAGAGCATAGTTACGAATGCCCATGGGCATGCGCCGTTTCGATTGATGTAGCATAATATTTTAGCCCCCAGTAATGTACAGTCGTGGCAATTCCCGCGAACTCGGACTTCTGATTTGTCATGGCACGTTCGAAGAAGGGCTATTCTTGAGCAAGTGACTCGAGTGGCACCGGACATTTTCTGCTCGCAAGAGTTCCCAAAGTCAGACATTCCACAGCATGCAGCATCTTCGAGAGGGGTCCGGTTGGGGGATCAGCTGGTCGCTTGCGGCTTAGATAAGGCCGAGTATACTGCGAGATGCGGGAAAGATGACGGGCTTTTCACATGCTGGCGGTCTGATCGGTTCGTGATGGCATCCATGTCTACTATAGCCCTGGGAGGGGGGCAGACCATGGATGTTGGTCAGGCGGCTAGCTCAACATCGGCCCCAATTAAGTGCCCGACTTCACGAGCACCTAGTGCGGGGGCAAGAAGCGAGCTATTGGCCCGATACCCACACAAGTCGATTGGTGCCAGCACTGGTACTAGTAGCGACAAATCGGACTCGAGCAGTCGTAGTGCTAGTGCAGGCACAGGCAGCTGCAGTCCTTATCACCTTGGCTTGCTGCAAGGTAAGCCGCAGAGGTGCTAGCTCATTTTACTGCGAGCTAAATCACAGGTTATGCGAATGCGTGTCGTAGAGGGTGACGAATCAGTTGGTATGGCGAAGACATCCGCGAGGGACGCAAGTGGTACCAGCATAGAGACAAAGAGATCGGGGAAGAAGCGTCCACGGTCATCTACGGAGACCAATGATGCCGTCACAATAGAGGGTTCTACAGAACTTACACCCTAGTTTGTCCTCATATGCAACACTCACCTCCTGTATAACCCAAATCGCGGAGAGGTGCGATTGGCGCAGATGGCATTGATCTTGCAGGCTGCTGCATCGATGCGATATGCCCTGGGTCTCTCAGAGCGATAGGCACCAGTGCTTCTATGCGGTGATTTTAATGCGTCTCCGTCATCTCCGGTGCACACGTTGGTTACACTGCAACCGATCCACGCTACAGATGCCAGTAAAGGTTCGTCGATTTCACCCCCGATCTAGTCAGCGGTGTACATGGGCGGACTTACACCCGGCGACATTGCATTCGAACCCGTGCGGGAGCGCATGAGGAACAGGCTAGAGCTGTGTACAGCTCTACCAAAAATCGCCGTGTAGCAAGCAGATGTCCTGCGAGCCTACCGCAAGTCTTCAAGGTGGCAGGAGGCACCTGGCCCCATCGAGATGCACCGAGGCCTGCGGGCTGCTTCACGAGGAGGTATTACGTGGCAGCGGGATAGACACGCTCATGTACCCACGCACCTTCCTGCTGTGCTCACAGGTCCATCTATGCTGTGCCGCGCAGTACCACCCTAGCTGCCGGGTATAGACCAGAGCTAGCCAAAGGGACCTCTGGCTGTGCTCCCGCCGTATCGAGAGGATGTCGGAGCAGTAGCGGTTCAAACGGCGCTCGACATGGGAATCATGGACCTGGCGGTTTCAGAGGACATGCGTGAGCATGCTATGTCTATGTGCATGGACCTGGAGGACCCTGCGCGCGTGCCATTGCCCCCTCCTCAACCAGAGGGTTTGCCGTTTGACGCCGCCCTCCTGTCTGTGCGCGCTCGCGCTCACTTCCCCATCCAATTTGCTGTCACAAACTCGCTGATTTCGGGTCTTCGAGTTCGGCACCTCGGGCAATACGAGAGGACGCTGGTGAGTTCAGACAGGGGCAGTGCACCTGGTGCCCCATGCGATTCGGCCTCTGGCAAGACAGCAGCAGGCGCAGCTCCCGGGAAATCTGCCAGTGTTGAACGCTCAGATGCACCTGAAGACACTCCCGTACGTAGAGGTGCTGTAGATGATGGTGTCAGCCTAGAATTCAATATACCAGGTGGGAGGGGACTGCGCTCTATATACAGCATAGATCATGGTCCGGTCGTGCCAGGCGCTCCGTCAGGCGAGCCAGCTGTGACTCAGCTGACTGCAACGCTGACGTGTGCGGTAGACTACATGTTGGCAGAACCGTCTTTGCAACCACTGCGCCGACTGGAGCTGCCGCTGTATCCCGATCTACGGAGGCTTGTTCGACTGGGTGGATTGCCGCAGCCTCGTTGTGGGTTCGGCTCTGATCATTTCTGTTTAGCGGCTGACTTCGTGTTGGGCGAGCAAGGCGGGCACGGGCCACATTGACGTGTGTTCGCGTACCAGTTGAAATGAAGTAGAAACGTATACATGCGAACAAAGAAATAAGTTTGTTCATACTATCCGTTTTTGGCGGCCTTACCATTTAAGTCCCGGTCTGTAACAGACATTTCTAGCTTCTGTCTGAAATCTCGAAACAGGGTCTCGGGATTTTAGAATGGAAGGCGCGGCTGAATGAACTCGTACACTACGAAGATA
>Ga0136560_1000797_pt1 | contig 15922 bp, 16 predicted proteins | sample AntRauMeHopE1497_FD_104925 | JGI IMG/M metagenome (GOLD analysis project Ga0136560, IMG submission 104925) | Saline lake microbial communities from Rauer Islands, Antarctica - Metagenome Hop E1 #497 | ecosystem: Environmental > Aquatic > Non-marine Saline and Alkaline > Saline | place... | reverse complement strand
CAGCGTGTGGACGAGGGAATGGACTAAGGCCACGGTGGAGCTGGACTGCAGCACCCTTAAGCCAACCATCACCATGAAGTGAAAAGGCTACAGCACCCTCAACCCAGGCACCATCGACCGAAGTATCATTAACCAGGGTCACGTGCACAGGGTGGGGGTATCGCGGCTAAGCGCTCCTGCCTAGGTTCATGTGACTAATAGCTAGAGCATGGGTGCACGAAGATTGCTGCAAAAGGAAGACCACGTAGTATATTGTTCTCTGGCTTGACCCCAAGATGTGGCCCAAGATCTTAGGCATTGTCGATTCAACATCGGGCTAACACGCCCCACTAGCACACTCGATCATGCCCCCACCAGCACACTCACGCCGGCCTGCGCTAGTCCTACTAGCCCTCCAAGCAATCCCCCCACAAGAATCAGCTATATCTCATCCTCCTCAAACACTGAGTGCAAGATCTTCTCGAATTTTGCAGGCGACAAATCCTTCAGTTTCTTGTGCAGCTGGTTCGTGACATCGAACTGCTTCATCATGTAATCCTCGTTCTCGAGCATGATCTTGGGCAGGGACTTCATGATCATGGCCGATTGGATGTGCTTGACCTTATCGATTGCCCCTTCCCCCAGGAGGAAGTTCGCGAAGGAGCTGGCAGCACCCGCCAGCATTTCATCGGTGGAATCGCTGACCACTTTAGTGATGATGCCCCAGAGGACCAAGCTACCCTCCCCGTGCTCCAGGTCTTCGATGATGTTTTTGGCCCTCAGGATGGTTTCTCCCACGAGCTTGGAATAGATTCTAGCGACCTCTTTCCTCCTTTCCGGCTGGAGAAACAGCCCCTGGATGTAGTACCCGCAGCACTTCTCCCTCCAGCAGCACGTCGTCGGGTCGATCGGCTTAAACAGAACGAAAAGAGCCACTTGGTTCGTTAACCAGCCCACGAGAAGTCCAAACACCGGAAGAATCCACCACTCCCTGTAAAATACGTACACAGCTGATTGCACCAGCCCAAACATGAAACCAAGGTAGAAGCCGCTCTGTCGGATGAAATCGAGCTCCTCTGCTCCGCAGTCCATGAATATCTTGACCAAAATGTCCTTGTTGTTCAGGATAACGCGGAGGCTCATGGCTTTTACGTCAAAAACATCGTCAATTCTTTTTTTCATTCCATCGAGAATCTTCACGACCGTGGACGGGGCGGTCTGCATTCCCAATGCAACCAGCTCGTGGACAGCTGCATGCGGCAGAGCGGCCTGTACCTCGGGACTCAGCACGCGCTCAACCAGTCTGCAGGTGGAATCAGGGAACAAGAAGGGGTAGATATATGCTGTGGTTTATGCATGCAGTCGCTATCATGACGGGTTCTAGCAACCTGCCGGCAGCTGGTGGGGCTCGCGCTGCACACCGGAGTTGGTATGCGGTGTACACGCACGACTCACTCTCGAACAGTAGTGCGTACTGTTTCCTCTATCTGTGACTTCGAATGCCTACTGAAGTCTTCTGATTTTAGCCTCTCGAATATTTGTCGAGGAGAAAGCAACTCTGAAACAATAAGATCAACTTGCTTGGATACCATCTTTTCAGCCTTTGAGGGGACGATTCCATGCCAACCGATGAGGATATTACAAAGGCAAGGAATATAGAAGCCAAATGGCTCCAAAGGGTAAAAAGTCATGTGGAGAGCAAGGACATTCGTACCATAGCCAACTATACCAGCTAGGAACGGAATTATTACAATCAACACCACAGTGAACGTATCAAAATCCGCCACAATTTGCAGCCTCCTGCCCCTTAGATTCATAGCACTCGAGGGCGTATCAATATGATCCCAATCCAAAAGGAATTCATTGGCATGTATTTCAGAGCTTTGATGCGGACTAAGCACCGTTGCGACTACTGCCCCAGCCATGTTCTATTGACCATAGCATATCAACGGAAGCAAGGCCATGCTGAGGGCGAGAGCATGCCTGGCAAACATAGAATATGTATAGAGCTCTACGTGGATTAGAAGAGCTCAAAGTACCCACGTGATGCGTGGACCTTGGTGATCGTTTACCGTCGCCATTGCTGCCGAAGAGCAACATAGGTTCGGCGTGGTTCGTTCCGTTCGGCACGATTCACCAAAGATGCATGCCCAAAAGTCATTGTTTAGTGCTGACTGCGCGCAGTCTGTTTACTATGCAGGTTTCCACTGCAATTGCATTTTGCTTACTTTCCATTTCATCGCATGCGGAGCAATTCCTCATCCATGGAGCGAAAATCAATGGGCAAGTCACGCTGGCGTAGAGGGTTAAATTGGCTTCGTCCTCGCAGGACTCATCATTCGTTAGAACGGTACGAGAAGCCGCGCTGCCGTCATTCAGCCATACAGTCTAGAATATGTCTTCTCTTGCTATTGTCCCGCCTCTTCGACTTGAGTGGAAAGTGGCAGTCGTTGGCAGTCTTGACTCTGTAGGCTGTGCTATCACCATCCGCCGCATAAACAGTAGTATAGGACAGAAGGTAGAAGCGTGCACAGAACGAGTAAAGGCTTCCAAGATCCCTCAGTGGAGAGGCTCTCGGCGTTGCTCCGCTTCGCTGCTGCCTTTTCAGAGGTATGTAGCTGAGATATGCCCTGGAGAAACTGGTGACAGTCTCGCGAATCGATCAAGCTGCGAGAGCGTCAGCTTTCGGACAGGGGGCTGGGGAGCAACTGGAGCCTCAAATAATACATCATGGCCATCCAAATGGGTAGGAGAGGCAAATGCTCTGAGGCTGCTGCTCGACCCGGCGGCAATGCTCGCACCTGGAGAGGGCGTGGACTCGGCCATCCTGTATGCCTCCACTCCACACACGATGAGCTGGACCGCGAATGCAAGTGCATTGCACGACAGTGTGCTAGACCCTGGGTATTCGCACATGCCACCCCAACGCTCGATCTACTCGGCTTACGATCTCGCTCCGGCGATCTGTGCGAGCACTGGCAAGCGGGGAGGCAGTTGCTCCGTGCGATCATCTGGATCTGGATCTGGATCTGGATCTGGATCTGCGAGCCGATCGCCGGAAGCATTACAGTTGCAGCAACCGATCATGCTTGAAGGGCGACTCGGAATGGGAAAGTACGGCTACCTGGGGCAGTGGTGCGTAGGCGCCGGTGCGATCAATGCGACGTGCAAGCCCTCCATCGCCCAGGTGGTTCTGACCACAACGACTGCGAGGACCATAGTCATCGGCACGGGCATGGCCGGCCCTGCGGAACTCTTGTTCTCTTCGTCGTTTGCGGCTCCGGATGCCCTCACAGAACCTCTCGTTGCCCCTATAGTCCTGTCCGGTAGGACGAGGGCGACCCACTCTCAGGGAACACGGTCCACTGGTCCGGCTCCGAGCAACGAATGGCAGTCCAGGAGCAACGGCGCTCCCTTAGTGTATTCCCATCTGTTTCATGGGGAGACGTATGACGCGACGCTTGAGACGTACGACGGTTCGGAGTTGCCTGGGGGGGGCTGGGGAGCGGTAACCCTCTGGGACACGGGAGCCTACCCCATGGGGGAACTTACGCCGCACGATTTCCCGGCTGTGCGCATCTCCGAGGCGGCTGTCCCAGTTGCTGACGCGTGGGTGCCATATGAATCCGGAGCTATATTTAACTAGGGGCTGCAGATCGTCGCAGATTTTGGGCAGAACTATGCCGGCTCGGCTGAGCTGACAATTGCAGGGAACACAACTGCGTTCCGAGGCAAGAACGTGACCCTTAGGTACGGAGAGCAGCTATTGACTCTCGGCGGCGCCGGTTCCGCAGCCGTGTATCACCCCTGGTACCCATGCTTGCCAGCTGCATCGACAGATGCAATTCATACCGATGCGGCTCTAGATCGTGTGCATACGCAGGGACAACACAACTGCGCTAACCAGACGGACGTGTATGTGCTCAGAGGATCGCCAGGAGCCGTGGGTCCGTCGAGCGCAGCAAAGCGGAACGGAGCCGCCCCACCGATGTAGGAATGGGTGTCATTGTCTCCATAGGGCGACAATCCAGGGAACATCAGTCCCCTGAGCGAGGTATGGATGGCTACGAATACTCTCAAAGGCGGCAGATACCTGCAAATGTACGGGAGCGCGATCGATGCCGCCAATGCAGCCAGCGGCTTCCGCCTCATCGTTGGATCCAAGGAACACGGAACTGAAATGTGCACGCTACCAGGGGGTGCCAGTGGGCGTCTAGAGCCATGCAGTGCCCCTGCCGCTCCCGGGCAGGTCGTGTTCGGGCTCTCGCTGTACCCGTTGCACTCTGACGTGGACTGGCGAGGATCGGTCCATTTCGACTCCGGATTACTTTCGTTCCTTAGCAGAGGTGCTCGAGGTAATCAGATTCGGGAGCAAGCTGCACTCGGTGATAACGGCAGTGGCACAGCACGTATCAGTAGTCAAGCTGGTACAGACATGGGCTCAGGTAAAGGCACCGGCTCCGGCTCCGGCAATTTGGGCGCAAGCAGACTGCATTCTGATTTTGGAACCTCCGCTGCGTGGACTATCCGCAATCTAAATGCCTTGCAAGACTCTATCACCCGAACGCAGCTCAACAACCTGCACTCCATCCCGCAGGACTGCCCGCACCGTGAGAAGCGAGGGTGGGGCGGCGACGCACAGGTAACGAGTGCTGAGGCCTCTCTCAACTTTGACATGGGCGCATTCTACGGTAATTGGCTTCGTACCATGCACGATATACAGATTGAAGGGTGCACGCTACCTCCGGCAACTCCAGCACCCGGCGGGTACAGCTGCTGGACCCCAGGTCAGCGTGTTCCGACGAAACACGCGTTCAACTTCACGGCCGGCAGCCTCCCGTTCTTCATGCCTCGAGGGGGCGATTTCCCAGGAGGAGCGCCGACATGGACAACAGTCGGCATTGTAGCACCATGGGAGTGGGGTCGTTATTCTGGCGATGCTTCCATAGCGCAGGCTGGGCTAACCGTGGCCGAAGGTCTCATCGATTTCTGGAGCCATTACTTGGACGTTTCCACGGGCCTTTTGAACATTGGCCTCTTCGGCGACTGGTCGCCTCGGACAGACGCCATCCCAAAATTGCAAAACACCCCTGTGCTTATGTCCTCGCATTTCACCTGGGTTGAGGCGCTGGGTGCAGCGGCTCAGTTGGCGAAGGTTTCTGGCAATATTGCGTTACAACACAAATGGGCCGCTATGGCAGCAAACGCAAGCGTAGCTACGCATGCGAGGTGGTGGAACCAAAGTATGGGGTGCTATGGGAGCGACTGCAGCCTTTAGACAGCGCAGGCTATCCCAATCGCGCTTGGGATCACTCCAGCCGAAGACATGCCCACAGCGGCGAAGGCACTCAAGCAATCCGTGCTGCTGCAAAATACGACATTTGCTTGCGGGATTTAGGGGTGTCGTTTTTTACTGCAAGCACTGGAGCTAGCAGGCGAAGGGGCTCTAGCAGTGGAGTTGGTCGGGCGCGATGCCAGTGCCGGCTTTGGCACCTTCAGCAAGATGTTCGAGATCGGCCCCGGTACTATTTGGGAGCACTGGGACTACGAGCGTCAGGCACCTCCGTAGGGTGGGTCAATGGACCACATCATGTTCGGCGGCGGTCCCGGTGTGTTCCTTCATTCCATGGCCGGAGTACGAGAGACTACGTGGGCAGGCGATGCCGAAGACAAGCCCCGGTTCCGACTGGGCGCGCAATCTGCTGCGGCAGTCGGAGGGGCAGAGATTTGGACCATGGGGCCGCACGGATCTGAAGCTGCCTTGGCATGGAGAATCGCAAAGAGCGTGGATCTGGCCGCAGCAGACGATGCATATATTGGGTCTGTGGGGCTTGTCGATTTCCATGATGCGAATTGCCAGCCGGGGAGGTCAGTCCTTCTGGTGCAGGCACATCGTACGGGTGGACGTGGCAGCGGATGGGACCTAGTTGTACCTGTAGAGCTGCTGGCTGTACGAGGAGAGCTGCAGGATGTTGACTGGAGCGTGTCGGTGGGCCAACGAGAGGTGGGGGGTCGCTTTGCCATGGCTGGGCATCTGCATGGATGCAAAAGTGGGCAATCATACGGTGATGGATCTAGATCTAGTGTATCTGCATCTGGATGCGATTGGACATGGCACCCTGCGCCTACCCCCAATTTTTTGGCTGCCGCTGAAGGCACTCACAGCAGCAATGCGCCTATCTAGGCGATGGCAGGACCGCGCGAGTCGGGACTCCACGTTGCTCTTGAATTCAATGCGGCGGGGAATGCTGGTGCTTTTCCGGATCTCGTGCTCGGCTCAGCTGCTATCTAGGAGACCGGACAACTCGCTGTCTGCATAGCTTGAAGCGGGCTGTGTATTCTCAATTTGATGTTTGGACACCCAGCCACACGCCCGGGAGGGAGGGGGGGGCGGTGGAACGCATAGTTTTTTTGCATGTGCAGTAATTAATTGGCTGTAGATCTGCATGGTAGTAGTGAATATTATTTTGTCCGCCACATAAAGGTAACAGCGTACTTGACCTCTGTCTCGCATAGGATCGGTATCGTCATTGATCGATACTTCATTTATCATCACGGGCGCTGCTGCTTCAGACGCGATCGGTAGGCCTTGACTGGATTGAATCAAGGTCATTGGCGCCTGCTGGTGGCCGTCTCCACGATCGCCTTCGTCGCCTCATCGGCAACCGCAGCAGACGCTCGCTCGTCTTCTTGTTCCAATTGGGAGAGGGCCTGTTCCGCAGCGAAGCGGGCGCTGCGCACTGCAGCAGATAGCGATGCCAGCTCCGCCTCCTCCTCTGTCATGGCCAAGCTGGGCATCGGACTCTTATGCAAGTGCACGCAGGTCCAAGCCCCGTTGATCTCCTACCAGATTCGAGTCTCAGAGAATGCCATCGGCTTCATCCTCGAAGCAGCGGAACCTCCTTCGGGCGCCGCGCGGGGGGTCACCAGCCGGACATATGACACGGCTGCGCTGCCCTTACCCAGGATTCGAACCGAGGGGTCCAGGAGCCTGAACGTGGTACTTCCAGGAGCACTCAAGGGGGCATCTGACCTGGAGGGCGCCGCGCCATCAGCCTGTTCCGCAGTGGCAGCATCGTGCATGGCATCGAAGAACTTCTTATGGAAACCCACGCCTCGCACAGGCAGTCCAAACGTCTCGTCATGGTCAATCGTGATGATACTTCCGTCGGCCAGCGATGCATACGTCTCCCAATCCCCATCGTGTGCCGCCTTCAGAAGCTTGATGTTCGCCTCGAGCACTTGCCCCGAAATAACCGGCTCTATGGCGTCCTGCGTTGCGACGAAGACATCATCGGCCGCAGGCTGTCCGTCGATAGACCGCACCTTGCCCTGGGCTTCGTAGTACTCCATGATCGGCATCGTCTCTTCTCGGAATACCCTGCGGAAGAGATGTGACGAGTGTTGTGTGACGAGTGTTGTGTGACGAGTGCGGTGCAGTGACGGGCCTGAAGGTTGCAAGTGCGGGTTGTGCACAGGTAGACCGGGATCAAGACAGCAGCATCGCATCGCATGGGCTGCGGCAACATTCTCGTACCAGCAACTTGGCCGAGGACTAGACAACGACAACGCCCGGGGTGGTCGGGGGTTGGGCCGAGGGGTAGACCCAGTGCATAGCTGATGCTGATGCTGATGCTGATGCTGATGCCAGGGCCAAGAAGGCATCCTTCATCGGAGCAAAGTGCAATGCATTGCAATGATTTCTCACTTGAATCGCTTCAGGATGACGTCTTTCTTGTCGTCCGAGCGGCCGCTCGTCTCTGCTCGTTTGAGAAGCCGGCCAAGGCGTGTTTCGTCATCCGTATCGTAGAACAGCACGAACTCGACGTCGGCAAGCTCGCTCATCGTGTCCTGCCACCCCTGTAGATTGTCCTGGTTGCGGGGGAAGCCATCGACGAGAAACCTTGTGGCTCCGGATTTCTCCATGGCGGCTTTAATCAGGCTAACGGTGACAGCGACAGGCACGATCCTGCCCTCCGAGATATAGCGCTCAATCATGTCGCCCTGCGAACTACCGGACTTCCGCTCGGCTCGCAACAGATCGCCGGCACTGAGGTGCACGAATCCGTACTCATCTGCGATGAGCTCGCACTAGGTCCCCTTGCCAGCGCCTGGACCTCCCAACACGAAGACAACCCGCCATGGCTTGCGGGAACAAGCCCAGTCTACCTCGGGATCACCGGTGCTTTCATATCCCCCCTGATCGCCAGAAACGTCAGAAGTGGCCTGATTATCGCTCTTTGACTCCTCGCAAAAGGTCAACGAAGTTGCAGCGGTGCCGACAACAGCCCCAGCTGCCAAACCACCGATGATCGTAGACGATTGGTCGTACGCTCGCTTATCGCTAGAAGATCCATGTGGTGCAGAAGCTAAAATAGATGAGGCATATCTTCCTTGCTGTAATGCACTTCGCACGCTGTGCACAAGAGGAAACTTGAAACTGTGGTAGCGATAATTAAACCCATTAGTTTACGGGAGGAAATCGCGTCAAAATCGCAATTTATCTTACAGAGCCTACGGTACAGCTTTAGAACAACGCGAAAATGCCTAGGTAGGGCCTCTAGAGAGCATATTGAGGTCGTTATTGGAGGATTCGGGTTTTCGCCGGTGCCTATTTGTTTGCAAAACCGAACGTTCGTCAACATTCGACAGTCACTGACGGTCGCGGATTTCTCCGCGCAGAGAGTTGCTGATCTCTACTGGCAGGCAGCTGCAGCAAGCTAGACTGAAAGGATTTATCAATAACATGACTCATATTTTGATCAGGTTGAAGTCGTTTGCACCTCTAGCAAGGCATGATTATGAACAAGTATCCAGATCTGACCCATTCGCACTTGAAATGCTACTGTCTTAGGATGTGTTTAGGCCAGTAGAGCCTAACTTGTAGATCGATAAACAAGCCGAGGATGACAGAGATGTCCCCGCCGATCAGTGGTTTTCGTAGCCACAGTATCTGTAGACTTCGCACCAGTAGATCCGGGCGACAACCTCAAACCAAATGCAGATGTTTTCCGACGACTCGTTCCATGGCAAAAGTACCCTTGGTGATTCGCAAGAGCAAAGAAAAGAAACACGCACACATACGATAAGCACACAGGCAAGTGAACCAGCTCAAGAATCCGCTCGTAAGGGCCCAACAGTGCCCAAGACATCGGCTGGTACGTCCTGGGCTCTGTAGCCGCTGGGACAAAGCGGTGACGTGCAAGGAAGTTCTAGTTCAATTCAAAGGTAGGGAAGTCAAGAAATGCATGCTGAGATGGCTCTTGACAGAATGTTCAAATCGAAACTGGACCAGAACGGAAGCAAATTAGATACTCACTCGACTCGAGCAAGTGCTCGACAGACGTTACTCGCAACGACTGCTGCGCCGGGAGGTGCAGATCTCGCTTCAAGATTTCGCCGAGAGCACGCAATAGCGGCCAAGGCTATGGATACTAATGATTTGAGTCGTATTAATGATCAGGCTGCGATGCAGAGTCGCCAAGGCAGAAAATAGCAGAGTCGTATCCAGCTACCTTCTACTGGTGCTCCTTCAATAAGTAGCGATTCAGAGCGCCCATATATAACACAATCTGCTTCAGTTTCATCCAATAGGACAAAGAAGCTTCTACCCTCGTCGATTGTCGAAGCTTCGATGCTGCGTTAGCAGACATCAAGAAGCGGTGCCGGGGCGAAACGAGCGAGGGATTCGATCCCTCTGGATAGAGGAAGCCACCCCTAGGCAGGAGTTCAGCTTGCTTCAGCGGGCAATTTTGAGGCCGGAATCACACTTTCCAACGCTAAAATCGTGGATCCTTAGCCAAACTATGACTCGGAAGCAGCTGAGACCAGAAGATAGACAAAGCGAGCACGAGCTTCATCTCTCGGCGGTGGCCAAGGAAGAGGCGGCCGAGCGAGCAGAAGCACAGGCGGACGGTCCCTGCTGCCGAGTCCATCGCATTCCGTGTCAAATGAGAATGAATTACAGGCCCGGATTCATAGGCAGCCGCAAGCAGGATTCGCCGCTAGTGGCTGGGCGAGCTCAGTCAAGCAGAGCAGGGCGACGACTTCCGTGCACGCTCGCTTTGAGCTCGTCGATTTTTCAGCAGCCGGTGCTCCGTTAGATCCGGAAGATGAGCCGTTGATGCTGTCCCTAGAAAGCACGCGTGTTGTATCACTTAGCACTGCATTGAAGTGCATCGGAGAGTCCTCCATGCTCGTGTTCAGGGTGCTCGGCCGGCCTACGTCAGCTGATGGCGTGTGTCACGTTGCGATCGCAGCCATTCCGAGGGATTGGTCGCCTGATGCCAGCGATGTTACGCACGCTGTGATTTAGTGGGTTAGACAATCGCGCTTCTTCCTGTTCCCCATGCGGGAGGAGTTCGACCCGGACCCAGGTTCAGACCCAGATGCTGCCCCTACCGCAGATCTAAACTCATAGATTAGCGGTGCTGGCGGTACAGCTGCTGATTCTGCATATAGGTAGGATGCAGAGGCGCTTGACGAGTATTGCTGCAAATTGCTCCGGGGTGGCCATGCAGATAGCAGCAATGGTGGTGGGAATGACACGGGGGCATCGCAGGCGGCGCAGGTCGGGAAATTCCCGGTGAATGCCAGGTGGGCAACCATCGCACGCATCCTGCAGGTCCCTGGAGTACCAAAAGTATGCAACAGTGCCGCAACCAATCTTCACGCTCTCCTTCAGGCCATCCCTGGCAGCGCAACATGCCTGACTTGCCTGGCAGATGTCACCACAGCGGCATATACTCTGCATACGGACGCGGTAGTGAAAGGCATCTAGGAGGTCACGAAGGTATCGGTCGCTGTGCGGACACCAGCGGTGCAAGGATTGCCCATATCATCCCTGTGGCAGATGGCTGGCGGCAAGCCGTGCCCTGAGCACATGTATCTTCCGGCCTCGGCAGCGAGAGCTGCACAAGGCGTCGTTGGGCAAGAAGGAGGTGGGAAGCCGACCCTGTGGGGATTTCTCTGCAGGCTGGCACACCTGTACTGTCTTTTTGAACGCTAGTTGATCGCCAGAGGGCAGCTGCAAGTATTCTTTTTTCAAGAGATGTCTCTCACTCCGGTACTTGCTCGGCTGGAGGTAGCGGGGGTCCCGTTTATCCCTGCCGTGATTGAGGCCTACGACAAGCATCTGAAGCAGAGACAGGCGGAACTTGAGACGGAGGCACACGCATGCCTCGGGAGGTAGTTCCAGATTTCAAGCAATAAAGATGTCGCTGCAATCTTGTTTGATGAACTAGGACTTACTCACGATGAGAGGCAGCGTGCGCAGAAAGAAAGCGGGCCAAAAACGAAGATACATCGCTCGACAAGGGAAGAAGTGCTCCAGTAGCTGCAGGCACAGCACCCTCTACCTGGGCTCATCCTTCGGTGGCGCAAAGTGGCAAAGTCTATAAATACGTTCATGCAATTTGGTGGGAAGGCTATAGCACCAGCTTTGCCAGTCTTGCTGCCTGCGAGGCAGTTAAGAACCGACTGTGACGCGTCATCCGGGCTGGGGTCTCAGTCTTCACAGCCGATAACGCTACAGTCTCTCTCTATGTCTGCTGCTACAGGTCGTCCAAGGGACCCCCATAACGATAGTATCTCTTACAGAGACTACTGGGCTGCTGCGAGCGATTCAGCCCACATCGGTATTCATACCCTGCATGCTTAGATGACACAGGTGTGCACAGGCACAGGGAGGCTTTCAAGCCGGTATCCCAACCTGTAGAACTTGCCGAAGCAAAGCAATGCTGTGAACCGATACGCAGCCGGAAGTGCTGCGGCTGGATCGAAACCCAGCGACAGCAGCGAAGATGCAGGTGCTGACGATATTGAGCACCTCGGGTCCTTCAGGTCTGCCCTTGTGGCGAGTGGACCAGGCCGCGCTCTTCTTGCGGCCGACTACGGGTAGATCGAAATGAGGATCCTGGCTCACATTTGCTAGGATAGAAACCTGCTGCGGCTGTTCGAAGCCCCGTCGTCGCCCGGACCTGCATCATCGCAGGGAAGTAGAACAGGCCCTTCTCTCAGTCAGGCTGGGATTGCGAGCAGAGGGACCGATATCTATGCTGCAGTGGCAGGCATGGTATTCGGCAAACATGCGTCAGACGTCACGCAACCAGAGAGAGGCATGGCAAAGACGGTGACACTGGGCATGATTTACGGCAACGGGGTCGAGGATGCGGCGCGGAAGCTCGGCACATCCGCCTCTGCCATTCGAGACGTGAGGCAGCGGCTATTCAGGCACTTTCCCGGGATCCAACGCTTTATGGAGTCGGCACGGCAATTCGCTCGGCGGCATAGTTTTGTGTTGACGCTGGCAAACCGACGGAGATATCTTGCCAACATTCAAGGCGGTTCTGGTGCTGGATTGCGCTCCGAAGCGGAGCGTCGAGCGGTGAATACTGTGATTCAAGGCAGTGCTGCTGACCTCATCAAAGTTTGTATGATTCTTGTGGAACGTGCAGTAGATGCTGCGGCCGAAAGGACGATCGGATCCCCAGTGGGCTGCAGCTCTGGGGGCTTGGACCCAACAGGGTCGAAGCGACAGCCCATCGACGGTTTCTTGCTTGGTGGGGTAGACCCAGAGACGATCGCGGCACTCGCTCGTTCGCAGGTCATTCTTCAGGTGCACGACGAGCTGGTGCTAGAATGTCCGTCGGATGAGGATAGCCTGCTCCGAGTAGCGGCATATCTGAAGCGATGCATGGCCAAGTTAGTCCCGGCTGCACTTGCCGGTCTTGGACGCCCCGCTATTGGCCGTGATGCGGTGGGTCCTCTTATTCGATGTGGATTTGTTCCCCGGCCAGGGATAGCCGTTGAGATACCGTCCGCCGTGCAGGGAGTATCAAAGGGCAGAAGGGGCGACACGAATGTGGCTTTATCGAGGTCTTCAACAACTGAATCAGCCCTGGGTGCAACTGGGCAGTCATCTGGTATCGAAGAGGGTGTGCAGAGGGGAGGAGGAGCCATAGGTGCTGCTGCTATAGATGCATTGCACGGTGGAGCTGCATTGCGCCCTCTTGGAGCGCCACCTCTCACTGGGAACAGTGCAGCGGGGGTTGGGTCACAGAGTGAACATAGACCTTTGAGGCCAATGCTCGGCTCTGTGCCGGTGCCGAAGCAGGTGCTCGGAGGTGAGCAGTTGCTTGGGGCTCAGGTTCGGCTCCGTGTTCCACTCACCGTGAAAGTGTCGACCGGTCCTTCTTTCGGGGCTATGGAAGAAATGGATATTGATTGATTTTGTGTCTAACACAGAGCTCGATACTACTTTTTGTCGTGGTTCACTTGTACATGGATGCTAAAGCAAAACACGCTATGCGCATCAAGGGTGGGGAGTCCACTGGGGACAGATCAACAACCCGTGATAGCACCCTACACTGAGTTTGTGTGTGACACTGCATGGCATCTGCTTAGGGTAGCTCGGTGAGGCTAGCTGAGCCGTAGACCTCCGATCGTAACAACCAATTCTCCGCAGCTACCGGCATTCCTTGATCCATGGCTGTCCGCCTGGCGTTCACGTGGACTGGTCATTTCGTCGACCTCGCGGCGAAGGTGTCGACTGCCCTGGCTTGCAGCTCAACACACAAACAAATACGATCACTCACCCACCTAGCACGTGTTCCCCGGCGAAAAGCGTGGCCATACCGGCTGCATGCTCGTCTGCGGTCCATCCCGTAGCTCTGCGCATGCCATTGCCCCGTATAACGCCCAGCTCGTGCTGGTCCTCTCCCAAAATCAGAGAGTCGAGGCGCTCTGATAGTCTCTAGACGGCAATTTCTTCCGACACTCCGGTCGCCATTTCTACAGCGACCGATTCAGAGCACCCTGGTCGCAGCAATTCTGTGGCACCGATCTAAGGTGATCCATTTCCAGCGGTTGCAACTGCCAGCAGGTGTGTTCCTTGGTTCAAGGTCATATCCCAATCCACCCAATCACCGGTACGAACTCCGATGGAGCCGAAAACAGCCATTGAATCTGCATCTGTGTTTGTGCTCGCTGGAGGTAAGTGAAGACAGGAAAGTCGAGTTGAATATGCCTCTGCTGCGTTCGGCATTACTGCCACGATGGGCACGGCACCGAATGCTGCGGCTTCCACCACCGCCATCCCGTAAGGCTCCTGCGCAGCTGCATGCACGTACAAGGCAGATCGAAGCATCAACGATGCTAGGCCTTGTGCGTCTAGGAATCGGGACTCGACTACCGCCTCTGGGAAGTGGCGCAGCAGCAGGAGAACTAAGCAATTACTCAGCGATTCCGAGTTTTCGCCATTCCGGTACGCCCTGCACAGCCCAACCAGCGCTGTCTCGATATTAACGGGCTCCCCAAGATTGCCTCCATCTTCATTTTCGCCTCCATCGCCATCGTCATCGTCGCCGTTACCGTTACCGTAACCTCTGGCTGTGCCGAGCGGCTAGTTGACCTACCTTAGCTTCGCCTCCGCCTCTGTCTCTGTCTCCGCCTCCGCCTCCGCCTCCGTCTCGGTCTCCGCCTCTGTCTCTGTCTCTGTCTCCGCCTCCGCCTCTGTCTCTGTCTCCGCCTCCGCTTCTGCTCCTGCCTCTCGCGACCCGGGCGACCCAGCACGCTCAAAACTAAAACCAGGGGCACAAATGGCAGGCTTCAGCCCGGCTCTTCGAATGGCTGTTCTCGATGCGATCAACGCTTCCACGAACAGCCAAGGCCGCTTGATCGGATCCATTCGAGCACAGTGCAGTACTAGGTTCCGCTACAGCACGCCGCCACGCGCAGACTCGTCCTCATCGCTTGAATTACCTCGAGCCTTACCTAATTCCAACCTGGCCACGATCGTCGCCAGATCCGGTCGAAGGGGTGGCAGCAGCAGGTCGAACCGAGTAGGACCTGGGTCCACCCAAGGGACGCTGGGGACGCCAGCAGCAGCAGCAGCAGCAGCCATGTCCTCGAGGCTATCCGACCCCGACCCCGGCCCCGACCCAGAGTGCAAGTCTAAGTCTAAGTCTACAGCCAAATCTGAATCTGCATATTGACCCACGGCTAGACGAAGGATAGTGCGGGCCAAGGCGGCCTGCACACTCGGCGATAGGGCGGAGCTCCCACCCACCGAGCGTACATCTGGATCCTGCCATGCGATTTTTAGCTCCGAATACAATAGAGCATTGTCGTGGTCCTCACGCGGCCTCCCTGTGATAGCAGGCAAAGCGTCGAGTGCTCCAGATTGGACCCATTCGAAGCATCGGGCACCGAGTACCTGGAGTACCTTTGCGTCCTTGCTGGAGAGCGCCACGACTCGCTCTGCAGCAAGTGCAGCACACCCCTCTACCAAGCCCACGTCCAGTGGTAGGGCCGCATGCTGCCATCGCGAGGCAAGCTCGAACTCGTTGTTCCCTGACGTGTCTTCCAGAGAACAGTGAGCGCAAGTGGCCGAGCCTTCGTCGTGGTTCATGGCAGCATCCTTCTCTGAGGGCACCTAGGAATGATTCATGACGCGGTGGTGCGGGGACGGGAACGCGTTTTCCCGAGCCCCTTTGGCAGGCAGCTGCCTAGTAGAGCCTTGATTGGTCCCACGAAAGCATGAGCATGGGTGATATAAGTGCTCGGGCGCAGTTTGTGCTCCGTCTATCACCTGCATCGCTTCGGATTCCTATTTTGCCGATTCGAAGACACGAAAGTTCAAGTATACGAACTTCGCCTTCGTTGAAAGGCTGTGTCTACTCAAATCAACATTTGCGGGCAGATGCGCGCCGTCTGGTCTTGGCGGCTCCTAAAGCTCTCGACCTGACTCGGGGACATCACTGGCAGCAACTTGAAGACGTCGCCCATGGGTGCTCTCAGCAGATCTGCAGCCTGCAACGAGCGCAGCTGCTCCCAGGCTGCCGTGCCAATCTATCCCCGCGAGCACCAGAATTCCAGATGCTCCATTACCACTTGGACGTAAAAATGATTTCAATTTGGCTGTATCTGCAGTATCCCGTGCGCT
>Ga0136560_1000795_pt1 | contig 15926 bp, 23 predicted proteins | sample AntRauMeHopE1497_FD_104925 | JGI IMG/M metagenome (GOLD analysis project Ga0136560, IMG submission 104925) | Saline lake microbial communities from Rauer Islands, Antarctica - Metagenome Hop E1 #497 | ecosystem: Environmental > Aquatic > Non-marine Saline and Alkaline > Saline | place... | reverse complement strand
TATTCTAGATTTTAGAGCCGAGTGCGTGGTTCTCCTTGGGCCTGGAGGATTAACTTCGGGAGGGCAGAGAAGGATTCAGAAAATTCTCGTTGGGTTCGCCCCGATGGAACTCATGCTGAAGCTCTCAACTCTGTCGGCCTTCATGGGCTGGCGGGCAGCATCAACGGGCACTTCCGACCCCCGTGCAAAAGCCCGAGAGTTGCGAGCTCGCGCGCTGTAGTAGGTGCGTATGAGCGCAATCGTTGCCGAGAACGGACGGATGACAGATAGTGAAGTACTTGAAGCTAGGCGCAGCAAGCCGAGATCGAGCATGGATGATACGACTGAGATCCGATCACAAACTTTGGCTGGTTTCGTGATTGAGAATTTCGACCTGCTCCCGCTTGAGCTGTCGGCATCAGTGCGACTTGCGGACGCCGGGGCACTTGGGGAGGTAGACGCGCAAGAACAGCTGCTGCGAGTGTCAGGGTTGGCTGCGCTTGGAGCGCTCGGACAACTTGCCAACGTAAGCAATAGCTCGGTACGGATTGGGAGAATGCAGGTGTTTGCTCGAAGACAACCTGATGCCTTGCTGGAATAGCTCTGGGAGCACATGCGTCGCCACTGGCCATACGTCATCGCAAGCTCCGTACTGGCTGTAGACGTTCTCGGCAATCTTCACGAGAGCATAGGAAGGATGCAAGGAGGATTCACAAGGTCGGGTCAATCCTTTTTGCGAATGCACCAAGACGGAAGACTACTGAACCCGGCTGCCATGTCGTATGCAGCCGCATACGGTGCCTCACAAGTCACCGGGTCGTTCCTGGCAAGCGTGACAGGGTCGACATCGAGGGTTCTAGATACGGTCAGCTAGTCTGTGTCGTAGCTTGAGGTTGATCGGTCGTTTCACGAGACTCGTGGCGGGGCCTCCGAGGCTGCTTCTTCGTATACAGCGAGAGGGCATTTCGCTGCGGGTGCCTCGGAGCTTGTCGATGGATTCAAGAGTGGATTTACATCGATTCCTTCCCACATGTGGGGTGGCTATATGAAGGATGGGATGCGTGGTGCTGGTCGAGGTTTTCTATCAGGTTCGTGGAGTTCCATCGTGCGGCCTTCAGTGGGCATGTTATCTAGCGGAGCGCGTGTGATGGCTGGGTTGACCAAACTTATTGATGATGGGCTTGCGCCACAGCTAGTTGAACGAGGCATGGAGCTGCCTCCATCATCGCGAATGTTACTCTGTCAAAGCTCGTCATACGCCAGCTTGCTACCAAAGGAAGTTCGCCAGATTAGCCACAATCGTGTGCCGCCAGCATCAGGAGCAGGAATGGCGATGAATTCAGAGGCAGAAACATCTGCCTCCGCAGCTCCAAGCTCGATCTTTCCATCGAGGCATGAAGGCATGAAACAGCCTACTATGACAAGCGCAGGCGATGGACCAGGCATTGACGCCAAAGCGGAATCTATTCGAGTCGCGAATGGCAACATCATTCGCAACCGTAGGATCGGGTGGGGAGCTGGTTAGGCAGTTGTACCAATCAGAGCCGACCATGCTTTGCTCAGGGTCGTTATGTCAGCTTTAAGAGACACTGAGGTGCCGCGGTCGAGCGACAAATTACAAGCGCGTTTCCAGGGCAGCCCATTGTTGGCTCTACAACAAAGATCAGCATGGCTATCATTACAAGGCTGTGTGCTCAACAGCAAAACTTCCGCGCCTACTTCCCAGACACCGAGCTTGTCACAGAGTGAGAAATACGTGCTTCACTTTGCTTGGCCGAAAGAGAGTTCAGTTGCGGTGCATGCTCGGAGCACCGCCTCACGCTCTATGGCCTAGGCCGCTGCGTTTGGACCAAGTCAAGATGACCTTGAGCTTTATGTCTTCCTGATGACTTCAGAGCGGCTGATACTGGCAGAGATTTTTATTCCGCTACGGTCAGAATCGTCGGCCATTTCATCCACGTCCCCTCAGCTGACGGGACAGATAAACGCCGACAAGATACTTATCGCACTGCAGCTCATTGCCGGGTCATCTCCAGAGGGCACATCAGCGGTTCTAGACAAGGCGAAAGTCTCCTTCACCTGGTGCGTCGGATTGCCCTCGAATCCATACGTGGACCCTGTAGAAAGTGTACGGAGAGTGACGGAGGACTTCAACATTGCTCTCGAAGAGCTGCTTGGGAATGATCTGCAAGAGCGTCAATTCCGAGGCGGCAATATGCAGGAATCGTTTGACGCCTTCATGGAAAGTATCAATAGTAGTGGTCTTCCAGCACATCGTCCCGGCCTCTGTCGCCCCGCTAGCGACTTTGAAGTAGCTCATAGCCCATCAGACTGTTCAGATGATGATGAAGATGTCGCTCAAACTGTTAGTAGACTTGATCGAGCTCGATCAGCGTGCGGCGTGCCTCATTCGGCATCGATTGCGGATGGTTCAAGAGGCATCACTGGTTCCATGACAGGTGCATCAGCACTGTCGATCGCAGCCCCACAAACCATACGGCTCCTCTCTTCTACAGGAGGGTTCGGACCGGGGACTGTAGAACACCGCTAGGTCTTGATCGGGGGGTCGTGGCGCCGGTAGGCTGTCGCAGATGCACAGTTGCGTAGCCTAGGCCTCGCTTCCTCTACAGCGGCGAGTTTGTAGATTCGAAGGAGTGCAGCTCAGGTAAGAGCACCTTGCCCAATCTTGCATCCATGGGCTATGCACAACTATAGCCTTGCCTTCGAAAGGAGGTTTTGCGATTGGCAGATGCAGGTTGATGAGCTTGCGCGGCAATATACGAGGCTGGCTGATGCATTGCAGAGGCCAAGCGGGAGACAGACACCATCACGAGTCACGGCATCTGCACACGGTGGCCTGGTTGGGGCAGGGGAAGTCAGCGAGATGATTCGTGTGGCCGGTACTGCACAAGCATCGCTTGCAAGCTCAATTAATCAGACACCCATACTGTCCGCGTAGGATCCTCCATAGGATCGGTCGCCAGCGTATCTTTCCCGTGTCTGGCAAAGTTGCATTGATGTCTCGGTCAGAGGCGGAACTTCCTACCACACCCTGTTGGGGGCGGGGCGGGAACACCTCATCACAGCTGAAAAAGTGAAGCACAAGCCATGGATGCTCCTCCTCCTGCATCCGTTGGTAAGCCCACGACAAGTGGCTGCTGCAGAAATTGCCATGGGGTTCGACGTTAAGATCCCTGTGATTGGTCAGAGTGGATCTGTGCGGATGCCGGTGTTTCTCTCTCTGGCCACAGCCGACCTCAGGAATGCCACGGATTGCCTGAAAGCGACGGGTGTTGATCTACATCCGGCTGCAAATGCTGTGCTCGTGCATTAGGCGCATGTCCATGCCGTGGCTAGCTGCACCGCGAGTCATGATACACAGAGGGATGCTATGAGCGCCGCAGAAATAACGCCGCCGCCACTCCCTGGAGCGGAACTTGTGCTTGGCGCGTAGCATCTCGACGGAGGTAGTGGCAGATCAAACACCGAATGCGACCGCAGCCAGAGAGCGTCCGATTTGTTCCCTGAGGAGGGAGATCGGTGCAACTTGGCTACATTCATTGTGCTGCTTGCTGCCCCCAGGAGGCTCGTCGAGGTGACGTTCTGGTGCTTGGCAACGGTGGTTCGGGAGAGTGTGGTTGATAGTCAGCGGGTTCAAGGCGATGAAGTTGTCGATGAGAAGCTCGAGCAGCTTAGGGTGGTTGTTCGCCGTACGTATGGCACTGCCTTCATGATGCTGCGTCCTTCGGGATCTGCTGACTGAGGCTGCCATTTCAGTGACAGCCTGGGAAGTTATCGGTCAGCTTCTGCTTTACTTCACCAGAAGTATGAGTCAGGCACGAGCAATTACTCATCGACTGCTGCATGCTGCCCCAGCAGTATAGCAGTCCTTAGTCCTCAGGTGTTTCAGGTAACGAGCATATAAGGATATAAACAAGACTTCTCGATTAGGGATTTGTGTGATCTTATCATTAGCTACGCACCTCATGGAGGGAACTTTACTGAGAAAGTAAGCTTCAGTATATTTTGTGTCCAACGTTATGCCTTGGTTCTCGAGAATTGTGGTTTTTGCTAGGTCTGATGCTGTCCCTTTCGCAGGGCCATCCGGGCTATTTTGTCCGAACATGGAATCTAGCACTATGAAGAAGGCGTTGTATCATAGCTAACTGATTTGGCAAGTGGTTACGCATCAGAATTACTCGGTGAATGTGAACGGGTTCGTAGATACTCTGGCGCCCCAACAGTGGACAGATATATCGCAGAGACCGCGACAGATTTTGTACAGCAACGTAGCATAGCTCCGGCTCCATCACGGGAAGACCAATTGGCCGACTCGCTTGCCGTCAATAGTAGACCGCTTGTTCCAAGAGTTTCTGTCTCACCAGAATATCCGATTGGGCAAGAATGCTTGCTCAGTACGCGACCTCAGAGTCAAGACTCCCCAGATTCAAGAGCAAGAATAGGTGCCGATACAGCCGTCAAGATGACGAAAGAGTAGCTGCTCCTAAACGAGCAGTTAAGAATTGTGCGCTCCGGATTGAACTACCAGTCTGACCTTCAGCATCGGCAGCGCCACGGATCGAGCCGCGGTAGCAGATCTGGCGGGTCGAACCACGGCACCTAGCAAGCCGGCAGCAGGCAGAGAAGTGGTTCGAATTCCGGAGCTCAAGGTAGTGATCGGGATGATGCGTCGCCGATGAAAAACAGATCAGCTGCAAGCAGGGGTGCCACGGATTCTCCGCAAGGGGATCGAGGGCAGGCGCCGTCAAGTAGATCTGGCGAGGAAGCATCGGCTAGCGCCCGGGGTTCTTCTAGCACTCCACCGGTGCTGGGACCAAGCATGTCTACTGTTCCCGCCGACTCTGAAAGTGGAAAGCAGGGAAGCTAGCCCATGCAATGACGAGCTCTGCAGGGGAAACTATCGCACTCGTCATCCGAAGATCGATTTGTGCGGCCGGAGACCGATGAGCGATTTTTCGGTTGTGCACACAGAAGCTTAAGTACGCGTCAATCAGATCACTTGCTTGTGTTGAAAGCACCCTTTCGCATCTAAGGAATCTATTTGCGGGTACGAACGAGTCTGTCAACCCGTTTGATGGCCGCCATCTCGTTCACAAAAAACGTTTCGATGAGCGGAGTTTCAGATGACATTCTCGATGAATTTGATGACCTTCTAGATGACGAAATCGAAGTTGAGGGCTCAATCGCGCAAGATGGACCGGAAACGGCTTCCGCCATACCAGAATCTCACCTGGTACGGTCACCCATAGCTGAAGTTAACGCATTGATGGCTACCTCTGTCTCCGGTGGCCCAGTAGTATCTGCCCAATCACGTGTTGCAACTGCCGAGGAGGTTGAGGCCGCATTTAATTTTGACCCTGCTGCAGCTTTAGCAGAAAGTCGAGACCACGTGAGAATTTTGAACGGTTGGAGTGGTCTAGCGTTTCGATCGAAGTCCGTTTGTCATCCTAGTCGCCTGGATTTTAAGCGCCAACATTTGCACGCTCTTAACCCACTGGAGGTTGACTGTCAAACGATATTTGTATGTACTTGCATTTCTGCAGTTTGACCGATTATTTGCTGCGGCGGTAAGCCAGAGAAGAAGTGCTAGAGTCATGCCTCCGGGCCTGCCGCAAACAACCACTCAATCTGACAGCAGTTCCCTGTCAGTTGCGCCTCGTGCATCCATTTTAGATGACCTCAGAGGGGCAGATGCAGCTGGTAAAGATGAGGACGATGGCAACGACGATGATGATGAAGACACGGCAACTAGGGTCATACGCTAGCAGGCAGCCCGAGCTGCGTCCGCGCTCGGGCAGGCGCAAGCAGAACGACGCAGCGCCAGAGCTCAAATTCGGTCGGTGGCACGAGCATCTGAGCGGGAACAATTTGACAAGGCGATTGCCGATGCTGGTAGTGTGTGGGAGGTGGAACGGCTGCTGAAGCGACGACAAGAGACGCAGCGACTGGACCGCCAGGCCGCTTTCGAACGTGTGAGGACGGCCATAGCAGCTTCAGACGACGATATTGAGGCGGTTCGCGAGCGTTCGTAGGTGCTCGGGGGTTCTGGTGGACCGGCGGTGGAGTCTGCGGTCATTGCGACCACTCTAGAGCGAGCCAATGCCATTCGAGCTGCAACCGCGCAAGAGGTTGCGACCGCTGCCGAAGCCGAAGTAGATAGACCTAATCTAGCCAATCTTCGAGGCGATCCCAGCTTCGAAGGTGCCTCGAGAGTGGGTAGATCCGACGCCGATTTCCGTACCGGCGGGGTTATTGAGCAGACTGGTGAAGCGACCACTGGGATGCAGCACGTGCTCGCCTCCCTTGCGACCGGCAGGCGATCTGAAGCACTTGCTCCGACGAGCAGAATGCCCTTACGCAGCGACTTGATCGCTGCCAACCCCGTTCTCCACAGCAGTCTTGGAACTGCACTGCATGAGGCGGATGACCGGGTCCTGATGGACGAGTCATCATCTGAGGAACAAGTACACAGTGCAGTGCTCAGGAGGATCCAAAGCGCCTTTCAAGCAGGACAGCGGGAACACGATGAAAATGATGATTTGATTCCCGGTACTCCGTCGCCCGCGAGCAGAGATGGCGGCTCTAGTAGTTCATTGCATGCTGGTGCTCGTGACCCTCTTGCTGCAGCCCTTGCAAGTGATACCGCCACCACAGGTGACAGTGACCCCGGTAGGATGCTTGGGGTGCGGCCCGGTGCTAGGCCTGGCGCCGGCGGTGGACTCGTCGGATTTCTTGATGAGAGACAGGGGCGGGCCCTCGATGAGCTACTGGATGAACTGGGAGTACCCGTGCCAGGGACAGGTACATCGCATGCAGGTACTGCTGAGTCTGTTGACCTAGATGTAAACAGTGGATCTGGCTCTGAATCGTCTGAGCTCCGGGATGTGCTAGCCATGCTAGAACAGGAGGCAAGGAGCTCATCAGCGAGGAAACGCAACGGCAGAGGCAGAGGCAGAGGCAGAGGGGTTTAATCTTTTTCTTCGCGACCAGGCGGCTAGCCTCCCGATAATGGGTATCTCGTACACATACATGAATCGAGCGTGGCGTGCTTAAACCACCAATCATGGATACATTGCGGTGCCTCGAAACCCTCATGGTATTCATTGGCTTGGTACATCTCCTTCGTACTGTATCGATGCTCGAAATAATGCTTTACTAGTAGTAATGCTTGCGGAACTATAAAAATGAGATGTAGTCTGTTTGTGATGCATAGGAGCAAATCGAACTCCGAGTCAGAATCAGGTATTAGAACCCGGCGTCCCATAGCTGGTCGATGCCGCTGCCCCCGTTCTTGCACTGCGCTTACCATCTCGTATGACCTACGGCCCAGCTGCGGCCATCCGTTGGGATGGGCCGGCCGAGGGCGAGGACGCGAGCCTGCTGCTTCGGTCCTACCGAGATCCAAATTCCATGCCGGCGAACGCAGGATCTTCCCCGAGATCAAGCCCGCTCGCACTGCTACCTCTGCTTCCAAGAGAATCGTCCGAGCTATCGCGACCCATGCGATTCGGGCCTGCGTATGAGTTCACAGCAACTGCGTCTCCGCCTTCGCCGAACGTATCGTTAAAGAACCCTCTGCCTGCCTGATTACCGCCTGCATCGTTCCTTCCTCTCCCAAATCCCCTTGAAGGAGGAGATTCGTCAACTTTAACTTCTTTCACCTTGGAACCCGCTGCCGGGTTCCTCACGTCCACAACAACCTGGTCGGAGGCCGAGTCTTTCTCAGGCCTGAACTCTGCAAACACTAGTGGGATGGGGTTGATCAGGTCCTCCTGCGAAAACTTCTAGATCGTCGATTGTGGCAATCGCTCCACCTTGGAAAAATCAGCGCTTTCGATCGTGCGGTACTGCTTGTAGATGAACCTCATCGGAAGCACGCTGAATGCGAGCGTATTGACGATTGCGCTGGCCACTGCAAGCAGCCCGAGCGACGTTACCAGCACGATCAGCAGCTACCCAAGGTCAAACCGACCGACGAGCCCCGTCTGCTTGATCACAATTCGCAGCCCGTGCCTGTCAATGATAGTGCGATTTGCGTCCTCCACTCCAGGCTCAGGTGTCAGTTCTTCCCCTTTGTACTCGGCGTTCTCAACCCGCTGCACTGAGATAGTGTACGTAATATTCCCCTCCACGAAACTGTTCTCGTTCGTGTAATCAATGGAGACTACGAGAACGGCGCCGGCAAATCGAATCGTCTCGTTATATAGTTCTTGCTTCGGGTTGCTCGAACCCCTCGCATCTAGGTCCGGGATGCCCGCGGCTTGCAGGATCGAATACACTGGGATGATGTCCTTCTGTCCACTGACACCTACCTGCACTGTATTGCGGTCACAGAGATCAGGGCGATGCAAAACCTTCTCGTACACGTCGCATGGATCGAGCCAATCCCCGTCGAGGTTGAGCAGTGCTCCCTCCATGTCGGAGGAACTCTTCGAGATCCCATATTCTGGAACCGACATTGTGTGATCGATCCATACGGTGAAGAGTTCTGGCTCGGCAACGTAGTATGATACTTCCAGTGACGTCAGGTAGCCGCACTCCGGCCGTGCGAGCGCGTCACAGTCATTGTCGAACTGTCCCGATGTGAGGTTGGCTATGCGCTCGTGTTCGTTTTTGATTCTGGTACCCAGAAACGTAGCTTCTGCGGGCACCGGGGGAAGCAATTAACGAAGTAGGACAATAGTTTCTATTGAATAGACGTAGTTGCGTTATCCAGCCAGAAAGAGCAGATAGGGTATACAGTCATCAGTTGGCACGGTCGCTCCGTTTCTAGACTGGGTAACGGTTCGTGCCACCAAAGCAACTTGCAGGCGTGCGTTCAAGCCGTGGGTACTCACCCTATTCAATCGCAGGGAAAACAGCATCATTAGCATCAAGGTACCGGCAGCCGTACCTGCTCTCATTCTGAGGCTTGTCGCCAGGAGCTATGTGCATTGGGTAAACGCCTGAAGCTTCGCCCTCGTTGAGGCAATACTCGAGCGATTCTGGCGGCCTGGCAATCCTTCTTGACGCAGAAGGGCGCTGCAACTGAAGTCTGGCGGTGCCAACTACTGTGGATGGCTTCCGATACCCCTTCTACCAAACTACATTGAATCCGACCTGCATTAGTAGAGCACTTGCACGACGAAACTCGGGAAGATCTGCCTCAATATGTGGTCGCTCCCTTTAGCCGTGAGTATCATAAATTCAGTTTCCTGGCTATTGCATTGACAACCTCACCACATACGCGAAAATGAGAACCATGAAGGTCAGGTTCAGAATTCCAAGTTTCCTATCTTTCACCCGCACGAATCGCTGCGTTTCGTACGCAAACACGTCATCACAATCTTGACCACATATCGTGTCACAATTGCAGTGACTCATCTTGCAGGAATCTGCGCAGATGAAGCATTAGGTGGCAGAGCGGTTGGCTTCAACAGGACGTATGGGAGGCATTGTCAGTTAAGGGGTGGCAATACAAGCAACATTTTAGGGTGTACCGATAGCTTATGTCCTCACAATATCAGGTATGAATTTAAGGCTTCAGAACTCAAAATATGTGCCCGGTACAGCGGTCTATGATTGATCGCGACAATTGCTGTTGTTCTGGCGCCGCAATGGCCCAGGAGCGGAACCTATCATGAGTCAAGTCGAGTTCGGCTAAATCCAACTCTGATTAGATACTGGCCACAGAGAATTCCACCCACATGCATGCAAACGGTCAGCTACTATCAGCAAATAAGAGACAATCGAGGCGGCCTGGGCCCTTCCGGGCCGCCCCGACCACCCCTCATGACCTAGTGAGACTACGGTAGATCTAGGCGTGTGGAGCGTGTGGAGCGTGCGGCAAGCGCGAACTACTGAGAGCTGCACTGCAATGCATTGCTTTCATGGGATGGTCACTGGCTTCATTAGCTGGCGGTGGCTCGCTCTTCTCGAGATCGAGTTTCTTGCGCCTATCCGGATCTGGGATTCGTGTCTTTCCTGACTCGGAATTGAAACGGCGCTGCGCTTCTCATGTCCAGGAGTGCGGGTAGACTAGATTCGTTACTGAGGCCCAGCGTTCCTGCTGCCTGCGTAATGGAAGCAGCTGCTCGCCTGCTCACCCACGCAAGCAAGTGCCCGTTGCTGAGACCAAGAAGCGGCTAGTGCTCGCTTACTAGAGTCAGGTCGTCTCCCATGTGCGTGGTCTCGCCCGCCAGAGACTCGGGCACAAATACTACAACGTGTCCCGAATGTCCGGAGGATCTAGAAACCCCGGAGTTGTTCACAGATAGTGCCTGGCCCTGGCACAGCCTAGAGCCTAGAAGCCTAGTCAGGATTGTAAACGTCTCCGTGGGACAGTCTATCAGCACCTCTTCAAGGAACAACATCCCATCTAACTCAACAGCGTCTCCTGCAGCTGTCCATTCGATGTGGCCCCCAAGAGTTCCTACACTACCCCCGTGAAGCGCAAGCTCCGTCTGGGCGTGCTCGAGCGCTGCTCCGTCAACGTCATACACCGACATGAAGCGCTCAGGGTCTGTTAGAGCCAGTGGCCCGCACACGAAACCCGGCGACTTTGCTGCAACCATTTGACCAACGACCCCCTCTACTGACCAGAGCTGTCCCATCTCCAGCTCCTCCTTCAGAAGCCCCACAGCTTGTATCATCTCAACTACGCCATTCTTCGTGAGAAGTCCGGCTGGGAACTATGGGTCCCGTCTGAACGCAAGGCCTGTGGGTTTGCATTCATCTTCGTCTAGCAGATCTGGTACGAAATGACCCGGAGAAAACACAGTCCGGCTAGCGTGCAGGTATCTTGCTAGTGTCTGCAGTGCAACTACAGGCCAGACGGGTGTATTGCTAGACTTTCCCACATGGCGGACGATCCTCAGGACAAGCTCAAACCCGAAGCCCGATCGACGGCTACCTCCGATTCCTTGAGGCAAGCCTGCAAGCAGATAGTCCCCACGGCACCTGAACTGCCTGTTATCGTCATAGGTGTTAGACAGTCCCTGCGTGACGAAGAGCCAGTGAGGCGGGATCTCGTCGCCAGAAGCTGTTCGTTGGGTGGGCACGGGATACACATTCACATAGTCGATAGGATCTGGTCCTCCCTCTGCGTATTTGACCTGCGCCGTCATTTGCACTGGATTAACATGTGCCGGTAGCACCCATTCACATGCTTTCATGACAGCGCTTGAGCCGTGGCCCCATCCGTCCTTGTGTGCATCTCGCATGTCAACGATCTTTGTCTCGAGACCAGAACAAAAATTGCCAGATACCGACGGTGAAAGACCAAGAGCTGCAAAAGGGACCAGCTTGAGCCCGTCGAGCTCCTGGCCCAAATCAACATCGGACTGTATGCCGACAGTACCTTCATTTCCGGCTGCAGTTATCTCAGATGTAGTGACCCTAGGTCCAATGATTCCGACATCGCTGAGTACCGAGTCAAGCAGATCGTCCACCTCGTCCGTATCTAGATCCAAATTCACAGCACCATCAGCCAGCGGTGCAGCTGCACCGTGAAGTGTAATAGCCAGAGCAGCCCTCGATTCTTCGATCGCGGCTTTCCGTCGGACCATACGCTGTAGCTCCTACGCCGAACTGATTGCTATCGCGGGCAAATTATTCCACGCAGCTCCGATACCGCTATGTAGTCGCAGGGCCACTGTGCGATCTAGCCGAAGCTGAAGCCCGCACTGCCGCGCCACAGCTGCCACCGCCTGTAGCTACCTACCCCTTCGTTCCTCTGCAAGCGCACCTACAATCACTGGCTATCCAGACTCGAGACATACATTCACCGCCGTCTCAGCATCCACGTCTACACCACTCTCATTTGATGTAGATGCTGCCTCAAGGCATCGAATCAATTCCCATGGCATCACCCCAACCTCTGACCACGCTTCCAGAACCTCTTCGTATCCCCTGGATCGCGCGCAGTATTCGCGAGCAAACAGTACTTCTCCACGTACCTAGCCATCGCGAGCCATGTGATCTGTGGATCCTGCAACAACTTCAAATACTGCACCAGCAAGTCCTGGGCTCCCGGTGTACAAAAGCAGCAATGCCACTCGAAGGGCAGGCAGTGCTGATTCAGTGCCTACGACAAGGGACTGCTTCGCTGTCTCTGATATACAGTCAAGATAGACTCGAGCATGAGCGCTAGATGGAGTACTTCCGCCTTTAATTGAGCTTGAATGCATAGGTAAGCTCGCCTGCAATATTCGGTCCACGGTTCCGGCGCCGCGGCACGAACCCATGATGGTGTGTCCTGCAAGTCGCGCAATCACTGCGGCCAATCCCGGTTGTCCTAAAGCCAGGGTAGCATCAACGAGCAAAGTTAGAGCAATTCTCGGGTCGTTTCCGCGAAGCTTTACAAGTACATCTTCCGACATCTACGTAGCGCTCGGTGTCGCTTCCAGAGAGTGGCAGTACTCGTTCGATTCGCTTGACGTTAGAAGCCCCTGACAAGAACCAGCGGCTAGAGCAAACTACTCTTCCGTTCCAGCAGCTGCTTCCCAGGGCCATTCAAGGTCAAGCATATCAAATAAACGCAGCGACAAGCTTCGTAGCAACCGAGACGCACTGATGTAACCGTTTCGGTTTCCGCCTCCAGCTCCCATGGCTACTCCCATGATGACGAGATTCGCAGCGATGTCACCACTCAGGATATGGGGAACGGCGTCGAACTGTGTCTTCCCGCCTGGACCCTGGCGACCCGCCCATTTTTTGACTTGCTATGCGACGTAGTAGCTGCGATTGATTACCCATGATTTGCAATTGCTCCGTTCCTGTGACAGCCCCCCCCCAGGATCCACCGCTGCGGAAGCCTCCAGTAGACTAGGATCAGTAGCCACAGCAAGCAAGCATGACGTCATCAAAGACATCGATGTGATGGAGTCAGGATCAACAATGGATAGACACAGTGATATGGACGCCCCTGAGTACTGCTGTATTGGCGACTTATTGTCGTAGAACACAGAGGCAATCGCTCGCATGCTACGGCAGGTTGCCGTAAGCAGCTTCGAGTGATTTAACGGGATGTTAGCTGTAGCCAACGCTCCAGTGAGTGAAGTAGCCGCCTAATACGCCTGCACGCCGGACTCCATCGCCACCGCGCAAGACGCCCTTGAAATGTTGTGGACGAGCAGCACCTCTGGCGTCACAGCACCTTCACAGATTCTGTCAAAACCCTGCTTCCCCGCGAAGGCGCATTTCTAGCCCTGACCCGGGTGGCCACACCATCCCAAGCACTCACCTAGTAGGAGCTAGGCCCAATACACATCGATTTCTGTCGCAACTGCGTACCGTGGGGGGATCTGATTCAGTAACTCCCGAGATAGCTAGGCTGGACTGTCGAGCTTCGTCACGCGCGGCTCGCCGAGCACATACGCCTTTGTGTGGAACAGCAAAGCATGCCGTTGGAATTTGCCGTTGTTGGTCCTACTTTTGAAGTTTGCTCCAGACAATTCCATCCACTCCGTAGGATGCTTCACGCTTGAATGGGATGAGAGACCAAGGGCTGATAGCAAAGCCTCATCCTTGCCCTGAAGGTCCTTCTGCCTTGCTGCTGCCCCCAGTGCCGCAGTATACATGGATGACGTTGTCGTCTCCATCGCTAAGACAGCATGCTACAGCATGGCCGAAGCTATGCCATACTCACGGAATTTCATCATCGTGTCCGCTCCTGCAATAGATACACGGCCACACTGAGACGAAAACTTGCCGTGAGACTGTGCCATGATCTCTCCAGCGATGAGATACTCCTAGAGGCACGCAGATACATACTCAGGTGTGCTGCAAGCAGCTAGGCGTTTTGCCATGTTCAGGTGTTCATTGGCTCGCACTTCTGGTGACATGGCTACCGCAAGCAATTTTAGGCCCGATACACGAGACAGGGTTGGATCTTCCGGCACCGCCTTCGATTGCAATCCGTCTCCAAGTACCAACATTCTATCAGGAATGTCTTCGCCAATCCTCTGTGCAGCACGTATAGTGCGCAGACTCGTCTATTTAAGCTCCATCGGATACGCTGTGGGATGCACACGCTGGACCACTATGCGTCCTTTGAATGCTGCAGATGCAGTCAGAGTAGTCGCCCTTGACTCATCAGACAATACAAGCTTCATATCCAGGGTACATCGAGCGCCAAGGCGTCTGGTCAAGCTTCGCAACACCCATTCTCTGCCTGTTTCAGACAAGCAATCACGCCAAGGACAAGAACCTGACCGCAATTCACTCGAAGACAGGATGTCAGCAAATTTCGAAAGGAGAAGCACCCTTAGCATGACTGACGGTGAGGTACGAAATCTATCCAGCAACACTCCGCCGACTGAAACACCAGATCCGTTGGCTAAGCCATCCGAGTTGTGGTCTCTCTATGTCTGCCCCGCGTCTATCGTGGCATCGATCTGGCGTCGCAAGGTATCTAGGACAGTCTGAATGACTGGCATTGCAACGTGGCTGTGCTCGTGATTTTCTTGCGGAGATTTTTTAAAGGACATAGGGTCTTCTTTGCCCTGTACGGCCAGAAACGCCCGTTGCTCGTCGATTGCTGCATCTACCACACGCCGCAACGATCGATCCACTGCAGAGGCCAAGATGACTTCTCTTCCAAGTCTTGACTTCATCTTGTTCCTTACCTGTCCCATACTCCGCAACGAAATCCCCGCCTCGTGGAGCCGTCCTTTGAGGTCAAGAGCAGCCTAACCGCGGCTAGAAAAAGGCTTCTGGGCTACTGAATGTAGGTGCTGACTGCTCAAAGGCAACAATCGCAAGTTTGCCGCTTCATTTGAGGCCGTCTTATGCAGCACTTTCATAGCTTCGAACTCTCTCTGACTAGTCTCCATCATGCTGGTGACCTCGATATGTGTCTATCTACTGGTCAAGATCACTTCGTCGCTGCCCATGAAAATATCCTCGGATCTCTTTAAAACTCCGGCAGGTTCATCCACAGGCATGGAAGACACGCCGCTGTCAGACAACGATTCACTCCTGGCGCCCTGTCTCAAAGGAGTCCCAGCAGCGGCATCGGCGTCGGATTCATTTCCAGCAACTGCCAGTCCTGGGTTGGAAAGCACAGGCGAGACCGCGGGGTTGTCTCCCAGGAACACGTTGTCGAACTAAGATGCGAATTCAGGTATAACGATTTCATGCAGAAACTGTGTCGCCTATTTCGCCGTCGCGTTGTACGTCGTCGCTGCTTCTCGTCCGAACCCACTATGTGCATCGGCGCTTACTGGAGTCTTGAATCTCTGCAAGAGTTCGCGTCGCAACATTCGGGTTAAGTGCTCCCCCCTATGCATCCGAGAGAACACAAGCACGGGACCGCGTACCTTGAGCCCAAGCAGTGCTCGCTCTGCCTCACCGTTCCAGGGCAACCCCATCTGCTCTGCGGCTGACTCGCTCCAATGAGCTATCGTACATGCACGGGGCCACGGCATTCTCTTGATAGACACGTTGGCTAATGAGCACATAGTGGCAGACGCGGACGAATACCGAGGAACAGTGGCCTAAGACGCACCGTGTACCGAGATTTTCGCATCGCGTGACACATCTGGACTAGATGACGACTACTACGTGTCCAGGGTACCAGCTTCCGAAGCATTGAACTCTTCGTACCCTGCAGGCAGTCCCGGTATCGGTGTAACTGCTGCGGTTACTTCGATCCCATGTCCTGCTCTTGACTTGAAAGAACTTGAATTGTTGTCTGCGTGGTCAAACGAGTTAATTGCTTCGTACAGCGTTGATACTGTGGCAGGTACTACGTCACTAACTCCGTCATCTGCGTCGATCGGAAGAGACGAGTAACCTAGTGACCTCGCTACTGTCAAGGCGGTACCTCCTACTCTGGCAGCTGCATCGTTACGGTGGTCATTTCCCAGGTATGCACGCTCATTCTCATCTGCCGAGGCGCTCGCACTTGCTGCGGCACCTTGCACCTCGTCGGCTCCTCGCGCCCC
>Ga0136560_1000793_pt1 | contig 15938 bp, 21 predicted proteins | sample AntRauMeHopE1497_FD_104925 | JGI IMG/M metagenome (GOLD analysis project Ga0136560, IMG submission 104925) | Saline lake microbial communities from Rauer Islands, Antarctica - Metagenome Hop E1 #497 | ecosystem: Environmental > Aquatic > Non-marine Saline and Alkaline > Saline | place... | reverse complement strand
CAGTATCTATGAGCTAGTCGCTCAGTGGCGAACGGAAATGGAGGCAGGGGCAGAGGCTGAGGCAGGGGCTGGCTGTGTCGTTGCTGCAGCTGGAACCGGTTCAAAATCCAGTATTGCACCCGGTGCCAATCGCAGAAAGACGAGCACAGGTAGCAGCATCCCAATCCTGTCCCCCACCCAGATGGAGATCTCCGGATTCTCCCTCCCTGCTGCCAAGCTGCGCCTTGCACGGACTAGACCTCTCGTGTCTTACAGGGACGATGGACACGCTGCAATGCATGGCCGGGATGGAGACGATGGTGAAGATGATGAATCTATCCCTTCCATCTCCTCCAATGACGGCACCAGTGCTAGTGCTAGGGGCAGCGGCAGGGGCAGTGGCGGTCGTCCCAAGCAGCAGCGGGCTCCGGCCGGGAGGCGAGACGGTGACAGAGCCCCGGCTGCGGAGGGCACGTTGTCGAACCCGTTGAGAAATAGCAAGGTGACTGCCGATGCCAAGGGGGGTGCAGATGGGATTCGAAATGGCATTTCCAAGGGGAAGATGAAAGGAAAAGGAAAAGGAAAATTGAAAGGCGGAGGGTTGTCGGTCAAACGTAGGGTGGCTCGGCAGACCGCAGCCAGGCGGGCCGCCCGTGCTCAAGAGTCGAGCGGTGAGAGTGTCATTGACCTCACTGACGGGGACGAAGACAATGAAGATGAAGAAATGAGCATGGCTGCTACCGGTATGACCCGAACGCCCTCACGAACCCCAGGGGCTGGAATCGACATTGGGTTCAGGGGCCGCGATGCTGGTTGGCAGTCGTCCAGCCTCGTCCGACTCAGGGCAGCGAGGCAAGCGACGAGGGACCCAACTGGCAGGCTCGTCGCAGAGGCACAGCGCCTAAAGGCAGGGAAATATGTGTATGATCGCAACTGGACAGGCTCTCGCGCTCCGTTGTTCCCTGGTCGCGTGCTTGCGTTGGGTCCGTCTGCTGGAGGCATGCGCAACCAGGCCGTTCTATCCCCTGGGCCGTCATCCAGCTAGGTGCAGCGCTCCCGCAACCGCCGCAAGCGGAAGAGCCCGTCACGCCGTCTCTGTGACGTTCTTTCAATGCCGGACCTGGGGGGGGGCGCAGCTGACAGTGATACCATGAATAACGGACAGGGCGAGCATGATCAGGCGAGCGTTGAAGACGTCGATCTCCTCGAGGATACGGCCCTGATCGATCAGCATACCTTCCAGACAAGAACGCCCTAGTTTGCTGCCACTCCAGTACGAGACGCCGCGGCAACGCAGGAAGTTGCTTCTCTTCAGGCCAGCGTGCGGAGCCGCTGGAGCTCAGGCGGGGTGTCTTTGGGCTCTAGGGGGTACAGCGATGACGAAATCTCACCGGCGACCATGGCAGCGCTTGCAGCTCACAGACAGCTGCAGATGATGGCGCCGGCCCCTGGGTAGGTGCTTGGCTACCCCCAGGGGGGACATGCAGGTGCTGGCTCTATACACCTGTTCCCTGGGGCGGCGATGGGCATTAGATCGGATGCCCAAGCCATGTACTTCGCTGGGTTACAACAATCTCTGTCACGTCGGTTTGCCATGGGCGGAATCTAGGCATCAGGCAACGGATAGACGGCCGGCAAGGGCACTGGAGGGGGAGGAGGGGGAGGCGGAGGCGGAGGCACAGGAAGCGGTCAGTAGTAGGGCGGCCAGGGAGCTGCCAACGGCCACCTGGGGCAAGCGGGTCGTAGCCGCCGGGTTGGTGGCAGCGGCCAGAGTCGGTCTGGGGGTGGCAGTGCAGGCGCTAATGGTGGCGATGACACGAGCCCGAACAACAGCGAGGACGAAGGCCCCGCCCCGCCGCAGGATGACGCTGCGAGTAGCGACACCGACGAGGAGAATGGCCGCAACAACAGTCGTGGCGCCCACCTGGACGAATCCGCCAGCTAGAGCTTGCAGCGGGATGCCAGCCAGGAGCAGCACAGCGGTGCCCCAGGTGTGGATGGGATCACAGGAGCTGCCTCGTTTACCTCGAAGGATCCAGCCATGGTAATCCCACCAGGTCTAATGATAGGAATGGGTTCAGTCATGGATACGGCAGCGACCCAGGCTTTCTCAGGCAGCCTAGCAGTGGTATCGGCGGGACAAGCTCAGGCCTCAGACAAGTCTGCACCTGAATTCGCAGTTGTCACCTCGTAGCTCACAACCGACTCAGCGGCAGAATCTGCTTCTGAGCTGGGATAGGCGTAGCACCAACACCAGCACCAGCATGCAATGCACCAGCACTAGCACCAGCACGCAGCGCCTCAGCACCAGCAGCAGCAGCACACACAGATGTATGCTGGAACCGCTAGCTCATCCTCCCAACTGCCTGAATACACGGGAGAGAGTTATGAGTATCCGTCAATGGCATCATCGAAGCCTGCTCCCCAAGCATCTTTAAGGGTGTTCGGAACGGATGCAAGACGAGGACTTGCAACCGATAGCCTGAGCGAGGCACATCTGGCGAGTGCTGCCACCTCAATGCTCGCGGCCGGAAGCGCCCATTCTGCGCGCGCATCCAGGTCCAGAGGTGCCCCTGAGCATCTGCGTCCCCGTCGCAGCGCACAGAGCAGCCACTCAAGCAGCAGTAGCAGCGGCGGCAGCCCAACCGAATCCGTGGGTGCTGCTGATCGACGCACCCGCGGACGAGTGCCTCTGGTCACAGTTGGGCGGAAGCGGTCAAGCAACCGCCGAGTGCGCGGCGACACGGGCTACCTGACGGAAGTCATCACGTATGCGGCACAGCAGACGTACGGTGAAGGGCTTCAGCTGGAAACGACGACCATTTCTGGTCATTTCTTGCTTGCATTTAACAACCGTGTATTGAGGAGTAAGGGGGTTCGTCCGTGGAGGATTGCCGAATGGAGGGCGGCAACCCGCAAGCTGGCCACCCACCAGATACGGAAGGACAGGTCCAGCACTGAGATCCTATTCCGCTGCCGGGGCCTGCTGGAGGCTACAGGGAACAAGTACGACGTCGCCAATGGAATTGTATAGGCGTGCGATGGTAACCGCATCAGGGGCTTCAGGAGCGAGCGCATGACGGAGGTGGCAGCGGAGCTTCCAGACCTCGCGGAGCTGGAGCCCAAGAGTAAGAAGAGGAGGACAGTGACCTCTCCCTTGTCTTCACGAGAACCTGACGTTGCAGATTTAGCGGCATTTGAAGGACTCAGAGCGCTGGCAGCGGCTGGGGCTGCAGCCGACTCGAGCCTCTCGTCTCCTCCAGCCGTGTCTTCTGACACGTTGCAGTAGAACCAGCATCATTCTAGGCAAGTGCAGCAGCAGCTCCAGTATCCACCGATGTAGTACCAGCCTCAGCAATACCAGCCTCAGGTTATGGGATAGTACCAGCAACAGATGGGATACATGCATCCGCCAAAGCAAGCGGCAAGTTCGAGGCAGTGGGCAGGGCAAGGCCAGGCGGGCCAGTAGACAGGAGGTAGTGTTCCCACATCTTAGCATGGGATGCCCAGTGCATGGGCGCAGCCGATGCCCATGCCTGTCCCGATGTCCTACCTGCCTGTTTCATAGCACCAAGCTGCCGGACGGAGTGTGGCATCGCAACATCCACGCGGAGTCGAGACATCCCAGGTAGCCCCCTCCGCCGCTGCTTCTGCTTCTGGAGCGCTAGTCACGTCGGATGCGACGAGCACTGAAAGCGGAAGGGTGTCTCTGCACGGCACATCTGAGACAGCAGAAATGACTGGATCACCGATGCCGCGTGACGCCGCGGTATAGCCTGGAAGTGGCAACCCTGGGATGCAGATGTACGTGGTATCTACCAAGCATGGTCCATTGCAGCTTTGGGGGCAGCCAGGCCTGACTAGCATGCTGCAGCCACAGCCTGGTACATCGTAGTCCATGCAAGTGTCGTATGTCCCCCAGCAGGCATATGGCCAGCATCAAGCCTACATGCATCCCCCGTAGCACATGATGATACCTGCGCAACCCTACGCACACATGCCACAGTCGATGCATTGGGGACCCAGTATGCCGATGTCTGTGGGTCCGGGCATGGTTCAATACGGTGCGCCGCATCAGATGATGGGGCCGCGAGGCATGCAGTAGTACCCACCGTCTAGCGCCGAGGGCTCTGCGCAAGTAGGAGGCACCGATGCGGCTGCTTGGCAGCATACCCCGACGGAACCAGCTTCGGGCATCAACACGACCAACGGTAATGCGCCTGAGATTACCGGGGCCGAGAGAGGCATGCAGAATTAATGCAAGCTTGGCAAACCATAACGCTGATACCCATACAGCATACAGGTTTCTACAAATGTAGAAACCTCGTCTTATTGTTCGATACTGTGCAGTGAATTTCTTCATGTAAATTTAATGCTAGAATATTGAGCATCGTATCTCATTTCTTGGGCCTAGAAATCTACGAGGACCCTTACTTGAGTGTTGGGTGGAGTTAACAAGGTTGCAGTAGGATATAAGTAATACCTCTCAGGGTTTCCTTTCGGTCACTTTGCACCCCCGTCCACGAACGAACGGTACGCTGAATCTACCAGGTTCGCGGACGCAGAAAACCGCTTTGCCTCGCTCTCGCCTCTGCGAAGCAGCACCAGTGCGAATGCAGCCTGGGTTGACTGCGAAGCAGCGAGCGCACGGTGGCTTCGCATCGCTGGCAGCTGCAGCAACCGCATCTCATCGTCGCTCGGGTCTTCAATATCCAGTCTAGTTGCCTTCGCCTCGTCCTCGCCTGCAACAGCGCCGCGCCGGGTGCTGTCACGAGCTGCCACATATGCGTCAGCGAGCTTGCCAGCATCCAAAGCCACGGAGGAGGCGACTAGGCGTTGAAGTCGGTCCACAAGGCCCTCGACCACCCTAAGTGGAAGCCCGGCCCGCTTGCCGCCAACGGCTTCTGCCCCCTCTGCTGAGAAGGCTCCTTTGACGCAGTCGAGATCCTGTCGGATCGCATAAGCGAAACCAGGCTCAAGAGGCTGTGCTACCGTCGGAGGAAACAGCACAGCCCTGCACCAGGCCTCCAGTGTCGCCTGCATGACTCTGTGCATAAGCACGTCCACGACCGGTGCCGCTACTCGATGCCTCACTACTCCGATCGCACCGGCGACATGCCCCACGAGCGCAGCAAGTCGGCGCTCGGGCTCTGCCGGGGTCGGCAGGTACAGCTGCCTCGTCAATGCTCCAGTCTGCACGAACACGAGGTGGGACCCGACGAAGCCACAGAGGGCAGCCGCCGCCCTCCCGAGTCGATTGTACGTGGGATTGAAGAGTCTCCTGACAGCATCCGAGGAGCAAAGTGGTGGCACTGTCAAGGGCTCCTGTGTGTCCTACGCGTCAGCATGCTCCTCCTGAGCCACTGACAGCGGACTGGTGCCCCCGCTTGTTCCCTGGATGCTCGCAGCGAGAGGCACGAGCCGATCGCGCAACCCAACTAGATCATTCACCCGTGCCATCAGGGTCAGAAGCAGCCCAATACTAGGGCGAGCCGACAGTACTCGCCTCGGTTGCACGTTGCCGGCAGACGTACCGGGACTGCCGGCACTGCCGGCACGCACTAATCTCTAAGTCCCAGGCCCAGCCTGGTTTGCTACTAGATTCAGACTCCTTGTTCCCTGGCTACCACCGCCTGCAGTGCCCCCTGCCGTCGTCGTAGCGGATGATATCACATCTTGGGCGAAGGCTGTGAACCGCGCAAACATACCACCCCCACCCCCACCCGTGCTCATGCTCGTGCGGCCGCCACCTCGAAGTGATCCACCTCCCGACTGCTATGCTTTGTCACCTTTCGCGATAGGCGGAGCCTGGGCACCCCTGGCAGCTGGAACTGCCGCGGATGCGCCGCCTCGACCACCGGCCGAAGCAGAAGCAGGTGCCACAGCCCCCTGCTATTGGCCTCTCGCAGATCTAGACGTTGCATACTGGGCCGGTTCCCTGGGCAGCGGTCCTGGTAGCCTGTCTGCATCTCTGGGGGACATACCTGCAGCAAGTAATTCGATACACCTGCCTATGCAGTCGTGTACCCCATCCTGCACAGCTCGGCTAGCACCTGCTGGCAACTGGCATGTCACGTCCTTGATGCCTGATGTATCGAGCGTGCTCAACACTCGAGCTGTGTCCCCTGGCAAGGAGCCACTAGCTCCCTCGAGTGCATCACATAGTCGGCAAATACCGACCAGATGCAGGGGGGGGAGTCCTGCAAGCTCAGATGAAGGCACAGCTCCACCTTGATGTAGTGTGAGACCTGCCGATATGGAGCCATTGGAAGCCGGCACCAGAGTACCTCCACTCTCCATGGTTGTACTTGACCTAGACCGGACCAAAGAGAGGCTCCGGTCGTCAAGCCCCGCTGTGTCATGGCTACCACCTTGATGTTCCAGTGCGATACCTTCGCGCTGTACCGCTAGGTCCAACTCCTCGTCAGGCCCAATCGCGACCAGCCGCGTCCGGGCCGTACACCATTGCCAATCATTGTTCCCTGGTCCATGGGGGGACCCAGTGGGAGGCAGGTCTTCACCTGCGGCAGGTTCTAGATCCTCCCACTCGCCGACCTTGATGACTCCACTGACCGATGCCCTCAATCGAGCAAGCAGTTTGCACAGCCCAATGAAGACAGACTGCCCCGCTTCTGTGAGCTAGGCGATAGCATGGCCGTTATCAACATGCATATCCCTGGGTAGCGCACCGGCGGTTACAAGCCTCGCAACAAGTGCATCGCATTGCAGCGCGCGCATTTTCTCCTCGTCCCCGTCCCCGTCCCCGTCCCCACTCCCCTCTCCGCTTCCAAAGCCCGAATCGCCGCCATCGCTGTCCCCCGCATCCCCTCGTTCTCCCGCTGCCACAGCACCCAACCCCTCCAGTCCGGTCAGTACCTTCCCGATCACTTCAAATCTGGGACCAAACCCGTACGATCGCTCCACGCCGCGCCAAAGCTGCAGCTGCTTGGCGTATGCATCCCTAGCGTCGTCTGCAACCAGCTCAAATGCAGACCGAACGACAGCCTGCACGTGGGAGTCGAATACGCATGCTAGCTGAACACCAGGCGCCAAACCAGCATCATGCTCTTTGTCGCCCGAACTGCCTGGCCTCGACTACCTGTTCCTGTCTAGGAGTCCTATCGAAGGCACCTGGCCGAGAGCCGCTAGAAGCTCCTCCAGGGACGGCGGCTCATCCTCGGCCTCCATCGACACGCCATCATCTTCAGCCTCGCTTCCTGCTCGTGCTCGCTCTCTGGCCGCAGCTTGTTCCTTGGCCATGGTACTCGCTGCCGGTCCCTCTGTATTAGGCTCCGAATTCCCACTTTCCTCCTGCTCCGAGGGCAAGGGGGCAACCAGTCGATCACACGCTGACAACAAATCTACTCTCATCCTCCAGTGATATCCGCACCGAAGTGATTCCATCGCATATCCCAACACCTCTGGCTCGACACCGAGAAAAGCACCATCTGACAGAGATCCGGCGATAGCCAGCACTAGGTCATCTAGGGCCCCCGCACTCTCCCTGACAGCGGCACCTACCAGCCGGAGAGGCAAAAGCACCGCCTTAGCCCTATGCTCCTGCCCCTCGGGTCTACCTATAAAAGCTGCCACGCTACGTTTTGTCATGAAACCGGAACAAGCCGACCCAATGGCTGTCAGGAGGAGACGGACGGAGGCTGTCGTGCTCACAGCTGCATCGCCTACGTGTGTTCCCTCACTAGCGGAGCCAAGGGCCCCTTCTGCGGTTTGTGCATCCTGCTCTGACGTAGGCAGTCCGCCCAGCTCAAGGAGAGCCTCACGGAGCACAGCTGCTGCTTCTACGGCACGAGACCGCGCGCTTGGTCCAGTGCTCTCCATGAGCTCCACCGAACTCCACCGGTAGATCAGGGAACAAGCAAAGGCGAATTCGGACATCGCAGATCTTAATTTCACTAGGAGCATCGCAATCGACTGCCAGTGATCCTGCAGCCTCAACGCTTCGGCATGCTATCTCATAGCCGCTGCTGTGTCTTCGGCCGTTGGCGACAACGAGGCGCCAGCATCATCCGCTCTCCGGCCGTCGACATCACCATCGCCAATGGCTTCATCGTCATCATCGCCAGCACCTGCTCCGCCGGAGGCAGCGATTTCGCCTGAGCTGCGCTTCTCTAGCTGCCCCTTGCCCTTGCCCTTGCCTTTCTGCTTTCCCTTACCCTTGCCCTTCACGCGAGAACGAAGCTTCGCCCCGAATTTTGCAGCGATCGAAGTAGCAGACCAATCTTCGCCCTCGAGTCCCTTCACGGCGCCATGCCCCTCATGGCCCTCTGCCGCACCAGAATGCAGCATCGTCCCGGCCAGTGCCCCATCTACGTCAGGATGCTTCTGCTCCTCCTCTTGGACGGCGCGCAACCACGCCGCCCGGAGCAGCTCAGAATTGAACCTGGATCCGGACTCGGAATTTAAACTAGTTCCGCAGTCCACTCCACCGTCGGTCGAGCGATACCGCAGCCGCTCCATCAACTCTACAGATATGGTCGTCGCATTTTCCGCGGCCGAAGTCGCGACCAGCATCGCAGCGGTGACTGCTGCTTCTGGGACAGGCTCTAACACTACGACTGGGACAGCACTCGGGTCCTTGCTCTCTGCAGCCTCCAGCAGTCGACCCTCATCCAACGCGTCAGCGATGCCTCCTGCAGGCACAGACCCCAAGGGCGCCTTATTCCCTGCCGCCATCCTTTGGGCTTGGGCCCGTGTGGGTAGCACAGCGAGAGACATGGCAGCCTCCGCATCGAACCTGGCAGATCCGGACCCAGCCCATGATCCGGCTGCTTGCACCAGCGATGGATGCAACACAACCGAATGGCCAACTGCGGCCGCGATGGAACGCGCCACTGCGAGCAGCTCCAGACCAACTTGTTCCCTAGGGAGGGCGAATCCGGAGAGGAGAGGACCGGCTAGTGTTAGCCGGCCCACATCGGGATGAAGGTGCAGCATCGCGACCTTGCCGGTGTCTTGTTGCCTGGGCTGGGCATTGACCGACCCAGCGCCTGTTCCAGCGTCAGAATGCGCCGCAAGTGAAACAGGCTCAGTTGGAAGTGGGCCGATAGTGGGAGCGGAACTGGGAGCAGGTGCCTGAAGGTTCGAGTCTTCTAGCGCGTACAGCGCGCATTGCACTACAGTGCTAGTCGAAGTCGCCGTAACTAGCGAGGTCTCTGCAAGTTCCAGTCCCGCGCATCCTAGCACGATTCCGAGCATGAGGGACCTCAAGACGGCCGGCAGTGGCTCGAGAGACACCTTGTACCCGGCCAGGGAACTATTATCCTCATCTTCGCTGAAATTTTCGTCCCCTTTGGCAGCCCTACTTCGTGCAACCAAGGAACACACACCGTCAGCGATCCCGTGCAGTTCTTGCGCGAGCCCCTCGACCGCAGCAGAGGCCGCTGCTTTTGCCATCGATGCTTTCGTTTGTGATGCCCGCCTGCCACTACGTCCCTTGGCACCGTCGTCTCCCCCAGATCGGTCGGATAGCGAACCACGCTTGACCTTGGGCTTGGGTTTCCCCTTGCTTTTTGCCTTTGGCTTGGGTCCCGCGGCCTTGGCCTCGCCTGCTTCAGATTCAGCAGCTGTCCCCGCCTCTACCTCCTTGTCATCGCCATTTCCACGTCTATCAACCCCATCCAGTTTCAGCTCATGAGCCTCTTCGTCTTCGCCCTACCCAGCAGCAGCATCTGCTGCGTCGTCCTGGGAGCCTCCTGAGCCTTCTGCTAGTGCCCCAGCTGATTTCTGCTTCCCTTTTCCCTTGTCGCTTCCCCCTTTCTCCTTCCCCCCCCCGCTCCCCTCTCCCCTTCCCCTTCCCCCACTTGTTCCCTCGACTGTCGACTCCTCCTGTTCTTCAGCAGTGGCGCCATCGATCCGACGCCAGAGGGCAGACAACGCGTCCGACAGTGCACCCGCCTCACCTGCACTACCATGCAATGCATTAGATTTCGCTTCCCCAAGCAGCGCACGGAGAGCACAACAGACAACAATGGAGTGTCTCCTTGTTCCCTGGAGCCGCATGGTCACCGCTGACGTGGCGGTTTCGTTGAGCATGTGCAGCCTGAGCCGGATCGAGTCGCGCAAGACGTGGGGCAGCAGAGGGTGCCCAGTGCCCCCGGCCTTGTTCCGCTGCGCGGCGCCTTCTTCCCGTAGGTGTTTGGTGCTCTGCCGCAGGAGGTCCGGGAGCAGGTGCTTCTGCTACCTGGTAACTCCGAGCGTCGCCGCGGCGTGGCGGATAGCGCGGAACCTGACAGCACCCGCCGTGTCACCATCAGGCACGAGGGATCTGGATTGCAGCTCCGAGTCTAGTACCTGTTGTTCCCCGAGAATGAGCGATTCGAAGCATGCCACCCTCAGAGGCTCGAGGACCTCGGCGAGATCCTGTCCGAGCGGAGGTGGACTCCAGCATGAAGATGAAGATGAAGATGAAGATCTCGACGAGGACCTCACAGCAGCCACCACAACCGCCGATTCCGGCCTAGACGGGCGAACCATCAAGGAACGAGCCAACCCACCCGCGGAGTGGTGATCGTGGGCACCACCACCAGCGCTGGATGCATCCGCCCCCAGATCTCGATCTCGGTCTTCGACCAGCTTCGGTTGCAGCCATCCAAGGACACACCAAGACTCCGATTGAGCATACTCACGGAGGCGCTGCCAACGGCCGCGCTGCTCCTGCCGGCGCTGTGCAGCCACGCGGTCAAGTTCCGCAGACTCGTCTGCGCGGCGCCTCCGTTCCTCCGCTGCTTTCCTCCTGGGGTCGTCAGGCAGTGCCGCGAGGTGGGCATGCTGCGAGACAACTCTGTCCTTCACCAGACGTGCAACTGCTTTCCGCTGAAAGAGGCCGAGTTCTCTGGAGGGGGAGATATCCTTGGCCTTGGCGAGCACGAGCAGCACCTCTGCGTGGGATTCCCGGAGCAAGTGCTTCTCTCTCTCGGCAGCGAGGGCGAGCACTCGTGCGACCTCCAGGAGTCGCTTCTCTTCCAGCTGCACGTATCGAGCGGCCAGGGCGCGCTCCTCTCGGGCAAAACGGGCGTGCGTCGACCGCTGCATCTCCGACGCCGTCAGGAGCACTTGCTCGGCGGCGCCCAGTTTCCCCTGCATGTCCCGCAATCGGCCCTGCCAGACGTCGCGATCCGCAGACCCTCGCGGCAACGCACGGACCCGCTCCGCAATTTTGGACGCCTCGGACGACAGCTATTCGTGCTGGCGATGCACGCGCAGCATGTTCTCCTGGCTCGCCGACCGCACACGCTCGCTCTCCCGCTCCGCCGCTTCAAGATCCGCTTTTCTCACCCGAAGCTACTCGAGCAAAGCAGAGTGCGTGCTGGCAATATCTCTGTGATAAAAGTCTGCTAGCGATAATCTCCGCTGCGCATCTTTCTTGGCGTGCTCAAGTGCATGCAACAGGGCAGCTGCAACGCTAGCGTCAACTCCTACACCAGATGCGCCTGCCTGCTCTTCCTTTGAGGCCCATTCGAGCATTTGTTTGGCATACGCTCGTTCAGCTGCAGCTTTGGCCGCATAAAACGTCATGACTCGCTTTACGCTTTGCTTGCCCGCCTTCAGCCGAAGCGATAGCAAACCTGTTCGATTGATTAACCGAGGATCCAGTTCACCCAGCAGCAGCGTTCGAGGAGCCCCTTCCTCAACATATGCCTCGGCAACAGATGTCATTATACCTTTTTAGTCAGACAAACACGACAACGAGCTCTTTAGAGGGTAAAGGATGCCCGTTTGCCTTTTATGCAATAGAAAACGTTTCAACGGAACCTACACTTCTTGCCGCGCACATCATGGATCTGGTATACATGCGAGCATACCGTGCACATATGACTGCCATTTTTGTAAAGGCAAACAAACCACAGGGCTGCTTAGGATGGACATCTCTAGCGTGGCACAGTGGCCCTATCGCACGGCATCCCACATTGTGACAGAGAGCATCGATATGAAGAGCGCCGAGGGCGCGAAGTACAGAACAATCGCAATGCATGGGGCTCTTTGGGTTACGTCTGTTTTCTTGCTTTGGAGATATAGCGAAAAACTCGCTGTGTGATCTAGCACTGGAAGGATGGTTGCGGGAATCAGTGGTGATATTGAACAGGAACACGTTACCGGTGAATTCTGAAGAGCTTATGTACGCACCTGCGGCGATGCCGTAGTGCAGCACTACACTTCGAGAACATTAGTCTTGTAATCTCGATGCGGGCGAAGAGCCTAGAGACTAGAAAGTACTGAATCACGTTAAAGCTTCAACTATGCCTAATGTTACGGCGGGCACTGGATGCTGCGGCTCTCCCTGACCGACGCAAGCCCATTAGTTTGGCTGTCTCGCGTTCCACCTCCTCATTTTCTGCATCGATGACCTCCTACGCGTCATCATCAGAAGATTCGGCATACCCGCGTCGGCCTCTCCCTCCACGCTTGCCCGAATAATCCTCATCATCGGAGCCGCCGCCGTCACCCATCTCTGTATACCTCACCCGCGTCCGGTCCCGAAGGCTCCTTCCAGTCCCGAACATGGACTCGAAAGAACCGCCCCCGCCCGCTCCTCCACCCTTGGATGACCGGCCGCCACCAGAGGCCACACCGCTGGTTCTCCCTTTCCCTTGGCTCTTGGTCTCCCGGCGGCGCCGCGCAGCTTCATCTCGGGCACGGCGAAGTTCCGCAGCGCGCGTCGCCCGGACGACGAGCGAAGTTGGCGGCGCGCAGAGTCCAGCCACAGCGGCACGTTCCTGCAGCTCCAGCAGCAGCACAGCAAGAGAATGCACAGTGACCGCTCGCCTGGCTGCGATCCGCCATCGTCGCCTCTGCGATCGGCGGCGCCATGCAGCTCCTGCGCTCATGTCCTCTATCTCTTCATCTTCTTCTGCATCGTCGTCCCCATCCCCACCCTCACCTTCTTCACCATCACCGTCAGCATCAGCATTGGCATCGCCGTCGGCACCTCCCTCGTTCTGAACCTTCATGTGCCCCTGTTCCTTAGCCGAGCCGGTCTGCTCTTCATCTTCTTCCCCATCTGACCACCCCGTCGCCGGGTCGTCGCCCCCAGTAATCCCTTCGATTTCCTGGCCGTCATCCTCCTCGCCACCGCCTCCACCCGTTGTTCCCTGACTGGAAACTTGCCTCGCCAAACGCCTCTCCCTCTAGGGGGTATACACTTGGGCCTCTAGTAACAGGGTCGATCTCGACAGCTGAGAAGGGGAAGTTGCAGTGCGCACGCCGGCCACCCATAGTCCTCGATCTCGGGGCAGAGAACTCAGGTCAAGAGGTCCTTTAACCTTGAGACCCTCGAGAGCAGATTTAGCGCGCCCAGCCGTTGCTCCATCCTCACCAACACCTGCCTCCTTCCTTGCGCCAGATGAAGAACCTGACGAACCTTCGCCAGTCTTTACGTACCAGGGCGACCCCGCTGAGTACAGCGAATCTCTCAGTTGTTCCTCCATACGAAGAAGTGTAGAGCGGAGGCTGCAGAGGTTACCGGCAGGAGTAGCCAGCTCGTCGTACGGGTGATCTTTGTTCCCCACGCCGGCTACACCACCCCCGCCTTCGAAAAGCGATTCATCGAGAACGTCCTCCTCATCGTCATCCGAGTCATCGTGATCCCGGTCGCCCTCCCCAGCCGCTCCTCGGCCGAGATTCAGCCGACGTCGCATTGTCGTTGCGCTCGCTCTCGGTCTACCGCGCCCCTTAAATGGCGTCTTTGCGTGAACAGCATCATCGCTCTCGACTCTTCTTCTCTTGCGGGGCAGAAAACTTGAGTACTTCGGACGACCAGACCGTTTGGTGCCCAGCTTCGTCGGCGATGCAATTTCACTGCTGTCCCCGCCAGTGTCCGAGCTTCCGGCCTTGTACTTGAAGCCATCTAGCTCCAGTTCTGCTTCTTCTTCGTCGTCTTCATCATCAGACTCGGCTATGGCAGCTCGAGGCTTTTTGCTCTGACCTCGCATCGATCGCTTGATGGCAATGGCCAGTGCACCGTCCACCTAGTCTGCTTCCTCTCCTGTCACTTCAACAACCTTATCCTCCTCGTCTTCCGCTTCGTCATCGGTCTATGGGCCGGCCTCTTCTTCCTACTTCAGTTCCTCCTTAGTCGGGACAGAGCTGGACAGCACCTAGGACCATGCCTCGATCGATTCAAAGAGGTCGTGCTCATCATGCCCACGACGATCCAAGGAATCAAGAAGTGTTTGAATCTCCTCGAACGTATCCAAGCGGCCCCATGACACTGTCTCTAGCCGCGGGTGGTCACGCGAAAGAGCTGCCTGTGCAAGCACCGAGTCAGCTGCGAGGTGACTCTCTGCCTCTACGCGCAGCGAATCCTCGAGACGGTCCCACGTCCCCCCAACGAGCACAGTAGGTACCAGGAGTTCAGCATCGGCGCCAGCTCCGGCGGGGGCACCGACAGCTGCAGCATCCACCTCTTGCACTTCTTCTTCATCTTCACCGTCCTCCATGCTAGCCTACACTAGGGCAACTGAAGAACTGGGGGCGGCGTCGGACCCCCCGTCCCCACTGCCTGCAGCAGAGGCAGATGCACCGCCGGCAGCACCCAGACCAGGTCGGAGAGGAGTGGCACCACTCACAGTCTTGACGGCCCCGGAGCTTGTCGCCTTCTCCGCTGCTTGGAGGGCCGCATCTCGCGATGCCGACGCCTAGGCAATGGCATCACGTGCTGGCGTAGATACGTAGAGAGCCGTTCGATCGTGGGTAAAGAGCCAGTAGCCCCTTCGCTGCGCGTCCTGGCCAAGGCATAGAGCAGAAGTACGGCACGACTCGAGCCGGCGGAAGGATTTCCGGAGCTTTCGGAGCTTTGTCTCCTGTGCCCGTTCGTCGAGGGCGGATTGCTCCATCACTTCTTCGATCCTTCGCTCTTCGATCATTGCGCGCAGGAGACTAGGAGACCTCCTCTTGGCCTTCCCGCGCCCGAATTCGAACTCGCAAGCACTATCCTATGCCCTGGAGATAGCCTGTCGCAAGGCGTGCACATCCTTGTCGGTAGATGCCTGCTTCATCTCAGCAATGATACGTGCTCGAGTGATGCTGATAGATTCATCAATCTTCGCCTGCCGCCTGGCAGCACGTTTCATCTGAATCCGGTCCGCCCGCATCTTATCGTGTTCGAGCTTCGCCTGCCTCTGTCCTGCCGGGCCTAGCGAGCGATGAGCACTGTCTTGCGAATTGAAGCTGCCTACCGAGTCTAGGTCGGAATCCCTCTCCTCATCGCTGCTCGCATCAGAGTCTCCGCCTTCCACCTCGACTACCTCGCCATCTTCGTCCTCGTCCTCCCCGCCAGGTTTCCCATCGGCATCGCTCTTGCCACTCGTAACGCTGCCGGCTTTCTTGCTTGACGACCCCCCAGCACCTTTGCTTCCAGCCGCTGCCGCTTGGGTCGTAGACTTGTCCTTGCCCTTCTCAAGCAGAGACTCGTCGTCTTCCCCCAGTTCCTCTAGTGCCGCCTTGAGCCCCTCCTGCAGCCTCTCAATACGCCGACCCGCGGCTTCTTTGGCCTCCTATTTCTGTTTCTTCACTCGCGCAACGTAGCGCTCCTCGTCAGCTTGGTGTTCCTTCAGTGCGTCAATCCTCTGCTAGTCCATGTCATCCATCATCTCAGAGAAATGAACAGTGGCAGTGACACAGTCAACGAGATATTTTAGGATGCAGACGCGGTCGACGAGTGCGAGGGCAGCGTAGTCCATTCTGTTGAGCTTGCGGACGGCGGCACGCACACCTGTGAGAGAGAGGATCGAACCGGTTGTACGAAAATGCAAGGGAAATCATCGCGCATGGCTCCATACTTGGCGCAATTGATACGACGCCGGGTAGACAGAACAGTGCACTGATGTCATCTTGTCAAGTACCACAGGCAGTAAGAAAGCCTTACGTGCGGTTGCGAGATCTTGGAACTCCTCCCAGTCATCACCAAGCCCGTCTTGCATCATCAGTCTGCGAGGGCACGT
>Ga0136560_1000792_pt1 | contig 15951 bp, 5 predicted proteins | sample AntRauMeHopE1497_FD_104925 | JGI IMG/M metagenome (GOLD analysis project Ga0136560, IMG submission 104925) | Saline lake microbial communities from Rauer Islands, Antarctica - Metagenome Hop E1 #497 | ecosystem: Environmental > Aquatic > Non-marine Saline and Alkaline > Saline | place... | reverse complement strand
GGCCGGCCCGATTCCCCCCCTGCCGTACGACGCTCCGGCGCTTGCAGGGAAGGACGCCGCGGAGGACAGCCGCCGGGCGCCGCTCGGCCTGCGCTGCCTGGACCGCGCCTCGCGCGAGGACGGCCGGCCCGGCACCGACACGGGGGCCGCGCCCCGCTCGACGTGCACGCGGCGGCTCGCCGACCCCGGCCGGCCGAGCGACGCGGAGGTCGCGTCCGACCGGCGCCTGGCGCCCGCCGTCACCGGCCGCCGGACCTGGCCTCCGCCGAGGACCACCACTCCGCGCGCCGAGGGCCGCTGGGCGCCGTCGGCGAGGCCTGTCGCGTCGTCGAGCACCTCCTCGTCGTCGTCGTCGTCCTCCTCCTCCTCGCCGACCTCGGGGGGCATATCTCCCACGCGTCGGTCCCCTAGGCCCGTTTTCACCGGCTCGAAGTCGTCGTCGTCGTACCCGTAGTCCTCCTCCTCCTCGGCCTCCCCGCTCCCGCGCCGAGCCCGCGCCGCCCCCGTCCCGGCGCCCTTGCCCCCGGAACGCCCGGCGCGCCCCCCTGCCCCCGCCCCCGCCGCTGGCCGCCTCTCCGCCGCCGGCGCCTCCGACTCCCTGCTGCGCCCGCCGCGGCCGGGGACGGCGCCCGTGGTCTGCGGCCGCGCCGGCCCGGCGTGGGCGAGCCTGCCGTCACCCTGACGCAGCGGCCGGGGCCGTCTCGGCGGCGTCTCGTGCGGCTGCGACGCTCGTGCCGACCCGCCCCCGCGACCGTGCCCCGCCGGCGCCCCGCCGCCACCGCCCCCCGCCCCCCCCGTCGCGTCAGAGAACACCAGCTCTTCCATCCTCATCAGGACGTCGCTGCCCGCCCCCGGCGGCAGCAGCGACCGCATCCGGCCGAGCTCCGCGCCCGTGGGGCCGCGCGACCCCGCCACCGCGGCCGCCAGAACCCCGTACACGGCGTCGAACGCCTCGGCTCCCAGCAGTCGCCGCAGCCCCGCCCTCGCCGACGACGGACGGTCCTTGGCCGCGGCAGGCACCACGGAGGGACGCCGCACCCCGGCCCCCACACCGCCCGCCGCCGCACCGCCCCCGTCCCCGCCGTCGCCGCCGTCTTCGTCCTCCTTCCCCTCGTCCCACGACCCCCGTCCCTCGGGCCGGCTCTTGCCGCCGTCCTCCCGAGACGGGGACGCCGCCCCGCCCCAGCACGCGTTGCTCCCCGGCTCTGCCGCCCTCTCCTGGCAGAGCAGCCTCGCCTCGTTGAAGACGTGGACCTCCATCGCGTCCCGCACGCGCCTGCGCGCCCTGTCGTCGTCCCCCGGGGCGAGCCGCATGGCGGTCCGGATCTCGTCTGGCCGCGGCTGCCTCCCCTCCTCGGCGATGGGCATGAGGACGCGGAGGAGGGCGAGGAACGTCTCCTCCCCGAGGGCCTCGATCAGCCGCTCGCGGGACTCCCGCACGGCAGAGCCGAGGTCCACGGGCCTGGGGAGGGGGCGGTCCCGGGGGGCGGGCGCCGCGGCGGCCCCGCCGGCGGCCGGGGCCGGGGAGCCGGGCGAGGGCGCCGCGGGCGGAGACCCCGCCGGGGAGGCGGGGGCGGCGGCGCCCCCTCGCCTGAGCTCCTCCGCCGCGGCGGACCGCAGGTCGCGCGCCGCCTGGGAGCCCCGGGCGCGGGCCTCCCTGGCGTGCGCGGCCTCGGACGACGGGCTCATCGCCCCAGACGCCGCGCCGACCGATGCCGCGCCGCCCCCCGGCGAGCCGTCCGCGGACCGGGCGGTGACCTCCAGGAAGTCGTCCTCGTACTCGTCGTCGTACTCCTCCCACTCCTCCCCCGCGGACGGCGCCCCGCCCGCCTCCGCCTCGTCGGCGCCCAGGCTCCCCACCCACCCTCCGTCGTCGTCCCCGGCCCCCCTCGCCGTTCCGAAGACGTCGACGGGGTCGGCCCCCGCGCCCACGTGCCTCGTCTCCCCGGAGAGCGACGCGGCGCCGCTCCCCGACGCCTCGGCGAAGCCCACGGCGCTGCCTCCGCTCGAATCGCCGCTCAGTGGGGTGGTCGGGCTCAGGCCAGCATCGGGCAGCGTGGCCGGGGCCGCCGCGTCGGGCCGGAAGCCCTCCCCCGCCTCGGGCTCCGCCAGGATGGCCTGCAGGGTGCGGCGCATGACTGGACGGTCGAGGATGTCCGAGGCCGACGGCCGCTGCTCCGGGTCCTTGTTCAGCATCGCGGCCACCAGCTCCCGCAGCTCGGGAGAGTAGCACGCGGGGATGGCCGGAACGGGGTCGTTCACGATCTTGTACACGAGCGCGAGCAAGGACGAGGCCGAGAACACCCGGCGGAGGGCGCAGACCTCGAACACGATGCAGCCGAGCCCCCAGATGTCGCTCGCCCTGCCGTACGGCTTGGCAGATACGGCCTCGGGACTGAGAAAGTACGGTGTGCCGATCTGCGTGCTCGCCTGCGCCGTGGTCCGCTCAAGCACCCTCGCAATACCGAAATCGCCCACCTTGACATCGTCCGACTCGAGCAGGAAGCAGTTGGCCGTCTTCAGGTCCCGGTGCAGCACATTGTTCGCGTGGATGTGCTGCAGGGCCAGGGCCAGCTCGGCGGTCCAGCGCAGCACGCGGGCCTCCGGGAAGGGCTCGTCCTTTTTCCGCTGCGATCGCACCGCCTTTTGCAGGTCACCCTGGGCCGCGTGCTCCATCACGATGTGGAGGTGGTCATCCTCGATGAACGCCTCCTCGTACGCGATCACGCTCGGGTGGCGCAGGACGTTGAGGAGCGCCGCCTCGGTCATCGCCTGCGCGGGACGGCACGGCAAACAGACGGCGGCGGCTCGCAGCCGCACGTCACCGCGGCGGCTCTGGATGCAGCCAATCGCGCGTGGGCTCGTGCAGCGTTGCGAGGCCCGAGCCTGCGGCCGGCTCGGTCACAGCCCGGGCGGTGAGCCATCGCAACCGCACGGCCTGCCACACCGCCTGCCAAGCGCTGCACGGACCGCACCTGCTTCTTCTCCGGCTCGTCCATCTCCGACATGTCAACGCGCTTGATCACCACCAGGCCCTTGGAAGAGAGCCTCTCGGCCAGCAGCGCCGAGCCGTACGAGCCGCGGCCGAGCTTCTTGATGAGCTTGAAGCGGTCCATGGCGGCCTCGCCCCGCACCAGGCCTCCGCTGCCTGACCGGAGCCCCTACTTGGCACCGCTCCGCAGAGGCGCCGCGGCCCGAGCCCCGAGTGTTCGGCGTGCAGGTCGCTGGGTGCAGAGTGAGCGGCCTTGACTCGGTCCGGGCGCTCCGGACCGCGAGCGTCCGGGACTTCCCGGGCCGAGCCTCATCTGCCGCGTTATAAAAGGCATTGTATGCTTTCCTGGGTTGCTCTGGCAGCGAGGGCAGCGTCCGCCGTGGCCCAACACATGCGTCTCGGCATTCCCGGTCGCCTCGCCTTCGAGCGATGTTCTGTCCTGCGAATTGCTGGCATCCCGAAGCTGCTGGTTTGTTGCTCTTCGGGGCCAGTGTGGCGGCGTGCTCGTCGGCGAGTCCTGTCATCGCTGCCCGGTTCTGCCGACCGTTTTGTTGGTCAAACCTGGCCGGTGTGCACCTACGCCGTACGGGCGGAGGCGAGGCGGGGACTGCCTGCTCGCTTCGAGCAGTGCTGTAAGGCTTGCCGCCATGATGCCTCTTCAGCCTGCATCATCCATCGGCGCGGCCGGCAGGCCGTCGCGGCTGATTCCGCGGCTCACGGCCTACACGCGCACCCTCATCTTTGACATCCGCGACGTCAACTTTGCGGAGCAGGTATACGAGGCTGATCTTGACATCGAGCTTCGCGTCCCGGGGATCAGGGAGCTGGTGGCGGAGGAGTTCGGGGCCGACCCCGAAAGTGACGACACGAGCGCCTGGCCGGACATCTGGAGGCTGGAGCGCAAGCTTTGGATCCGCAACGCGGTTTCCGAAACGAGGGTGGAGCGCTGGTACGACCCTGGCAAGGCGACATTTCGCCTCCGCTTCCTGGGCAAGCTCTCGATGCGCGCCCGGCTGGAGGCCTTCCCGTTCGACGTCTGCAAGCTTCCCATCGAGTTCAGCGTGGCGCGGCCGGCCTCGGACGTGTGCTTCCAGCTCCGGGAGAGCCGGCTGCTGCTCCGGCCTGACTGCTCCGTGCGCTCCCTCTTCGACATCAGCCCCGTCATGACGCACACGGTGTGCCAGACGGACGCGGACGAGTCCGCGTCGGGGGTGCAGTACGCGCTGCAGACCACGTTCGTGAGCGCCAAGCGCAGGAGCGGCTATTTTGTGTGGAACTCGCTCCTGCCCCCCGTCCTCATCGCCGTCCTTGCCACGTGCGCAGCGCCCCTGGGCGTGGCGGACCTCGCAAGCCGCCTGGAGATCGTCCTCGCCCTGCTCGTCGCCATCGTGGGCTTCAAGCAGGGCCAGGCGCCCGTGCTCCCCGTCCTTCCCTACAACACCCTCGGCGACCTAAGCCTCAATCTCCAGTACGGGGGCCTCGCCCTCGCCAGCGCCCTCTCCGTCACGTCCTTCCTGCGGGGGTGCCACCCGCTGTCGGCCGCCGCCGCCGCCGCGCACGCCCTCACGGTCGCTCCCATGTGCGCCGTCGCCGACGCCGCGGCCGGCCTCGCGGGGGTCGGCCCGGGCTGCGTGCCGCTCGGGTTCGGCCCGCTTCCCGGGCCCGGAACGGGCGCCGAGCACGGCCCCGCCTCCTGCCCCAACGCCCTTGGCGCCCGGCACGCCGACGCCGTTCTCTGGACCGCGTGGGCCGTCCTCATCGGCTCTCTCAACGTCTTCATCGTGGTGCAGGCGGTCCTGTCGCGGGCCTGGGCGACCCTGGGCCCTGAGTGGGCGCTCAAGCTGGCGAGCGAGCAGGATGCCGACGAGCTCTCGCGCCTCGCGCTCATCCAGGCCGGGAACGGGGAGGACGGGGAGGACGGGGAGGAGCGCCAGGGGGCGAGGGCGGCAGGGGCGGCGTCCCCGGGCGAGGGCCGGGCGGGAGGGAGAGCGGGCACGGGCGCGACGCCGGCTGGGGTGCAGGCGGCAGGGGCGTGCGCGGGCTGCGGCCCGTGTGGTGCGGGCGGCTGCGCGTCGCTCTACGACGCGGAGCTAGCGGAGGTCCGCGCCGAGGATCAGCTCCGGAAACAGCTCCACCGGCTCCGGCGGGAGGCCTCCGGGGGCATGCCGTCAATCGGCGCGCTGGGAGCGGCGGACCTGGACGCTCGATCCGTGGTGGTGAGCCGGCAGCTGGAGCAGCAGATCGGCGGGAGGGAGTGCGGCGCGTGCGACCTGCTCTGCGCGTGCATCAGCCGCGACTGGCTGACCCCAGACCGGGCGGTGGACGCCGCCGCCAAGGCCTGGAACAGGGCGCGGGTGTGGCGGCTCGCCGACGCGGGGGTGGCCGGGCGGCGCGCGCCCCGGTGCTGCGACTCGCAGGGGCACTGCTGCGCGTGCGTCGGCAGCGCCGTGGCGTCGGCGTGCTGCTGGCTCACCCGCGTCCCCGCCCTCGCCGGCGCCCGCCTCCTCTCCCGCCGCGCGTGCATCCCCATCCGCGCGAGGATGCACCATGAGCTCCTGGGCTTCCCCTGGGACGGCGTCATGGACGCCATCGAGGGCCGCTCCGTCCGAACGCGCCTCATGAGCGAGGCAGAGCGGGTCAGCCGCGCCCGCTCCGTGCGGGTGGCTCTGAGCCAGAGCCCTGCCGCCAGGGGCCGCGCCGGCGCCGCCCTGCAGAGCAACGAGCGGGTCATCACGTGGCTTGCGGCGCAGGGGGACGAGGTCCCCGCGGCCAGGAGCCCGGGGCAGGGGGACGAGGTCCCCGCGGCCAGGAGCCCGGGGCAGGGGGACGAGGTCCCCGTGGCCAGGAGCCCGGGGCAGGGGGACGAGGTCCCCGCGGCCAGGAGCCTGGCAGAGGGCGGACGGCAGCTGGCGGCCAGTGGTCTGGGGCAAGGGCACACGGTCCCCGCGGCGACACCGCCCCCAGGCACCGGGGACGGCCCGGCAAGCACGGTCAAGAGGCGACGGCGCACGCGCCGCCCCTGAGCCTGGCCGCCGAGCCGTGGGCGTGCCGTGACCGGAGCGAAGCAGCTCCGCGCGCTCTGGCGCCGCTTCGGGTGGCCAGGCCTCCGGACGGGCGTCGCAGGTAGTGCGTGTGCGCGTTTTCGTTTGAATTGCGTGCGCGCCGGCCTGCTCGGCATCGAAGGGCGTGTGCCCCTGTTCGGCGAGCGAGCGCGTGGTAGAATTAATGGCCCGCGCAGCGACACTTAGTTGCGCGTTCACGCTGCCCGCCGCGCCGACTACTTTGTGACCTGCTTGAGCCAGGCCTCGACCTTGCGGGCGACGACGCGGGGCATCTCCCGCTGCGGAAAGTGACCGACGTGCTCGGGCATGACGTTGACGTCGACGTTGCCGACCGACGTCCCGATGGCGTCGACGACGTGGCGGCCCGACACGGGGTCGGCGGGGCCGTTGAGGAGGAGCAGGGGGATGGAGGCGTGCTCTAGCGCGCCCACGTAGCGCTCGGCGTTGGCGGCGCGCTCGGCCATGTACTGGAGGTGGGCGTGGGTACGGCCGACACCGCCGTTGTGGGCGACGAGCGCGAAGTCCTCGTCGAGCTCGATGCGGGAGGGCTGCGTCTCGGGCCCGAAGACGGCGGAGAGGGCGAGGCCGAAGACGGGGCGGACCATGAGGTGCTGCAGCCACGGGCCCACGGCGGGGTGTGCCAGGACGGTCTGGGCGAGGCGGGGGCGGTGGTGCCCGGGGAGGATGCCGCCGTTGAGCATGGCGACGGCGCGGAACGGGCAGCCGTCGCCCGGGCTGGCGTCCGAGCAGCCGGGGCACGAGGCGAGCAGCTCCTGCATCACCGTGTCCCCCAGGTCGTGCGCCAGGACGTCCACCTTGGTGCCGAGGCCAACCGTGCGCTCGAGCACCTGGAGCACCGTCGCGCTGCGAAGGGGGGGGCAGTGCGGGAGGGAACGTGGTGGCAGGCGGGTCACGGACCAGCCGCCCGTGCGTGCGGGCCGCCACAACGCCGGCCCGCGAAGCGAGCGAGCGTGTGACCCGCACCGTGCGCACCGGCCAGTCTCACGCGTGCAGCGCAACGGTGTAGTTTGCGCCCGCCGGCTTCTCGGACAGCCCGTAGCCGAGAAGGTCAAAGGCGACGCAACGGCGCGCGGCCTCCTGGCACAGGGGCGGCCACACGTCCTTCCAGTCAAAGCTGGAGGTCGGAAACCCGTGCAGGAGCAGGAGAGGGGTGCCCTCGCTCCCGGGTCCCGTGTCCACGACAAAGACGGACGATTCGACGAGCCCGCCTGCCCCGTCCGCGGCCTCGACCGGGATCATCTTCCCCAGCGACTGCCAGGCCACGATCCGCGTGAACACGTCCACGCTCGCAGGGCGCGCGATATAGATCCCCAGGATGAGCGCCACCGCCGCAACGAGAGAGGCCAACCCTGTCAGGCATGACGGGCCCTGCGAGCGAGGCTTCCCGGCCGGCTTGGCGTCCTTGCCGGACATGCTCCGCGACTTGAGTGCCGTTTGCCGCGCAGGGGTGCCCGCCGGAGTGTCAGTTGGGGCGGCATCGGGGCCGTCGGCTCTCGGCTTTCACTCTGCCTTCTTTGCCTTGGCGCCCCGGAATCCGGCATCGTCGTCAAAGTAGCCCGACGTCGCTGCGGCACGCTCGCGGCGTGCCTTGGCGGCGTCCGGGTTGATGAGCTCCATGCCGGAGTTGTGCGAGAAGGAGATGGTGCTCTTCAAACCAGACAGCGGGTCTTCCGCCGCCGGGGCGCGGGGCTTGGCCTTGCGCAGCGCGGCGGTGCGCATCAGGTTCTTCTGCTGCTTCGCCGCGACCCTCAGCCGGCCCGAGCCGCCCATGCCGAGCATCCCGCCGTCGTTCCCCATCGCGCTCTCGCCGTACTCGGTGCCACCCTGGTCCACGGCCAGCCGGTTCGCGGCCTTGCGCACCTCGGTCATGCCGTACTTCTCCTTGATGCGCTGGTACCGCTTGCCCCCGCGCTTCCTGCTCTTCTTCGGCTCCGGGATGGGCAGCGGCTTGACCGACTTGACCGCCGGCGGCTCCTCCCACTTCCGGACCTTCTCGCGGATCTCCTCCGCGAACTTCGCCCCGGCAGAGCCGTCGGGGGCGGACCGGAAGGCGTCGATGCGGGAGCAGAGCACGGCCTTGGCCGCGAGGACCTTGGCGGTGCGCTGGCGCAGCGACGGCGCCGCCGCCCGGACAAGCTCCGCCGTGTGCACGATGCCGTCGTGGGCCCTGATGGAGACGCGGGAGAGCCCGTTGGTGGACGCCTTGGAGCGGCCCATGACCTGGACGTTGCAGGCGGGGATGCGTGAGAGGGCGGTGAGGCCGCCGGCCATGCCCACGAGCTCCGACGCGAGCCGGGGGCCGAGCAGGGCGCTGGTGTTGGGGGCGAGGAAGCCCATCCGGGTCTCCACGAAGGCCAGGACGGTGGCGCGGTCGGCGGACAGCGCCTCCGCCTCGGCGCACGAGCCGTCCAGGCGTGCTAGCTCGTCCCCCGTCAGCGGGCTCGCGTCCAGTGCCGAGCCGGCCACGGTCACCATCATCACGGTGGGGCCAGGCAGCACGGTCTCGAGCGTCGTCGCCAGCGCCGGGATGTGCTCCGGCGGCGTGTCCCGCACGATGCGAACCGTGCGCGCAAAGAGCAGCGCGTCGGAAACGATGTCGGACAGGTCGGGGAACCGCCTGGCGTACAGCGCGGCCGTGTAGTCCCGGACCGTTTCCGCCTCCTCCCGCAGCTCGGCGAGCAGCTTGTTCGATTCCACCGTCAGCCTGTACTCAGGGTGGTCTTCCAGCGCGCCGATCACCGCCGCGGGTGCCCCGCGGTCCAGCGCCGCGCGCACGGCCGCCATGTGCCTCTCGTAGCCCGGCCTCGAGCGCAGCCTCGCCACGTCCGTGACCGGGCCCGTCGGCACGCCGCCCTTTGAGACGGGCATGGATGGCCCCGCGTTGACGCGTTTGGCCGCCGCGCTTGATGATGACGAGGACGATGAGGCGTCGTCGTCCCTTGCGCGCTTCCGGGCCCGCGCCCCATCCTCTTCGGGCGCGGCAGTTGCCGCGGATGCCCCGGTGTCCGCTGCAGTCGCAGCATCGCTGCTGCTTGCGTCCTGCGCGGGCGCCTCCTCTGCGTCCAGGCCACCGAGCTCATCGAGGTCGTCCATCATCGATGCCAGCCCATCTGCCATGCTTTGAGCGCAAGGCCGACGCCAGAGGTAGCGCTCAGGCGGATTGAGGCGAGAGTGTCTCGGCGACTGATTGCCTGCCGTGCAGCAGGGTGTGTGCACAAGGGATGGTCTGGCGGGGGGGCTGCACCGTTTGCGGCAGAGGGGCAATTGCTCGTCGGAGCTCCTCTTCACATCCCCTCGGCCTGAGCTGAGCGCCTCCGCGAGAAACATACGGTGTGCACACTAGCAGCAGCGTCTGTGGGACTTTACTCGCTGGCACAGGGTCGGTGGCACCTTTCGGGCCGGGCGTTGTACAAACAATGCCTCGGCGTCCAAATGCCGGCGGCGGCAAAGGCAACACGTTTGACATCACCAAGGTCCGAAATCCGTTCAGCAAGTTCGGAATGGCCCAGATCCGGTCCGGGGGCAAGGGCTGGGCGGCCATGAAGGGTGGGAAGGGAAGGGGCAGGGGGCGCGGACGCGGGCGCGGCAGGGGCGGGGCCGCAGACGCAGGGCGCGGCCGGGGCCAGCGGTTCGCCGTGCCTGAGCACCTGCTCGCGGGGGCTGGGAACGAGCCGGCGGCGGCGGGCGGCGCGGTCGCTTCGGCCTCGGCGGGTGGCCAGATCGCCCCGGCACGGCTGTTCAAGGGGCACATCGACGAAGTCGGCATGTCCGCGAGCAACCAGACGATGGTTCTCGCGCTTCTGGAGGAGCTGGGGGCCGACGGCGAGGACGAGACGGACGAGGCGGCGGCAGCGGCAGCCGGCCGAGGCCGCGTCGACGTGGACATGGGCGCGTTTGAGGCGGCAATCGAGGAGACGCGAGCGGCCGTCGCGGCGGCTGAGGGCAACGCAGGGGAGGACGGGGAGGAGGAGGACGCGGCGGAGGCCGCGATGCGGCACGCGGAGGCAGCCCTGGAGCCCGGGAGCAGCGTGGCTCTGCTCCACCACCTTGCCGGGGGCGGTGAGGGGGAGGACGGCGCGGGGAGGTTCAGCTTCGAGCCCGGGGCGGCGGCCGCGGCGCTCAACGCGACGGGGGGCAAGGACCTCGCGGCGGCTCTGGACCACCTGTGCCTGCACCTCGACGAGGACGCGGTGGCGGCTGCCATGCCGGAGCTCCCGTCCGTCAGGCGGCGGAGGCTCCGCGTGGAGGCGCAGCAGAGGGCGAGGGCGAGGGCGGCGGCGGGCGGCTCCGAGGGCGCCGGGAGGCGGATGGGGACCGGGGTGGAGGACGACGCGGCGATGTGGGGCGGGGACGGGCCCGGGGGCGGCCGGCCGGAGGTGGGCGCGCGCGTGAGGGTGGTTGGTAAGGTGGACTGGGGGGCGGAGGCGCGCGTGTCGCGGCTCTGCGCGCTTGGATTCCCGCGCAGCGTCGTCGTGGACGTGCTGGAGAGGGCAGGGTTCGGCATGGGCGCCGGGCGGTGGCACGGGGAGGGCGGCGCGGAGGCTAGGAAGGCGCCGCTGCGGCTCCCGGGGCAGGCGTTCGACCCGGCGGGGGAGGCCGCGGCGAGGGCGGCGGCTCTCTGGGCCGGTGACACGGCCGACGACGACGATGAGAAGGCCGGCGCCGGGGCGTCCGGGCCCAGCATCGACGACATCGAGGCGGCGGACCTGGCGGCAGAGCTTGCCGTGCAGCGGCTCCTTGTCCGCGCGCTGGCTCTCGCCGAGGGTGGCAGCGGCGCCGGCCAGGCCTCGCTCAGGATGGAGCGACGGCTGCGGCGGGCGCTGGGCGCGGTCCGCGGGGCGAGGACGGAGCTCGCTGTCGCCGTGCACGAGGGGGCGGGGGACGCCGCGGCCGGGCGGCGGGAGGAGCTGGAGGCGCTGGTGCTGATGACGGAGGGGCAGGAGGGCCTGGTGGTGGAGGCGGGGGACGGGTGGAGGCGGCCCCTGCGGGGGCTGGAGCGGAAGGAGGGGGAGGACGGGGGTGCGGCGTTCTCCGCCGTCGCACCGTGGCGGCAGCGCGTGGGCAGGGCCCGGTTCCGCTTCATCGCCGCCCTGCCGGTCAAGGTCGCGGGGCAGGAGGCGGTGGAGGCCCAGGGGCGCGGCGCGGGGGCGGGCCGGAAGAAGAAGGCCGCCGTCGGCTCAGGCCCGGGCGGGAGGCTCAGCACGGAGGAGAAGCGTGAGGCGGTCAGGCAGGCGGACCTTTCCAAGCACAGGGAGGCGGCGGCCGCGGAGGACAGGCTCTTCCGGCACCAGATGGTGCTGGAGGCCGTGGCGGGGCCCGCGGCGCAGGGGTGCGCCGAGGCGCTGTACCCCGCGGCGGGGGACGGGGGCACCGCGGTGCTACGAGGCGACGACGAGGTGCGGGCGGCGGCTGAGGCGGCGGCAGAGGAGGGCCCGCCCCTGCCGCTGCTCAGCGTCCGGTGCGACACGCTCTCTGCGGAGCTCTGCGGGTGCGTCAACGCGGCTCTGCAGCGGGCCACGAGGGCGCTGGGCGAGGCGGCGGGCGGCGGGGGAGTGCTCCTCGCCGCGCTGGACTGGCTGCGGGAGGGCGGGGCCCTCGCGGCGGTGAGGGCGGGGAAGGGGCCGAGCGGGGCATGGCAGACCAGGGGCGGGGAGGCGGCCGCCGAGGCGCTGGGCACCGCCCTGGTGCCAGACGACCACGAGGGGCTGTCGCTGGTCGGCCTGGGCGCGTCGCTGGACCCGGCGGTGCTCTCGGAGGCCGTGGATGCCGTCGTCAGGGCTCTGGGCGCGGACAAGCCGGCGGCGCGGCCCGTCGTCAAGAGGGCAGCCAAGCGGAGCCCCGCCGCGGCTGTGCCCGTCGCTGATGCCGAGGAGGAGGAGGAAGATGTCGACGCCAAGGCCGCCGCCTCAAAGACGCCCGCCGCCTCGGCGGCTGCGTCATCCGCTGCGGCGGTCTCGCCCAAGGCCACGGTCACTCTCAGCGACACCGGCTGGTCGTGCCCCGGCTGCGACAAGCGGCACAGGTGGGAGGAGCGCGGGGGGGCTGCCGCGTCGGCCCGCTCGGGCAAGGGCGGCGCCCGCCGCGTCGGGTTCGAGACGAGAGGGACGGTGGCGGGCGGCGACCTGTCGCTGCGGTGCCCCGGGTCGAGGGGCGGGTGTGGGGAGTGGTGGGCGGTGCGGCTGCCCAAGGACGAGGGGGGAGCCGCGCGCAAGGGCAGCCGTCCCCCCCAGTCGCCGTCGCTCGGCAAATTGCTGCGGGCCGGTGAGCTCGGTGAGGACGGGGGCGACGCAAGTGACCGCGGCGCCGCCGCAGCAGGCCGCGACGGAGGCCGCGGTGCCGCTGCAGGGCCCAAGGCGTCGGCGGCGCCGTCAACGGTCGGAAACGCGTTCCTGAAGGGGGTGCTCGCGTCTGTGGAGGACCAGGCGGAGGCATGGCCGTGGCTGTTCCAGGGCGGCGAGGAGGCGGAGGAGGCGGGCGAGGGAGAGGACGAGGAGGACGAGGCCGTGGAGGCGGTGCACGGCGCCGCGGGGTCCGCGGCCAGGGCCGGGCTCAGCCGGGCCCTGGGCGGCGACGGCGACGCGGGCGACACCGCAGCCGAGGCCGCGCGGCGGGAGCGGGTGCGGGCCCTGCAGGAGGTGGAGAACCGGCGTCTGCAGCGGGAGCAGGCGTCTCGGGAGGCGCGGGCTGACTACCGCCGCATGCTCGCGGTGCGGTCCAAGCTCCCCGCGTACGGCATGCGCGAGCGCATCGTGGGGAGCGTGCGGGACAACCAGGTCGTGATCATCTCCGCCGAGACGGGGGCGGGCAAGACCACGCAGGTGGGGCAGCTCCTGCTCGAGGAGGCGGCGCGCGGCGGCTGGGGCGCGGCCGTGAACATCCTCTGCACGCAGCCCCGGCGCATCTCCGCGCTGGGCGTGGCCAGGCGCGTGGCGGACGAGCGGTGCGAGCCCATCGGGTCGACGGTCGGGTACACGATCCGCCTGGAGTCCAAGCGGTCCCGGGACACCCGTCTCCTGTTCTGCACCACCGGCGTCCTCCTGCGCCGGCTGCAGTGCGACCCCACCCTCAAGGGTGTCTCCCACGTCCTCCTCGACGAGGTGCACGAGCGCACTCTCGACGGCGACTTCGCCCTCATCATCCTCCGCCGCCTCATCCACGGCGCTCGCAAGGACCTCAAGCTCGTCCTCATGAGCGCCACCATCAACGCCGACCTCTTCTGCTCCTACTTCGCCACGCCGGACGGCGCACCCGCCCCCGCCGTCGACATCCCCGGCAGGACCTTCCCAGTCACCGACCTGTACCTGGAGGACGCGCTCGACGCCGCGGCCAAGGCCGTCACGTACGAGTGCAAGCCGGGGTCAGAGTTCGCGCGGGACCCCTCCGGGCGGGGGGGCGGTCGTGGAGGCGGTCGCGGGGGCGGTCGCGGGGGCGGTCGCGGGGGCGGCCGCGGCGGCGGCGGTGGTCGCGGTGGGGCGTCGGGCGGTCGCGGCGGCGGCGGTGGTCGCGGTGGGGCGGCCGGGGGCCGGGGCGGCGGCGCCGTGTCCGGGAGCTCGGGCGGCGGGCGCGCCGTCGTTGGCGCGAGCGCGGGCAAGAGCGCGGTCGGCGGCGGCCGCTGCGAGGTCCCAGAGGACGCCTGGGCGGAGCTGCGGCGGCAGTACCCGGCGTCGAGGTACTCGGACATGTGCCTCCGCAGCCTGCACTGGCTCGACCCGGAGACGTCGGACAAGAACGTGGACCTGCTGGAGGCCGTGGTGGCCCACATCTGCCGGGAGAGCCCCGCGGGGGAGGGCGCCATCCTCGTCTTCATGCCCGGCATCGCGGAGATCACTGCCGCGTGCAACAAGCTCGAGACGTCGGGGCTGGTGGCAGCGGCGGCGCGCGAGGGGGCGGCCAAGCACGGTCTCTCCGCCGGCCCGGGCGGGGGCGGGCCGTCGACCCAGGTTGGTGCGCGGTCGGGCGGCGGGGGCCGGCGCCCCGCCACCGCTCGGTCCACCGGCTACCTCCGGGTCTACCCGCTCCACGGCGCGCTGGCGACGGAGGAGCAGACCGCGGTGTTCGACCGACCCCCCCCCGGCATGCGCAAGGTGGTGGTGGCGACGAACATCGCGGAGACGTCCATCACCATCGACGACGTGGTCTACGTCGTCGACTGCTGCAGGCACAAGGAGAACCGGTACGACCCCGCGACGCGGCTGGCCAGCCTGGTCACGGACTTCTGCCCGCAGTCGTCCGGGAAGCAGCGCCGCGGGCGCGCGGGCCGCGTCAAGCCGGGCATGTGCTTCCACCTCGTCTCCCGCCGTCAGTTCGGCGAGCTGGCTGACTTCCAGACCCCCGAGATGCTCCGCGTCCCCCTCGACGACCTCATCCTGCAGGTGCGAGCCCTCAACCTCGGTGCCATCGCCCCATTCCTCAAGGAGGCGCTCAACCCCCCCACCGATGAGGCCATCACCTCCTCCCTCGAGTCCCTCCGCGGCCTCCGAGCCCTCGACGGCCTCCGCGACGACCGCCTGACCCCGCTCGGCTTCCACCTGGCCTCCCTCCCCGTCGAGCCCCGGATCGGAAAGCTCCTCATCCTCGGCGCCGTCTTCCGCTGCCTCGACCCCATCCTCACCGTCGCCGCCTCCCTCAGCTTCCGCTCGCCCTTCGTGGCCCCCATCGACAAGCGGGACGAGGCCGACGAGGCGAAGCGCCAGTTCGCGATCGACGCCTCCGACCACCTCACCGCCCTCACCGCCTTCAACCGCTGGCGCGCCGTCCGCGCCGGCCGCGGCGCCTCCTTCACCGCCGCCTCCGCCTCCCGCTCCACCGCCGAGCGCTCCTTCCTCCAGGCCTCCTTCCTCTCCCGGAACACGCTGTCCATGGTGTGGGACCTCCGGAACCAATTCTTCGAGGCCCTCGTCGGCATCGGGTTCGTGCCCCCCGCGCCGGGGACCGGACGGCGCCGCGGCGGCGGCAGGGGCCGCGACAGCCCCGACGCCGGCGGCGCCGAGCCATCGGCGGACTACAACGCGCACGCCGTCAACGTCGAGCTCATCAAGGCCGTCCTTGCCGCCGGGCTCTACCCCCACCTCGCGCAGGCAGAGCCGGCGGCCCTCCGCCCCGCCAAGCGCGGCGGCGGGTCCTCATCCGCCAAGCTGATGACCAAGGACGGCGAGGTGGCCGTGCACCCGTCCAGCGTGCTGTACGGCAAGCCGTCGCTGCCGCGCGGCACCGGCTTCCTCGTCTTCCTCGAGAAGGTCAAGACCTCCCGCGTGTGGCTCCGGGACGCCACAGCGGTGGGGCCCTACCCGCTCCTGCTCCTGTGCGGCTCCCTCGAGGTGGTCCACGACCGCCGCGTGGCCGTGGTGGACGACTGGCTGCCCTTCCGCGCGCCCCCCCGCCTCGCCGTGCTCATCCGCCAGCTCCGCCTCCGGCTGGAGGAGCTGCTCCGGCTCAAGATCCTCGACCCCGACGCCGCGGCGGGCGGCGAGGAGAAGCTCGTGTCCGCCGTGTCGCGGCTCCTCCTCAGCGAGGGCGGCGGCCTCGCGCTCACCAGCGACGGCGAGGTCGGGTCCCTCGACTCCGACGGCGCGGTGGCTCTGCCCTCAGGGGCCTTCCATCAAGAGGAGAGGAGCCGGCCGGCCGCCCGCCCCGTCCATGCCGCCACGGTGTCCAAGCCCGCGCGGCACACGCCGGCCCCGAGCCCCGCCAAGATTTTCCAGAGCGAGATGGGGCGGGGCGGGGTCATGGCGGAGGCCTGCGGCCCGGCTCGCTCCGAGAGCGGGTCGACGCGCGGCTCCCGGGGGCAGAGCTCCGGCGGTGGCGCGACGAGGGGCGGCGCTGTGCGGTCGGAGGGCGGCGGCGCGACGAGGGGCGGCGCTGTGCGGTCAGAGGGCG
>Ga0136560_1000790_pt1 | contig 15965 bp, 16 predicted proteins | sample AntRauMeHopE1497_FD_104925 | JGI IMG/M metagenome (GOLD analysis project Ga0136560, IMG submission 104925) | Saline lake microbial communities from Rauer Islands, Antarctica - Metagenome Hop E1 #497 | ecosystem: Environmental > Aquatic > Non-marine Saline and Alkaline > Saline | place... | reverse complement strand
ATCTAAATGAATACTGTTTTAAGTTCAACCGAAGATATTTTGACAATGTTTTTGATAGACTGATGGTCGCAGCGGTATCCAATAGATGGAATTATCTTGGGGAAGAAAACGGATAAGCATATAGTATAGTAATATCACAATTAGACAATAATCACATTGAACATAAGAAATAACAATATTTAATTATATGAACAAGAAGTTGAAAAGCGCATTGATTCTTGCTCCACATACCGACGATGGTGAATTTGGATGTGGAGGAACAATCGCAAAATTAATTGAAGACGGTGTAGAGGTTTATTATGCTGCGTTTAGTGCCTGTGAACAATCGGTTTTGCCAAATTTCCCCAAAGACATTCTAATAACCGAAGTAAAAGAAGCGACCAGAAAACTAGGAATTTCAAAGAATAATCTAATCTTATTTAAATACAATGTAAGAACATTCAATTTCCATAGACAAGAAATATTGGATGATATCATTAGAATGCGTCAAAAAATAAATCCTGATATAGTTTTTATCCCCTCCTTAAATGATATTCACCAAGATCATTCTACCATCGCAACTGAAGCCGTAAGGGCTTTTAAATACACTAATATTCTCTGTTATGAAATGCCATGGAATAACTTAAATTTTACTACAACAAGTTTTTTCATATTAGAAGAAAAGCATGTACAAGTTAAGGTTGGTGCATTAAAAAAATATAAATCACAAGCGCACAGACCTTATGCGAATGAAGAATTTATAAGGTCGCTTGCACGCACGAGAGGGGTTCAAATAGGGGAGAAATACGCAGAAGTGTTTGAAGTGATAAGGTTGATATCTTGATAAATTAAAAGGAATAATATGACAATAATTGATGACATTCTTCAAGAAATCAAGTTTTTACATTTTATCGGTAACAGAGATTGTGAAATCCGTGAGCCAATTCAGTTAAATATAGCCAATACAGATCCCAATGTTTTGATGTGGGTTAGTATTAAGAATGTTGCTTTTTTGGAAAAGGTGACAGCGGGAGCTATTATCGCCCCTAAAGAAGCGCAAGACTGCAACATTAATGGTCAATGCCAAGTAATATTTGTTGACAATCCTAGAAGAACTTTTATGGAGGTGTTAAATACTTTTTTTATAAAGAAAAAAGAGCCTAGTATTTCTTCAAAAGCTCTAATCCACTCAAGTGCCAAGTTGGGAGAAAATGTGAGTATTGGGACAAATGTGGTAATAGAGGATAATTGTCAAATAGGGGATAATACAACAATTGATCATAACACTGTAATTAAGGAGAATACAATTATAGGAGAGAATGTGATTATCGGAAGCAATAATACTATTGGCGGGGCAGGTTATGGATATGAAAAGAATGAGGAAGGGCAGTTTGAGTTTATTCCACATTTAGGAAATGTGGTTATAGGTAATTTTGTGGAAATTGGAAATAACACTTGCATTGATAGGGCGGTTTTAGGCAGCACTATTTTGGGAGAGAATGTTAAGGTAGATAATTTGGTTCATATTGCTCATGGTGTGCATGTGGGCCCAAACAGCATGGTCATAGCCAATAGTATGATAGCTGGTAGTGTGAAAATAGGGTCTAACGTTTGGATTGCCCCTAGTGCTTCTGTTTTAAATCAAAAGTCTATTGGAGATAATGCTTTAATTGGTATGGGGGCTGTCGTTCTTAAGGATGTTCCCGAAGGCAAAATTTTTATAGGAAATCCTGCAAGGGATTTACGACAGAAACCCAATAAATAATAAACTAAATGAACCACATTATAATTCTGAGTATAAAATTTAAATATTGGCATCTTAATCCGGGGATTTTAATTTTTAAAGAGATGGAGAATAAATAATGGGTTTTCAGAATGAATAATATGCCAAAAAACATATGGATTATAAATGAGCATTTATCAACACCAGAGCTAAGCACAAGCGGCCATAGCAGGCATTATAGCTTGGCCTTAGAGTTCCAGAAGGCAGGATACAATGTTTCTTTGATTACATCTTCTTTTTCACATAATCCTTTAAGAAAAGTGCCTTTATCTGGTTTTTGGAAAATATTGGATGGCAACGTAAGGACAATGGTAATTAAAGGTGTTTCTTACCAAAAAACTGCTAGCAAATTGCGAATGTTTAATTGGGTACTGTTCTGCTTTTTGTTGTTTTTTATTCCTTTTTCAAGGCTTCCAAAACCGGACATTATTGTACTTTCTTCAACACCGATGCTGCCAGTTTACAATATTCTACTGTACAGGTTTTTTAATACTAATTGTAAGTTTATCTTTGAAACAAGAGACTTATGGCCTCTAACGCCATTAAGCTTAGGGGGTTACTCAAAAAAAAACGTTTTTATTAGATTCTTATCGCATTTGGAATATCTATGTTATAGTCGGGCCGATTATATTGTTTCTGTATTGGTCAATTCACATAAACATGTAAAGAAGGTCTTGGGTGAGAAAAAATTCAGGTTTAAGTGGATTTCGAATGGGGTGGATTTAGTTTTGTTAGAGGGTCATAGCGTAGACAAACAATGGGGATTTTTAAATAAAATGGATCACCCTGAGCCATACATTATAGGTTATGCGGGTACGTTAGGAAATGCGAATGCGATGGAATATATCGTGGAAACGTTCAACACCTATTTTGTTGGAACAAAATTCTACCTAGTAGTGGTCGGTCAGGGAGGGGACAGTGAAAAGTTAAAGATTCAAGCAAAAGATAATCCTAACATTTTTTTCTCTGATGCAGTGCCAAGGACTGCGCTAATGTCTTTCTATAGTATTTGCGACGCTCTCTATCTTGGCTCTAGGGATCGTGAGTTATACAAGTACGGAGTTTCAGCCAATAAAATTTTTGAATACATGTTTTCAAAAACGCCAATTTTAATGTCCGGTAATTTTCCGGACAGTATCATTGAAAAGGCACAATGCGGTTTTATGATTAAACCTGAAAATGCGCAGGATATTAGAAATAAAATCATTAATTTAGAAAGCTTGCCAAAAATAAAACAGGATAAATTCGGTCTGAACGGCTATACATATCTCATTAATAATTTGACTTATAGAAAATTAGCTGGAGATTATATAGAGGTTTTTAAGAGTTTGTGTTGAATTCTGCCAACAATAGTTAATTACGTTTTTAACTTCTCAACAATTATATATTTTGTTCTTCCTAGAAACAGCAATATTATTATTTATAGGTGCATTTCTCTTAACCTATTTGACTATTCCCAAAATCATTGGTGTGGTGGAGCATAAGCGTCTAATGGATAGCCCCAACGAACGCAGTTCGCATAGCTCAAGAACGCCAACCTTGGGAGGCGTAGCTTTTTTTTATACCCTTATTTTCGCGTTATTTTTCATTCATGGTCGAGATACTTTTGATGAAACCATTTATATTATTCCAGGACTCACTATACTTTTCATTGTTGGACTTAAAGACGATTTGGTGGTGATTTCCCCGGGGTCTAAACTTATTGCCCAATTTTGCGCCGTTGCCTTTATTTTGGTCAATGACAGCTTTACTATTACCTCATTGAACGGTTTTTTAAATATTTATGAAATACCTTACTACCTCTATTTCATAATTGGAGCTTTTATAATGGTTACCATAATAAATTCTTACAATCTAATTGACGGTATTGATGGTCTGGCTTCAGTAGTAGGGATTGTTATTATGATAATTTATACGACTATATTTTATTCCACAGGAGAATACTTTTTTGATTTAATAAGTATAACGTTAAATGCGTGTCTCATGGCCTTTTTTGGATTTAACGTATCGTCGGACAGAAAAATATTCATGGGGGATACGGGTTCCTTAATAGTTGGTTTTATAATAAGTGTGCTAACGCTAAAGTTCTTGGCGCTGACACCGGATGCTTATTCCGAATTGCCATTTCTATTGGAAAATGCGCCACTCATAGCCATAAGTATTCTTATAGTGCCATTATTCGATACCGCTCGTGTTTTTACCATACGGATTGCGAATAAAAAGGGTCCTTTTTCGCCAGACCGCAACCATACGCACCATGTCCTTATAGATTATTGGGGGCTTTCCCATAAGCAAGCTAGTTTTATTATCGGTTGTTTCAATTTGGTATTTGTATTACTTTTTATTGTTTTGGGAAGTAAAGCGGAGAATTTGGGGATGGTGATCATTCTGGTATCTGTAGTTATTGTTTTGGGTTTTATATTTTTTAAGTACAATTACAATTTTACAACACTTAAACAGAAGATACTTTTGAGGCGAAAGGTAGATAAGCTTAAGTCGAACATTGAGAAGCCTAAAAATAAAAAGCCCAAGAGTCCCAAGGATGATGACCCCGATGAGCCTGAAGTGCCATAGCAAGGTTTATAGACAGTTCTTAGAGCTCATTGGATACAGCTATTGGCTTTGATGCTTTTTTTACTGTACAATTCCGGAATCCAATTCCGAAATTGTAAGAGTGAAGTGAAATTATAAATATGAAAAAAATACTAATAACAGGCGCAGCAGCGTTTTTGTGAAGCCCCCTTGTGAAGCCCCTTGTTCAGGGCTTCATAAAGAAGAGTGCAAAAAGAAAGGGTGGGGGTTTGCTCTTGGTATGTTAACATTCAGTATGTCAATTTAACTTATACAATTACGGAATCTAATTCCGAAATTGTATACATTTGTTGCATGATTGAGAGGGAAGCTAGCGTAGAGCTTAAAAATTTGGCGGAGCAGTATAAAGCCATCGCGGTAATAGGGCCAAGACAATCCGGTAAAACAACATTGGTTAGGCAGGTATTTAAACACAAACCTTATGTGAGCCTGGAAAATCCAGATGTAATGGCATTTGCACAGGAAGATCCAAGAGGTTTTCTTAAACAATATGCGAAAGGGGCTATATTGGATGAAGCCCAAAGGGTACCGCACTTATTTTCCTATCTTCAGCAAGTTCTTGATGAGAATCATGAAGCGGCCCAATTTATAATTACGGGTTCAAACAATTTTTTGCTCCAACAGAACATAACCCAAAGTTTGGCAGGTAGGGTCGGATATATACAGTTATTACCTTTTTCAATGTCTGAATTGGGTGCTCGTGCGCCCAACACGCTTAGTGCCTTATTGCATAAAGGGTTTTATCCACCACTTTATGACCGGCCATTTGAAACGGCAAAGTGGTTCTCTAATTATATAAGGACGTATGTGGAGCGCGATGTAAGGCAATTAAAAAATATTGAAAATCTTGTGGTGTTTGATCGCTTCGTACGGATATGCGCTTCAAGAGTGGGGCAGTTGCTAAATAAAAATTCACTTGCTGTAGAAGTTGGGGTGGATAGCAAAACGATTGAATCTTGGATAGGCCTATTGGAAGCAAGTTTTATAGTGTATCGATTGAAACCACACCACAAGAATTTTAATAAACGCTTGGTAAAAATGCCAAAGTTATATTTTTACGATGTAGGTTTGGCTTCGGCGCTTTTGGGCATACAAACGGCTGAGCAGTTAGATCTGCACCCGCTAAAGGGAAGTCTTTTCGAGAACCTGGTGGTAATTGAAATTCTAAAGAACAGGTATAACAGAGGGAAATCCAATAATTTATACTTTTGGCGGAACAATACAGGAAATGAGGTAGACCTTATTTTGGATAAAGGTCTTAGCCAAATTCCTATAGAAATTAAAATGGGCCACACTATTACCAAAGATTATTTCAAGGGTATTCGATATTGGAACAAATTATCTGCCTGTGATTCTGGTTATGTTGTTTATGCTGGCTCTGAGTTCCAAAGCAGAAGTAATGGTTTAAAAATTGTTCCCTATGATAGCATCGACACCTACATAAGGAATGCGTGACCCTATAGACCTGAGGGTATAAAGCAAAGTACACGGTAATTTTAAGGGATAGGTCAAAGAAGATGGTGTCAAGACTAATAAATATGAAAAAAATACTAATAACAGGCGCAGCGGGATTTTTGGGTTCCCATTTATGCGATCGTTTTATAAAGGAGGGCTTCCATGTCATAGGAATGGACAATCTCATTACGGGCGACCTTAAAAACATAGCCCATTTGTTTCCGTTGGAGCAGTTCGAGTTCCATCATCACGATGTGTGTAACTTTGTAAACGTATCCGGTAAGTTGGACTATATTTTACATTTTGCCTCCCCAGCCAGCCCTATAGATTACTTAAAAATTCCTATTCAAACCTTGAAAGTAGGTTCGCTTGGAACCCTTAACCTATTGGGATTGGCCAAGGATAAGAACGCAAGGATTTTAGTAGCCTCTACGTCCGAGGTGTATGGCGATCCTTTGGTGCATCCGCAGACCGAGGAGTATTACGGCAATGTAAGTCCTGTAGGGCCGCGTGGCGTGTATGACGAGGCCAAACGCTTTATGGAGTCCCTGACTATGGCATACCATAGGTACCATGGCCTGGAAACGCGTATTGTGCGTATTTTTAATACCTATGGGTCCAGAATGCGACTAAACGATGGCCGGGTAGTGCCCGCCTTTATGGGGCAGGCTTTGCGAGGAGAGGACATTACGGTATTTGGCGACGGGTCACAGACACGGTCCTTTTGTTATATCGACGATCAGGTCGAAGGAATATACCGGTTGTTATTTAGCGATTATGTATTCCCTGTGAATATTGGAAACCCACATGAAACCACCATCAAGGAATTTGCCGAGGAGATTATAGCGCTAACGGGTACCAAGCAAAAAGTAGTATACCAACCCTTACCACAAGATGATCCTACACAACGGCAGCCGGACATCACCAAGGCTAAGGAGCTTTTGGGGTGGCAGCCAAAAGTAGGGCGTGCTGAAGGCTTAAAAATCGTATACGATTATTTTAAGTCTTTGTCTGCGGAGGAATTACAAAAGAAAGAGCACAGAGATTTTAAAGGCGTTTAGTTTTATTTAAAAAGGGCAGGTATTATTTTTGCCAAAACTCCATATTATAAATGAATATTCTTATCCTAGGTTCAGGCGGTCGTGAGCATGCATTAGCTTGGAAACTTGTCCAGAGTCCAAAATTAAATGACTTGTATGTAGCGCCCGGAAACGCGGGTACGGCGAGTATAGCAAAAAATATAACGATTGGTGTAAATGACTTCCCAAACATCAGGGAATTTGTTCTGGATAACAAAATAGACATGGTCGTCGTAGGTCCAGAAGACCCTTTGGTCAACGGAATACATGATTATTTTCTCAATGATACACGGTTGGCAGGCATTCCGGTTATAGGGCCACAGAAAAGTGCCGCCACCTTGGAAGGGAGCAAAGAGTTCGCCAAGGAATTTATGATGCGGCATCAGATTCCTACCGCGCGCTATGAGAGTTTTACTTCCGGCACCTTGGAAAAGGGCTATTTATTTCTAGAAACCCTAAATTCTCCCTACGTGTTAAAGGCAGATGGCCTGGCCGCAGGTAAGGGCGTGGTAATCCTGAATGACTTAAAAGAAGCCAAAACGGAGCTCAAAGCGATGCTTTTGGACGAAAAATTTGGAACTGCCAGCGCTACAGTGGTCATAGAGGAGTTTTTGGATGGCATAGAACTGAGCGTATTCGTACTAACCGACGGCACAAATTATAAAGTGCTGCCCACCGCAAAGGACTACAAACGCATTGGTGAAGGCGACACCGGACTCAACACAGGCGGTATGGGGGCAATTTCCCCTGTTCCTTTCGCAGATAATGTCTTAATGAACAAGATAGAGGAGAGTATAGTTAAACCAACGGTAGAAGGGCTTAAAAAGGATAGGCTGCCGTATAAGGGTTTTATTTTTATAGGGCTTATAAAGGTGGGCGATGACCCAAAAGTTATAGAGTATAACGTTCGTTTGGGAGATCCGGAGACCGAAGTCGTGCTGCCACGCATTAAAAATGATTTGGTGGGACTCTTTCAAGCGGTCGCAAACGGCACTTTGGACAAGATTGAATTAGAGCTGGACGAGAGAAGCGCAACCACGGTCATGACCGTTTCCGGTGGATATCCCGGCAGTTATGAAAAGGGAAAGGAAATCACCGGAATAGAAACTATCACGGATTCCCTTGTGTTCCACGCGGGAACTACATGGAAAGATGGCAAAACAGTAACCAACGGCGGACGTGTGATGGCCATTACCTCGTTCGGGGAAGATTTTAGATCAGCCTTGGAACTATCCTATAAAAACGTGGAAAAACTTTCGTTCCAGGGCATGAACTACAGAAAGGATATCGGTTTCGACTTATAAATAAAGGACAGCCACATAAGAAAGCATCGCTTAGATCGAGATACAAACTCCCTTGAAGCGATGCTTTCTTTTAGAAGAACTTGCTTTCCCTAAAGGTAGGTATGGGAGGTGGTGGAGGAATCCTCCTCGCCAGAATCGTTATATTTTTTCAATTGCAACATCCAATACACGAAGGCTGCTATACCGATCAACATAAAAAACCAATTGGCACTGTTAGCTATTGCCCAATTGTCCATAAATCTTAAAACATCGAACGGGGCAAACAGTACGTTCACAAATAAATCGGCAATAGCTTCAAATAATGACTTCATCTTATTCCTATATTTACAGCACAAAAGTATAAAAATCGTAGATGATTTCAAGCATTTTTGGAAAAACTAAACCTATAAACTTTATTATTTTACTAGGTTTTCTGTTTCTTTTTTATTGGACGGTACAGGTTTATCTGCTGAACATGGATACTTCTGCCAATAACCTAGCCCGGGAAACGGGAGTACTGGGCGTTCTCTTGTTCAGCGTATTTGTGGTGGATTTTATTGTACAGCGAAACCGACTGACCGATCCCAATTCCTACGCCATTCTATTTTTTACCATATTACTGGTCATTTTCCCGGAGACCATGGCAGATAGTAATGCGGTACTATGCAGCCTGTTCCTGCTGCTGGCTACCAGAAGGCTTCTGAGCATAAAATCCTTGAAGGATATAAAGGCCAAGATTTTTGACGCTACCCTTTGGTTTCTTACCTCCAGCTTGTTCTATGATTGGGCAGTGCTGTACTTGGTACTCGTCTTTGTTGCCATTTCTATTTATGAACCTAAGAATATCAGAAATTGGCTTGTGATGTTGTCCGCCGGTTTTTCCTTTTTTATGGTCACCTACATGGTGTTGATTTTAGCCAATAATCCGGACTTTCTATGGCATCACTATACTTTTGATATCGACTATGCCGCCATTTATCCCCCCAAATGGGGCTCCAGTATCAAGGTAAGTGTGTATATCATCATAAATCTCGCACTCGCTTTTTGGTCTTTCCTCGCATTTGGCAGGGGGGTTACGGGTAAAATAATTACCATAAGGTTGGTAGCGCTCTCATTCGTTATTGGTTTGCTGGTAAATCTACTGGTACTTAACCAAAGCACCTATGCCATTATGATCACATTTTTCCCCAGCGTCATTTTCATTTGTAATTATATAGAATCCATTAAAAGGCCGGATCATTTAGAATTAGTATTGGTGTTAAGCACGGTAATTCCGTTCCTAGCGTTCCTAGGCAGACTATGGGTTGGCTAATTAGGATTATATTTGTAAAAAACGAGTTATATGTTCAGTGAACTTGCATTTCAAATTTTTCAGGAGAGTATAGATACCTATCACATTAAGGACGATGTGTACCAAGATTTCACAAACCCATATCCAAAGGATGGCATAGAACATCTATTATATCGAAAAAACTGGATAGATACGGTGCAGTGGCATTATGAGGACATTATCCGAGATCCGGAAATTGAACCGAACGCGGCACTGACCCTAAAACGTAAGATCGATGCCAGCAATCAGGATAGAACGGATCTGGTGGAATTCATTGATAGCTATTTCCTAAATAAATACCAATTGGCAGAAATAAAGCCGGATGCTACCATAAATACCGAAAGTCCCGCCTGGGCTATAGACCGATTCTCTATTTTGGCCTTAAAGATCTATCATATGAACGAGGAGGCCAACCGTAGCGATGCTTCCTCGGAACATCTAAAAAAATGCAAATCAAAACTTCAGGTGCTGTTGGAGCAAAAGAAAGATTTGTCCACCGCTATCGATCAGTTGTTGGCAGACATAGAAGCAGGAAACAAGTACATGAAAGTCTATAAGCAAATGAAGATGTATAATGACGATGAGCTAAATCCCGTGTTAAGAAAGACGGCTAAAGGGTAATTACCAGGGTCTGCGTGGAAAGCTATGTCCGCTTCCGAAATTATTCTATGAGTACCCAGTTTTCAGTAGCAGGTGCCAGTGATGAAGTTTTTACGGCGCTGTAAAACTTTCTGTTATAAGAATTAAAACCAATTTTATCCATGTTGCAGAATCCTTGATACTTTAGTATCCAATGCGTTAATTTATGACTGAGGGTATTTTAGATAAAGATAGTGTTCCCCCTTTGGTGGCTAGGGGGCTTCTGGTCATCCGACTTTCCGCCATGGGCGATGTTGCCATGACCGTACCAGTGTTGATCGCCCTGACCCAAACCTATCCCCAACTCAAGATAACCGTACTTACCAAGCCTTTTTTTGAACCTATACTATCGCAAATACCAAATATTATAGTCTATAAGGCCGATGTAAAGGAAAAGCACAAAGGCATACGGGGCCTTTGGAAACTCTACAAGGAGTTAAAGCATACGGGAATTACTTGTGTGGCCGACCTTCACAACGTGCTACGAAGCACTATTTTAAAGCAGTTTTTTAGATTTCAAGGTGTTCCGTTCCTACAAATGGATAAAGGCCGAAAAAAAAAGAAAGCGCTGACCGCAGCTAAAAATAAAAAGTTTGAGCCTCTAAAATCCATGCACCTGCGTTATGCAGAAGTATTTGGGCAATTAGGTTTTCCTATTGTTTTAAATAGTAGCCATGTACTTCCTAAAAGGGAAGTTTCCCTAAGCATTAAAAAGGGACTTGGCTTGCGGGACAAAAAATATATTGGTGTGGCACCCTTTGCCGCATTTTCGGGAAAAATGTATCCCTTGGAGTTGATGAAAAAAGTGGTAACGGATCTTAATACCTTGGAAGGTTGTCAAATTATACTCTTTGGTGGTGGTGCTACCGAAAAACAAGAATTAGAAAACTGGGAACAAGAATTTGAGAATTGTGTAAGTGTAGTAGGGAAAGTTTCTTTTGCCGAGGAGCTCGCCCTTATTTCCAATCTTAGCCTTATGCTAGCTATGGACAGCGGTAACGCACATCTGGCGGCTATGTACGGTGTTCCTACCCTTACCTTATGGGGCGTTACACATCCGTACGCAGGTTTCTCTCCTTTTGGCCAGCCAGAAGCAAATGCGCTATTGGCCGACAGAAAAAAATTCCCTTTAATTCCCACTTCGGTTTACGGGAACACATTTCCCAAAGGCTATGAGCACGCCATGGAAACCATTACTCCGGAACAAGTGGTTCAAAAGATAAAAGAAGTCTTAGGCTTCGAAAAACCTAAACAGTAATCCCGTTCCAAAAAATTGATTTAGCAAGAAATAGACAGGGGCGCTATTATTTTGATCCGTCAAATGCGTGGTCTATAGTTGAGTCCACTCCTAAAAGGGGCTTTGGTTTATGATTGGTAAAAATTCAATTTTAATTATTTTTAAAATATTGATTTACAGCTATTTGAAAAATATCCGAATCAAAAATATTTAACTTTTCAACTCTTTTCCTCCTTGCCTTGGGTTTTGTGAGCAAACTCAATCTTCAATTTTTTCACTCCACCTTACGGAGTAGGACTAACAGTAATTTTCTTGGCTTCGATAAGCCTGAAGTATTGTCTCAGTTGTCCCATAAAGCGATATTTGCGAACACTTGGTGCAGTTCCTGCCATTAAGGTGCGTACCCCAAAATAGGCGCTTATTAAATAGGTGGCAACCGCTTCACAATCCACATGACGGTCTACATGGCCATTAAATTTTCCCCTTTGCAAAGTGGATACCAGGTTTACCTCCCAGATAGAAAGTATATCGTTCAACTGTTTTGTAATCGTCTCATTCCGACCATTAAATTCGGATAAAAAATTACTTAAAACACAACCGAAATCTGTCTCATTGTTGACAGCAGTTTCTAGGGAATCCTCGAAACACTTGGTGATTTTCAGTATTGGATTATCATGACCTTCAATCGGCTCTATTAAAGTAATATATACTTTCCTGGCCAGTAAATTCTGAACGATCTGCACAAAAAAGTCCTCTTTAGAATCAAAGTGATAATAAAAGGCACCTTTGCTCATGGAAAGCTCCTTTAAAACATCGTCTATACTGGTGTTATAGTATCCTTTGGTGTAGAATAATTGCAATCCGGTGCTTTGCATACGTTGCATGGTGGCCATGCGTTTTAGGTTTTTATCCATAATATCAAGATTTGGGTTATTAGACCGTTGGGTCTGTACAAAGAACCTTCAGATTGTATTTATGTTCGGGATATTTGGATGTACGGCTGCAAATAATCGGTCAAAGTGTAGAATATCGGTGTACTACGTATAATATGAAACTAGTTGCCGACTAGGCGGTCGGTTTAAGTGATTGGTTATCTGGTTGAAATGGGTCGTTCTTTACCTATGTCGCGTAATTTTTAGGATAAATTTCTATATATTCTGATGTTTATGGTTGTTTATAAAGGTGAGCAAGGGAGTGCCACGATGAATAAAAAATACAAGTTCTGCGTTAAATATTGCTGTTGATGACACAACCAAATACTACATTTGGCATCTTATATATAAAAAGCTGAACAATGAGAAATATCCTATTTTTAATGTATTCCTAGTTTTAGTACCAAGTGCAATGGTTTTGGTAAGTTGCTCAAAAGAGGATGATACCATTGCCTAGGACCTAACCGGAAGTTGGAAAGTGCAGTACTTTATTGATGCGGATTCCAATAAAATTGAAAAATCTGAAGAGAATACATGGCTGGATTTCAATAACGGCGATATTATACTCCTGCCAAATGAAAACCCGAGTTTTTGTCTCTTTCTTTTTCCATTTGCCGTCGTTAAAATTATAAACCGTAGCTATGTCTATGCTTCGCCATCGCTAAGGCTCGCCCACAGCTTTCGCTGTGTCGTGCCTAGGCAAAGAAAAAAATAAAATTGCCAAAATTTTCGGGTTTTCATTAAGCATGAGTATACCATTACGTTTGAGCAGCCAAACGAAAACGGAGAGGGAGTATTTTCTGGGATAAGCGTAACAAACCGTTATTCTGGAACGTATACAATCATGGGAAATGGAGGGATTTCTATTGGATCGGGTGTAACAACAGAAATTAACGAACCGGCTTGGGCTAGATTATTTAAAATCTTCAATACCGAAAGATTCGAGGTAAAAAATTCTAAGCTGATTATGTACCGTAATAACGAGCAAGGGAGTATAGTTAAGGAAAGGTATTAGTTTTTAGAGGGTTTCTCTAAGCGAGGATTCTTTGCTGGAAAGTAAGTTTGGGAGTATGCCGGCTAAAGTAAAATCCTGATACTATTAAAGCTGGGAGTGTAGATAATTTACAGTATCAAGCAATCCTTTAATTCGAAGGGTATTCAACAATTTCCATACACTTCAAACTTCTTTCAGCCCACTTATACCAAATTTAAACAGAAGTAAATAGCTATTTTTAAAACTATTTTTATCTTTAAAATTAAATAAAATACCAAATAGAGTAAAATATTTGACTTTATTTTTTATTTTTAATGAAAATAAGTAAAAAAATGCTAAAATCTATCTCTAAAAAACAAGTGCTGGATAGGATTCGATTTGAAAATCCGTGGTGGGTCGATGGTCATATTGAAGACGATTTCAATAGTATGTCAAGACGACTCTATTTTGATTTGTTTATGCCCTTGATCAATGAAAGGGAAGTCAGAAGGGCAGTAGTATTAATGGGGCCAAGGCGTGTGGGCAAAACCGTAATGCTGTATCACATGGTGGAGCATCTAATTCAAAATGGCACCAACCCCAACAAGATTATTTTTATCACGATTGAAAATCCGATCTACAACAACATCAGTCTTGAACAGCTTTTTAGCTACGCCAAGGAAGCCTCCGGAAATACCGACAAAACGGATTGGCACATCATTTATGATGAAATTCAATATTGTAGGGATTGGGAAGTACATTTAAAATCTTTGGTAGACAGTTACCGGAAAGACAAGTTTATAGTTTCGGGCTCCGCCGCCGCTGCCCTAAAGTTTGCAAGTACCGAAAGTGGGGCGGGAAGGTTTACAGATTTTTTATTGCCGCCCCTTACCTTCAACGAGTATCTTCATTTATTGGGATTGGAAAGGATAATCATAAGCACCAAGCTTAAATGGAAAGAGCATATTGCTGAATTTTATACCTCATCCCACTTAAAAGAATTGAACAAGCACTTTTTGGATTACATCAATTTTGGTGGATACCCGGAAGTCATTTTTTCGGACAAAATCAGGTCAAACCCTGGCCGATACATACGCCAAGATATCGTAGATAAGGTATTGCTCCGCGATTTGCCAAGTCTTTATGGGATAAGCGACACAAGGGAATTAAACTCGTTGTTTACAACAATTGCCTATAATAGCGGAGGCGAGTTTTCGCTAGAAACCCTTAGTAAGGAATCCCAAGTGCCAAAAAATACGATAAAGAAATATATTGAATACTTGGAAGCCGCTTATTTGATAAAGCGGGTACGGCGCATAGACCAGAGTGGAAAGCGTTTTAAGCGCGATAATTTTTTTAAAATATACCTAACCAATCCTTCGCTACGGAGTGCCCTATTCTCGCCCATAACCGCTACGGATGAAATGATAGGCAATATGATAGAAACCGCCATCTTTTCACAATGGATGCATAGGGATTGGTTTACCCCTTATTATGCGCGGTGGTCCAACGGGGAAGTGGATATGGTGGGATTAAGCAATACCTTGAAGCCCTCGTGGGCCTTGGAAGTCAAATGGACCAATCGGTATTATAATAAGCCAAACGAATTAAAGAGCCTGCAAAAATTTTGTACAGAAAATAATTTGAACAACCCAATAGTCACTACTATAGATCAAGAAGGGAAAAAGGAATATAAGGGGTTGAACATTCAATTTCTGCCTGCTGCTTCTTATGCCTATACGGTAGGCAAAAACACTTTGGAAAAGAAAAAGCATATGTAATTTAAGTATCGATTATTGCTCATATACGCCTCGCGCTTCGTCAGATTTCATACTATCGATGATGCGCTGTTTCTGTTCAGCTTTCATCTTTCGCTTGTAGGCCATCACATCTTCAAATTGTACTCTGCGGTGTTTTCCAATTTTTGTAAAGTCTATTTCGCCATCTTCCAACAATTTCACAAAATGAGGTCGGGAGCAGCCTAGCATCTCGGCAGCTTTTTGAGTCGTTACTTCTGTAGCAAACGGAACAAGCGAAAATGGCTTTCCTTGGCTCATTGCCTCAAGGATATCTCCTAAAAGTTTTAAGGCACTTAATGGAATTTTTATACGCTCCTCGCTCTCCTCTATTTCAATTGCAGGATTTTTGGATGTCAATTCTTTTAAGACCGTAGCAAGAGCATCATAAGATGCGATAGCTACTTTTTGCTCTTCTCTAGAAGGTTTGTTGATGTTTTGGAATATTTCCATGAGTAGTGTTGAGGGTTTATTGCACAATAATAAACGAAATAAACGAAATATAAGTATATTTATGCTCTTAAATTTTATCCATACCGCATTAAATATAATCGCGTATTTGACAAACAAGTTTTCATTAAATTTGAAGTATGCATCAAATACGAGATTGTTTAAAAGAAGTAGAAAAGCTATGCGAACAACATGGTGTAGCCAAAATGTATCTTTTTGGTTCTGCCCTAGGCGAAAAATTTAACGCTGAAAGTGATTTTGATTTTTTGGTAAAGTTTAAACCACTACCTCTTGACGGTTATTTTGATAATTACCTAAGTATTTGTTAATAATTAAGTAGTACATTTACATCAAAATAAATTTGATGGAAACAGATATAGCCCTTCAAAAGAAATATGAAAAACTTTTGCCAATTTTAGATGAGCATACCGCTCGAT
>Ga0136560_1000789_pt1 | contig 15972 bp, 7 predicted proteins | sample AntRauMeHopE1497_FD_104925 | JGI IMG/M metagenome (GOLD analysis project Ga0136560, IMG submission 104925) | Saline lake microbial communities from Rauer Islands, Antarctica - Metagenome Hop E1 #497 | ecosystem: Environmental > Aquatic > Non-marine Saline and Alkaline > Saline | place... | reverse complement strand
TCAACGACACCGTCGCCCTGGTCCAGGACATCGACTGCCGGGAAGCCTTCGTCACGGGGCCCGTCTGCGCGTGCCCGCTCGACTTCCGAGGCGAGCGATGCGAGTCGCGCCGGTCCCTGGTTGTCACCCTCGCCCTCGCCGACGCCAGGGTCAGGCGCTGCCTCGAGCGCCCGCACGACGCGCCCCTGTACCCGGACGCCGACCCTGCAGAGCCTGAGAGCCCCGCGGTGCTGGGCTGGGCCGGGGCGGACCTTCTTGGCCTCGGGGTGAGAGACGCGGCGAGAGACGCCGGGTTGGTGCCTTGCGCGGCGGGCGGTCGGCAGCATCCCGCCCAGCCGTTCGCCGCCGCAGCGCCCCGCCCGAACCGCGCTGCCGCCGCCGCCGCCACCGCGCCCTCCCATCACAGCCCCCCTGCCTTCCGCCCCCCTTCCCGCAGCAACCCCCGTGCCTCTTCTTCTCCCGCCCGGGCTCCGGCCTCGCCAACGCCCCGAGCGAAGTGGCTCTGCGCCTCTCCGCCACGGCCGCCTTCCACCCCTCGGACCGCCCCGCCGCCTGGTCCTGCAACGCCTCCCTCCTCACCCGGGACCGGGCCGCAGCCCTCCTCGCGGCCCGTGGCCTCACCTTCGCCACGGCGACCGGCCCGCCCCCCTTCTACGGCCTCGGCTGCGCGGAGGCGTCGTTCCGATACCGCCTGGGCCCCACCCTCGACGCCGCCGCCTCGGCCAGCCCGGCCGTCACCGTCGCCGCGCGCGTCTGGTCCTTCGATGCCCTCTCCGACGCGCGCTTCGCCGCGGCGGTCGATGTCCTCAACGGCTCTCAGCCGCTCCACGGACCGCCCCGGCCAGCCAAGGACGCCGCCTCGGCCCTCCCGCGCCCGGCCCGCCCCCTGACACTCACGCGGCTCTGGGACGACGGGGCAACCGGCCCCGCGCGCGGCACCGTGGGCGCCCCCGTCAACGCCACCGCGCGGCTCTACCTCACCGTCCCGGCGTCGGACCTTCCCGCCCGCTTCCGCCCCGCCGGCCGAGCGCACCTCGAGGTGGCCGCGTGGCAGGCCCTTCCCACGGCAGAGCATGCCTACCCACCCGTCGACGTCGTCCCCTCGGCAGAGCCGTACGGGTCCCTGCCGGGCGACGCCCCGCGGCCCCTCCTGACCGCGCTGTCCAACGCCGCCTTCGCCGCCCGCCTCCGCCGCGTGCCGCCCCTCCCGGTGCGCCGCCCGTGGCCGTTCCTGTCCCTCGCGCTCGACGACGCCGAGTGGGAGGCGCCGGTCGTCGGGCCCGACCCGAACGAGGTCCTCGCGGCCGCGCTCGTCACCGCCGGCGTCCTGGGGCTCGCGGCAGTGCTCGGTTTCTGGTGGTTCGGGTGGTGCGCGGTGGTGGAGGACGCCCTCGCGATGGACGGATGGATGGCAAGGTCCCAGATCGTCGCGAATGCCAGGGCCGAGGCACAGGCTGCCTCCGGGGGCAGCCCGGCAGCACGGGCCGCCGTACGCCTGAACGAGGACCAGGGCGGAGCGCTGGGGGACATTGAGCTGCATTCCATGGTGCCGCCCATCAAGCCGTCCGCCTAGGACCGCTCACCGCTTGCCCACACAGCCGCGCTTTCCGTCCGCGCGGATGACGAGTTCACAAAAAAACGCCAAAAACCGTGGCACATTCCAGGCTTACCTCCCACAGCGGACGCACGGGCCGCACCGAGTGCCGGCAGAGCCAGCAGGCCGAGACCAGGTCGGAGCGCGTACGCGGCGTCCGCACGCGCGAACGGGCGCCCCACGCCCGCTGCTCGGACCCTCTCGACGGGACCGTGATGGCTGCCGCTCTGCGCCTCAGGGCAACGCTGCGCTCGGCGGCCGAGGGGCTGGCCAGGGCGCACTCGAAGCGTGCCATCAAGCGAATGCGCGGCCACCCCCGCTCCTGGCCCGCGACGGCCCCGAGCCCGATCCTTGCGGAGCCCCTCAGGTGAGCCGGGATGACTGTCGGCGCAGTGGGTCCCCGGTCGCCGACGCGAGGCCTTGCTGGCTGCACGACCGCCCCGAGCCCCGGTCCCCAATCGACCCGTCGCGCGTCGTTCGCCTGTTCTTTTCCCCGCAGGTGGGTGCCGGCTGAAGTTGAGCTCCCGCCGCACGGGTGGGCGCCGCCGACGGGCGCCGTGCCCGAGGGGCTGCCGTTCGGACTTTTCCGCGCCGGGCCGGCGGGGTGCCTCCCGGTGTACCGCGACATCCGTCACGGCCGCACCAAGGTGTACACGATCGTCCGGAAGATCCGCGGCGATGACCAGGTGAGAAGCAGCGCCGGCGGCGGGCGCAGCGCTGCTTGGACAACGCCCGCCCCATCGTCTCGCCGCCCAGCCGTCACGCCGCCCTCCCGTGACTCCGCCCCGCAGGTTCTAGCCCAGGAGCTGCACAAGGTCTGCGGGGGCGCCAAGGTGACGTCGAGGCCCGGGCGCTTGGAGGTCCACGGCGATTTCAAGCACGATGTGGTGGCCTTCTTGACAGGCCTGGGGCTCTGACCCGCCGCGTCGCGGGACGGGGGCGAGTCTCGGCTCGGGGCGGAGGCGGGGGTCCCGCTGTTCCCCCGGGGCCGAGCGGCTGCGTGTGTGGCCTGAGTGTGGCGTCTGGGTTGTCAACCGGAGGAGTCCGAGGCCGCAGGCGACACCGCTTGCCGGTCTGCCACCGCCCACACGCGCACGCCTCGCTACCGCCGCCGTGCCCGGGATCGCGCGCGTCTCTCACCCACGCGCGTCTCTCACCCGCGCTCCGCGTGCGGCCCCGCGGCCATCTCCGTGCCCCTCGTGAAGAGCCGGTGGTGGCACGACGACTCCCCCACGGCCTCCAGCATGCGCCCGTACCACGGCCCAACCCCGGTGTGGGCCATCATGTCCTCGAACGCGTCCAGCCCGTGGATCGCACGCAGCACCCCGAACACGGCGAGGTCCGCGCGGTTCGGCTCCTCCCCGCCGCAGAAGGCCCGCCCCGCCAGGCCCTCCGACACCCACCGGTCCACGCGCCGGTAGAGCTCGCCGCGGAGGTCGTCGCGGTCGTACCCGTGCTTGGACGCGACGCGCTTCCCGACCAGGTACATGACCGCGGCGCCCGCGCACTGGGCGGGAAAGCCGTACAGGGAGCTGAATGACACCCTCCCGATGTACTCGAACGACTGCCACGACTCCGCCAGCGTGCGGTAGATGTTGGGCGACAGCGCGTGCACCAAGTCCTCGCGGCACCACGCGCGCCACGCCACCTCGCGATCCAGCTCCTCCTCGCTCAGCGCGCGCACCCCGGCGGTGCCCGGCCGCGAGAAGAGCGCTGCGCTGCCGGAAAGGTGCCCGGCCGCCCCGTCGCCGCCGCTCCCCGCCGCGGCCGACCCCTGCGCCGGGGCGTGCGGCCTCGCGGCCGCCTGCTGGCGCACGAGCGCGGCCACCGCATCGATGATGTTGTCGCTGTCGTTCACCTGGCGGCCGTTGACGATCGCAAACGGCACGCGCTTGTACGTCTGCCACGACGTCTCGGCCTTGAACAGCGGGTTCACCTCCACGACGGAGTACGGCACGTTGTGGTGATCCAGGAACGCGTACACCTTGTTGGCAAAGGGGCAGCTCCTGTAGCCGTAGATGACCACGGACACCCCCTGACTCGACGGCTGCGGGGTTCGGCGCCGGGAGAGCGGGCCTCGCAGCAGCACGCGAGCGACACCGCACGCAAGCCTGCTCGCGCGAGTCTCACCGTGTAATGCTCGCCATCGCGAGGGATCAGCTCGCCGGCGGGACGGGCGGACTCTGACGAGGCTGCCGAAGCAGCCGCCGCTGCGGCAGCGACGCCCGCGGTGGCCTGCGGTGGCGGCGGGCCGAGTTGTTTCGTGGCGCGCGGTCGATCGCGCGTGGCTTTGATGCGGTGGTGGGCTGTTGCGAAGCCGCGCGGGTGGCGGCGGGCCGCTCACCATCACGGCCGGAGCGCGGCGGCCTGCGGCGCCCAGGAGCCGACGAAATCCGAACATGGCGCTGAGGATGGGATGAGCGTGGGGGTGCCCGGGGCCGCCGGCGAGGCAGCCAAGGCGGGACTGGGGGGCGACTGGTTTTCCGCGTTGCTCGGACCTCGCCGGCAAAGCCTTTTTAGCTGGTTGTTCCGCTGCGGTGGTCACTCGCCCCGCCGACAGCCGCCGAGCCCAAGCGGGGAATGGGCGCAAGGCCTTCGGCGCCACAGGCTCGCCTGGGAGTTCCCAACGGCGAGCTGAAGCTCCAGTCCTTCGAGTCCGTGGACGGTGATGCCACCGACCTTTGGTGAGGCAGAACCGGGGTCGCTGAGCCGAGCCTCTGACGTTCCAGCCCGCCCGCAAAGTCCTTCCGCGGATACGTGTGCCGCCCCTTGATGCGCTTGGGGGCACGGGCGCGTGGGGTGGTCGCCAGGCAGTCGGCGGAGACGCCGCAAGTGCGGAAACACCGTCGAAATGGTCCGGCAGGAGCGTCAGCGTGCCCCGCGCCCGCCCCTGGACGCCATGGCTGTCGTGGCGCACCCACTTCCATGCTGCTTTGTGCCGTCCTCACCCCACAGCGTGGCAATCGAGACCAGAACCACCGCCAAGGACTCCCACGAGGTCACGGCGAGCCGCTTCCTCTTTCAGGCCTCGGCTTCTCGAGAGCTGCGAGTCGGGGCCTCGCCTTCCTCCGAGGTGCATGTCAGCGACCCCAACGTCCAGGACCACCACGCAACTATTCGGTGAGCTTGCCACCCGAGAGGTCCAGCGCGAGCTGGGGGGTGGGGGCGTTTCCCTGACGCCCTTCGCGTCCTTGACCCGCCATCTCTTCACCGCTCCCTCGCTCCCCCCCGCCCCCCGCCCGCGCAGGATCCTCCCTGGCGGCGCCGTCGAGTTCGTCGCGGTTGCCAGGTCCTACCACATGCTCCCGCCGCCCGAGGACTCCGGGGACACGGGGCTGCGCATGGCCGAGGGGCAGATTGTCAAGATGGGCGCGTGCTCTGTGCAGGTGATGGCCGTTCAGCTCCCGCCAGACACGCCCCCGCGCCGGCCGCTGCCTGAGTCGAGCTCCGATTGTACCAGCTGCGACACCGAGCGCGCTCTCGAGGCGGGGCGCGCCTCCGTCGGCGCGCAACCGGGCACCTTCGTTGCGTCCGGCACCGGCCCTTCTTCCGCCGTCGTGCACGGCCTCGCGAGCGGGGCCCCGGGCTTTGCGCGCCCCTGCTCCAGCCCCTCCGGCCCCTCCGCCACGCGCACGGACGCCGTGGACTCCACCTCGGAGGGCTCGGCGAGGGAGAGCGACTCGGCGCCGCCGCCCGTCACGGACGATGCCCTCTGCTACATCTGCATGGGCGGGGTGGACGACGACGCCCTTGTGGGGAGCCCGTGCAGCTGCCGGAGCCACGTCCACCGCTCCTGCCTCAAGCGCTGGGTTGAGACCAGGGGCAACCGCAACTGCTCCATCTGCAAGGACAAGCTGCCCTTCGACGCCACCGTGGACCCGCCGTACGTCGTCTTTCAGGTCATCCGCCACATGCGCGGCCTCCAGTGGCACGGCGAGCGCGAGTACGTTCTCTCCTTCGCCGGCCGCGCCGCCGAGCGGTCCGGCCGGGCCCGCGTCGTCCTCGGCTCCCACCCCGCCTGCGACATCCGCCTCCCGGACCCCTCCATGTCCAAGCAGCACGCTGCCATCACCTTCGACGCCGCCGCCCGCTCCTTCCACCTCAACGACCTCCACTCCCGCGCCGGCACGTTCCTCAAGGTGGAGGGGGCGGTCACGGTCGTGCGCGGCCGCACGGTCCGCTTCAAGTTCGCGCGAACCACGGTCAGCGTCGAGCTGGGGCCCCTGGGGCAGATCCGCGACGCCGCGGCCGCGCGCCGCGTGCTCAGCGAGGCCGAGGCGGAGGGCGCCGCGGCGGCCACGACCTCTGCCACCGCCGCAGGCCGCGCCGGCGGTGCCGCCCTCGGCATCCCCGCGCCCGGCCCCGCGCCCGAAGCGGTCAGGGCCCTCCCGGCCGTCATCCCGCCCCCTCTCGGCGGGTGGGCCGGCCACGCCTCCCCCGCGGCCCCTACGGCCCGCCTCGACGCCTTGTCCGCCCCGAGCAGCGCCGCTGCGTCACCGTACGGCAACGTCATGAGCAGCTCGATGCCGTCCGGCGGGGGCGCCCACCGGGGGCAGGTCACGCCGTTGGCCTGACCCGAGGCTCTGCGACCCATCCTTCCCCCGTTCCCCGAGGCCCCGCAAGCCTTTCCCCCCAACCTGAGGCACGTCACAACATTGCACTGACAACACATCTCATCCCGCGACGAGGGCTCGTCCCCGCCGCCGCTCCGACCCGCTCGGACCAGCCCGGTCCACCCCCCGGTCCCTGAAAACCCGCCTCCAGCTCTCCGGTGTCCTTCATCAACACTATGCTCCCGCCCCGCCCCTTCCGATGCTTTGCCATCCGTATTCGTCCCGGCTGCTTGACGGGCAGGCCGCGACCGCCCGACAGAGGGCGTGCCCGCGGTCTCCCCGCCCTCTCGTGACACGGCGGGCGCGACGGTGTCGTGCCCGCCGCCGCCTGCTTGTTCATCGCTCAGCCGACTGCTTGTGTGCTGCCACGCAGGCTGGCAGCAGCGCCGACGTTGACCGCGTGGGAGGACCGACCTGGAGTCCGGGCCCGGCCTGCCTCACGCTCCCCCCGCCCCAAGCGGGCGCGGGTGGGTGGGCTTGGCGGGGCCCGGACGCCAGAGCGGTGCACCCCACTGCCGGGCATTTGCCTGGCACGGTCTTCGCGGCGCTTGTTGTCGGCCTGCCATGCTCAGCCGCTGCGAAACTCGCTAATGGCGCCTGAGGCACTCTAGCGCAGGCCCCGCCCACTGACTACGAGGCAGGCCGTGCCGCAAGTCCGACCATGTGCGGGCAAGCCCGCAGTGGTGCGAGCAGCGATGGCGGCGGGCCGACCGCGTGTTGCACACAAGCCTCTCCAGGCCAGGTCTCATCGCGCGGCACGCGGCGAAGCCGGCGAATCATGACGGGTGAGGTGGTGGGTGCGCCGCACACCAGGCCGGAAATGCATGTTAACTGGGCACTGGTCCCGAAATCACTCTCCACTGACTCATGCGCGCGGTGGCTCGCCCTCGCCAGCCGGCTGCGAGAGGATGCCGTCCTTCAGCATTGCCTGGTGCTTGCGGTAGCTGGCGAGAATCTCGTAAGTGTCGCGCCGGCAAGATGCACCTCATCGAGCTTCACGAGTGCTGGTCGCCGGGACCCGCCGCCGATGCTCTGCCGCGACAGCTCTGCAAGCAGACGCCGCGTATCCAGACAGAGCCCTCGTTGGGTGCGGCGACGCACGCTCTCGGCGTGCCGTCCCCATGCCCTCGCCCATCCAGCGCGACCGCTGCGCTAAACGACTCAATCCGCGACCGAGCTTGCCGAGCATTCCCCGACGAACACCCGGCGGCACCTCTCAGCGCGGCATCTCCCCCCCACCCCCCGCTCCCCGGCGCAGGTGTGACGCCCGCCCCGGCCTTTGCCGGCCGCTCGCAAGCACGCGCGTCCAGAGCGCAATGCCCGGCTCCGCCCCGGTCACAGGGCTCCTCCCTGGGGCGGCCGCAGCGCCCTGCGGATCGCTTCCCACTCCCTGTCCCCGTCCCGCAGCCCCAGCGCCGCCTGCAGCTCCGCGTCGCTCCCGTCCAGAAGCCGCGCCCCGTCGAGCCCCGACGCCTGCGCCTGCGCCAGCACGCGGCGCGGCGCCCCGATGTCCTCCGCGAGGAAATCGATCACGTCGTCGACGCTCCACTCCCGAAGCTGGTCGGGAGGGGGCAGGGGGAACGTTTCGCTGTCGTCGGCGGCGGCCTCGACCGGCACCTCGTCGCCGTTGGCCCCCCGCCCGCCGTCCGCGCCCCCGGACCCGTCCGCCCGGCCCTCGTCCCCGCCGCCCGCGTCGAGGAGGTCGTCAAAATCGTCGAAATCCTCGTCCTCGTCCTCGTCGTCCCCGTCGGGCGGCGGAAGCGTGGCCTCCCCCGGCCCGTCGTCCGACCCGGAGCCCAGCACCCGCGACGGCTGCCGCCCGATGTCCCCCGTCAGGGCGCCGCCGCCCCCCTCGTCGCCCCTGTCCTCGCCGTCGTCATCGAGGCCGTCATCGTCGCCCCCGCCAATCTCGAACGAGCTGCCGTACTCCTCCTCCTCCCCCTCCTCGCCCTCTCCCCCCTCGCCCCTGCTGTCTTGCTCGTACTCGTCGTCCTGCTCACCACCGTTCTCGCCCGGTTGGCCGAGGCCGCCCTCCCCCGGCCCGAGCGAACGGAACGCCGGGCCGGGCGAGGGCGGCTTGGTCGGGCCCACGGCGGGGGAGGCCTTCAGGTCGAGCGCGGACTGCAGGCCGCCGTAACCACCGGCTGCCATGATCCCGCCACCCCCGTCGTCGTCGCTGCCTCCGTCCTCCGTCCACGACACGTCGTCGACGGGCCCCGCGGCCGTGGCGGCAGCGACAGCGGGGCCCGGGTCGGCCACACCGGCCGACGGGAGCGGGGGCGGCAGCAGAGCCGCCTTGGGCCCGGCGCTCGCCGACGGGAACCCTGAAGCACGGGCCACGCCGTCGGGCCTTGGCGCGGGCTGCCGCGCGGAGGCGGGGAATCCGGCCTGGGCGGAGGCCGGGGCGCGGAGCGATGCGGCGTCGCTCTGCGGGGACGTCGACGGCGACACGTCACAGGGCAGGGCAGGCAGGCCGGGGAGGCGGTGGGGGGACCCTTGCAGCGGAGGAAGCTGCCTCGCGGGCGACACGGGGCCGAGGAGGGACGCTGGCGCGCTCCCCGCCGACGAGCGGGCGGGCGAGGCCGACGAGACGTCGGACGCCGGGGAGGACGGCGAGGCGTCGTCGGCCGGGCCGTCAAGCCCCGCCGCGGCGGCGCGGCCCGGCGAGGGCTTGGACGCGGCGGCCGCGGCCGCGGCGGCTGCGGCAGCCGGCATGGCCTGCCGTCCCCCCGGCGGCGCGCCGGGCGGAGGGGCGGACCGGGACACCGGGGACGGCGCGGAGGCGGCAGGTGCTCCCGGGACCGTCAACGCTGTCCCGCGCCTTCCCGGCTGGCCCCCCGGGCTGTGTCGCTCAGGGACGAACATGCCTAGCGGCCCTCCGCCCAGTGGCCCCCCTGCCGAGGGGGCGGCAGAGCGCCCGCCGGCGCCGGGCCCCGACCCCTCCGCCTCCTCGCCGCCGCTCTCGGCGTTGCCCTCGCCGTCGTCCGCCGTCCCCACGTCGCCCCGCCTGCGGCCCTGGCCGCCCGCGGCCGCTGACGCCCGCCCCTTGCGCCCGAACGCCGTCCTCCCCGCCGCGAGCGCGGCCTCCCTGGCGTCGTCCGCCTCCTGCCTCGCCCTCGACTCCCCCGCCCTCGCCTCCCCCACCTCCCGCTGCAGACGACGGCACCGCGTGTCCAGGTCCGCCACCTCCCGCAGCAGCCGCTCCTTGTCCGCCGCCGCCGCCACCGTCGGCTCCTCCTTGGCCCCCCTTGCCTGCCGCAGCGCCGCCGAACGCCGCTCCTCCCGCAGCTTGTTCGCCTCCGCCTCCAGGTCCCGCGCCTTGGAACGCGCGGCCCCCAGCGACCGCTCCGCCGCCTCGAGCGCCGCCTCGGCCGCCTCTGCGCGGTGCCGCTGCGCCTCCTCCCCGTCCACCGACGCCTGCAGAGCCTCCTGCTGCCGCTTCAGACAACCCTGCGCGTCCTCTAGCCGGATCAGCACCGCGCGCTTCCCCTTGTCCGCAGCCTCCGCCCGCAGCTCCGCCTCCTCCAGCCGGGAGCCAACCGCCTGGGCCTCCTGCCTCGCCGCCAGCAGAGCCGCGTCCGCGCGGTCCCGGCCCCGCTCCGCCGCCTCGGCCCGCCGCTCGGCCTCCTCGCCCCCTAGCCCCGCCGCCTCCTCGGCCTCCCCTCTCAGCCTCGCGGCCTCGGCCTCCGCGGCCCTCCTCGCCTCCTCCGCCCTCCGCCCCGCCGTCTCGGCCCGCTCCAGCGTCGAGCGCAGCCTGTCCACACCGGCGCGCAGCCTCGCAGCCTCCTCCGCCGCGGCGGAGGCGCGCCGCTCCGCCGAGGCCGCCCGCTCCTCCGCGTCCGCTGAGAGTCGCTCCGCGGCGGCCGCCCGCTCCTCCCCCTTCGCCCCCTCCGCGGCCTCCTCCCCGCCGCGAGACGCCGCCTCCGACGCCAGCCTCTCCGCCTCCGCCCTTGCCTCGGCCTCCCTCGCCTCCGCCTCCCCCACCCGCCGCCGCATCAGCGCCTCCGCCTCGTCCGCCCTCCTCTCCGCGTCGCGCCGCGCCTCTTCCGCCCTGGCCGCCGCCGCCAGCCCGTCGGCCTGTGCCTGCCGCCGCGCCGCCCCCACCGCCGATGACGTGGCCTCCTTCGCCTCCGCCCGAGCGCTCTCCAGCCCCGACCGCGCCTCCCTCGCCTCCCCCACCAGCCGGGCCACTTCGGCCTCCGCCAGCTCGGCGCGCTCTGCCGCCTCCGCCGCCCGCGCCCGGGCTCGCGACGCCTCCCCCGCGGCCTCCGTGGCCCTGCTCGCCTCCGCGTCCGCCCGCTCCTCCGCCGCCTCTCTCGCGGCCTCCTCCTCCTCCAGCCGCGCCTCCACGCTCCCGAGCCGCTCCGCCTCCCGGGCCGCCGCCCGGGTCCGGCCGGCCTCGCCCCGCCAGTGGTCCCGGTCCGACTCGGCCGCGGCGAGCGCCGCGGCAAGATCGCGGCGGGAGCGCCCCGAGCGGCCCGGCCCGCCCTCGGAACGAGCCGCCCCGTCGCTGCCAACCCCGTCCCGACCCCCATCGTCGTCGTCGTCGTCGTCGAGGTCGGCGACCGTCGCGAGCGCTCGCTGCATCTCGTCCAGGGCGTGCTGCGCTCGCCGGTCGGCCTCCTGCGTCGCGCGCTCAAGCCTGGTCATGGTCTCGCGGGACGCCTTTTCTGCCTCGTTGCGGCCCTGGGAACGGGCTGCGGCCGTTGCAGCCGCTTGCCTCCTGGCGTACCCTGCCTCGAGCTCCGCCCGCTGGTCCTCCAGGGCCTGCGCGAGACGAGAGGCGTCGATGGTTCCGGCCGCGCCGCGGCCTGACGCGGCGTCGCGCTCGGCCTCCTGGCGAAGCATCTCGTTCGCCATGTCCGCGAGCCGCCCGGGCGCGGCGGCGACGGTGAGGTCCGCGTACAGCCCGTCCAGCCGCGCCACGCAGTCCTCAAGGACACCGCGGTCGTCCGGCGTCAACGCAAGCCCCCCGCTGAGCGGGCCACGGGCGTCGGGGCGCCGAGCGGGTGATTCCATCGCTGTTCCTGGGAGCCTTTGACCGAGCGAATAGCCTGCGGAAGGCACGGCCACGCTTCGAACTGCTCGCCCGAGACAAGGTGCGAGGCGCCGGCGCCGCTCCACGCGAGCGCAGCGGCCAGAGCTGCAAAGGCCACACAACGGGCGGGCTCTGACTCACGGACATTGCGGGAATGCCTGATTTGGACGGGAATGTGGATTCGTGCCAACGGTCGCGACGGCGCTCCCAGAGCCAGGCTTCTCCCGGATTCGGAGCCCCCCGCACCACCCCAGCGGCCTCTGAATCCGGGCAGGCCCCGGCCATGTAGCACCTGGGGCAGCGCGGGCTTACAATGCGGTCGGGGTATCCTGCTCTGTTGAAAGTCCACCAGAAAATCAAAGCAGACGGCGGTCTCCCGTTCCGCACTCGCCCAGAATGGCCGCCAGCGATGCAGCCATTTCTGCCCGGCGCATGACCGCCGAGCGCATCGAAGATTTCTCTGCTGAGCTCCGGCGCCTCGCGCCGAGCGTCCTGGCGTCAGCGACGGCGGCGAAATCTAAAACCGCCCTGGACACCATCTACGGCAAGCTCAAGGTGCTCATTGACACCATGCGGTCGGACCCAGAGTTCACTTCCGACTACAAGGAGCAGGCGCGCGTGGGCTTGCCAAAGGGTGTGGCGGAGACGCTCTCGCGAGCTCAAGCTCTTGTCCGCACAACCTGCACGGTGCAGTCATCCATGTGCAGCAAGAAGCTGCTCACCAAGCTCAGCGAGTTTGCGGACGCTGGAGCGCTGATGAGCCTCGGGAAGGTCCTGAGGAGGCTCAAGATCCAGCCCATCGTGGTGGCGTCCACTCAGAAGGCGCTCAAGGATTCCATCGCGGCCGTGCAGTCCGCGATTGAATCGCAGGGCCTTGGCCCCGCCGTCGTCGCGGCCAGGGAGGCCGCCGCGGTCGTGCCGCCACCTGCGGCGGCCGTGTCGACGTCCACGCGGGGGAGGAATGCGCGCGGGAACGTCGTTGACGACCTGTTCACCAGGCACCAGCCGCACGGCATCCCCGGCCACGCCCAGACCGCCGCCGCGTGGCCTGCCGCGGGCTGGCGGGCGGACTGGCGGGCGGCCTGGGAGTCGGCCGCGGGCGAGACGAGCCGCGACACCCGCTCGGTGCCCTCCGACGCCCTCGCCTCGGCGCTGACCGACGCCATGGAGGAGGACTTCTCGGCCACGATGCCCTCCGAGGAGGACATGGCAGCCGTGGACGAGGCCATGCGGGCCCTGCACCGCACGATGGCGACGGCATGGACAAGCTGCCCGTTCCGCCTGGCGGCGTTCGGAAGCGTGGCCACGGGGCTCGCCGCCAAGGGGTCCGACGTCGACGTCGTCTTCGTGGGGCACGGTGGTGACGGGGCCATGACCGCCGACGAGGTCAGGGCGATGCGCGACCCCAAGGGGAAGCGCCGCCGCTCGGCCGGCGACTCGCTGGTGAGACAGCGGCATCGCCGCCCGTGCCTGGCACCACGACCAGCCGCACCCTACCCCGCCCCCGTGTGCCGCACCACGCCCCCGCCCGGCCCGTGCCCGGCATGGCTGACCTGCTTCCAGCGCCCCCGCCCCTCAGCCCGCCCCGGCCGCTGCCTCATCCCCCCACCCCCACCACCCTCCCCACCCCGCGCAGCCGATGATTGCCATCGGCCGCAGCGTGCGCCGCGACCGCCGCGGTGACTTCGAGGAGGACGAGTACGTCTCCTTCGCCCGCGTCCCCGTCCTCAAGCTCTTCTACCGCCCCAGGGAAGTGGAGATGGACGTCACCTTCAACTCGGTCATCGGTGAGCCGAGCCCGGCCTCTCCCGACGCCCCCCTCCCCCCACCCGAGACCTCCCCCCCCCTCCCCTCACATTCCTCCCTAACCCCTCCCTTCCCCTTCCCCCGCCGCGCAGGCGTCCATAACTCCCGGCTGGTGCGCGCGTACATCGATTCCGACCCCCTCGGCCGCCCGCGCAGGCTCGTCACCGCCCTCAAGGCCTGGGCCAAGGCCGCCGACGTCAAGGACTCGGCCCACGACACCATCAGCTCCTTCGCACACAGCCTCCTCGTCATCTTCTTCCTCCAGCAGCGTGGCGTCCTCCCCAACCTGCAGAGCCCCGGCCTGCTCAAGGCCTACGGCGCCTGGCGCGGCGCCCCCCTAGCCCCCGTCGTCGTCCAGGGGTTCTCCCTCCACTACTGCGGCGACGCCGCATTCATCCGGGAGCTCAACAACGTGAGCGCCGCCGCCCGCACGCCCCTGCCGACGATACGCCCCCTTTTCCCCACCGCCGCCGCGCCGAGCGGCCCGTAGCCTGAGCCATCTCGATCCCTTTCCCCCCTCCCCTCCGACACCGACCCGTCATCACCATCCACAGGCCCGCGTCCGCTCCGGGCGCTTCAGCACCGAGTCCACTGGCTCTCTCCTCGTCGGCTTCTTCGACTACTACTCGCGTGTCTTCGACTGGGGCAGGCACGCCGTCTCCATCCGGCTTGGCCGGCCCAGGGAGCGCAAGGGCTGGGCCGACGCCGTGCCGGGGCGGTTCGGGATCGAGGACCCGTTCGAGAACCAGCGCGACCTCTGCATCACCATGGGCCGGCACAGGCGCATGGCCGGGCAGGAGCGGCTCATCAAGGCGTTGGTCAAGGGGCGCGAGATGATGGCCGGCGCCTTGCCGGTCGCAGCGGCGACCCTGGGACCAAAGCCCGCGGCGAGGCTGGTTCTCAGCGCCCTCACCACGGCCAAAAAGTGATCGGACCGCCTCGGCCCACGGGCAGCTACGCCGCGCTGCGAGTCAATCGCCGCGCTCAAGCCAATGCGAGTGAGAGGCACCCACGAAGGCACGCATCCCGCTCCGCCGCACCCAAACGGCGCACCTGCAGAACCTTGCAGCTCACAGGAGCGCGAGGCGCACCGAAGGGCTGCCCACGCCGGGGCTGCGGCCGGACAGAGCGCGGCCGTTACCCGAGCTGGGCCGCGGCACAGGGCCCGATTCCTGCTGGCCCCGCACCCGGGGCTGCCGCATCGGTGACTGTCGTCTCTGTGGAGACCGCGGAGCGCGCGGGCCGCGAGGTCTCAGACGCGAGGCGTTGCCGCCGGCCATGGACAGGTTCAGCCACGCAGGGCACGCCAGCGCGCCCCCCGGGGCAAGGCACCATGACGTCGGGCAAATGGCACCCCCTACCGCCCCGACGGCAGCGCCTGGTTCCCCTGGTGGAGGGCTCGCAGACTTTTCGGACCAGATCAACCGCACATGGCGCATGATCCAGGAGAAGACGAGCGAGCTCGAGGCCGCCAGGCGCGAGAACGCCGACATCCATCGGGCCCTCGACGCTGCGGGCTCGGAGGTGGAGCGGCTCCGGGCCGCCGAGGCCGAGGCGGCCCGCAACATTCAGGAGCTGCTCGAGACCTCGTCGCAGCAGGAGGCCGAGCTTCGGGCCGCCAACCGCTCCCGCGCGGACCTCGAGCGAAGGCTCGCCGAGGCCGAGTCGGAGGCGCACCGTGCGCGCGAGGCGTCCCGGGAGTCCTCCAGCTACCGCGACCGGGCCCGGCGGGAGGCGGAGGAGCGGGCGGAGGCGCTGGCCGAGGAGGCGGAGAGGCTGCGGGGGGAGGCTGAGGCGGCGCGGGCCGACGCGGGGGACGCCGTGGCGATGGCGGAGGAGGCGGGGGAGGACGCGAGGAGGGCGGGGGAGGCGGCGAGGTCCGAGGCGGCGGGACGGGAGAGGGCGGAGGCGGCGGCGAGGGCTGGGGAGGCGACGGTGGAGGAGGCGGGGAGGCGCGTCCGCGCGCTGGAGGAGGCCCTCGCCGTGGCCCGGTCGGACAAGGCGACGATGGGGCAGGCGCTGGGGGAGGCGCAGGCGGCGGTGAGGCGGGCGGAGGAGAGGGTGCGGGAGGGTGCGGAGGAGCGGGGGCGGTCCGACCGGGCGGTGGCGGAGGCCGAGGCGAGGGCGAGGGCGGCCGAGGCGGCGGTGGCGCGGGCCGAGGCGTCGGCTGAGTCGTCGCGGGATCAGCTGCGCACGGTGAGGGAGGAGGCGGGGGCGCTGCGGGCCGAGGTCGACGGGGCGAGGCGGGCGGCGGCGGACCGCGTCCGGGAGCTGAGTGGGGGCCAGGAGCGCCTGACCACGGAGCTGAGGGAGGCGAAGGAGGAGGCGAAGGAGGCCGTGCGGCGGGCCAAGGAGCAGGCGGCGGAGGAGGCGGAGGGACGGGTCGAGGCGGCGGAGGGGCGGGCGGAGGACGCGGCCCGGGAGGCGAGGGCGATGCAGGCCGCGCTGGACGCGGCCACGGCGGAGGTGGACACGGTGCGGAAGCAGGTGGCGGCGCGGGAGGAGAGGCACAGGGCGCTTGTGGCGGCGCTGGAGGGGAGGGTCCGGGAGGGGGCGGACGGGGCGGACGGGGCGAGGCGAGCGCAGCATGCGGCGGAGCGGGCGCGGGAGGAGGCGGAGCGGCGGGCGAAGGAGGCGGACGAGGAGGCGGACGAGCTTCGCGACGAGGTGGGTCTGCTGAAGGACGCGCTGCAGGAGAAGGTCAAGGAGGCGTCCAAGAGGGCGGAGGATGCGGCCGCGGCGCTCGGCGTGGCGATTCGGTCGAGACAGGCGGCGGAGGAGGCGCTGCGGAGGGCGGGGGACGAGGCGGGGCGGGAGCACGCGGAGATGGCGGAGGCGGCGCGGGGCGAGATCGAGGGTCTGAGGGAGGAGCTGAGGGGGCTGGTGGGGGAGCTGGGGGCGTCGGAGGAGGCGGGAGGGCG
>Ga0136560_1000788_pt1 | contig 15982 bp, 23 predicted proteins | sample AntRauMeHopE1497_FD_104925 | JGI IMG/M metagenome (GOLD analysis project Ga0136560, IMG submission 104925) | Saline lake microbial communities from Rauer Islands, Antarctica - Metagenome Hop E1 #497 | ecosystem: Environmental > Aquatic > Non-marine Saline and Alkaline > Saline | place... | reverse complement strand
CTGGAGGTGCATCGCATCGGGTAGGCAGGAATCGCCGGGCGGTCGACAGAGTCACGGAAGGCGAGGATGCAGGGGTTGCAGGAGCAGCTGGTGCCCCGGCCAGTGGGGCTGGTGCTTCCACGGCATCGGCACCGGAAGGTGGTGTCAGTGTGCCTCTGGAGGATGGAGGTGTCCCTACCTGCGTCGTGTGTCTGGAGCCTATGCCGCTACCGTTGCGACGTGGGGAATACATGGTGACTCCGTGTCACCATCTGTTCCATGCAGAGTGCTTGCGAGAGTGGATGGGAGTAAAGCAAGAGTGCCCAGTGTGCAGGTCAAACCTACCTGATGTAGCATGAATTGTATAATTATTCGCATTCAAAACCTTATTGACTGATGATATACTCAACTGATTTGCACCGTAGTTTCATGCGTGTAATCAAGCCACAAAACGTATCCATTGGCTGGTCAGTGACTCGTTGTTTACCTGTCACAAAGGCCACCGTCGAGCGCCATAATTTCTCGTGAATGCCGCCTGCAACTTTAGTACGGCGTGCAATGGGCGGGTCGGGGGTATATAGCACAGTGCTTTCGAGTTGCGATGATGCGCAGTGCTGCCTAAGTCTATGCTGTACCTAGTGCGCAGTGTGCATGTGCTGCCTAGGTCTATGCTGGACCTAGTGCGCAGTATGCCCCGCTGCGTGGTTCCGGTGGGCGGCTATAGTAGGCGCTCGTATGGTGCATCGTGATAGATTCGATCAGGGTGAGTTCGAGGGTTACGTGCTCTGTGTATGCCCCGCTGAGGTGATAGGACAGCTGTCACCTGCATGTTGCATCACAGTAGTATGCACGGATAGGCGTAGTATTCTCTTTCTCTAAGTACAACAGGTTACTGCGGTCAAGATCCGATGAGGACCCATCGCAAAACAAGGCTTGCATTCCATCCAAGAGCAACACTTAGTGCCCATGTTACTGCTACACCCACCAAGGGATAGAGATATCCATTAACACCGTCCAGAAACGGAAGGATCGAGAATCCCCGAAACGTCACATGTACGTAAGCAGCTGCAGCCACAGCTGCCAAGGAGTTAGCGATGAGAACTGGAAGCAGTCCCTATCTCATGGTAAGTGGTATGGCTAGCAGTTGTACCGCCAGACCCAGCGCAGCTGCAGGCACCCAAGAATTTGCATGCACGTCAAAGCAAAAGCCCCACTCCACCACCTGCTCTACTGCATGAGGCTGCGTTGGGGCTCTCATGCAGGAGTTTGTTACATACCAATGGAGCGAAGCAACCAGCGCCCCCCCTCCCGCAAATATGGCCGCTAAGGTAATCATGCTTCGCAAGGCGCCCCATACCCCGCCTCCGCACGCAAGCCCCCACGATAATCCGATTCCTGCCGTTGCAGCACATACCAAAGCTGTGAAGCCAGGGTCTTCCCGCGACCAGTGGTTTCTAGTCTATTTCTAGTGCTATGTTAATTTGTACCTGCGGTGCTTCGTCCAACAACCTTAGAGCGGCTTGCTTGCGATGCAATTGCAAACAGCTCATCGAGGCAATGCTTTGCGATTATCTCACACACGATCAGGATTGAGCCGTAAAAGCTGCTCGACCTAGTAAACTGCACTATCTAAATCAATATCTCGACGCCATAGCCTTCGAATAAAATTTCTTGAGCTAGCTGACGACACCCCAGCTGCAACAACGTGTGGAGCGAACCCAGGGAGGTTCATATTGAACTAGTTTAGCTCGTTAGAGTCCGCTATGGTGAGAGTACTAGCACACTCAACCCAGTTACGATTTGTGCGCCTCTTAAGTTCTTCTGTACAGCGGCTAGGCAAGCTTCAAGTACAATATCCCCCCCAAATTTCGCAGCACAGCAGCATGCAAGCGGTTCCGCAAATCAAGCTTAATGCGCGGCCCATCCCGCAGGATCCACTGGTAAAGAAACAAATCGTCTGATCTGCGACCCCCGAAACGTCTTTCCAACAACGGTGATCCAGTAGTTTGGTGTTTAGCGCTAGTAGCAGCTCCAGCTTATATTGGGCTTGGATTTTACGAGTTTGTACGACATAGCTGATCAGATTGACTGCGTCACGAACAGAGACTAAAAACACGCGATTTTCAGCCTTAAGTGTGGTCTAATTCAACATAAGGAGGCACTTGCTGGATTTCAGAATCATTTTGCCAGCACTGTTTTGTCTTCATCTTGATTTTACTCTAGATCGACGACGATGGCCGAAGATAACCCAGAGGCAACTGGGTAGACAGTGCTTGAGGAGATTGGAGTTTGGCAGAGAATCATGGACGATGAGCAGCATGCTGACTTTTATTTCAATACTGTATCCGGAGAGAGCTTGTGGGATCGTCCTGAGTCGTTTGGGTGGGAATCTGCTCAGGATGAAGATGCCGGCAAGACATTCTGGCTGTACCGTGGAGACCAGCATGCATACCTATGGTCAAACCCCGCGTGGCGTGTAGGGACGGATGATGACACCGGAAACCGCTACTGGTACAATGCGGACACGGATGCAAGCACATGGGATCGTCCAGATGACTACGCATCCGACACGGAGGAGGATCGCGTACGAATGGAAGAGGAGCACGATGATCGGGAGAGCGAGACTGAAGCTGCCGATGTGACCGAGCCACAAGCACCACCGCTGCCGCCACCGCCGCCTCCATCGGTCATGCCTCAAGCAGAAGCGTCCTCAGCTCCAGGGCCATCTTCAGATGGTCCGCTGGCATCAGCGAGAGGTGGCGCGGCACAGCGTGTCGTCAGGACGGCGGCAGTGGTGGTGCTTGATGATTCCGGCTCCGAATCAGATGAGAGCTCCGATGCCCACGCCGTGAAACCGGCGATTGTACGCCGAAAGAGCGGCAAAACAGCAGCCAAAACAGCCAAAGCGGCGCCGGCACCGGCACTGGCACAGGCCCCGGCCCCAGCACCCCCTATTAGCTAGATTCCACCTACTGCTGCATCGCTGCCGCCCCCGCCTGCGGCTCCAGTTGCAAAGAGCTCGTTACCCCCGCCACCGCCCGCTCCTGCTTCCGCTCCCACTTCTACACTGCCACCGCCACCCGCACCTCTTGGCTCCAGTTCGCTGCCACCTCTCACGGATGCAGTGGCCACGCGGCTACTGTAGCGTGTGGTTACCGATGCAATGTTACGAAGGGACGTTCCCATCTTGCGGTAGGCCGGACCGGCGGACCTGGCCGCAGCACGTCAGGTGCTAGAGGTGGCTTTGACGAGAGCGGAACCAGGCGAGTTATTGGCGGAGGAAGGTAGGCTGGCTACTGGGGGTGCTCTTGTGGTGCTCGAGGGTGATGTGTCCAGTGGCAACAATGACTCGACTGGGGCTAGGATTGTAGTTCCAGCTGGGACCATTGTGTTCGGGGATTCTCTCCTCTCTGGATCGTATAGATATGACAGGGGTGTGAGAGCCACAGTGGGAGGCAAAGGTGCCTATGTAGGGCGCCTGAGTCTGCACGCGTTGCAGGATGCCCTTGGGTAGGATTGGCTAGTGCAGCGTGCACGGGAGGCACTGGAAAATGATGCTTCTGTCCTCCCTAGCCTCCTCCAGCCCGTGCCATTCCTGGCCAGCCATCGAGCGGAGAGTGCACCTGTACTCATGGAACTATCATTGGTAGTGCAACGGCCCGCACTACATCTCGTGATCCAGGAGGTGTCTCCTGTGGATGGGTTTTTCGTTTTGCTTCTAGGGTCGGCGCGGGTTGCGGTTGAAGGCAGAGTCGTCGCAGAATGTGGCCCGGGGGCTTTCTTTGGAGAGATGTCGATGATTGGAGCTGGGGATGGGGATGGTGCTGCTGGTGGTTCGAGTGATGGTGCTGCGAAGAGTCAGCTGGCGAGTGCATCTGTGGTGACAACATCACCCTCTTTACTTCTGTGTGTTCCCCGGTGGAGTTTTGGTGCGCTCTTGTCTCGCTGTCCTGGGATCCGAGACGAATTGAAGCAACACGCGATTCGACGCACTGCCTTGAACCTGAAGGGGATTGGTAGCGATAGCCCACTCTCTGTGGCTACTGAGACACAGTTGCATGCACTTGCGGCAAGAGCGGCGATAGAAACCTATGCTCCCGGGGCCTATGTCGCCAAGAGGGGGGATCCATCGGGTAAGGTTGCAATCGTGCTCAGTGGAGTCATCGGTGAACAGGAAGTAGCCCGGGGTCTGGCAAAGGACACTTCCGCTCTGACCTCTAGTCTTCTTCCCGGGCTGTCGGGCTAGACCAAGACAAGGCAGGCTGGAGATATGGTATCGGCTGATGTCCTGGCTCGCGGTCATGCATCTGTGTGCTCGGCCGATGCGGTAGTGCAAGGGAGCGAGCCGGCACGCATCATGCGATTCAGCATGGAAGACCTGGCTCTGGCCCTCGGGGGAGAAGACGGTATTCCGATGGCACTCGTGCAGCTCAAACTGAGAGCCAGATACCCTCGTCCTCGTGATGTGGCAGGTGTCCCGAGATTGCTGGAGACACTTCTAAAGTACGCGACAGGAAAGGTCCGTTCAGGTGCTATGTAGTTGCTGGCGGCAGCGAGGAAGTATCGACTGATCGCCGAGCGTCTCTCCCCACGGGTAGGAATCGTGGACTCTCCCTCGCCACGTCTCGTTGAAGCTGCGCGCTAGGCACAGGCAGTGCTAGAGAATGTCCTCGAGGGCCCTGCACTACGATCTGTCGTCGGGCAACCAATCCTTGATGCCGCTCAAGAGGAAATGCGACGTGCTTTTCACGTGGTTGGTAAACGTAGGCGTAGCATCATGCCAATGTCGGGAGCAGGAGAAGAACACGCAGACGTCGATACGATGATGCCACTACAGGCAGGTCCCATGAGTGTGGGGCTTCTGGATGGCGTGGCAGATGCACTGGATGCGGCGCTTTAGGCCACTGTGCATGAGTTTGCCGATACACCAATGTATGCTGCCTGCATTCGTAAGGTGTCAGAGGGCCTATCGAACGGAGATGATCTGATGGATGGTGGCTCTGATGGACGCGACTCGCCTAGTGGGTCGAACGGTAAAGTCGGACGAAGTGGAGAAGAAGGCAGATCGAAGTCAAGGCATGGTTCAACTTTGAGTCCCAGTGGTAGCGGGGCGGTTGAGCCATCATTCTCGCAATGGTTCAATGCTGAGAAACTCAACCGATACGGAACCTGGTAGCCTCGATCTCTTCGGCTGCACCTTGTGGACCGACAGGTGTTGGTACACAAATCAAGCACCGAGGCGGAGATGCATAATTTTGATGCCACGGATGTAGCACGCGCTGTGCGGGTCGCCACCGAGAAGCGCGATCAGCTGCAGCTCACATTTCAGCCTCGACTGGAGGAGCGGGAATATGATCTACGGTTTGAAGGCGGAGAGACGGCACGTGATGACTTCGTGAGGATGCTTCAGATGCTTGCTGGCACTGCAATGACAGTCGAGGACCAAGGCGAGGACTACTCTAGCCAAGGAACAGGCATGTTTCTCACGCAATGGGTAGGTCGGGGGGTCGTGCACGTAGCAATCCAACCAGATGCACGTGTCATGATCCATGGAACCGACAAGGTAGCAGTGCGTGCGGCGGCTATGGCAGCTGAGGTTGCCTCATCTCTCGGCACCCGGGACCCCCTGGCGGTAGTAGCAGGGGTAGCTGCGAAAGCCGGGTCGGCAGGGGGTGATATCCGTTCGATTCGGCTGACATGGAGAGCACTGTTACACCCTTGTTCCCTGGATCCAACCAGGGTAGTGCTGTGTCCTCACGGAGAAACTGCACCCGTGGAGGGTAAGCCGTCTGGTGTCACAACATCTGCGCCTAGGTCCGGCAGACGCCTCTCCTCACTGATCGACATCATGGGTAATAGAGCAGGAGGTCCTCTGTGGGGAGCAGCGCATCCGGGAGGGGCGGATCCAGGCAGCATGGAACTGATTTTCTCGTCTCCTCAGGCCAGAGACCGGTTTGCCGGCCTCGTGCGAGCTGTGACAGAGGGCATCGATATCCCCATGGCCCGCGCCACGGGTGTTCGTCGGATTGCTCCCATTGCCGCAGCAGAACAGGGGAGGAGTGGTGCTACCGTGCAACGGCTGACACGAGAGGGATTGCTCGTGTGTGCCGCTACATGGAATGTCGGTGACTCGAAACCTCCGAAGAATTCAGCGGACCTCTGGCCATGGCTGCCGCCAGGTCGATTCGACATATATGCGATCGGGTTGCAGGAGTGCTCTAGTCTGTAGGCTTGGGTGGGCAGCATCTGCGACGCAATCTCTGCCAGCGATGAAACTGCGGCTGGAGGGGGGACTGCAGGAGGTGGGAAGGCCGGTGGCGCGCCGGGGGCTGATGCGAACGGTGCCCCTGCAGATGCGTTGTCCTACGTGAGTCGGCGCCCGGGGAACTTTGCCTTGGTTGCGAGTCACTCTCTGTGGGAGATGCAGCTGCTGGTGTTCGCCAGAGAGGACGTAGCTCGGTCGGTTAGTCAGCTGAAGCAATCTTCGGTTGCAACCGGCCTGGGAGGGATCATAGGGAACAAGGGTGGTGTGGCATGTGGGATGGTCCTCGGTGGCACGACCCGCCTGTGCTTCATGACGTGTCATCTCGCTGCCAGAGCCACTCGGCTTCGAACGAGAGCCAGCAATTTTGCAGAGGTGCTGCGACGCCTCGAGGTCGGGCTCACGGCCCAAGGAACACCGGCCAATCAACCCCTTCACGATTACGACCACTTTTTCGTCATGGGAGATTTGAACTACCGCGTCGACCTCGGCTTCCATGGCTCCCCTACGGAATTTACAACGGTGTAGCAGCACATCGACCGCATGGAGTTCGCCCCTCTTGAGCAAGGCGACCAGCTTGTCCATCAAAAGGTTCGAGGCAACGTCTTCGCAGGGTTCGACGAGCAGCCTATTCGATTCGCACCCACCTACCGTATGATCAAGGGGAAAGCCTTAACATACAGCAACAAGAGGAACCAGAACATGAGCTGGACGGATCGAGTGCTGTGGAGGACCTCAGGTGGTCTGCGGGGAGGCGTGCAGCCAATCTTCTACGCTTCTTGCTTCTCATTAGATCAGTCAGACCATCGACCAGTGTCAGCAGGTGTGAGGGTGCCAATGCAATAGCCGTACTTACACATAGACAGGGGGCTTGGTGCTGGGTCAGCAAGGCAGGTAGTCCTGGAGCTAGGCGGTGTAGAGCTGTACGATGCGTTGCTATCACCAGACGAGCAGGACGCTGCAGATGCCGACTTGGCAGGGGCTGATGGAGCGCCTGTATCACGATCCTAGTGCCCGAAGGGCCTGCTTGAGCTGGCTGGTCCTGCTGCCGCTATTAAAGCGGCTGCAGAACTTGCATCTGATAAGAAAGCTGCAAAGAAAGGGAAGGGTTCCGCCGTTGCGCCTCCGAAGCCAGGGAGCATGCCTGACAGTAAATCAGCAGCTGCGATGGCTTCTGAGGCATAGGGGGTGGCTCTTGATACTCGTGGGATCCCCCGAAGCTGCGGGCCGTCGGGAAAGCGCAAAGGATTTGATTTTAAGGCCGGGGAAGGACTCTTCCTCACGGTGTCTGCACCTTTCGTAGGTGCGACAACAGCGAGCGCAGTGGCACCCGTACTAGCCTCAGCAGCATCCTCCACGAAAGTGGCACGATGGACCGGGAACCAGCTCCCTCACGCAGTCATGCGACTGGCAGACGAAGGTTGGCTGTCTCACCAACACGTGCTACTAACGGTGCGTCGAGCAGCAGGTCCGATCGTGGGTTAGGCTGAACTGCCCCTACTGGACGCTCACTCGTTCACATCGGACCCACACGGTCCAGTGGCAGGTTTATCTCTCGTACGAGTCCTAGAGCACCCATCTCTACTCCGTTCACTTGCTACATTCTTGCAGAAGGAACAGACCGCGGAACATCTAGCTTTCTTACTCGTCACACGGTGGTACCGAAACGCCGTTCGGGATGTGGCTGTGCTCATAGAGCAAGGAGACAGAGAGGGAGTCGCTGCTGCCATGGCGTCGGTCGTGGGAGTGGCTGCGATCAGACGGGCTGCCGCCGAAGCAGCGGCAGCTCCTGCTGACGGGAAGTTGAAAGGCAAGGGTAAGGGCAAGGGCGGACAGGGTGGAGCTGCTGCACTGGGGCTAGGCGGGGGGGACAACGAGGGCGAGCCAGGCCTTGGCGGGGCGTGGATTGGGCACTTGGTGCGGAGGCAGCGAGTGCGCAGGAGGGATGCTGTGGCTGTAGCTGTGCAGCAATCTGGTCTTGATGTAGCTATTGGTGATAGTGGAGACGAGGGAGTCATGCCAGGGTGGGCCCTAGCTCACGTGCATGCGGCCGCGAGGGCGATCGCGCAAGAGTTCATCGGGGGTGATCGCCCGTCCGGCGTGAATGTGCCCGGGGCTATGTCCAAGGGTACTCGACATGAGGTGCTCGTGGATATGCTGCTTGCCGCTCGAGGGGAGGCAGTGGGTGCAGCCTAGGGTGACACGGCTGGAGGTGGGGCGTGGACCGTGGTTCGGGCGGCGGGTGTGTTTGATGCGTGTTTCGGGGAGGTTCTTGCACTGCTAGAGCGGGACAACTTCCCTCGATTCCAATAGGCGATGGCAGAGAGACGAGATGGAGATCGAAAGAAAAGAGGCCTTACCAGAGGGGGGTCGGCCGGGGGTGCTGATGGAGGAGGACTGGGGCTAGGAGCCTCCTTCTGCGTATAGCTCGTGCGAGATGGACGGTCCGTGGGATCACTGCGAGGAAGGGCTCAGTTATTGACCGTAGGTGCATCGTGCTGCCGTGCTGAGACTGCGAGAGAATGCAGACAGCTTGAGTCCAGGCGGCAACTGCTGGGTGCCGATGGTACCTCTGTCAGTTTGTTGGCTGCGACGAGTGTGGGTGCAGGGATGGAGGCAGGGGGGGGAGGGCAACCTGGTTTGGATGCGTTGGCAGAAGCAGAGGCAGAGGGTGCGGATGACCTGGAATTGGGTTCAGACGACGATGAGGATTTGATGGCAGATTTGCTCCAGGGCGGGTCATCCCTTAAGAAAGTGGAAGTGGCGGCTTCTGGTGCAGGGGGGCCTCGTGATGCAGACCTTGATCCAGGGGAGGACGAGGATGACGAAGATGAAGACGATGAGGACGACTAATCCATATATTGGACTTGACTGCGCTATGCCGTCGATGACGGAACTGCAGCTGAAGTTAACTTGATCGAATCCCCTTCGAAATAGAGGATGGGGGTCCTGCCGATGAGGCGATACTGGATGATTTATTCAGCCAACAAAATGACTAGCACGCATTACCACTGTGTTTGATAGTACCCTAAAATGATTACCAGGGGCATTGCGTACATATACCGCACAAGTACTGTCTCGTACCAACCGTCAATTGTCTGTACTGCTGTGGGCAATGCGGGCAGGCTGGCGACGGCGCCGCCGCGCCGCGTTAACTAGCGGAACCTCGTTTCCCTACCGTTTGGATAGATCACAAATTGGGACTCTGTCACGATCCTCCGCTCGCCATGGCTAATTTTCTACGGTGCTATCTCATAGTACTAGCTCAAATTATAGCTTGTGGGGGTGGAGCTGGGTTGGTTGCATTTTTCACCGTGCTTCCCTCAGTTGCATCCAACGAAGTATATATGATCTGGATGCCCCTCGGTTGCCTTGGCGTATCAGGGATCGGCCATGGTAAGTGTGCATTATGGAGAAATTTCTGCATCACTTTATGCATCGATCATGCGAGAGCAAGTTTCATCGAAGTACTGTTTAGCTCGCAGGAATAGCGGCGATTTATGGGCAAGCGTGGAGCCAATCACTTGACGAAGTGCCTTGGCACTTATGGGCCGGCATCTGGAGTTTGTCTGTAATACGTGCGATGAGTGCGTGTTGCCTCGGCCTGTTTGGCTTAGCAGCTATCACAGACAGTACATCGCTGATTGGTGTCCCTGCCTGGGCTTGCAGTGGCATTATCGCTGGAAGCTTGGGAATCCCGGGCGGTGCATTCGAGATCGCCACTCGGATCAAATTCCAACACGTGTATAAGAACTGCACCAAAAGCTCCGCACGCGTTTCGATTTCGGACTCGATTGTTCCCTTTCTGTCGGCGGATACGCTAGTTTCACCTGTGGGATCTAAATCCAAATTCGATCGTGCCGGCGCCAGCAAGAGCCCACCATTGGTAGTATCCCTATCATCGAAAGTCGACTCCAAGTAGCAACCGCATTTGCACGTCAGGTTCTCCACGGATGCCGCGTCTTTCGAGCCACATGAGGGGGGTATTGCCAGGTCACCCGGGGCATCGGCACCGCGGGCGGTGACTCTCAATGGTGACCCGTCATCTAGCCAACAGCAGGCCAGGTCACCGTCGCGAATAATGCCATGGGATAGAACGCAGCTACTTGTATCTCCATCGGACTAGCCCTACGAGAAGGATGCTGACTCGGGCTCCAACCCTGGGTACAGGTTGCTGCAAACGGATGTCAAAGGCGGAGAGGCGAGATAGTCTCGATTCCAATCACGAGATTCGCCGGTTGGTCCAAGGAGACAAATGCCTGCACGTTCAATTGGTGCATTGACTGCTCCAAACGAAGGTGTGGCATTAATAAAGGATGTAGATGTAGGCACAGCTCAGCCAGTAGGTGCAGGTGTTGGTGCAAGTGCTGGCGATTCATCGACCAGGCCGTCTGCAGCCTCGCATCTTGGGCAGCTGCCACCGTCCCCTGCCTCATCAGTCTCACCTAACGGCGATTCCCATAGGATCGGGAATACGGGGTACCGATCGTTCCATGCTTCTGATCTTGCACAAGGCATGATAGCAAGTTTTGCATAGGCTGGAAGTATCTCGAATGGGCCACATACCTCGGCAGTATGGGCAGAGACAGGTTCACCTCCCATCAACGTGATGAACAGAAGGTAGTCAGGCATCTCAGGTCCAGTTCCATCGACAGTTGACAGGCGCACCGACCTCCTCGTGCCCCTTCTGGGAGGCGGTTCGATTTTGGCATCGCCGGGGGAGCACAGCCTTAGCCCAAAAGCGATTGACGTCAACGGCGTGAACTCCGACTGGATGGGTCATAATCAGGGACACGATGTGAACAATTTGGATCACTTGGATTCGCAATCATCTGAAGGACGGAGTCTTGGTCCTGGCATTGCTCATGCAGCACTGACACCAGTGACAGTGCCAATGCTCTTACCACGGAGTGGTGCCTTGTCCCAGGCCAGTGCACGATCCTCCGGGACTGGAGGCAAATTTCGAGAAGAGACTGGCATCCCAATTGGGTCGAAGTCGATTGGAATGCTGTCCTTGAGGCAGGAAGGTCCAAATGCAGATGTTGCTGCCCAATCCGGTCACTCCAGGAGTACACCTGCGAAGGATCGCCCAGATGGTTTCGGCCAATCGGATAAATCCGGATACGATGGTGATGACGTCGACGCTCTCGACGTGGGCGGCACCCTGCCGTCCAATTCAAACGCAGATACCCCTGGCACTGCTCATACCGCACCCACCCTGTTGCTAGCCCCCGACAGTGCCCACTTGATCTATCCAGAACCTGATGCGATTGCATTGAAAGCGCCAGGGCTGGCTCTAGCAAGTGGCTTGATCGCGTCCTACATCACATCTCGTCACGTGGCGGCGGGTCAAGGGCTCCCTCCGTCCCCACCTGGCAGTGAGTACAACTAGCCTGGTACCCCGGATGTAGAGTCAGGACTCGCTCCCAGCTTGCCTGGCTCTGGCCCCGGCTCTGCTCCGTCCAGCGGGGGGTCTAAAGGGTCTGATATATCCCTGCAGCTACCTCAATCAAGGGAGTCTCCTGCCTCGTCAAGAGGACCTTCCCATGAGCTGGAGGTAGCAAGCGCTCAGGAGTTACCGTTCTCAGCTGTTGAGAATACTGTAGACCAGGGCAACTATTCAGAAGATCAGCCGGTAGAGAGTACGAGTAGGCTGAAAGACTCTCGTCGGGATCTAGAGGTGAGTATGCCTGTGAACGATAGGGGGCGTAGATTGCCTGTGGGCCTAGGTCTGGCTCTGGCTCATGCAGATACCCACATGGTTGCGCCCGGGGCTTTGGAACAGGCGGGCAAATCTGCTGACAGACAACTTCACGGTCCCAACACGCCACATGAAATTGATGTGGGCGTGCCCTTCGATTTTGATAGTCCGTACTCAGACGATGAAGATTTTCAATCCCTGTACGGGTCGCCTGGAAGTCACCGGGCTCGATCCAAAACCGGTAGCTTGAGCTCGGTAAAAGGAAGCCCAAGGTCAAATAAAAAACCCATTGATGTAGCAGATACGGCCGACCCGCCTAGCCCGGCACGTGGTCCATCCGTAGGGGCAGTATCCTCGCCGGATAGGAGGAAGCGAGGTGCCCGGCGTGCACTTTTGGCATCCCCATTAAGCAGGGCGCTTCCTATGGACTGAGGTTTGACACACAATAAGTACCATGCGCTTTTAAGCGAAAGTCTGAGCAAGGTTTTGGCATTCACATCCAGAATTTGATATCAGATTGGGCGGTGTGGGATGTCTGTATTGGAAATTAGGACGCACAGCGACTCGGTAGACCTGGACGACTCAGTCGAGGCTCGGTACAAAGTTGGCAAAACACAGCCGAAGTGAAGTGACCAAATATGTTACTACCAAACAGTTTGTACAACAGGAAACTGCCGGGTTATCCCAGTACCAAAAGAACATTCTAGACGGGCTTGCTACTATGATTTGGCGAGGCGATTAGCCTGCCCCAATAGAGTGGGCCATGCCAACCCTGAGCAAAAAATCTACCAGTGCATCTCCAGCAGCATCATTCCCATCAGCTGCATCCGATAATCCCCTATGCAAGTTCCGCACCACACTATCCCTAAATGGTGCATCCTCTCCGAGCCGTACAGCCAGGTCAATATACTGCTGCTAGCTGCGTGCCACTAGCTGCCCAACACCACATGTTCGAAGTAGAGCAGCCCCTTGTACCGGAGCAAGGCTGCCGCTGCGAAGGACAGAGTCTGGTCCTGTAGGACCCATTGCTACTACAGGGACTCCAGTAGCAAGACCGTCCAGAATGCTCGTGAATCCGCTGTAAGGGAATGTATCGAGGACTGCAGTCGAGGCACCTAGCAGAGCTGCGTATGACTTCCCCGGAAGACGATGCCAGAAGATGACCCGTTGCAAGACCGAATCCTCGGACATTTCAGCAGCTTGCCGCAGTAGCATACGTATTATCCCTGTTTTCCAATTCTGAGCACGCGTAGGACCGGCATCGCTTGCATCACCGGTGCTGCTGGGGTCTTGCACGGTTTGACCTTCCATGACGACAAGTACTGCGTGTGAATTGCGCTGCAGCACCTGCAAAGCTGCTCTGGCAAACGACGGACTCCATTTTGGCGCCGCAGCTACCGTGACATACATAGACGCAACTCCATAAGGAGGGTCCTCAGCATTAGTGGCATTCTTTGTCGATGCAAGAAGGCTTACTCGCAAAGCGCCAGCACTCGTCTCCTTCATGGGTAGATGTGCCTGCGGGATGATGAGGTGGGCGCCAAGACCAGGGAGGAGGACTGTCTGCTCGCGCATCGCGACGCGAAGTGAGTCGGCCTTGGGTGCACGACCCACAGACGGAATGTCTCTAACGATGTCCAGCTCGCGCAGCAAGGACTCTCCCACCAGCATGTGGTCTATATGGGGGAGTTGCAGGCTCGCAGGGAACACCCAAGTGCTGACCTGGACTGGAGCAAGGCGCGAGTGAGCCAATAGGGTGGCGGGGGCGTGCAATCCTATGTCCGTGTAGAGCAGAACGTCGAGATGCGCCTCCTCCAGCACCTGTCGGGCCGCACTGAGCTCATCAATAACAACCATGTCGGGGGGCCTAGGTGCTGTGAATGCAGATGCATTCTACGCCGCTGCTGCCCGATGGGAGGCCCATGCCTGCAGATACCTCTATTCCAGTATTGCCTTGCTCTTGGTTAGTGGTAGGACCGGCAACCGTTTCCATGCTAGGTGCGGCAAGCGAGCAAGATAGGCTAGTACAGGGTCAGTCGCTATGTCGGAAGAGTGTGTGTTTCCGGTGCGGTGCATCCGCTGCCTCTGGACTGTTGTGCTGGCACCGAAGCTGGTGGCATCATCCTGCCGATGAGACGACTGAGAGAGTCCTGCTTCTGCAGGGTCATGGTAAGGCCCTGGTCGCACTGAGGATGACTAGGCTGCATGGAGGAGAGCCGTAAGGTCTGCCAGCTTCGGTCTCGGCGCAGGCCAGTCCAAAAGCGCAGATCGAACGTCTGACCCGCTTGAGGATCTGGAGAAATTGGTTCGGTGGGCCGTAGTTTCGGGCCAGCGCTCAGGCAACGAAAACACAGTCACATCCAGTTCATCCGGACGGCGAGCAAGGGCTGCGACTAAACCAGCCAGTGCTCGGCCTGACGAGTGCAGCCTCAGAGTGCTAGAAACAATGCCAACTTTCACCCGAGCTTTCGAAGTGCGCCGCTGTACATGCCACGCCACCTGTTGGACCCGCGGAATGACAGCTTTATCGAGACCTAGGGAAGCAAGTCGCAGCCCTGCACCTCCAGCTTGCAACGGGGTGCCGCGTCCTTCGACTGGTGGGTTCCCGCGCGATTCCCCAGCCGTGCGAGGCAGGAGCCAGCCACCGCTAGCATGTGACTCGAGCAAATGCCAGCCGTGATGCTTCACAGATGGCTTCGCTGCTCCCAGCAACTGAGACACAGCTTGGTAATATCCCACCACCGGAGGACCTGCTTGGCTATCTCGACTGTTGATAGCCGATGCGCAGGCACAGGCGACATGCGGTGCCACCGCGCTAGGAGTGCTACTAAATGATGCATCTAGCGGCCTCACCTCTGCAAGCGAAGAACAACGCAGCTACGTGTGCCGAGACAATAGGCTGCTACCTGCCCCGTGTGTGCTACCAGCCTACCCATTCAGATTGAAGGCCTCCTCGAATGGCATGGATATATCACCACCCGCTCGTGTATCAAAACATACATCAGAACGCACTTCGAGTGGCAGCTCCATGAGTTTATGCGCTAGAAGTCGTGCGCGCTAGGTGGCTCCATCTATGGCTTGGCATGACAAGTGTGCAGTGGGTAAGGGCAGTCCAGGGAGCAGGGGAGCCGAAGCCACTCCAATCGAGGCAAATGCCCGCCGCAGTCTATTGGATAGGGCCTGTCGGGCACCTGCCATTGTCGCTGCGGTCAGATGGTCATCGATGAGGGATCTAGCAGCTCGGGTGTCTACTCGATGTAAGGCCTAGAGCAGTTCCAGCGCTTGCCTCGTGCTTCCAGATGCCATCCACCCCCGAGCAATTGCAATGGAATCAGAAACAGTGAACGATAGCGTCGAATTCAAGGAATAGCTTGGCGATCGCTGCATTGCAAGAAGGCTCAGATCGTCCAACTCGGTTGAGGCAGTCCTAGACTCGATCGCATCAGTCAGCATGAGCCCCGCATTTCTCTCGGCATCCTCCACAGTTCTCACTAGGCCCTTTCTAGTTTGGTAGTAGGCACTTGCTGATGGGAGAGCGGATGGAGATAACGCGACGAGTATGGAGCGCAGGCAAATCCCCTCCCTGAAGCCACCTGGCACACTATTCGAAATTACAATCCCAGCCGCGTGTAGAATTAAGGCAATTCCGGCTTCAACACTATCGCTGTCAGGGCTTGACCTGCTTTTACTAGATGCATTGAAGCACAGTCCTGCTGGCAGCTGTACGAGGAGCAACCCAGGCATGGCATTCCGTGTCACGTTGATAGTAACCTTGGGGTTGACTCCATCTTGTGATGGGGACAACCTAACCGATATGGTCTACTCAGTTGTGCCTGCATAGTCAACCACGGTGCTGTTCAGTCTATTGAGCACGATCAGACCTTCATGCGATACAGTACCGATGCCCTCCACCTTAGAAAGACGGTGGCACGGAATGGAGACTTTGCCAGCGCCATACAAATGAAGCAGGGGCCGGTTCACAGATGCACCTGACCAGACTGCACCCCCAGCGTCGAGTAGCAGCTCAAAGGGCTAGCGAG
>Ga0136560_1000787_pt1 | contig 15991 bp, 4 predicted proteins | sample AntRauMeHopE1497_FD_104925 | JGI IMG/M metagenome (GOLD analysis project Ga0136560, IMG submission 104925) | Saline lake microbial communities from Rauer Islands, Antarctica - Metagenome Hop E1 #497 | ecosystem: Environmental > Aquatic > Non-marine Saline and Alkaline > Saline | place... | reverse complement strand
TGCCGAGAGCGACGACGTAGCGACGCTCAATACGCTGCTTTCGTCAGGCATGGCGGCTGCCATCGACGCCCGGGACCGCGACGGCGACACGGCGATTCATCTGGCAGCAAAGGCAGGGTCCTACGCCGCGGTGCGCTGCCTGGTGGGTGCCGGCGCGGACGCTGGGATCCGGGACCGACGCGGCCGGACGCCGCTCATGGCCGCGGCCAAGGCAGGCGAGCTTGCCGCGCTATGCGCCGTGCTGTCTTCAGAGACGTGCGGGAGCATCGACGACACGGACAGCCGCGGAAGGAGCGCGCTGGTCATTGCCACAGAGTCGGGCCATGCATCGGTTGTCCGTCACGTCCTGGCGCTTGGTGCGGACGACGGTGCTTTCGAAGAGAGCGCCCTGATCGCAGCCGCCGAGAGCGGCGACGCGGACACGGTTGATGCCGTGATTGCCGCAGGGAAGGCCCACAACGTGGACGATGATGGACGCTGCGGCAACAGTGCGCTGCACTACGCCGCCATGGCTGGCTCGTCAGGCACGGTACGTCGGCTGCTGGCGGCTGGCGCCAGACCTGGCGGCACGGCTCGGTGGACCGTCCTGATGGAGGCTGCCAGCTCCGGAGATCACGACACCATGGATGCGCTGCTGTCTTCAGGCGTGGTCGGTGACGTGAATGTCACAGGCCGCACCGGAGGAACGGCCCTGGGCCTCGCAGCAAGCACGGGGGCGCTGGGTCCGGTGCAGCTTCTTCTGGCCGCGGGCGCCAACAGTGGAGGCACCAGTTGGGACGACAGATCACTGCTCATGCAAGCGGCAGCCGCAGGCAACGCCAAAGTGGTGGATGCAATGCTGTCTTGTGGCTTTGGGGGTGATATCGATGCCGTGGACAACAGTGGCATGACGGCCCTGCTCATTGCGGCCCAGGAGCGCAACTGGGACGCAGCATGCGTCCTCCTGGCAGCTGGTGCCGCCGCAGCAGGTCTCACCCGCGAAGGTCGGACTATCCTGACGGCGGCGGTGGACAGCCGGAGCATCTGCGCAGTCGAAAGCTTGCTGACAGCAGGCTACGCATGCGGCATTGAGGCCAGGGATGCGCGGCACCTCAGCGCCCTAGGCGTGGCTGCGAAGAGCGGGTGCAGCGCAATCGTGAGCCGCCTGCTGGGTGCCGGTGCCGACCCGACCTCCGTGGGCCCGCACGGGCTGGCGGCGCTGATGGCGGCGGCAGAAGGAGGAGACGTACGCACGCTTGACGCTGTGCTCTCCGCGACGCCGGGTGCAGACGTGGACGCGCAGAGCACGCACCACGACACCGCCTTGTTGCTTGCGGCCGGTCGGGGCAACAGCCTGGTGGTGCGTCGTCTCCTGGAGGCGGGAGCCGATCCGAGCGTGTCCGACCGCCACGGCTGGACTGCCCTGATGGCAGCGGCCAGAAGCGGCGACGTGGACTCGGTGGCGGCGATCCTTGCCTCCGGCAGAAGCGGCGATGTCAACGCCAGGGACACGCTCCATGGCAAGACCGCGTTGCACATGGCCGCAGCAATCGGCTCGCGCGGCGTGGTGCGCCACCTACTGAGGTCTGGCTGCGCCGATGCAGGGCTCGCCGACCGAAATGGTACGACGCCGCTGATGGCAGCCGCCGCGAGCGGGGACAAGGCGACGGTGGACCTGGTGCTCTCGTCGGGCTCGGGCGGCGGCGTCGACGCGACTGACCGGCATGGCAACACGGCCCTGCATCTTGCGTGCAGGGCCGGCGCCTGGGGTGCGTGCCGTCGTGTCCTCGAGGCTGGTGCAAGTCGTGAGTGTAAGGTCGGAAGGACTGTGGCGATGATGGCTGCCGCAGCGGGCGCCACGCGCGCGGTCGATGCGTTGCTGGCATCTGGCTTGGGTAGGGACCTCGAGGCCAGAGACAGGGATGGCGACACTGCTCTGCTCATGGCCGCGGGCATCGGCTCGTGTTCGATAGTGCGTCGGCTGCTGGCCGCGGGCGCCGAGCCAGGGATTGCAGCCGCCGACGGCCGAACCTTGCTGATGGAGGCAGCAGCGAGCGGCGACACCATGACAGTCCGTGTTGTGCTATCACTGGGCGAGGGTGTGGGGGGCCACATCGATGCCACGGACCGTGACGGCATCAGCGCGCTGCACCTGGCAGCTTCGGCGGGGTCGTCAGGAGCGGTGCGCGGTCTGCTGGCTGCCGGCGCCAACGCTGGAGTCTCGGACGGGCGCGGGCGCACTGCTGTGATGCGGGCTACCAAGAGCGGCGATGCGGACACGCTGGAAGCCGTGCTTGCCGTGTCCGCGCGGTGCGCACCCGTCGTGAATGCCGTCGACGACGCCGGGGACTCTGCTCTCCTCATGGCTACGAGGAGCAATTCGTGGGGTGCGGCACGCCGTTTGCTTGCGGCTGGTGCAAACGCAGGGGTCTCCGAGGGGAACGGATCGACAGTGCTGATGGCCGCCGTCAGGTACGGCGAAATGGAAAACATCGAGGCGGTGCTGGCTTCAGCCAGCGTCGCGGATGTGAACGCCATCAACGATAACGGCATCAGCGCACTGAGCGCTGCTCTTTGCATGAATCTTGGTCACGACGTGGTCTGTCGTCTGCTGGCAGCAGGTGCCGATGCCGAGCATCAAATGGTGAACAGCTTCACACCGCTTACACGTGCGGCCAGCTGGGGTTTCCTCGACATCATTGACGCGATCGTGTCCTTGGGCACGAACGTCGACGCCAAGGACGGCGAACAGCAGACGCCGCTGGGCGCGGCTGCCTCGAGCCGCTCATGGCCGGCAGTGCGCCGGCTGCTGAATGCAGGTGCCGACCCGAGCATCGGGAGCGCCGACGGTAACACGCCCCTCATGATCGCCGTGGTGTCAGGCGGAGCGTTTGCCATCGATGCTGTCATGTCGGCGTCGTGCCTGGCGACCTTGGAGGCGAGGAACGAGCGCGGCCTCACGGCGCTGGCCATGACAGCCCTGCAGGGCTGGCGGAACCGGCATGGCTGCGACTCTGGCTGCATGCAGTCGCGTCTCGACAGGGCGGCGGCGCGCCTGCTGGAGCTTGGTGCCGACCCGGCATCGCCTGCACGCGCCATGGCTGCAGACAGTGGCTTAGCGTTTCGGTCGTCATCCATCCAGCGAATGCTGCGGGCACACCAGCTGTGGCTGGGCCGACGGCAGCTGGTCAGGTGGCGGGGCACCCTCGGGTACTGGAGATATGTGAGCGATTCGCGAGAGGAATAAAACTGCGGCCTTCCCTGTGCGGCTTTGTGATGAGGGGTACACCAGAAGTGCCACCACCACCGGGGCCACGCGCACACACTCAGTCGAGTCCATCAGGGTTGTCCTGCCCCCGACTACGATCAAAGCAACAGAGGACAAGAGCTAGGCCGTGAGCGCCTTGCCGTGAGGCTTGCCCGGCCCTTCGTATCAGCGGGTGGCGACGCAGAATGCCGCCGGTCACCAGCGGCTCTCTGTCCGCGATGAGCCGGTCTCGGTCACGGTCTCCGCCTACGGACAGACCTGGGGACCAGCCCAAGACCGTACCTCCCTCTGGCTGGTTGATCGTCCTCTTCCCGCACGGACGCGGTCAGCGCGGCGGCCTCCGGTACCACGCCCCACCCGGTAGCGCCGCAGGCCTGAGCCTCGCCTTCAGCACTGCGCGCAGCGCGGCCCGGTCGATCTGCGGTCCGTGCAACCGTATGCTCCATCGGTTGATCCGCGGTCCGTGCAACCGTGTGCTCCAGCGCCACTGCTGCTAGCTCACTGGCGCCGTGAGCCGACCTGATGTGAGCACCCCGGGCTGCTGAGCTCCAGAAGCAGCCTGAGCAGTCGGGAACGAGACAGCGGTAGCTAGGCCGCCCGCGCGAAAGGCTGCGAAACGCATCCGAGTGTGCCTCAGACTCATGAACGCCGAGCAGGTGCCAGTTGGGCATGGAGGAGCCGCAGACGCTGCAGCAGCTGCAGTGCGCCGAAGCCATGTGGGACACAAGAGCATCGTGGGAGCAATGTGCCGCTCCGCAAATCGTACATGCGAATACGCCCCGACGAGGAGGTGCATTGGACGCCGGATCCGCCGCGGGCGGAGCCACGGAGGCCGTGCTGTCAGGCGGCGTCCGCATCGGGGTCAGCAGCATTGCGAGCGCGGGGTCCATCAGCACAGCATGACCCTGTTGCAAAGGCTTCCTTTGCTGCACGTCTTGGAGCTCCGAGGGGGCGGTCGAGGTGTGACGAGCTGAGCGAGCTGCGGACTGCAGAGGCGATCCCTGCCGTGCCCGCCAGGAAGGTCCGGCACATCCGTGCGCCGGAGCGTCCCAGAGCCGGAGAATGGCACAAGGCAGTGAGGGCTGGGTCCTCATCAGGGCGTGGGTCAATGGCGTGCGCAAGAACACCCGCGTCGACGCGGCGGGCACGGTTCGGCAGGCCAAGGACGCAATCCTCGCCGCACACGGGGCGAAGCTGTCGCCAGATAGCATCAAGCTCTCGTTGGACGCCGATCTCTCCGGTGAGGTTGTCGGTGCTGGGCATCGCTGGCGAGCGGTCGCCTCGGTTGGGCCCGCCGGAAAACTCCAGATACTCCGCCCATCCCGTCGCAGACTTTCCCGACGAGCTCAAGGACGATGACGCGCCTATCGCTGCGACGCCGCTTGCCGAAGTGAGCGGAGGCGCGGTGGTTCCCGGGACGCGTGGTGCCGCGCTGTCGCAACCCGGTCCGAGTCGAGCGTGTTTGGCCGCGCCGCGCCGCAGTTCGGATGCAGTGTGTGGGTGGATGCGCCAGAGGGCGCGGCATCAAGCTCCGGGCGGCAGCTCCCATCGCCAGTCCGCAAGATCGCGGGAAGAACAATGTGAGCGGCCGTCCCGGCGGGCATGTGCGAGTCGTCGCGTCGCACGCCTGAGCCACCCTCGTCCCGGTGCTGTGTCTCCCGCTCCGCAGGTCGTTCAAGAGCAAGAGGGCTGCGCTCGTAGCCCAGCGCAAGATCGAGGTGACCGTCACGGAGGCGCAGCCGGGGACGGGAGCCGCGAGCGGCCGGATCACCTTTGTCACGCTGCCGGACTCGGCCACGTGCGCGGACCTTCGGACCGCGTGAGCCAGTGGCGTGGCCGTCCCGCCAGGCAGGATGCCCCGGCGCGCCGACAGGCCTCGGACGAGGCGCTGCGAGCCCCGCACCACCCCCCCCTCCCCCAAGCCGTTCCCGCTCCGCAGCGTGTCAGCCAAGACCGGGATCCCCGAGCCCTTCCTGATGCTGTCCGAGCCCGAGTCGTTCCGCCAGGCGCAGGCACGGGCGGGCCCGAGCAAGGAGGAGGCTGCGGCCGACGCCGCTCGTGTTGGGCCGTCGATGGCGCAGCTCGATGCCATGGCGGCCGATGCTCTCAACAGCCCGTTCAAGTCCCTCGTCCGCCTCGCCGAGCGCGCCCCTGGCCCGCAGTTCGCGCGGCAGGCTGACGTCTGGGCCTGGCGCTCCGCTGCCCCCGTCGCCTCCCGTTTCAGCGTCCGCGCGAGCCTTCTTGGTGACCGCACGGCCGCGCTAGCAGGCCATGGTGACGGAGCAGCGGGGCAGGCGCGCGCCGCCCGGTCCGTGCCGGGCCTGCGCACGCTGGCGCAGCTTCAAGCAGCCGACGAGCGCGACTGCCCCCTCATCCACGGCAAACAGGCGGCGAGGATGCTCGGCGTCAAGATCGTCGCGGACCCGTCGGCGAACCTCTTCTTCCGGCAGCGGTTCCCGAGGCGCCGGATCGGCTGGGCGCTGGGGCGCCGGGCCCCCGACGGCTGGCTTGAGATCGACACCGTGTACGAGCCCCCGCAGGTCTCCACGCCCAACCACGTCGTCCTTCTCCCCGACCCCGACGCGCGCCACGTCGACGCCCTCGCCGCTGCCCTCGGCCTCGAGCGCGTGGCAATCGTGCTCACCAAGCCCGACCGCCCGCAGCCCCCCCGCCGCAGCTCCGCCAACGGCCGCAAGTCCCGCATCGTCAGAGCTCCCGGTGTTGCGTTCCCCGTCACCGCTCAGGAGCTCCTCCTCGTCTCCAGAGCATCGGCACACCTGGGGGCCGACCTCGCAGCCCTCGTCCTGAAAACCGCGCCGCCCGGCGCCGACGACGAGGGGTCGCTCCGCTCCGCCGAGGTGTTCATGCCCACACCCCAGGCCGTGGCCGGCGTAGCCGCGGGGGAGCTCCGCGCAGAGCCGGGGGACGACGACGCGGTGCACAGCTCCCGCGACGTGCGAGTGCCCGCCGCCGAGGGCCGCACCATGCACGACAACCGCACGCGCCGGATCCCCGTGTTCCTGATGGTCTCCAACTGCGCCGTGCGGGGCACGCCGTCGCTGATGAAGACCGCCGCCCCGCCCAAGCCGGGCGCGGGCGATCCCCTGGACGCGGAGATGCAGGCTCTCGCCCGCACGCCGTACGTGCCCCGGCTGCACAGCCGGTTCCAGCCCGCGAACGGGGTGGACTCGGCCACGGGGCGGCCCATGCCGGTGGGGCGGGACACGGTCCGCATGCTCCTGGCACAGCGGGAGGAGGCCGACTTCGTGGAGACAGCGCGGGACTTCCACCTGCTCCTCGCCCTGGGCCGCAGCCTCCCCTCCGTCTCGGACCCAGTCATGCTGGAGTTCGGGGAGGGCGGCCCCGTCACGAGCAGCCGCTGCATGGCCCGGGACGACGTCCTCCGGCTCGCCGAGGCCCTGCGCGACGGCGACCGGCAGGGCGTCCTGCGGTGGCAGAGCCGCGCGGAGCTCTGGGCGTGCGACCAGGCGCGCGACCCAGTCATGGCGTCGCGGGGCGTCTTCTCCCCGCTCCTTGACCGGCGGGACCTGGTGAACCAGGTCGTGGGCATGTACGGCGCCGTTCCCGCCGGCGAGGGCCCAGTGCGGGCCGTGTGTCCGCTGTGCGCGGCGGACGCGGTGGACGAGGAGGGTCGCCGCGCCGCCGTCCCCATCGTCGAGCACATGCGCAGGCGCCACTCCCGGCTCGTGAACGAGGTTATCCGGGTGACCGACGACGGCGCAGCTGCGGCGCAGCGCGCCGCAGTCAGCGGGAGCGGTGACGCAGCACCCATGTCATTCGCCTCCTTCATCGGGGGCGACCCTGCAGCCTTCGGCAGCCCCGCGCTAGGGACCCAGCCGCATGGCCAGCCCGGATGGGCCCCGCACCCCGGAGCCCCGGCCGCGGCGGTTCCGAGCACGGGGCATCCAACTGCCGCCCACATCGCCGCTATGAAGGCCCAAGCGGAGGCAGCCGGCGGAGGCATGGGAGGGTATGCTAGCTTTTCAGGGGCGAGTCCGTTTAGCGCCTTTGGCTCTGGCCACGGCGTGCCTCCGGGACCGGCGGGGCCGCATACCAGCGCTGGGGCGAATCCCTTCGCGGGGCCGTTTGCCACCGCGGCGCCGAACCCCTTCGGATCTGCGGGGCCTTTTGCCACCGCGGCGCCGCACCCCTTCGCGGGGCCGCATACCAGCGCTGGGGCGAACCCCTTCGGATCTGCTGGGCCTATCCATGGCGCGCCTCCGGGATCAGCACATGGCGGAGGGCCGGGCAATGGTGCCCCGAACCCATTTGGCCCTCTTTGAGGTGTCTGTCATGCCTTGCAGGAGTGGATGCGATGCGGGCACCTGCGGCAGGTGTGTGCCTGGCGCCGGGGCTCAAGCGCCATCCGCCTCTACCACCGCCACTTCTGCCGCGCTCCGAGCTTCGTGACCGACGGCTGACGCTCAGGCACAAGCCTGAGCTCACGCTCGCGCGCAAGCCCCCGTCGGGTGCAGATGGCCGACGTTTGCCGCTGCTCGCTTGGCGCCCGACGGCCCAGTGGATGGAGTGTCCTTGGTACCCAGCCAGTGGCTACTGCGTGAACTGCGTGCACCGAGCCCTGTGGGCCTTGGTGCGCTGCCAATGCATGCCCTCTGCCGAGCCGATGTGTGGCCCGTTATAACACAGCCCGATGTCCCCCAGTGGCCCCACCGATGGGTGCATCATGCTCGGCATCACCAGGCCGGGTGTTCCAAGGCCGGGCTGTGGCGTTGCCGGGCTCTAAAAGGCTGTTTCTTGGGCCTGAGGCAGCAGCGACTGCAGCTGCCGCTGGTCTCTTGGTGGGCGCCCTCACGGACTCAAGCCTGGACGCCAATCGGCGGCAAGCAAAGGTGCTGCTGATCGTCGAGTCAAATGGTGGCCGCGTGCCCCCTGCGCTGCGCTGGTGCGTTTGGCCGGTGCTGCTCGGCGCCCACCAGCTGCTCGGTGCCGTGCCGCTGGCGACTGCAGCGTCCGCAGCAGTGCGCAAGGCGATCCGTGACAGACGGCCGAGCTTTGTCGGCGCGCGAAGCGTCGTGCTCAGGGATGTTCCTCGCACGGCGCCGCAGCTGCGGATCCTCGCGAGGGAAGGCCGCACCAGGACTGGGAGCGCGCTGAGGCGAGTCCTGGAGATGCTCGCGGCGCTAGACGTCGACGTTCGCTACGTCCAGAGCCTCAACTTTGTCGCTGTGCAGCTGCTCATTGCCGGGGTGCGTGTCGAGGCAGCACTGGCATGCATGGTTGCCCTGACACGAAGCAAGGGCTGCGGGCTCGCCGGGCTCTACCTGGAGGGGCTGGATCAGACGCGGGCGCTGTCCCGTGCGGTGCTTCGGCTGGCGGAGGTCCGCTTCCCCGGCTGCGCTGGCGTTGTTGCCTGCATGGGCCCTGCAGCGGACGGGGTGGTGGTGCCGTGGCTGATGGCATTGGGCGGCGCGTCGTCGCTCCCCTGGAGCTCCAAGCTCGTGACCATGGACTCTGCAGCCGTGGAGGTGGCCAGGTCCCAGGTCGCGGCGGCTCGTCCGCCCCGCCCAGACGGCCTTCCCCGCTGGCTCGATGACCGGATGGCAGAGCTGCTGACCCGAGAGGTCGCAGAGATGCGGGGCGCGGAAACGGCGGGGCGCCCCGCCGGACCGGGCGGGGCCGGAGCTGCGCAGGCCGCCCGGGCGCCGGGACCGACCACCAGCGCCTGCCCCCCACGCCTGCCCCCACGCCCCCCCCTGACAGCAATCGCGGGGGCCCTGACGGCCCTACGCGCCGCAGAGCCGTGGATGCGCGCCTCCCACCGACGCGCCGCCGGCCGCGGCGAGCGGCTCATGGAGGCGGGCTTCTCCCTGATGCAGCAGTCGTGGCTCGAGGATCTGCGCCGCACGGCCCAGGCGCCAGGTCCTGCGGCACACGGGCTCGCGGCGACGCCCGGCCCGGCGAGCAAGGTCCTGAGACGGCAGAAGCGGGCGCGCCCCCGCGGGGCGGCCCTCGCGCCCCTGTCGGCCGGGGTCGAGGCACCGGGGGCTGGGCCTGCTCCCGGGGGACCGGGCAGGCGACGGCTGTCGTCGGCGTCGTCGGAGGACTCTGACGGCTCCGCCCGGGGCGGGGCCTTTGCTGACGCCGAGGTGGCGTTCCCGGGGTTCCACCCGGCCCTGGCCGAGCCTCGGCGAGCGTACGCCTTCAGTGCGACGTCGGAGGATGAGACCGGGCCCAGGCTGCTCGGGCCGGCGCTGCGGGCCGTCAAGGAGGCTGCCAGGGCGGCGGCGGTGGACGGCTCCGTCGGCGCGGTGCGGGCGGTCGCCTCGGAGATGACGCTCGTGGACGGGCAGCTCTGCTTCGGCTGGATGCACCCTGGTCGCTGGGGCGGGATGCTCCGGAGGGAGGTGGCGTGGCTCGGGGAGCGGCCGGTGCGCGGCGGGGCCACGAGGCTGGACGTCGCGTTCCGGACGGCTTGCTCGGACATCAAGGTCGAGGTGCCGGCATGGTGCGAGTGAGCGGCGGCGCCGTCGGAAGCGGACCGCGCTGCGTCGCGACGGCGCGCTGCCCGAGTGTGAGCGGGTGGGAATTTCGGGTCAATGAGCGGATTGCAAGCGCGTTGGGAGGCCTCGCCGGCTCCGGCCCCGGGCACACAACACGCACGCGCCACTCCCATCGAGCCCGGAGGAGCGCGCCCCGGGGCGTTCCGGCGCTCGCTCAGAGGTCGTCACCCCGCTGCTCGCGCGTGCGCTTGACGCGCTTGGCCTCGTCGAGCCCGCGCTCGCGGTAGCGCTCCTTCATCCTGGCCTTGACCACGGGCGCCCACTTCTCGGCCTCCTTGGCCTTGTCCTTGGCCCGCTTCACCTGCCTGACGGCGTCCGACGCCTTGGCCTTGTTTTCCCTCGCCCTCCTCACGGTGTTAACGCGCTGCATGGCCGAGAGGGCCTCCTTCTCGTGCCGCTCCAGCACCACGGCGCGCTTCTGGGCGTAGCCGACGCCGCCCTTGGCGGACGACTGCTTGGGCTTGGACGCGAAGGGCAGGGCGGACTGCAGCTTCTTGGGGACGCGCAGGGGGTTGAAGCGGCGCTCGGGCCGGACCTGCGGCTGGTAGAGGCTGTCGCCGTTGAAGAGGGCGGCGATGCCGCGATCGCGGCGGAGCTGCCGCATGGGGCGCATGAGCGCGAGGCCGCCCGTGTCGTCGCCGACGTCGGTCGGGTGGTCCTCTCGCCGCCAGTCGTGGTCGTACTCGACCGCCTCCTCTGCCTCGGCGTCCGCGGCGCGGTCGGCGGCGTCGACGATCCCGAGGAGCTCCTGCCTGCGCTTGTAGGCGTCCTCGAACGACGCCGGGACGAGCATCGACGTGACGGGGTTGCAGAACCGCTTGGTCTCGACCGGGACCCAGGAGCGGAGCATGACGATGTCGCTGTGGAGGATCTTGTCCTCGAACACGGCGCGGAAGGTGCCGGGGGTGCCGTCCTTGACGGCCTTGCGGACGCGGCCGCGGACGCCCGACACGGTGCGGATCTTGGCGTCGGAGAAGCGCGCGACCTCGAGGGGGGAGTTGAACATGCCCGAGACGAGGGCGGTGTTGCGGAAGATCTTCATGGGGTGCCCGATGAGCTTGAGCTTCTTGACCACGCGGAAGGTGTCGTCGAGCTCCAGCACCGTCCCCGTGGCGGAGATGCGGAAGGACGCGGCGCGGGCCGAGACGGTCTGGTAGGCGAGGAAGCCCACGTTGGTGGGCGCGGTGGGGCCCCACACGGTGCACTCGCAGTGCATGTGCTCGGGGGTGTACTTGAGGTAGCGGTTTCGCTCCTTGACGTCCCTGACGGAGTAGAGAGGGATGCTCTGGAAGCGGCGCCAGCCCATGGAGAAGACCATGGGGTCGCCGTTCTTGAGCTGCCCGGGGCTCCAGCGGTGGCGCTTGAGGCGCAGGCGGAGGAGGGACATCCCCTGCTCGTGGGGGGGCACGCCGCCCAGGATGACCGGCCTCGAGGCGGTGAAGTGACGGAAGAACTCGGGTGGGACGCCCGACAGCTCCAGCCTCACGTACTCCCCCGTCACGTGGCCCAGCAGGGCCGCGCGGGCCTCGAGGCCCGCCGAGCCGAGCTCCTCCTCGTTGATGGCGTCCTGCGCCGCGCGGCGCGCCGCCCTCGCCCTCTCGCCCTCGGGCCCGAAGTCCAAGTCGTCGAGGCCCTTGTGGTGGAAGCCCTCCCCGTCATCCAGCGCCGCGGCGGCGGCCATGGCCTCGGCGTCCGGCTCCGCGCCGCTCTCCCCCTTCTTGAAGCGGGCGTGGACCGCGGCCTGGGCGGTCTTGAGCCGGGCGCCGGCACCCTCCTCCCCGTCCTCTTCCTCGTCGTCCTCCTCCTCCTCGCTCCCGTCCTCGCTGTCATCGTCGTCCGACGAGGCCGCAGCCCCGCTGCCGAACTTCTCACCCGTCTCCAGGTCCTCAAAGTCGCCGTACGCCTCGTCCCCGTCCGCGTCGCTCCCAGACCCGTCCGACTCCCCCTCCTCCCCCTCGACCGCGGCGCGGGCGGGGGCGAGGCCGAGCAGCTCGCGCGCGGCCGCCCTGGCCTTGGCACCCCAGTCGCCCGTCACGAACCGGTCCTTGAGCATCGCCAGCGCGTCGGGAGCCTCGCTCCACTCGCGGTGCTCCGCCACGGCAGAGCCGGCCCACACGCCGACGTCCTCGGCGTCGATGGCCTGCTCGGCGGCCTCCTCGTCCTTGGCCTCCTGCCTCATGGAGGAGGACGAGGCGGAGGGCGCCGCCGCCACTGCGTCGCCCGCCCGGCCGCGGACCCTGAAGAAGTTGTCATCGTCGTCGTCCTCGCTCGACTCGCCGCCGTCGTCGCCCCCGCGCTCGTCGGCGCCACCCCCGTACACCAGAGCCTCGAGGTCTAGCTGCCCGCGGCGCCGCTCCGCCAGCGCGTCCTTGGCCCGGCCCGTGATGCCCGTCCGCCACTCCTCCTCGCCGTCGTCCTCCTCGGCGTCGTCCTCCTCGGCTTCCTCGGCGTCGTCCTCCTCGTCGCTGCCCTCCTCGTCGCTGTCGTCGTCGTCGCTGTCGTCGTCGTCGCTGCCATCGCTCTCCACTTCAGGGCCGCCCCTGAGGACCGCACGCCGCCTCTTGCGGCCCCCAGCCTCAACCGCCTCCTCGGCGGGCATCTCACGCATGCCCCGCTTGGCCACCGCGGCGTCAAACGCGGCCGCGTCGTCGTCCGAGTTCACCTCTTCGTCCTCGTCCTCCTCGCTCGCCTCCTCGTCGTCCTCCTCCCGGCCCCTCACCGCGTCGGAGCGTACGGCGGCGCTGCCGCGGAACAGGCTCATCTCGGCGCCGTCGACGCCCGCGTCCATGCCCGCGCCCGCGCCCATATCCTGGAGGCCGCGGACCATGCTGACGCCCTCGGTGCCGCGGCCAGTGCGCTCCAGCGCGGCCGACGCGGAGGAGGAGGCCGCCGACGCGCCCCCGACCTCCTCCGTCCCCGCCCGCAGCTCCGGCATGCCGGCCTTGCCCGGGACCGGCTTGCCCCCCGCAGTGGCCGAGGCGATGAGGGTCTCCGGCTTGGAGAAGTGGACGTTGGGTACGTTGATGTACACGGCGTCGCGGTCGAAGACCACCGCGCCCGCGTCGCTCATGGGGGCGTAGAGGAGCGTCTCCTTGCTGCTGAGGGCGCGGCGGGCCTTGCGCTTCTCCGGGTCGGCCTCTGGGAGAGGGACGGGGTCGTCGACGCCGCGCACCGCCTCGATGCGGTGGTCACCCACGCCGCAGACGTGGAGGAGGGCGGAGCGCGAGAGGGCCGCGCCGCGGACGTAGCCGAAGAGGGCGAGGCGGCGGTCGCAGTCGGGGTTGGCGTGCACCTCGGCCGGCGGCGTCACGTCCTCGATGCGGTCCGCGACGACGTACGGGTGGGAGGTGCGCCAGGAGATGGGGCGGAACTTGATGCGCGTGAGGAAGAGGCTGAGGTTGTGAACCTCGCGGTGGGGGTAGTGGCCGCTGGTGAGGCCCGAGAGGTAGAAGAGCTTGGCGCCCTGGTACACCTCCACCCAGAAGCGGGACTTGAGCTCCTTCTTGCGGGCACGCACCTGCTTGGCGGTGCGGAAGCGGGGCCCGTCGAGGAAGGTGAGCACGCCCATGACGCGCGGGAAGCCGTGCACCTGCAGCACGTTGAGGAACTCAAACGTCTCCATCTCGAAGCCGAACGACGCGTCGATGGTGAGCAGCACCAGGTCCGCGACCTTGCCCAGGTCCACCATGGCGTTCAGGTCCGGGGGGCACTCGATGAACGTGAGCCGGCGCGTCTTGTTGACCACCACCGTGATGGGGCCGCGGACGTCCGACAGCGTGTGGCGCGTGAAGCGCTTCACGAGGCTCTTGATGAGCGTTGTCTTCCCCGTCCGCGGAGGTCCCATGACCACGACGATGGCAGGCGGCGGGACGGCCGCTGCCCGCTCGATGATCGGGACGTGGTCGCGGCGCTGGGCCCGGTCGAGGTTCCGCTGGATCTGGCGCTTGGCCCTGACGATCTTGTTCACTCCGAAGGCCTTGGGGTTCTTCCGCCCGCCGGCGACGGCGCCGCCAGACTTCTTGGCCTTCTTGTTGACCTTGCCACCCGCCTGCCGGACATGATGGTGCTTCTGCGAGGCCACTGCCCCCGCGTCCATCCTGGTAGGGACGCCTGCCGGCACGGTCCCTGTGGGCGGTGGCAAAGGGGGCGCGAGAGTCGAGAAAGGCGGCCATGCAGAGCCGCAAGGACAGAGCCGGCGAGTCGCACGCTCCGGCGCCCACAGGCCGAGCCCGCCGAGCAGGCGGTGGTCAGGGGACGTCATGATGCGTGCCGTGTGGATGGGGCGGCGCTCGGTGCGCGGCGCGGGCGATGGCGCCAGAGCGGCGGCCATGATGCGGCGGCTCACGGCCTCGGCAGCGCAGCGCTCCGCAGAGGGCGCTGATAAGGAAGCGGGCGAGTGGGTCGATGTCAGGGTGGATCGCTCGGGGCTTGCCGGCGCCGATGCCCGCGCCAGGGACGCCGCGCGGGCTCGTGGCGACCTGCCCGACAACACAGAGGGGAAAACACCCCTCACCCCGCTGGCCAAGGACCTCAAGAGCCTCGTGAGTGCAGCGCTGCTGCGATTGCCCCCACACACGGCCGGGGAAGGCTGCCCGTCGTGCCGCTCCGGGACCCGGGCGGCATCGCCACGTCCCGGATCTTGTTCCGCCCGCAGATCCTGGCCCGCGGCCCGCTTTCCATCGCCGAGTTCATGAGGCAGGCTTTGCTTCACCCGGAGCACGGCTATTACATGCGCGAGGGCGCCGACGTCTTTGGGCGGCGCGGCGACTTTGTCACGTCCCCAGAGCTGACCCAGGTGTTCGGGGAGCTCATCGGCGTGTGGCTCGTGGCCACGTGGCAGCAGCTGGGGTGCCCCCCCGTGGTGCGCATCGTGGAGATGGGCCCCGGCCGCGGCACGCTGATGCGCGACGCCCTCGGCGCGGCCGCTCGTTTCGGCCCCTTCTTCGCCAGCGCCGCGGTGCACCTCGTGGAGGCCAGCCCCGCCCTGCGGAAGGTCCAGGCGCAGACCCTCGGGTGCGTCCCGTTCGGCGGCGCGGGGACCCGCGTCGGCGCCGCGGGGTCGGGCGCCGAGATCGAGAGCATGCAGAGCCGCGTCGGCGACGACGGGGCCGCCGGCCCCACGGTGACGTGGCACGGGCACCTGTCGGACGTGCCGACGGACGGCGCGGTGCTGTGCGTGGCCCACGAGCTGTTCGACGCGCTGCCGGTGCACCAGATCGAGAAGACCGCCCGGGGATGGCGCGAGCGTCTCGTGGAGGTGGACGACGAGGACGGGCCGCACCACTTCCGCCTCGCCCTCGCGCGCTGCGAGACTCCCGCGAGCCGGTACTTCACCGAGGTGCACCCCATCTCCGCACCCGCGGGGGTGCCGGACAGCGACCCCTCGCTCCGGGTGTGGGCGATGCGGCCGGACGCGCCCCCCGCCGAGCTCGACGACCTGGGGCCCGAGATCGAGGAGGTGGTGAGCGCCGCCGAGGGCCGCGCCGGGGGGGCCGGGGCCGCACAGGGGGCGGCCGGGGCCGGGGCGGGGGAGGGCGGGGGCAGCGCCAGGCGGGCGATCAGGGCGGGGATGGACGGCACCAAGTCCCTGGAGCGGGCGCTGCGGCGCGACGGCCTCAGGCCCGTGTCGGGCAAGACCAAGGAGGAGGACGAGGCGAGGCTGCCCGAGAGGCTCGCGGAGGAGGCGGCAGAGCAGGACCGCAAGGCGCGGCTGGAGCTGGTCGAGCTGGGCCTGCTGGCGGATGCGGAGGCGACGGGCGCGGACCTGTCCGAGGCGGCGTCGTACCGCCGCGCCCGGAGCGCCGCCTCGGCCACGCGGCAGCTCCGCGCGGCGGTGGGGCAGGCCAGGGACGCGGAGCGGCGCATCGGGGACCGCAGGCGCGCGGTGCCGGGGGCGGAAACGGCGCCGGGGCCGGCGGCGGCCGGTGCCGGCGGCGCGTCTGGCGATGCGCCTACCCCGGGCGGCGCGCCCGCTCCCGGCGGGCTGGGCATCCTCGGATCGCTCCGCCCCAAGGCCCCCGCCGCCGGCGCGTCGGAGCTGGTCCGGTCGGAGGGGATCGAGGACGCCGGGATGGTGCGGTCGGCGGACGAGGCGATGGCGGCGCACCGGCAGCTCGAGCGGGAGGGGCGACTAGGGGACATGGCACGGGCGGCAGCGGTGGGGATCACGGTGGGGGACCTGGACGGGCCGGCGGGGGACGAG
>Ga0136560_1000785_pt1 | contig 15998 bp, 22 predicted proteins | sample AntRauMeHopE1497_FD_104925 | JGI IMG/M metagenome (GOLD analysis project Ga0136560, IMG submission 104925) | Saline lake microbial communities from Rauer Islands, Antarctica - Metagenome Hop E1 #497 | ecosystem: Environmental > Aquatic > Non-marine Saline and Alkaline > Saline | place... | reverse complement strand
CGCCACCACCAGAGCCAGAATGTTATTTTTGCTGCCCCCACAGCCAGGCGACTGTAAGCCTCCTTGACCCCTTTTACAAGGGCCCTCTTGGCCTTGCGCGTCGCCTGCTCGAACTCCTCGGGACAAAGTCGAGTAGTCTGGATTGGTCCTCCATGACCCGTGAATACATAGTTTGGTACACACGCTGCTTCCCCCGCACGTGCTAGTGCTGGGCAGCAACCGACAGCCGAGCCGCTGCCTCTCGCAGAGTCTCGCTTTTGAAGTTGCGCACACTTCAGATTAAATCAGATATGACCCCGGCTTTTCTTTTTACCTTGTTCGGTTATTATACGTCGGATCTGCATTTTGTACTTACATTGTCAATAAGTACTGATACTTCTTAGAGGCACTGTTGCGAAACCCTCCGCGACCGACTGCTTATGCCACTAATTGTGTGACGTCGTCCTTGCACTACTTCCTGATTACCTTGAATTGTTCAAACCCTAGCGTGCGGACATTTAAGATTTCGGGACAGACACATTGAATAATGCGTCAACTAACGAGGTTTAGAAGGCTGACTGCTGGTACTTTTCCCTGGAGACCGTCGTCGCGGGCGACTTCAAGTATATCTCAAGAAAGCGTTTTACACCGGTTTGATGGCGACAGTACTGCAGCCTGGCTCAAAGATCACGACAGATCTCCCAGGGCTATCGATATTAGCTCAGGCTAGAGGTGCATAGATACGATGGCTGCTAGTAGTAAGATGTCTGCAGTGTAGGAATCCCGAAAAGGAAGCAGCATTCACATATCTTTTCGTTCAGACAGTGGAACCGCTATAGCTGGCGATGACGCGTCGAAGGCTCGATTCCCAGCCACATTTTTTGATCGTACGCGCGGAGACTGGAGCAGTCAAGTTGAATCAGAGTTTGAGGCAAAGAATCAGGATATCGCGGACGGCGTTGGCAAGCGAATCATGTGGCGTGCAACGTCATTCATGCCACTGGAATCTGTCTCCCCGCAGCACACCCCGCCAGACTGGGAGGCAGCATCTACAGGGAACGTCTCGGAAATAGTGAGTCGATTTCGCAGCACGGAACCGGCCACGTTAGAATGGCCAGCCGAGGGCTCAGTGAGCTTCCCGGTCGTGAACGGAAGGTCGATCGTGAAGGGCCTGCGTTCGTCTGCCGGCACTACTAGTACCAGCAATGCCCACATCCAGGGCCTCAGAGAGCTCCTCCGTGCGCAGCTGCAGATCAGAGACATCGGATTCACCCTCCTCCGGGGGATCGAGCCTACTGAGGACGCCACAGAGGAGGCATGCAGGCACCTGTGCGGAGGAAGGATGCAGAGGACTGTCTACGGGGACGGCATGTGGAAGACTGAGATCAGGGACAGGGACGACCCGGAATCGAAATCGAAATCGAAATCGAAATTGAAGCAAGAGGCTGAAGCTCCAGCGAATCCAGTTCCAGGGCCCGGTGGTGGCACGGACCCGGACCCGGGTGCATCTTGCTCTGGTGCACGGCCCTCGTCGTCGTTCTCATCGTCGTCCTCGTCGTCGTTCAATGACACGGCATACACGTCGGCCGCCTTGCGCTGCCACACCGATGGAAACTACTGGACGGAGCCACCTCGTCTGCAGGTGTTTCACTGCCTGAAAGCGGACGCCGGAGGCGGAGGGCTGAGTGTGCTCGTGGACGGCCTCGCCGCTGCCGAGAGGCTGCGAGCCGGGGCACCAGAGGCCTTCGCGTTCTTCGCAGGAGTCAGGCTGCCATTCGGCCACGTGGATTCGGAATCGAACTTCATTGCCAGACACAAGGCAATCGTTCTGCGAGAGGAGGATGTGTTCCCTGGGCGTGAGGCACTTGCTCCGATCGAGCGTGTGCATTACAACAACGACGACAGGTGGGTTCCGCTCGCGGCGCCGGAGCACGTCCGGGCATCTGCCAGGTAGACGGCTGCATCCGGGAGTGGCAAATCGAGCGGTTCTGCGGCGTGGAGCGGGCATGGCCGCAGCCGATCGGATCCGCTGTACTGGCGCTGTGCTCCTGCGTCGGCCGTTGTCGAGGGGTTCTACAGGTTCCTGCCTCACTGGATGGCGTGTCTTCGCGACCCGCAGATGGAGCACTGGCTCCGCTTGCTGCCCGGGGACGCGATGGTGTTTGACAACCAGCGAGTGTTTCACGGGAGGAGCGGGTTCGATACCCGCAGCGAGCGAGTCCTGTCAGGATGCTACGTGCAGGATGACGAGTACCGCAGTGCAATGCGCGTGTGTGCTCGCCGGCTGGCGAGGGAGCTTACCCCAGCATCTGAACGGCTATCTTTAGGAGAGACGGAGGACGGTGTAGTTCTCACACTCGATGACCTTGACCCTGGGTTTGCGGTGGCAGAGTAGGCGTGCGAGGGCTGGGCCTTGATGAGGAACGAACGGGTGCCATTGGGAGCGCACGAATGAGCACTAATTGAGGGCAATTTACGTCGTCAGGAGGAGAGATCAGATAGCGAGACGTGCCGATTAGCAGCGATCGGCGATTGCCTCCAGTCCTCCAGGAGGAGGAGGAATATTGGTTTAAGATGCAATGCATTCAAGTGTAAACACACACAACTCGCCCATCCGTAAACAAGTAAGTTGTATCAGAGGTTTATAAAGCCCCTTTGCACCCAACCACAGCTTTCCAGCCTGTCTCCAGCAGACCCTGTGAAACGAACGTTCTTTTCCAAAAAAGAACCTTTCAAAGCCATTGAGGGATCCATGGATTAGGCCTAAATGGTCCCGACGATCATTTTTCTGCTACCCTAAGGCCATTGCTTTGATCTTACGTTGTCTGGTTGCCTGGGGTTTAGCGATGGCTGCAGCTGGCAGCCGTCGCTCCAGTTCGGATTCGTTGGGTACGCCAACTGGAGGGCCACTATTGTTGATGGGCAGGCGATTTACTGACTATCTCAGCGATGGCTCATTCAGAATCCGCGATAATCCTGTGTATATTCGCGAGAATCATGATGCTTCGTAGGGTACAGGCCTGAACGTATGGGATGGAGTGAGCATCTCACCTAATTGACGTGCTAGTATGGATGAATTCTGTATCGAGGTTCGCGCAACATCTGGACGAGCTTCGATCACGTTCTTGTACTTGTAATAATGGCCTTCGCAGAGCATCCTGCTTGCCAAATGCATGGAGTCGCTTCTCTCCCCGGTATCCGGGATGGTCTCATCCATCCCACCTCCGTGGACCGGCTTCGATTCGGGTACCACTGCGCAGCTTCGAGTTCTTGAGTTGGGCTGCGGGACAGGTCTTGCTGGAATCGCGACTGCTCTGGCTGGCGGCAATGCATTCGCTGTCCTGTCTGATCTGCCCTACACGCTGCACCTTGCAGCTAACAACGCGAAGGCGTCGATCCCCGCGGAATCCAAGTCTACAGTCGTGACGGCTCCCCTCGACTGGATGTCCCCAATCAGAAGCATGGCCTCCAACCCCCACTTGGCAGGAGTAGCTTTGGGTGGGGGTTTCGATCTTGTTGTCGCAGCGGACGTAGTATGGCTCAAAGATCTCGTGCTGCCGCTAGTGAGAGCGATGAGGTCAGTGGCTCGCATACCGAGGTGGTCTGCAGATGAAAGAACGAGGTTTCATGAGACAGCAAGCGCCTTGCACGGCCCAGAGCACCTACCGGCAGCTCGAAGCACTAGCCCTCCAAGGCTCCCAAGGCTAATCGTCTCAAACCCGAAGAGAGTCAGAACTTCCGAAGCCAGTTCCGCTGCGGTCACACACGGTGGTGATTCAGAGTCAGAGGGAACACCCTCGCTAGACAGAGCACAGAGCCCTTCAGAGCGCAGAGATACGATTTTTCTCGTGGCTCACTAGACGAGGTCTCTGGCTGCCGATAGAGAACTCTTCTCGCTGCTGGACCAGGCAGGCTTTGATGTAACCTCGCTTCCAGACGACTACCTGCATGAGGACTACAGAGACAAGGATATTCAAGTGCTGCACATTGTGCTGGGCAAGGGAAAGGCTGCTGCTGCAAGTGCTAGCAGAAAGGACAAGCGATGGGATGACGAGACTGTGTCAGAAACGGTGGCCCCACGCGCTGCTGTGGGGGAGACAACAGAGGAACTGGCCACCAACGGCGCTGCTCCCCCGGCGGCAGTTGAAGTTGGAGCTCGCGGTCATGTTGCGACCATGGAGACAGACTCTACGTGACGTGACAGTCCACAACATATAGTCATTTTCACTCAGATTAAAGTAATAGCACCAGGCAGTCCGTGGTAAATCTCGCCGAGTCACGATGGGGGTGCGTGACTCTGTAACGAATCGTATGAAGGAAGCTGGACACCTCACTTTACACTCTTGAGCCTTTTATGTACCAGATTTTCGGCTCAGCAGCAACACCTTTTCGCCATGAGACGAAGCAAGAAGCTCTCCCGCGGCTGCTGCTCTCGGAAAACCGCATACGATGGCTGTAGGATAACCTGATGCAGCCGATACATCAGCATCGACGCTGGTGGTCGAGAAGCCGGACATGCCTCGAGGCCTACCTTGAGCGGCAACTGCTGTCTCTGCAATCGCCGCAAAACTGCCTCTCTTACTGCTTTGGCGTGAACCGTGGCCTGAGGATTCCCGGAAAGCTAGCAGCGTGGCCGCGGAGCCTCGAGCGGGACCTGACCGTACACGCCAGACCGCCATTGCACCATCTAGCCAAGACAGCACAATCACAGGCGCCCCGTCAAACTCGGCCATGCCAACCGAAGGAGCAGATTCCCGCGGAAGAACTCCTACAGAAATGCCCGGCATACCAAGAAGACAGGACGGCTTGTCGGTCGAGGGGATATCGGGTGCAGGTATGGCTGTCGACTCATCAGGCAAAGCTGAGGCACCGCTGGTGTCCAATCCGAGCAAAGGGATGTCCCGAGTAAGTGAATCGCTCTATACGATGTCCCATACTCTCACAATCCCATCATTGCAGGCTGCCAACACTGCGATGGTGCTGCTACTCCCAGTCTCCTGTTCAGCCAGTCGCCACAATAGCACGGCGGACACTTGCATGAAGCATCTGGATTTAAGCACAAGCTTCTGGTATAATTCAACAGACTCCTCATCACTCGTAGCAGGCGAAACCTGGCTTGGCAAAGGACCTTGCAACTGCCACACGCTGACGACTCCATCAGCTTGCGCAGTAGCCACGAGCGAAATCCGACCAGACGCCTACGCCGGGTCCGCCATCCCTGCTAGGATAGCATGCCCACAAGTAAGGTCTCCTGCGTGAGTAAGCGATACATGTCCCTGCGAAACATCGCCAACTATGGTCACCCTGGCTACGCGGCGGTTGGGCGTCCCTGTCGTTACCAGCAGCTTGCACTCCGTTGAATGAGTCAGGAGCAATGGAATACCGACTGCATCCATCTCCGATGAGGCTGGTCCGTATTCCTCATGCGGCTTCAACAACTAGCACGCCAGCTCAGGCACAATCCGTGCCGGAGAGACTCTTTCGCCCCGAGGCGTAGACTCGCTTGTTGAGGTAGGACTAGCCACGATATCGTTGTATGTGAGCACATACCTGCAGGGCGGGGCAATCGCACGAGCTTGAGGTATATCCGTGTGCGTGCCTATAGAAGGTCGGTCTTGTGCAGGCGAATCTGACTTAACTGCCTATCTAGAGAGAGTACTCTAACCCACGACTACTTCCAGGCACAACTAACTCTGCATGCGACTTTCCGTATCGGACACCTCATCAGAGGGCTGAGGCCTCGAAGTTGTCCAACCAATCGATACAGTTGGAAACACCATATCACATTCATCTTCCTGGCGTTTTCTAGAGGAACGGCTGTGAGTGCGACTGAACGCCATCGGACTTAGCAGCCACCTAACAGGGACTATGCCCCAGGCAAGCCGACTATCCTATGTATCGCAAGCCGATCCATCTGAATGCGTGATAGCATCCCTGGGCTGTATTCTAAGAACAAGACACTCGCCATTGAGTCCAACCACTACAGCCAGAGTGCATCCCGGCCCACTACCGTTCACGAAAGATATGCTCATTTGCTGTCCTCTGAAAGACCGCTTGAGCCCAACCGCAACGTGGGTGTGGCCAGGTCTAACCTAGCTCGACTTGCTGGCGATTCCAAGGTCAGAGTCTTCTGCAAGGGCAGTGTCCAGTCGCAACCGAAACGAAGCAGGTTTAGACAAAAATGTACTGGAGGCACTACGTTTGTGCAAGGAAGATCCGATCCGCCGCAGCGACGCGCCCCGGCTTAGGGCAGCACCATCCACACCGTATGACACTTGTTTGCTATGCTTGGCCACATCTGGAGGGAAATCAAATGCTCCTGCGCTCGATCGTCGGCGGCGAGTGGACGCCGCAGGTGCCTCATGTCGCTGGCACAGCACTGCGACGTCTCGCAAGGGCACCTCTGCTGCCATGACCCACTCGTCTGTAGAGAGTCTTGATGCGAAGATGCGAAGGATCGCATCGGTGCCAATGGCAGAGAGCAACAAGTGCTCATTGCCTTTAAACGAGATAACGGTCATCGCTTTTGCGATGCAATGATCCAAGCACATTGCTTCGACGGGCCTTGACAGATATAGCTGAGTGCTTGCAGTAGGCGCTCCGGGACCCGGACCGTCATCGATATGACCAACCAGGTCTATAGACTGAGCAGAGCCTTGGAACGAAGATACGACTAAATCAAGCACGTGGGATCTAGGTAGGTTCAAGGAGACAAGCTCAGCGTTTGCAGCACCGAACAGTTTCGCAGCTGACGAGCGGGATCCAGTGCAGTATGAGTATAGTTGCCAAGTCGGTTCAGTGCCAAGCGCGGATGCTTCTACAAGCTTAAGAGTCGCCTGAATCGCTGTACGTACTTCATGCAGTACTTCGTCTGGGAGAGCAATCGGACCCACCACAGTTGCATCACCCTTCGAGCCTCCTGGCATGCAGAGCGACCGCATACGCAAGAAGCGAACAGCAGCTAAAACTAATAACAAACAGTCCAACGGGCTGCCAGCAGCCAGTAGCATCACCTCTCCGAACACGGCACGTCGATCGTCATCCATGCAGCTGTGCACGTCAAGCATTTGCTCGGAAATTGGAACTTCTCGTTCGTTCGATATTAAGTCCTCCGCAGTGGCCTGATGACCTGCATCTTCCTCTAGACTGCCATCTTTCAAACCAGATACCCCTTCGCTATCCGAACTCTCGGCGCCATCCAAGCACTGCCCTAGAGATTCGCCCTCACGCTTGTCGAACATGAAATGCTCCATGTCGATCTCTGGGGTGCAATGTCGCGATCTAGATCGAGGCTAAGCTGCAAAGCCTATAGATCCTTTGGATACGAACCTCTCGTCCGCTTCCCAGGAAGTGCTCGGGATCGGTCTGGCTAGATCATGGGACTCTGGTTGGATCCTCGAGTTAGGACTGATACTGCTTCCCTCGCCTACATGACCTCGTATCGCTCGCTTCCGGCCATGTTGGAGTTGTACCTCGGACGAAGGAGAATTTTGACCACTTGAATGGCGGGAATCACCGAGGGCCTCCGGCGAATCCAGCCAACTGCCGTCGTGCTCAGAGCTCCGCATGTCGCCTTCAGCGGGACGCGTCAGCGCATCCACAACATCCTACACAAGAGAAGCCGGGATATGGTTCCATACGTCATGGCCAGGTTCTGCGCAACCTGCGAATGTGGCAATCTGCTCGGCCTCGGACCTCAAGCCGATGGCTCTGGTCGGTGCCTTGGAGACGCTATGGCGAGCCTGCGTAAAACCGGCGCTAAGCCCTTGCCTCCCGAACAGGTGGTGCTCCAGCGCCCCAGTATGTTCTCCAACGCCAGGTTCACAGGTGGTATCATTGCACGCTTGCCAACCGAACCGAAGCTGTGGCTCGATCGTGAAAAAGGCTGGACCCAGCATACCAGCCCTCGACGAATCGAATAACTCATGCATGCATGGAATCTCCCCACCTGGGCTTCTAGTGCCAGCCGCTGCTGCAGCACGCACGGTCAGCAGAGGGGCAATGCAGGGCAGACCGCCTACCAGAGCAGCTCCGAACACGGCGATGCCACCAGCAGTAGCCCGTTCACCATGAGGAAATATCACCTGTACACCAGCAGCTCTATCGACGGAAATTAGACCGAGCTGCGATGCGGGGCTTGCAGTGGATTCGTCATCTAGCTGCTCGAATGAACCCAACCGATTCAAAGCAAGGGGCCTCAGTTGAAATCGAACCTCGTCGGTAGTCGAATCAAGCGAGGCAACAGCTACACAGTACCGTGTAGCAGCGACTCTAACCAGGCTGGTTCTTGCCCAGTCAACAACTTCGTTCCCTAGCTCTTGAGCACTTGCCACCACGGGGGTGGAAGTGGATGCTATGGTACTGGTAACTTCGCTTATGGAGCGACAGTCGACGGAAGCACGTAACAAGACCTCTCGAAATCGAATGGGCAGCTGCAGTACTCCTCTCAGCTGCTAGAACGCTCTCGATTGCTAAAACGGTTGAAATAGCGATGCTGCCTTCTCCCAAGCTGCCAATCGCTCTGCTACCATTTGCGCTGCTTGGCTTGTCGCTACCCTACGAAAGAATCTCGCGGGCATCCAAACAGGTGGTCTGCTTGAAAGAGAGCCATCTCCTGTACGCTGACCATGCAAAGAGCGGTACTTCCGTGCCAATGCCAAGTGGATACTGGAAAACCATGCTGAGTTTGGTCTCGGACGGTGGGAAACAAGGCCACCAGCTCCCAGCAGCAACGGAGCGAATACACGCGCGATGAGGCACCAGGATGCTGCAGCGGCCGCCACGGCCGTCGGAAATGCAGCATCATTCCCCAATGATTCTGGGATGCGCTACACACCTGCCAAAATACCCTCCATAACGTGTGGGAGGATGCATATAGGTGCTATTCGGGGTTCGGATGCAGTCTTGACTAAGCAAGCTGCTGCCACCAGAGACGGGTACAGCTTCCCTTGGGAAATGCACCCAGTATCGATATCAACTATCATAACTCCGTGCTAGTGCTTCTGCCTGTACCATGGATAGCCTTGGCATTGACCAAGTAGGGAGCTGGGCTAGGGAACTTTGCTGACTTGCCGGATTCGCCCAGACTTCAACTTGCTCCCCTCCTTGCACATTTGCAACAGAGCAAGTTCGATTCCTTCTCGGGTGCAGCCGTAGAGAAACGGGACTGGCGCTGCGATGAATCGACTCAGCAAGTAACCGGGCACAAGCGGAAGCACTGGAAGTTCCCAGTGCAGGGGCTGAATCAAATCCAAAAAAGCCACTACGGCAGATTGAACAGCCCCAGCCGATTTTCCAACGACGATTGTCCGGCGTTCTGCTAGCAGCCCCAGAATTACTTGCATGCACGCTGCAGCCCCCAGGTTGGAGCGACTACCAATAAGTGGAGCCAAGAGCTCATAGGTAGGACTTTGTGCGCCAAGCGTCAGCGAGCGAGGTTGGATCGATCCGATACCCAGCGGCCTATCTGCTCGTCGGCGCGGACTCATCACCTGTTGCCAGTCAGCCGCTGATCGACCGATACATACGCATCCATGGCCACGATCGCGCCCCTGCTTCACTCGCAAGGCCGGTGACAGTGTTGCTGGAGCGCTGCATGCCCTCAGCTAGTCGGTTGTGACTCTCAATGCACCAAAGGGGTCAGCAGCGACCTCTGGATACATGTGCGAGGACGCCCAGGCTTGAGCCATTCGGTTGGCCTGCTCTTTCAAATACGCGATACAGCTGGCGCTACGAGTGAGCAGAACAACAGCGACGGAAAGCTCTTCGCTGTCTGACGACGCTTCAGATGCAACACCGCCTAGGTTTGAGACACTTCCAGCTTCAGCAGAAGCTCGAATTAGTGGCACCGATAGCCGAATTGAATCTGACAAAGCCGCATACACTCGAGAATGCGGATCTGGTAGCCGTGTCACCAAGGCTATAGCACTATCGAACAGACTAGCGCTGTCCTCACCAGCTGTAGCTGCCGACGCCGACGTTGACGCTGAAGCCCTCATCTTCGAATGCCGCTCGGCAGACTCGGCAGACTCGGCTACGAAAGGGGCCAACTGTGGAGGTACAGAGAATTGGTCGCTATCCTCTGACGGCCATCTCCATAGGATGTGACTTTGAGGTTGTTTGGGAGCTGCAGTAGACCTAAGCGAGTAACCAGCGTGTGCCCCGGCTGTCCTCCAACGGGGGCCGATAGCCTCCACTAGCCGTGGTGGCAAGGCAAACGAGGTGGGTGGATAGAGCGGACGGTCCTCGTCAACATCAGGCGAATGGTCCTTGCTTTGAGCAGTCAAGACCCCATTCACAACGATATCCGGATTCAGTAGCTTCGGGCGATTCGTCATCTACTGCCAGCAGATAATGACGCATGCGTCGGCTACAGGGATGCCTGGACACTCGAGTGGCCCGCCCTCGCTCTTGAGTTCTCCTTCGTCGTCGTCGTCGTCATCTGTCAGTGCTTGTGCTTGTGCTTGTGCTCTGTTGCCCCCCATAGATTTAATAGTGTGCCGTCCCAGCCTGTCAATAGCTTGTGCAATAGTTTCTCGACCTCGATCAGATAAAGCGATTCCCCTCTAGGAGTGCTGAGGTACTTCGGGCTGGGGCTGAGAGCCAGGGCTGGAGTCGAAGGCGGACTGCGGCTGCTAGTAAACGGCATCGCTGTTGCTGGCCGACCCCGACGACGGCGGCCTGGTCGAAGCTTTCGACAGCTTCGGCCCTAATGAAAGCAAGCCGTCATGAACCCTCTTTGACTGCTCGGTAGTTTGTGGGTCAGCAGATCCACTCAAATCAAGTGGTATTGCTGGTAAGTGTATCCGTAGCCTACAGACCGGGGCTTCGATGGGACTATGATCTGGTCGAACTAGTTCGTAGTACGACGTCGCGGCTTGACCAACAGCAAAACGCGAGAGAGGAAGAAGAACTGCAGGGATTATGGTGGGTAGGATCATTTATGAGCAAAATTACTCAGGTATTTGCGTGGAGCCACCCGAAGCTATTTGGATCGACGTGGAGCTCTCACCTGCTCCTAAGATCATCGAGGTGGGCTTATCTCGAGGAGTAGTTGGACCACTGCTCATGGCGTGACACTCGATGTGAAGTTTATAATATCTCGCTTTTTCGCTGCTCAATGTTTCTGTAAGAGCCTGCTCATCTCCAGTCTAGATCCATAGAACGCTTGTAATCGGCTCGTCGATAGCATCCAATACGGTGACTCTGAGCCGCAGACCAGTAAGTTCGTCTGCGGAATCACAGCACATACAACCACAAGTTTCTGCAGGCTAGCAACTTTACAGCACTCTTTCCTACAACGAGTGAGCAAGAATTTAGGCATTATTGCGATGCGAATATTCGCCATCCCTACGTAGACTTACCGGAAGAGAGTAATTCGGCTCCCAGCTAGGCACTAATCCATAGTAGTTTAACACGAAATTCACTCATTTCCCATTCATACGAGACACTAGTGACCAAAAGAACGCAGTAAGTCTAGCAAAACAATTTGGATTCGGAATACATACCATCGGGGTAAGATCTAGGGTTTTCTTTTATTCTCTACTGGGTTTAGTTTCTCGAAATTGGCATTCGACGGGATTAGATCCAGATAATAATGCCACACAGTATCGAGATGTCTATGCCAGCGACGCGGGGCGTGATGTCTGCGTGCACGGCGCCCGATTTACTCAAGACGTCTGTACTAGGTCGTGCTGATGGATCCGTATGTATGCTAGACACTGCACTTTAGAGCCTTCACGATGAAGATGTGCCAACTCCGGCTCATGCTCACTCAGTCCTCTCGCTTGCGTGTTCGACATCTCTATCCTGTAGCACACAGAGCGTCGTTGTTGTATCTGGATGTGCCGGTGGTCTTGCTCGCGTTTACCACCTATCTAGGCAAGGCCCACAAAGCATCCCAACGCTACAAAGACGAATGTAGCTTCGTATTGGGCAAGGAATGATACAATGTTTGAACATATTGGATCTGACTACAGCTACGCGAGCTGCTTCAGATAGCGAGAGCGTGCTCGGTATCTTGATGGGATGTCAGAGCTCTGTGGTGGCATTGGCCACTTTGCATATTTAGAAGCAGGCGCAAGGATCGATCACGTTCAAGTTGGATGGATGCATCAGGTGTATAAGAGCGCACGAAGGCCTCGTTTACGCCCTAGACTCCATCGTGCTGGGAACTGGCACCGCCACTGCCAACGCCGCAATAGTAGCAACAGGAGGGACCGATGGCGTGGTGAGGGTGTGGGAGGCCCATGCCTCGGTTCGTACCCCGATCTCTGGATCAACACACTTAGAGTCCTAGAAATCTGATGCGAGTGGCTAGCAGGGGGATGCGGGTGCCTCGGACAGCACCTCAACATCGAAGCTTGTCGACTCGGAGGGGCAGGGTAGAGCAGGTATAAGCTCTCATGCTGTCGCAGGATCCGATCAGAATTCCGAATCGGAATTTCACGAGAAAGCCCCGACAGGCCTAGATCCAGACCAAGCAACCAGCCGTGGAAAGTCAACCAGCCCAGGAGCCGACCAGACAGGCCCCACCGACGGGTTGTACAGGTTCGAGCTGAGGCTGCAGAGGGAGCTCCTCGGGCACCAAGGACCTGTCACCTCCATGACATTTGCAGCTCCGGATCCATCGCAAGAGCATGCACGTACGGACGGCGGTGGACCCCAGATGAGCCCCGGGCTCGGCCCTGTGCCTGTGCCAGTGCCAGCGTTGCTTTGCACGGGTGGTTCTGACGGTACCCTGCGAATGTGGGATGCAAGCAGGGGGCATTGCCGGCGAGTGGTGCATGTAGGGGGAGGCAGTGGAAGTGGCGATCGTGATGGCAGGAGCGGTAACTGCATGAGGCCTGGTGGGCGCGCTGGCACACCTTCGCCTGTATCCATGCAGAGATCCGGCTCCGGATCCAACGAAGGGGGCAGGCTCGGGGTAGGGTGCATGCACGCGTTCCGTGCCGGTGGGGGAACAAGTGGGTCATCGGCTGGCGGGCAGTCCTTCATTGCGTGCGGGACGCAGGATGGAGCCGTTGAGCTGCGTGCCGTGCCATCTCTCGAGTGGTGCGGTGGACTTCGAATCGCAGACGTGGCGCGACGACGAAGTAGGTCCCGTGGGGGAGGAGCGAGGTTGAATTCTGGCGATTGGATGGGGATGGGGACGGGGACGGGGTCTACACCTGCGTCGAAGTTTTAGGCAGACATGCCCCCGAGCGGTGCTGCCGTCGAGGCACTCTGTGGATGCCCTTTGCGGCTCCCTCTCACGGGAAGCGGTTCGAGGTCACGGGGTAAGGTGCGACTTCTTGCTGCTCTTGGTGATAGCGGGGCGGCAGTACTGCGCTTGCAACTGCCTGCAGCTACCTCTCTCTCATCTGCCGCTTTCGGAATGCCTGTGTCTTCAGGTGCAGAGGCGCAGGCAGGGGGTGGGTTTGAAGCCTTTGGGTAGGAGAACGACGATGACGACGACGACGACGAGGACCAGGACGAGGAGGACCTGGACGGCGGCGGGGCGGGAGAAGCTCCTGTCGTGGAAGCAGCTCGTTGTCTCTCTGCTGGGGATCCCGGCCCCATGGTGGGTATGCTGCGGCAGCTGGTGGCCGTGTAGAGCGTGAGCCAGGATGCCTCGCGGAGAGACGCGTGCTGGCAGGCGGCTGACCTGCTGAGCGGATGGATGGCGCAGGCGGGTTTCTCTGTAGGCACCGTGCAAGGACAGGACGGGGCGAACCCGCTGGTGGTCGGCAGGCTCGGCGACGACCCGGAAGTCTCCACGGTGCTGCTCATGGGTCACTACGACGTGCAGCCGGAAGCCCCCCTCTCTGCATGGAGGAGTCCCCCATTTGAGCTTCAGGCTAGAGATGGACGTCTGTACGGCCGGGGAGCCACGGACAACAAAGGTCCTGTTCTGGCTGCTATGCTTGCGGTTGTAGCAGTTGGGCATGGGTTCGCCTCCCCCCCTTCTCCATAGTCTCATTAGGAAGCTCCATCCATATCCAGTCTCCGCTCTAGCCCTGAAAGAGCGGCTTCGGTAGCGTAGCGTGGGTCGCGGCCTCGCCCGCCGAATGTCGTGTGTCTATTCGAGGGAGAGGGAGAGAACGGGTCCTTGGGATACAAGAGTGCGATTCGTGCAGCCAAAGAGAAGAAATGGCTGGACGGGGTGAACCTCGTGGTGGCTTGCAACAGCCTGTGGCACACGGAAGAGAGACCCAGCCTCGTGGTAGGCATGCGTGGGCACATCAGCATGCAGGTATCCGTTGAGTTGCCCGGTGCTGGAGCCAGAGGCGCGGACCCAGGCAGACCGTCGATTTATTTGCCCGAGGCGGACGAGGTTCCGCAGAGCGCGACCGGTGGCACGGCCGGTAACGCCGCGCACCGCACCGCATGTGCTGGTGCCGGTTTAACGCTAAGATCCAGTGCATCGCCTGGCAGTGCAAGCCGGACCATGGCTACCGTGGGTCGGATGGGTTCAGGAGCCGGAGCCGGGAGGGGGGGGAGCAAGCTGAAAGACAAGGACGAGGACGAGGACGGGCTGCATTCCGGGGTTGATGGTGGGTTCGGTGCCGAGCCCCTGGTGGACCTTTGTGCCCTGCTTGGTACGCTGCAGTCAGGAGACGACGGCAGGCCAGCGGTGCTTAAGCTATGGGAGACCGTGCGACCGCTGGATGCCGAGGAGGCGGCATTGTACAAGGGACTGGCCAGTACCTCAGGTGTTTCTACCGAAGTGGCACGGCCCAGTGGAAGCTCCAGCATCGGGAGTGGGAGCGGGACCGGGACTGGAAATACTGTTCCAGCTGTTGACCGCATAGGCACTGATAAAAGTTCCAAGCCTGGACCCGCCTCCGCCTCCACCCCCACCCCGGCGACGTAGCAATACGAGCAGGAGGGCCTCGGCTTCGCAGCCCAGGCCCTCGCACGGCGATGGCGAGAACCGACCATCACCGTGCACGCCGTGGCCTCTACGGCTGGCAATGCAAGTTTGATCGGGTCAAGGGCGGTTGCAACCGTTTCGGCGCGGATTGTGCCGGATCAGGAGCCCGAGCGTGTCGTGGCTGCTATCCGGGAGCACTTGCTCGAGGTGCATACTAGGCGGAGGAGCAGGAACACATTGCTCGTGACGGCGGATTCGGAATCACAAGCAGGTTGGTGGCAGGCTAAGTCTGGGTGTCCGGGGTATGCTGCGGCATCAAGAGCGGTGGAGGCAGTTTGGGGGCAGGTGCCCCAGCTCGTGAAGGAAGGAGGGACCATGAGGACCGCGCCGTTCCTCGAGGTTGAGCTTGGGTGCAGCGCCATCCATGTGCCGCTCGGGCAGCCGTCGGATCGGCCACATCTTCCTAACGAGAGCGTACGGCTGCGCAACCTTGTGCAGGGCAGTCACGTAATATCCCGCTTTCTCTGGGAATTTAATGCTGGACAGTCTTGAGGGCGAGATCATGCGGCCAATGGAGAATGCCAATCAGCTTGCAATGGTCACAGCAACACGAAACTTGTCTGTACACAACTCAAAACGGACGTCAAGTCACGAGAATGGTATTCTAGCGTACGTATCCCACAGATCTGCTACCGAAAGCCCCGCATTCAGGGCACCTGTAAGCACAATGATGCCAGGGCCAACGTAGTGAGAAACCCAATGCAATCTCTCTGGGAACTGCTTGTGAGCATCCCGTAAAACTTCTCCGAGAGTAGCCCAAGGAACTGGTTTCTTTTCTTTTGGTACCGCTGTCAGAGCGGCTTGTCCATACATCTATCCACCCATTGGCATGCCTCCCATTGGCATGCCTCCCATCGGCATGCCCGGCATTCCGCCCATCGCCCCTCCGCCAAGTCCACCCATTTGCATTTGCATGCTTACAATACTCAACAACCCAGACCTACTGCGCTCGATCGCAGACAATGCATCTATCTCGCCCAATAACAAGATTTATGTAAACATGCTCGTTTCAATATTTATTGTTTTTGTAGGGTCTTTGTCGAATCACATGCACTCTGAAGTCGACAATGTCACTCGGGAGTACGCGGGTGTAGCGCGTGCCAGT
>Ga0136560_1000783_pt1 | contig 16020 bp, 11 predicted proteins | sample AntRauMeHopE1497_FD_104925 | JGI IMG/M metagenome (GOLD analysis project Ga0136560, IMG submission 104925) | Saline lake microbial communities from Rauer Islands, Antarctica - Metagenome Hop E1 #497 | ecosystem: Environmental > Aquatic > Non-marine Saline and Alkaline > Saline | place... | reverse complement strand
GCCGAGGCGGCGGAGGAGGTCGCCCCCGCTCGGCCTGGCGGCCCGGAGCGAGAGCCCCCCCCCGCCCTGCTTGCTCTCGACGTAGAACCGGCCCTTGCCGCCCCCGGCGCGCACGCCATCGGCGTCGGGCTCCTCCGACTCCGCGGCCTCCTCCGCCCCGCCGGGCCCGCGCCTGCCCCTCCCGCCCGAGGACGGGCCGCCGCCGCCCGCCGCTGCGTCCCCCGCCTCGACGCGGCCGCGCAGGGCGTCCCTCTCGGCGCCCGCCTCGGCGAGCTCCTGCGCCTTCTCCCGCAGCGCCTGCGTCACCACGCGGTTCGACTCCCCCACCCGGGTGAGCTGCTCCGCGAGCTCCTCGGCACGCTGCGTGGCGGCGCGCAGCTGCGCCTCGAGCCGCTTGATCTCCTCCCGCTGCGCCACCCGGCTCTCCTCGTCCGCCTGCATCTTGTTCAGCAGGAAGGTCAGCCGGCCGCTGAGTGTCCGCACCTTGTCCTCCGCCGCCTTGCGCTCCTCGTGCTCGCGCAGCTTGGACCGCACCTCCTCCTTGGACCGCGCGGCGAGCTGCCCGTTGTGCTGCCGGAGGGCGCGCATCTGGTCGGCGAGCTCCTTGGAGGCGAGCTCCGCCTTGACGCGGAGCTGCCCCTCCCGCCCGTTCTCCTTGACGAGCCGCCCCGCCTTCTTGCGCAGCGCCGCCAGCTCCGCCTCCCTGGTCCTCACCGCCTCCACCGCCTTGGTCTTGCCCAGCTCCGCCAGCTTGAGCCGCTCCAGGAGCTGGAACACCTTCTCCGCCATCTCGCGAAGCTGCTCCCCCGCGTCGCGCGCCTCCGCCTCGAGCCGGACCCGCTCCGCCTCCACCGACTCGATCTTCCGCTGCAGCTCCAGGTTGGCCCGCCGCAGGTTCCCCTCCTCGTTCGCCAGCTCCTTGTTCGCCTCCTGCTGCTGCGACTTGGCCCGCGCCTCCACCTGCAGCTGCGTCTCCAGCTCCACCACCTTGCCCGCCAGGCTCCGCAGCCGCTCCTCCAGCGCCGCCGCCTCGTCCTGCGCCCGGCGCTGCGCCTCCTCGGCGGACTGCGCCTTCTCGAGGAGGGAGTACTGCTTCTCCTTCCGCACCCGCAGCTGCTCCTGCAGCGACTCGATCTCCACCTGCGCCTTCCGCTTCAGGTCCATGTTCTGCGAGCGGAGCGCCTCGGCCTCCTCGCGCAGCAGCCGCAGCTCCTCCGCGCGCAGCCGCCCCTCCCGCGCGGCCTGCACAGCCAGGTCCTCCTGCGTCCTCGCGGACGAGAGCAGCGAGTCGTACTGCGACCGCAGCGCCTCCAGCTCCTCCCGCAGCCGCCCGTTCTCCTTGCCCAGCTCCCCCGCGCCGCGCTCCTCGCCCTCGAGGAGCCGCAGCAGCTCCGCGTTCTGGTCGGTCAGGATCTTCAGCTGCCTGTCCCGGTCCGCGGCCTGCTGCTGCGCCTTCTTGAGCGCCGACGACTCCGCCCGGGCCCGCGACTGCAGCTCGTAGTTCTGCTCGCGAAGGCGCCGGGCCTCGTCCTCGGCCGCGAGCTTCTCGAGCTGCAGCCGGTTGCTCTCCTCTTCCACCTGGTCCAGCGAGCGGAGAAGGTGCGAGTTTTGCTCCTGCAGCACCCTGATCTGCTCGTCCTTCATGCGGAGCGCCTCGGCCGCCCTCGACTCACGCGGGGCGGCGCCACCGCCAGTCGCGCCCGCCCTTGACCCCGCTTGCGAAGAGGCCATGCCCGTGGCGCCGTGCGGCCCGTCAGGATAATGGCCGCTCGCGCCAACCGACGCCGACGGGTCCATCGGCCGGCAGCCGCGGGGACCTCGGCAGGCCCGGTGGGTGAGAACGCCGCTGCGCTCAGCCTCAGACCGCCCGCCGGCCTGTGATGCTCTGTGCCGTGCGGGGCGGGCAACGGCTTTTGCCGCAACGCAACGAGCAGAGCCGAGACTGGGCGCCCCGCGAATGCTCCGTAGCATATTTGGGTGTGCGGTCAGATCCCGCAGTCTCCGGGCCTTCCACCGCAAGGCCGCCTTGCCGGCACTCGGCGCCCCGCCGCACGTCCGGCCATGGACGACAGCCAAGGCGATGCGGGCCGGCTCGAGACCAAGGACCAGAGGAAGGCCCGTGTGGCGCAGCATCGGCAGAATGTGCTCAGCCGGATGCAGGCCAAGGCGAAGGAGCAGCGCGTGCACAAGAAGGAGAACTTCCTGTGCCCCGTCGAGTTCGAGAACACGTGAGGCCAGCGCACGGCCAGGGAGGGCCATCCCACGGCGTCGAGCCGCGCGCCCCCGCCGCGCGCGCACGCGTGAGGGCGACGGCGAGGCCTGCCCGCCCCGCCACCGCCTGCCGCCGCCGCCTCGGCCCGCGCCGCCCCCTCGCAGGCTTCCCGACGTCCCGCCTGAGCCGAAGCTGATCCGCTTCCCGCACCTGGCGGACAGGGCGTACCGGTACAACGTTCTCGCCGGCTCGTCGGCCGAGTCGGTCAGGCGGCAGGAGCTCCTGGTCGACCCGATCCTCCCGCTGCCCCTCGCGACTCTCGACGAGGACGAGAGCGTCGTGCCGGTGCCCGTGGGCCTGTTCCTGGGGGCGCGCAAGCGTGAGGAGCTGTCGGAGCCGCAGCGCAAAGCCATCGAGGCCCACAAGCGGCGCCTGGACCCGCTGGACCGGGACGTCACGAGCGACCGCCTGTCCCGTCCGTTGGCGCGCGCGGGGATGGACCGGCCCGAGGCCCCGTCCACGGACTGGACGCACCTCCGCACGGTGTTCCAGAGCGACCTGCACAGCAGCGTGTACCAGCTGGCCGACCCCGCGGAGGTGCAGCAGGAGACGCTGGCGATCAAGCTGGCCAAGGCCCGCAAGGCCGCGGCTGGGGGCGCCTCGGCCGTGGACCGCGTGCGCGGGACGTTCGGGGACGCGGAGCGGTGGGACTCGCTCGCGGCGTCGGGGCGGCTGTCGGAGGCGAGGCACCCGGACAAGGCCAAGGCGCGCCGCGGCGTGACGGCGGTGTCGGTGACGCAGCTGGTGCCGGACGCGGCGAGGTGGGAGGAGTCCCCGCTCGCGGCCATGTTCGACTCGGACCCGGCGGCGGGGTCGGGCGTGGGGGAGGAGGGCGGGGGCGTGCTGCTGCGGCAGACGCCGGACTGGGCGCGGCGCGGGGTGAGCATGGCGGAGGACGGGCTCCCCATGCAGGCGTTCGTGCGGTCGGCCGTGGAGGAGTCGACGGCGGACGGCGGGGAGGCGTGGGTGCTGGGGCAGCAGTGCACCGGGCGGGTGATGCCGTTCGACGCCGGGGACGAGCACATCCTCGTGGCGACGGAGCGGCCCATCGACCAGGCGCCGGCGCCCGCCGAGGGCGAGGCGGCGTCGGGCGCTGGCGCGGCGCCGGCCGGCTGGGCCCCCGTGGGGGCGTCCATCCAGCTGGTGCGGGCCCGCCCGAGGCGCCGCCCCGGCACCGAGCCCATCGGCGCGGCGGAGCCCGGCCACGTGGTGAGCGTTGCCCGCGAGGCCATGTCGCCCGACGACGCCGACGCGCGGGAGGAAGCCACGCTCCCCCTGTGGTCCGAGGACCCGGAGACGGACGCCGTCATCATGCACGCCAAGCGGGCCCAGAGGCGGCTGCAGCGGGCCAAGGCCGACGCGGAGCGAGCCAGGCGCCTCAGGGCGGCGGGAGCCTCCTCCTCCTCCTCCTCCTCGTCCGCCCCTTCCGGCCGGGCCGGCCGGGCCGCTTCGTCGGCGCTTCCCAGGCAGCCCGCGAGGGCTCTGGTGACAGCTCCGGCGGACGCCGCGAGCGACGGGGCCTCGAGCGACGGCGAGTTCGAGGAGGCCGCGCGGCCGAGACGGGATGCGGAGGACCGGGCGGCGGCGGTGGCGTCGGGGCGGTCGGCGATGAGCGCTGCCATCGGCGGGCTGTTCGACGACGACGACGACGCGGACGAGGCGTGAGCCGAGTGCAGCCCGCGGCATGGCCGTTGGCTTGGCGGCGCGAGCGTTTGCACGTGCAAGCGGGAGCGATATCTGCCGGGCGTGTGCCTTTGCTGCGTCGCGCTGGCACCCAGGTCACACGTCGCCCTGGCGCCCACGTCACTCGTCACGGCGTCACCCGAGGGAGCGGGCGGTGTCACTCCAGGGAACGGATGATGTCGACGAACTCGGGCTTGAGGCTCGCGCCGCCGACGAGGAAGCCGTCGATGTCCGGCTGGGCGGCCAGGCCGGCGCTGTTGGCCGCCTTGACGGAGCCCCCGTAGACGATCCGGCAAGCCGCCGCGGCCCCGTCCCCCACCTTGGACGCGAGCCACGTGCGGATGTCGTGGTGGGCGTCCTGCGCCTGCTCTGCCGAGGCGGTCTTGCCAGTGCCGATGGCCCAGACCGGCTCGTAAGCGATGACGATGTTCTTGCCCCAGCTCTCGGCGGGAACCACGGCAGCCACCGCCTCAAGCTGGCGCACCGTCACCTGTCTGCAGTGGCCAGCCTCGCGCTCCTCGAGCGACTCGCCGATGCAGAGGACAACGCTGAGCCCAGCCGCCAGCGCAAGGCGAGCCTTCTCGCCCGAGGCATCGTCCGACTCGCCAAAGATCGCGCGGCGCTCAGAGTGCCCAACAAGCACCCACTTCAGGCCAAAATCCACGACCTGAGGCACCACCAGCTCGCCGGTGAAAGCGCCGAGCTTCTCGCTCAGGTGAATGTTCTGGACACCAACCGACACGGGAACCCCAAGGCCGGACTTCGTGGACTCGATGTGAATCGCGGACGGGAACAGCACAACCTCTGCGGAACGGTGGACGCAAGGTGCGCACACTGGCGATGCCGCCCTTCATCGCGACGGAACAACGGCCTCGGCCCGGCACACGCCTCACCAGCACCAGAGGGACCGCCCGACTTGTTCAGAGCATCGACCACGGGGGCGATGGTCTCCCGGGTCGCCGCCTGCGGGGCGGCGGAATACACGGCAAAGCCTCGCGGTCGTTCTGCGGCACCTCGGCAGGCCCCGGGCGGGAACGGGGCGAGCTCCACATGCGCTCACAGCCTTCCAGTTTCCACCGACCCAAGGCACACGGGTAGTGGACGATGCGGCTGCCATTTCGCTCGTGTCCTGCGCGAGGGTGAGTGCGGGGGTGACCCACGACTGATCGCAGGGCTCTGGCAGGCAGCCACCCCCCCCACCGTCGTCGCGTGGCGCAGCCCGCGGACCATGAGCGGCAAGCGGCTAGCAGACGCGCACGAGAGGCTCAAGCACCGCATCCACAACGCTCGGTTCCCGCTGCCCAGGTGGGCTGTTCCCATCGCAAAAACCGTGTACTTCCTCATCCCCGTCGCCATGGGCGCCGCCCTGCTGATGTGGACCCAGGGAAAGATGTCAAGCAACCAGCCAAGGCTCGTGAGCCCCACAGACCCAGGCCCTCGACGCCGCCCGCGGTCGCCCGGACCGCCCGCGCCGGCATTGCTCACCAACGCCCCGGCTCCGCACACGCTTTCTCACAGGAGGCCAAGGCCGTGGCAGCCCTATCTGACTCTGCGCGATCAGACGCGGCCACGCCCGCGGATCGGCAACGCCTGGACGCGCTTCGTCAGAGAGTGGAAGCTGCCCGAGAAGCCGCCAAGCTCCACGACCGAAGATAATACGAGACCGGCAACGCGTTAGGCAGCACGATTCTGACCTCCAACGAGCCGCTGAATGTCCGCCAGCGGCTGCGAACCCATTATAGCACCACGAACAAGCACGCACCCGTCAGTCACTCGCCCCCGCCACCGAAGCGCCTTGCCGGCCCCTCGACCGCGCCCCCGCGGAAACCGCATCCTGGTGCATCTTTTCAGGTGGTGATATGAACGGAGGCATTCCCTTGGAAGTCTGGGGTCAGGCTGCGACAGCAGGCGTGCTTGCCGGCCTGGCTGCCACGGCTGTCACCGTGCTCATCGAGCGATGCGGCGGCCTCGTCGGGGGTGTCATCGGTACCACCCCATCAACCATCTTGGCGGCAGCGATGGGCATCGCAGCAGGCGCTGCGAATGCATCGGACTTGCAAATCGCCCTCTTCACCGTGCCCATGGCGATGGCATGCGACGTGCTGCTGCTTGCCGCATGGAAGGTTGTGCCGCCGTTCCTTCCTCAGGGTAGCTCAGTCGGGGCCAAGGCCGCGATGCTGTCGCTCGTCTCGCTGGTCGTCTGGGCCATTCCTGCCGGCGGGGTCTGGGCGCTCACATCGCTCGTGCTGCGCGAGGCGTTCCAAGTTGTCATTGCTGGGACTGTCACGCTGGTTGTCACGGCGATTGCGGGGCTTGCGTGGACGTGGCAGCTTCCCCCGTCACCGCCTGGATCCAATCATGTCGGCTGGAAGGTGCTCGTGACCCGTGGCCTCGGTGCAGGGCTCTCTATTTTCGCCGCTGTGCTAGTGGCAAGGGTGTCACCTGCGCTAGGCGGCCTGGTGTCGGCATTTCCGGCCATCTTTCTCACAACGATGGTGTCGGTGTTCCTGGCGCAGGGGGAGGCCACCACCACTGGCGCAGTCGGCCCCATGATCCTTGGGTCGACGTCCGTGTCGCTGTTTGCCTGTGTCTTTGCCGCTCTGGCACCTGGCACTTCCCATTGGGCAGCACTGGGTAGTGCGTACGTCATTGCTATCGCCGGAGCATCGGTGCCGGCAACTCTGTGGCTGCGGTGGCGCCGCAGCAAGGCAACAACCGGATTCGAAGAGGTTGTCGAGCCAGCCGCGCAGGAGGACGAGGGGGCTGTCGATGGCCAGTCAGCTTGACAGCGCCGCTGCTGGTCCATGGCGTTCCCGGAGGTGCCGCATGGCAGGGATGCCCTGCATTGTGGGGCACGGAGCTGGGAGCGACAAGTTGAGAGAGCGGCAACGAGACTTGCGCCGCTCTCGGGCCAGCACCAGTCACACAATCGTCCCGATCAGGCTTAATGCGACGTGATCTCGATATCGACGGCCGCCGGCTTGTGTCAAACCGAGAATGAGCCGCCGGGGTGGGGCACAGCAAGGCGAGCCGCAAATACGTTGGAGGCACCCTCCTGGCTAAGCCACCCAAGCCGGGGTGCCCCGAGTGTTGATGTGATGGGTTCGCACAGATCGAGCCAGCACGCGGGAGGTCAGAGGCACCAAGGTGCCGGAGTGATCCGTGTTGCGGCAGGGAGCCAGAGGGCTAGCAAGAGCGGGGCTGTATGTGAGTGGTGGCACCTATGCCAGCATGCACAATGCTGCGTCACGCCGCAGGGCGCGGCTCAGAGCTGGAGGCAATTCCAAATTGCACTGCACTTTGGCCGTTTCCAGCGAACCAAATGCCTGAAAGACGACTAAACATAGTCAGGAGCCGGCTTGCCGTCGGCGATGCATGCTTGCATGAGCTATGCCCTCCTCGACTGAGGCCGTAGTATCACCCATTGATTCATCAGAGCAAGAAGTCCGCTTGAATGAGTGCGGCGTAGGCGGCGTCATTCCACCGCACCTGGATTCACGGCTCAGCGCTGTCACAAGTTACGCCAGGTTTCATTTTCTGCTACTGCCGACAGTATTTTGGGCCTACACCCCCTCCGGGACATGAAATGAGCAAAGCCCGGGCGCGCCCGTGGAATCAGAAACATTTGCCTCGAACCCTCAGACAGGGTTCGTGTCAACCAGTGCAGGGTTTAAGTGTACAGGGCGCACGTCAAGGGCAAAGCCGTCGAGCCTGGCGACGAGTGTCATGGTAACATCGGTGGTGCGGCACCTAGCCTAGTTCTCACCATTGGCACGTGGTTGCTGCCTCGTAGGCACGGCATCGATTCGAGCACCAACAGCTCCGCCATGTGAGTGAGGGTGCCGAGATGTGCTGTTTACGTCTGATTGACAATGTCCGACGTCGAGCTTCGAAAGAATGCGAAAGGACTGCATGGGCCAGTGCAGACGACGTCTGACTTTCAAAGCATCGCTTGTCCGAAAAGGGTCGCGATGTGCCTGTATTGAAGAATTCAGTTGGCGTGGTCTTGTCAGCCGTGGTGGGAACGAGAGTAAGTCCGCAGGAGCATGCAAATGTGTCACTCTTGCTGGTTGCCGGTCAAGTTGCTGGGCAGACCCACCACCGACAGCCTGCATGCAACCCGCCCACTCATGAGCGTCAAATGACGGAAATATTTGCACCGCCCACCGCATTGATGATCCCTCCCACGGTGAGCTGTTCCAGACAGCAAAACGCTGCCTTCGAATCCGTTTGCACAGATTCGAGTATGCAAAAAAGTACTGCTCGGTGACTCTCTCCTTGGACCAGCTCGGCGTGGCTCCCGCTTTGCTTTGCTCATCTTCGTTGCGCCGACAGCACAGAATGATTGCGGATGCATGTGGAGACGAGCGATGTTGAGCCCAGCATGTCGAAGCCTTCAGGGGCAAGGTGTCACATGTCTTGTTGCCTGGTGAGACAAGAATCAAGAGCCTCAGGCTGTGGTAGTGCCGAAGCCAGTTGCAGCTGAGCCGGCTGCTGGATGCCTGCCATCTGTCCAAAGCTTGCTGGTCGCTGCATTGCTGCATCAGTCTGCTTGCTGTGGTGGGTGCGGTCTGCGGCGCTGATGTCTAGCCACGGGCGGTCGTTTTTGCAGCGCACGAGTGTGGTGTGTCAAGGCTGGTACGAGGATATCAAGAGAGCAGGAAGGCGCACCGTAGTTACGCTGCCGATGAAAGTCGGTGGCCGGAGTAACAAGCTTGCCTCAATCACACCAACTCGATCGCAATGATAGCTTGCTGCGCCTGCTGGCCGTTCCAGCTCGTGGCAGACATGTCAGTGAGCACCAGCTCGTACCGGCCCGTCGCTGAGCCGTCGACCAGCGCCAGCCCTGTGAGCATCGCGGCTCCAGCCTCTGTCTCAACAACTGCTTGGTCGACATGCTCGCCGCCAACGGCGATTTTCACGGGCTCACCCCCCGGCACTCGCTGCGCCCGTGCTACGATCGTGCGTCCGCTGTCACCAGATGCCACCCGCTCCCAAGGGAGCAAGCCGCTCTGCAGCGGAGACGGCGCGTTCACGACACCGTGCTCGTACCCCTTCTTGGGCTTTGGCCGCTTCTTGCCCCCTAGGGCGGCCTCTGCTTCGGCGACTGCCGCCGTTGCCGTGTCCACAGAGGCTGCTGACCCAGCCTCCAGCTCGGCCAAGGCGGCGTCTCTGTCCTCCTCCTGATAGCCGACGCCAACCACGTGCAGGTCAGGCAGAGCCTCGCCTGCCGAAACAAACACCACAGGCTCTGCTCTGGCCGCGAAGGGATCCTTCGCCACGGCAGAAGCGACCGAGTGCCTCGCACCTGCAAGCGCAGCGGCAAGCAGCGCGGCCGATACCTCGTCATCGTGTGTCCAGTCGTCTGCCCGGCTGTCGACGTCCGGAAGCGGCGCTGCGGCCGGGGCTGGCGCTCCCGCCCGCTCCCAGCCCCCGCCGAGCGTCGACCCCTCTGGAAGGGCCATCAAATCAGGGCGCCTGGCCTCGCTGTCCTCGTCCTTGGCAGACTTTTTCTTGGACGCCTTGCCTTTCTTCGCTGGCGCCGCGGCTGCGGCCTCCTCCTCCGCTGCCTTGGCCCTCGTAGCGGCCTCCGGGACCCACGGCCCGCACAGCACGGAGAGCCTGCGGCAGATCCACACCGGCTCGCCATGCCGCCACTCACCGGTGTAGCTCCAAGCCGGGCCGGCACTGCCAGCCGAAGCGTCAGCCGTCGCTGCCTCCTCCGAGCCGGCACTGCCAGCCGAAGCGTCAGCTGTCGCTGCCTCCTCCAAGCCGGCACTGCCGGCCGAAGCGTCAGCCGTCGCTGCCTCCTCCGAGCCGGCACTGCCGGCCGTCGCTGCCTCCTCCGGCTCGGCAGCCGGCGGCACCGCCGAGCCACCGGACGCCACAGGGTGGTCGCTTGACTTGCCGGCTCCACGGATCGTCAGCGTGCCGTGCCCGGACGGCACGCAGTCATCGGCGTGGCCGTCGAACGTCGACTGCCAGCGCAGCCCGCCCCGCTCCCCTTCCCGCTCGATCACAGCGCTGCCACGCTGCACCCCGTCGTCCCACAAGCCTCTGATCACCGTTCCATCCGTCCCTTCCCAGCAGCCTTGCCCGTGCCTGCGGTTCCTGCGCCAGCTTCCCTTGAATCGCCCCTTGACCCCGCCGTCGCTGGCTGTCTCCACCTCCTCGCCATCCCCATCCTTGCGGTTGTCCTTGAAGTTGCCCTCGTACTCGACCACGCCGTGTCGGCTCAGCGTGCCGCGGCCATTCATCTGGCCACCGGACATGGTCCCGCGGAACTCCCTGCCGTCTGCCCAGGCCCGCGTGCACACTCCTTCCAGCTCCCCGTGAGACCACACTCCCTCCAGGAACCCGTCTCTTCCGTCTGGGCCGAAGAGAAGCGTTCCGTGGCCGTTTCGACGGCCATTGTGATACTGCCCGCGGTACTCGAAGTACCGCGGGAACTTATAGTGGCCGTCGCCGTGGCGGACGGTTGAAACCAGGTCACCAGAGTACCTCGGCGCCGATGCCATGATCAGCGGCCACGCTTGTGGCGCGCCGACGAGGAGAATCCGTTTCCGCTCTGCAACCCCGCCCGATCGCGGCGGCGCGCTGCTGACCTGGCACTCGTGGACGGCCGGGCCGGCGACCTTTGCCCATGTTTGGCTCGCTCTCAGCAGCGAGGGAGGATGGAGGCCCGTTGCCGGCTCATGACACGGTTGAGCGCCCGGGGAGAGCGACGGCGGCTCGGCTTTGGGTGGCGCCCCGCGCGGCAGATGCCGCCACCAGGACCGCCCACACCCTCATCCGCCAGGCTGGCTTCGTCGAGCTCGCAGAGCCGCAGATTCGTGACCTCGCACGATGCTGGCAGGTCTTGGACACCGACGCTGACGGCTTGCTGCAAGAGGACGGCGAGCTGCCACGGGCCATCGCCGCCTCAGGCCACGCCCCGTCACCGGTGCTCATCCGGCACATGATGAACTCGTGTCCCGAGGAGTGGCGCGGACGAGGCGTGGACTTTGACACCTTCGTGAACACGATCGAGGCGTACGCCGCGAGCCAACCGCTGCGGGAGGCGTCGCTCAGGGGGCTCGCCGGTCTGGCCGAGGCCGGTGGGGCCGCAGCCTCACGGGAAGGGCGAGGGCGTGACGAGCCTTCGCTGTCTTGGCAGCAGGCCCGAGGCGTCGACTTTGGCAAGCGCTTCGCCACCGCAGGCGGGTCGGAGGAGCGGGGCGGCGCGGCTGCGCAGCCTGTGCTTCCTGGCTTCGTGATTCGCCGGCTCCTGAAGATCCACTTGCTCTCGGGGACGGACGGCGCTCCGAGCCCGTCCATGTCAGACGACGACGTCGACGAGCTCCTCCGGTCGGCAGAGCTTCACTCGGAAACAGACCGGATGCGACTCGCCGACCTGGTGGCGGCTGTCGGCGGCGGCATGGTTCACGTGCTCCCCGAGGCGGTTGAGCGAGCCTACCCCCACGAGAGCGTGCGGGCGCTCTTCGACGACCCCTCGGCGCACGACGTGCCCGTGCTCCCGCGCCAGGAGCGGGAGGCGGAGGGCATCTCAGACGGCACGTACCCGGCCTGACCCATGGGGCGGGTGCCTGGGTCCGGGCGCGCTGACCCGGCCCTCCCCCGTCTCCGGCCGGACGCGGGAAGCACCGCGGGGGAGGGGCCACAGGCTGTCGCCGAGGAGGCGACAGGTGCAGGCAGCGTGTGCCGCGGGCGGTAGCGGCGGTGGTGTGTGCCTGTGTGATGCACACGCGCAGGGCCGGCCGTGTCGCGTGAAGCGCATTCCGAGCCGCCGTTCCTCGCCCGTTTCGTGCACTCTCACCCGCCGCGCCTCCGGCCGACGCCCAGAAGGCAGGCGCTGCCGTGGGCTTGCCCCCGCGGCCTGAGCCACCCGCCCCATCTCGGCGCCCGGCCAGGCGCTCACGGGCCACCCGCAGCGCAAAAGGCCTGAAAGTCCTGCATCCCCGCCGCCGGGGCGCCCTCGCCGAGCGCGTCGAGCCACGCCTGGCCCTCGCCCTCGCCGTCCGCGTCGGCCGCCTCGGCCTCCAGCTCTCGCAGCCGGACCTGGGCCCCCGCGCCCGCTGCGATGGCAACCACCACGACTGCGGCCTCCTGTCGCCCAATGGCCACATTGATGGCCGGAGCTGCTGAGTCCAGCGACTCTGGTGTGAGGTCATCCCCGTCTCCCGCGAGAGCCGAGAAGACTTCAGTGAAGACCACCCCAGACTCCTTCACTCGCTCCTGGATCAAGCGACAAGCGAGTCCTGCGCGCTCCACGCACCAGGTCGCAACGCGGCCGTCGCTAGCACCTTCCATCTCCTCCGCAGCCTCGCCGCCAGCCTCGGCAGCTGACGACTCGGGAACATCTCCCGCCCGCCTTCCGATCTTGTCAATGGGCAGGTCTGCCACGTTGGCACCTGCACCCACGAGCGCGGCGTGGAATCCGTTGCCGAGGGTTTCTCCGATGACTGATGCGCACCTTCCGACGCAGTCCGCCTGGCGATGGTTGCATCCTGCAGACAAAAGCCTTCGCATACAGTCAGTTGCAATGTCGTGGTCGATCTTGTCCCAGATTCGGGCCAGGTGGTGCAGCATCGTTCTCCCACACCTGTCGACGGATGTTGCAAGCGCTGAATCAATTTCCACCGTCTGGCCTCCACGATGCAACAACATGGTGGTTTCCCAGAGAACGGCGTCCATCATAGGTCAGCTGGATGCCCCTGAGGTGCAGATATGTGGCGTCGCTGTACCAGATGCCTCTTATGCTCTGCGCCTGCTTGTCTCATTCCCGCTCGGGCTTGGAGCACTTCCATTGCAGCTGACCGCGGCGGCACGCAAATGAGGGCCATGCGGAGGACCGGGGTGCGCCGGGAGGCCGTCGCGGCGTTCATTGCTTGCACACTGCTCGGGCTGGCGTCGTTGACCAGCTTTCGCCCAGATGCTTGGATGGCTGTCGCCGTGATGCGACTACGCGTGGAAGGAGTGCTGCCAGGCACCGCTGAAGCTGCAGCATGCATGGGGTGCTTTTGCGGGCTCGTGGCGCTTTCGGCATGGTGCACGTTGAAGCTCTTCCCGCAGCATTTGCCACCGACACGCGGAGGGCAGGGTGCTGTGATGAAGCATCTAACAAAGCATGTCCCTAGCCCTCGGCCGCAGCCACTGCCGAGAGCCTCAATAGGCCTACGAGCGGTGCGCAGGTGCATCGAACGCAGCGTGCCGCTGAAGCCATGGCACGGCGCGGTGACCAGATCACACTGCAGAGGCGTGCCCAGGCCCTCAGGTGTGGTCGTGGCCGCCCTGGTGGATCGGTTTGGAAGTGACCCGAGCGCTGCTGGACCGGTGGCGTCACTGGTCCAAACTGTTGCACGGGCCTCGAGGTCTGGTGCGCAGGCTGGCACGTCGCATGACGGGTTCGGTGTCATTGTCGTTCGTCGGGTCCTCCGCATGGGGTGGAGCGAAGTGCCGGCGGTGTTCAAGCCGTTCGTGTCCGACGAACGGTTCCTCGAGCTGCATGAAGACGTCGTCGCAGCCCCGGAGGCTGGAGTGAGCACCCGTGACGGGACGTGCAACCTACAGGGTGCGAGCACAGCGCTATCTTCTTGCACCCCTCGACCCCCTCGCTCCGTCGTTCATGACAACTATCGCAGATGGCAGTGTCGAGGGTCTGGAACGCCAACTTCCGATGGCTGGTCCACTACCAAGCCCGCACAGTCATTTTACCAGGGCCAGGTGCATCTTCGGAGGTCAAGTGCTCGTTTCACGCAAAGTCCATGGGAATGATCGGGTCACTCGTGAGCGCGCATGCGGGGGGCGAGGGCCCTGCTTGGTGGCGCAGCGTATGCTTGCCGTGTTCCCTTCTGCTGCCACTGCCGTGCATGCCTGCGGCTGCGTCGTCGCCTATCTCGCAGCTGACTGGCATGCTTCAGCGAGGGGGGGAAGTGACCCTGTTTAACCTTGCAACGGTCGAGCTGGAGGAAGCAGCGGCCAGGCGTGGCTTCGGAGGAGCCGAGACGGCTCACCCAGGCAACCTTGCGTGGCGCGGGGAGCGAGGGGAGGCTGGGGGGGAAGCTGTGCCGGGCCTTCCGGTGCTGCCGCTGGGGTGGCACAGCTCCGATCACCACGCTTCAGACGATTGATCCAGTGCATCTGACCCCCTCCATGCTGCGTGCACAAGCTGAGTGCATGCATGCATGCCGTGGCGGCCAAGACATCAGCCCTTTGTGCGTTCGTTTCTCTCTCTCCGGTCGACATCACCTGCCCGATCACTCAGGCGCGGTCATGCAGCACGGCAGTGCGGCGCTGGGCGAACATGTCGTACACCTGCGCAGCCTTGGCCTGCATCTCCGAGAACTCATCCACGCACGAGTCTGCCCAGTTATCGGCTGCGTCCTTCGTATTGGCGGGCAGCACCACGCCCGCCGCCTCGGCCTCGTTGTTGCGAAGCAGCTGCACGTGCTCCGGGGACATCGACTGCCCAGGTGCCCTGGGGCTGCGGGTGCGGGTCGCAACCCACGGGGGCAGCAGCGCCCTGGACCGGTCCGAAGGCAGGGCATTGAATGGCATCTCCGCCTCGCCGGCAGCTGCCAGCAGCTGACGCTCCTTCCACGCCACAGCCGTCATCTTCTCCGTTTCGGCGCTCATGACGCCTGCAGCCGCGTCGTCGCGGATCTGCTGCAACAGAACCGGTGCCATCTTGATGGGGCGCTCGCGGCTGTAGAAGGCGCGGCCCTCTGCCGGCGCCTGCCCGGTCATCACCTTGTCGGCAATCCGGGTGCGACCCTTGGTTGAGGCGTCCTCCCACAGATCCTGCAGGCCTGGTGCCAGGGCGGGCGACACCTGAGTGCCGGGTGCGATGCGGCTGCCCCTGAAGCGTTCGGCCGCGGCGTTGGTCAGCCGCTCGGCCCGCTTTGCGTCGTGCGAGGTCCCCGCCGCAGCCTCGGCAGCCATGATCAGGTCGTGCATCCATGCCTGCCGGCCAATGGCGTCCGGAAGGTCTGCGGGGACGGGGCGCTCGCTCATGACCTCCGACGTGCCGAGAAGCTGCATGACGTGCGGCTTCATCTTCCACTGGTTCACCGTCTCCTCCAGCTCCATCTCGCCCTGCACCACAAGCATGTCGATGACGCGTGGGTCAGTCAGCTTCTTGTTCTTTGCGAACTGCAGGTTGATGAGGCGACGGATCTGCGTCGGCGTCATGTCGATCGTGTACAGAACCTGCGAGACGAAGGAAACAGGGCCGCTGTGTCATGGCCAGTGCAGCCATGTCTCGCTGGCGCTTGCCACCGCTCGTTCGGTGCCTCAGAGTGGGCGCATTGGTGCCACAGCCGCCTGCCATAATCTCACCTGCACGTCCTTGGCCTTCTTGCAGCATCGCCGGAAGAGATCGACGACTCGCCGCTTGAGGGAGGACTCCCCATCGACGAAACGGGATGCCTTAGCCAGCGCCATGGCTTTTGGGCCGCTGTGGCAGTGATCGCGAGCCTCGCAAGTCCTCGCGCCTCGGACGTTGGCTCGTTCGCGAGGCCAGCTCTGCCAGATGCGCGATTGTGCAGGCGCCAGCCGATCACCCTGCGCGTGGTGCAGGTCGGGGATCCATGCCCCCCAAGCCTGCTGGTCCGAGGCCCAGCGGCGGGGCAGGGCCACGTAAGCCAACGATGCCCAAGCGGCCAGGAGCAGCCGGTGCAAGTCCGCCCAAGCCTCCCGGGGTCAGCAAGCCCAAGGCCCCAGGGGCAGGGCCGTCGGCAGGCAAGAAGCCGACCCCCCCTCGCAGCTTGTCACCGGGGGCTCCGGCACCAGCAAGAAAACCCACGCCACCTGGAGCTACGCGTCCAAAGGCGACGCCACCGGGCAAGGCTCCCTCCGGACCACGGGTGCCACGATCCCCAACAGCTGCAAAGAAGCCGCCGTCTCCGGCTCCCACACCCGGAAACAAAGCTTCGCCCCCCGGAAAGAAGCCGTCGTCTCCGGCTCCTAGCGCTGCGGGGAAGCCTGTGCCTCCCGGGAAGAAGCCGTCGTCTCCGGCTCCTAGCGCTGCGGGGAAGCCTGTGCCTCCCGGGAAGAAGCCGTCGTCT
>Ga0136560_1000782_pt1 | contig 16022 bp, 7 predicted proteins | sample AntRauMeHopE1497_FD_104925 | JGI IMG/M metagenome (GOLD analysis project Ga0136560, IMG submission 104925) | Saline lake microbial communities from Rauer Islands, Antarctica - Metagenome Hop E1 #497 | ecosystem: Environmental > Aquatic > Non-marine Saline and Alkaline > Saline | place... | reverse complement strand
GTGCGAGTGACGCCGCGAGCCGATCAAGCCGACGGCGAGTCGCGTGCCAGCCCCTGCAACGCAGAGCGCGCGGGTCATTCGATCGATTCCGGCAGGGCGGTGCCACGCGCAGGCCGCTAGCTCTAGCGCACGCGCGTCAGAACTCGGGCGCCTGGTCGCCGTGGTGGTCCTCCACGGTGCGGAAGTACTGCTTGAGGCTCCCGCTGATGGAGCGCGGCATGCCGCTGTCGTGCCCGGCCGGGCCGGAGCTGCCGTCGGCGCGGGGGCGGCCGTGCCGGGGTAGGGCGGCCATCGATGAGGATCCGAGCATGCTTCGCCCAGGCTCCGCGCGCTGCCTCACCGAGGTCGTCGGACCGCCCCCTCCGGCCGTGGCGCCCGGCAGAGCCTCGAGGCCGGCGGACTGCGCGACGGAGGCGAGCCAGGAGATGCCGGCGTCCGAGCCCGAGCCGGCTCCGGGGGGTCCCGGCCCGGCCGGGCTCTGCGCGGTGGCCGCTCCCGAGGAGATGGCCGGGGACCCGGCCGAGGCGGAGGACGGCCGGGAGGCGGCGGGGGCGGCGGGGGCGGGGAGGAGGCCGAGGGAGATGTCGACGACGCTGGGGACGCGGCCGGGGGGTGCCGTCGGCGGGCTCGACGGCTGGAACGGCGGGCTGCTGTTCAGCCCGAGGGCGAGGGCGAGCGACGAGTCGGCCCCGAATCGCGTGCCGGGGAGCAGCGCCCCCTCGATTGCGGCGCGGTGGAGGGAGCTGGAGCTCTCGGAGGAGGCCCCGCTGTCGCGGCGCTTGCCCCCGCTCGCGGCCCAGCCGGTGCTGCTCATCGGGCTGGTGCGGTCGCGGTGCGCCGGGGCCCCGAGCTCGAGGCCGCCGGGCACGTCGCCCCCCCGGCCGGACGCGCTCTGGAGCGGGGAGCCCTGGGCGGCGGACCAGCCGGCGGAGCGGTGCCGGCCCGCCGCGGTCGTGCGGAGCTCGACCATGGAGCGGTTCCGTGCCGCCCTTGCGCTGAAGCGGCCGAGGGCGAGGAAGAGGTCCTCGATGGCCTGCGGGTCGTCGACAAAGGTGTGGGCGCGGGAGGGCTTCTGGCCGACGGTGACGGTGAAGGTGAACGGCGGGCTGTTCCGGTGGGACTCCTCCTCCTCCGCCTCCTCGTTCCCGCTGCGGGCGCGCGACGGGGACCCGCGCGTCTCGCCGTGGTGCGTGCCGGAGCGTCCGTGGCCCCGCTTCGCCCCCGGCTTGTGCTTCGCGTGGTGGTGGTGGTAGTGGCGGTGCCGGCCGCCGTCGCCGGCCCCGCTGCGGGCGCCCGTGCCGCCCCCGCGGCCCATGAGGGTGTGGTCGCGGCTGGAGCCGCCGGACGACGCGAGGGAGCCCTGCGACGGGTTGGCCACCCCCGTCTTCCCGCGCATCGCCACGGCCGGCCCCGCGGCCCTGTCGTGCGTGCGGGCCCGCTTCCACTCGTTCAGGGCCGCGAAGAGCAGCTCGTCCGACGTGTCGTCGCCGGCCCCGAGCACGAAGTCCACGGAGTGGCGGTGGAGCGCCGCGGCGGCCGCGGCCGCGTCGTCGACCGCGGCGATCGAGGGCCGCGGGTTGAGGAGCGGAGACGTCAGGGGCGTGCCGGAGCCCACGACGGGGGTCCCTAGCGCCTCGACGTACGGGGAGGACGGGGAGTCGGCGCGCAGCTGCGGCAGGAAGGGGAGGCCGAGGACGTGCCCGTCGTCTGGGCCCATACCCGCACCGGCAGCGCCCGATGCGGCGGCGGCGGCGGCGTGCGGCATGATGGAGCCGGCGCCGTGGAGGCGCTTCGCCCCGGCGAGCGAGGCGAGCACGTCCCCGCTGCTGCCCGGGCGGCGCTTGGTCGACAGGGGCGCGGCTGCCTCGGGGCGGGCGGCCGCCGCGAGCGCCTCGGCGCCGGCTGGGGTCGCCGCGGCGGCCCGGCCGTCGTCGGACCCCACGGCGGTGCTCACGCTCATGGGGGTGGAGGGGAGGGGGCCGGGGAGGGCGCCGAAGATGCCGCGGGACGGGGCCTTGGGCGGGGCGGCAGCCGTGGGGACGCGGCCAAAGCCGGCCGAGGACGGAGCGGCGGTGGAGGGGGTGGCGTCGCCCGCGCTGCCGGTGACGGGCGGGCCGCCGAGGACGCGCTCGAGGCGCCTGAGGATGTGGAGGGCGATGACACCCTTGGTGACGCCCTTGGGGCGGACCTCGACGTAGTGCAGGCCGGATACCACCTCCACGGGCATGGTCCCCAGCACACCCGCCAGGTGGTCCTTCAGCTCCTTGGCCTGCATCGACCCGAACTCGGCGTCGGCGTCGCCAAAGTGCCACGCGATGGCGGAGCCCTTCCGCAGGATGAAGGTGCCGTTGGTGCGGGCGGTGTAGAGCTCCATGATGGCGAAGGCGAGGCCGAGCCAGCTGTCGTCGAAGCGCCCCAGGAGGCGGTGCCACCGGCCCGGCTGGCCCGTGGTGGCCCCGCCGCTGAGCTTGACGGGCCAGCGGTAGAAGAAGCCGTGCTCCGCGGCGATGCCCACGTCAGGGAGGTCCACGAAGGCGCGCTCGAGCACCTGCCGCTCCTTGCCCGAGATGACAAAGACCACGGTGCGAGGGTCGGCGCTCAGCTGCCGCAGCGCGGACTTGGTCTCCGGCGTCAGCGTGGGGGCGTCGTCGCGGCCGAGGGCAGCGGGGAGGCGGGCCTGCCCCTTGGCGGCCACGGACCGCGCCAGGGTGTGCAGCGTGCCGCCGTAGTCGGTGAAGATGACGCGGCGCCTGGCGCGGCGGAAGGCGCCGAGCACCTGGTCCACGCGCAGCTTGCGGAACGAGCGGCCAAAGTCCACAGCGCGGTAGTGGTAGCCGAAGCCCATGGGGACGACGGCGCGGCTCCCGGCGGCCAGGGCGCTGCGCTTGAGGTCAAGGAGCACCCGCTCCGCCCAGTCCGTGGTGGAGCAGCTGCCCACGAAGGAGGCGGAGGACTCCCACCGGGCGACGCGCTCCGAGCCGGGCATGCCGAGTGCGATGGCCAGGGCGGCGACGACCTCGTCGACCTTCCAGGGATTGACCCGCAGGGCGCCGTTGAGGACGCGGCTGCAGCCGACGAACTCGGAGAGCACGGCGACGCCGGGACGGCCGCCGGGGGCGGTGTCCAGCTGCGGGGGCAGCGGGCGGGAGCCGTCGTGGGCCACGACGCGGGTGGCGTCGGCCCCGGCGGGCGCGTAGCCGCCGCTTCCGTCGGGCGCCGCCGCCCATACGTACTCGAGGGGGGCGGGGGCAAAGCCCGCCCGGAGGGGGAGGGCGACGAGGACGTCGGCAGCGGCGAAGAGGGCGGCGCGCGAGCGGGCGGGGATGGGGGACGACCGGTGGACGAGGACGACGGCGGGGAAGCTGCGGCCGTCGGTGCCAGCGGAAAAGGCGGCGTTGGTGCGGGCAACGATATGGCGGGCCTCGAGGAGGACGGCGGCGCTCTCATCGGGCGCCTCGTCGTCCTGGATGCAGACCTGCACCAGCGTGACGCGGCCGACCCACTGGGGGCAGCGGCGGAGCATGACCTCCCACGCCAGGAGCTTGAGGGGGATGCCGTCCAGGCGGGAGAGGGTCTCGACGCCGACGGCGAGGCGGCGGGAGCCGTCCTCCCACGGGCGGGAGCCGTCGGTGCTGTGCATCGCCGTCGGCACGGCGCCGGGCGGCAGCGCAGCGGCGGGGCGGCCCGAGGCGCGGGGCAGGGGGCCCCACGCCGGCGCCCCGACGCGGGAATCGCCCGCCTCGGGCATCGCGAGGGACGCCGACTCCGGGGGCGCGGCCGCAGGGTCCGGGATGAGGGCGAGGATGGACGCGAGGAGGGGTGGGTCGTCGGACCGCACGATGGCGCCCCAGGAGAGGGCCTCCGCCGCCTCCACCTCGGCGGAGGAGGGATGCGGGAGGGGCGCCGGGAGGGTCTTGCGGCAGCGCGCGAGGGCGTCTGGGTCGCGGTCGACGAGGACGGCCCGGAGCTGGGCGCACTCGCGCACGGCGGCGGCGGAGCGGACGTGCCTTCCGAAGACGGTGGGCTCGATTCCGGCGTGGGAGACGGCGAGGGAGACGCGGCGGCCCTGGTACTCGATGGTCTGCGAGCCGGGGTGCCCCCTGTCGTGCTCCGGGTTGTCGTCCGTCTCGTGGAGGGAGAGGATGCGGCGGCAGGAGGTGGAGAAGTGCCTGGCGTACTCGTAGAGGTGGAAGCCGACCTGGCCCGCGAGGAGCATGCCGCGGAGGATGTCCTGGCGGCAGGAGAGGGAGCGGAAGATCTCCGAGGAGGGGAAGGGCGCGTGCACGAAGAGCCCGACCGAGGCCGATGCCATGCGGATGCGCCGCGTGACCAGCTGCGGCATGAGCAGCAGCTGGTGCCCGTGCACCCACACCAGGTCGCCGGGCGAGTAGAGCTGCACCACGCGGTCCGTGAAGAGGTGGTTCACCGTCGAGTAGGCCTGCCAGCGGTCCTCCTGCGCGTCGCGGGACCACCACCGGGTGGGGCGGCGACCGAAGACGTCGACCACGTTGTGCATCACGCCCCACAGCGTGTCCCGGCAGAACCCGCGCTCGAACTGCAGCCGCGTCGCGGGCGGCACGAAGACAGGGCAGCAGCTGAAGCCCGACAGCGCCGCCTCCACCGCGGCCTGGTCCGCCTCCTCGATGGGCTCGTCGCTCACCGCGAGGCCGACGTAGACCACGCGCAGCGTGTCCGCGAAGGACGCCCGCTTCCGCGCCAGCAGGTGCTCCAGGTCCCACGCAGCCGTCCACTTGCCCGTCGACGCGTCGCGCCGCACCCGCGCGGGGAGGCGCAGGCAGCAGATGGTCACGCCGTCGCCCGGGGCCAGGACGGGGCGGGCGTGGTGCCTCCCCTTGCTCTCCCCGGTGCCGGAATGGGTGCCGGACACCGAGCGGCTGCGGCTCCGGTCGCCGGACGCGGCGCCCGTACCGCTCGCCGGCCGCCGATGCGCGGCGCGGGGACGGCCGGGCCCGGTTGCCGGCCACTCGGCAGCGGGGGCGGCGCCGCCGTCGTCGCTGCCGCCGTCGTCATCGCCGCCATCGTCGTCCGCCACTGCGGCCGGGACGCTTTGCGGCGTAGCCTCCGGCTCCGGCTTGCTGACCACCGCAGCCGAAGCCTCGTCAGAAGGCACGTCCATGCGGTCCGACACGGAAACGTCACCCGGGGGCACGGCGATGGTGCGGTTGCCGTCCAGGTTCTCCCACCGCTTGAAGCGGCCACCAGAGTAGACCATGTACTTGTAGTCGAGAGGCTTGCCCGCGGGTACGGCCAGGGCGTCGGCGGTGAACCACGTCGGGAACCTGCGGGAAGGGGGCGGGAGTGCGGCGCTCGAACTCGTATCTCACGCGCGCGGCGCCCTTGCTACCCCTCACGCGCGGCGAATGCTACAAGGAGGAATCGTCGCAGTGTCTGCCCGCCGGGCTTGCCGTGCCAACGCATGCCGGCGCGCGGTGCGGCCGGAACGCCGCTGCCTTCTCGTGCCAGGGCGCCCCTCCCGGCTCACAGCTCCGGGGTCGATACCAGCTGGACAGCCTTGCCGAGGTCCCACGAACCCATCGACGGCGCCCCGCCGGTGACGAACACGGTCTCGCCCATGAGAACGGGGGCTTCCACCCTAAGGGTTATCCTGCGAGCGCAGCGTCCGACGAGACGGACGGGAGTGGCCGGGGTGCGGGCCTGGGCACGGCCATCCCCACCTGGCTGCTGCGCATCGTCCCGTGTCCCGCACTGTCAGGTGCAAAGGCGCCGTGGTGCCGGCCGGGCACGGCGGCAATTCGGGCGATTCCGGCCGCTCCGCAGCGCCTCATCTGGGCCGGTGTGCCTCGCTGTCTCGCGCTTGCAATGCTCACCGCGTAAGCGGAGGCTGCATCGCGGCCGCCAACGCTGACGGGGCCTGCTGGCCGGCGGCGGGTGATGCGTCCCGTCGGACCCATCTATCAGCTTGAGTCTCAGTTCCTTGTCTCAAAGTCCTGGTCGAGACTATGGCTCTGCTGAGACTTGCGAGGGGGATCGTGCTTGCGACGTCTCAGTTGCGCGCGCACCCGGACACTCTGGACCGGTTGACGGCATGCTGTCCCGCGCTTCCTCCTCCGCGGCTGCGGTGAGACCGCCCCTGCCGGCCGCCTGCCCGCGCTTCCCGCTCTCCCGCGGCGAACGGGGCGCATCGGCTTGTTGTCGCTCGGTTCTTCGCCGCCACTGCGTGCCCGCCCCAGCGCCTCGCGCAACGAGGAGGCCCGAGCGGCCGCCCCGGGCTGCGCCGCAGCCACCTAGGAGACCGTATTGCGGCCGGCGTCCTCTTGAGAGGCTTCCGGGACGGCGCCGCTGCCGGCGCGCTGTCCGGCTCATTCCTCGCGCTTCACGCTCTCCGCCGCCGACCCCCGCTGCCGTTTCCGTGCGCAGGCCGCCCGCCGCTCGGTGCGGAACATGAGCAGCACCCCCCTGAGCGCTCTGGACCCGTCCCCTGCCGTGACCATCGAGGACACGTATGCTCGCATGGGTGCCAACATCGAGGTGAGCTGCGGGCGCAGGATCCGCCCAGCTTTGCCCTACGCGCCCCTCCTCGGACTGGCTGCGCGACGCAAGCCTTGCTGCTCGCGCATCGTCTCGTTCCGGCCCGGAATCCTGCCGGGAATGTTCCTCGGCAGCAGGTTGCGGCCCGAACCGAGGCCCACCCCCCCGTTGTTCAACATCCGGGCCCGCACCCGCCCCTGCCACCGGGCCCGTGCCGCGGCCGCGCTCTTGCCGCCCGGCCGATACCCTCCTCCCGTGCTGCCGTCTCCCACGCCCGTCGCAGGCCGCGCGCAAGACCCTGAACCGCCCCCTCACCCTCTCGGAGAAGATCATCTACGGCCACCTCGACGACGCCTCCACCAACCCCGTGCGCGGCGAGACGTACCTGAAGCTCCGCCCGGACCGGATCGCGATGCAGGACGCCACGGCCCAGATGGCCGTGCTGCAGTTCATCTCCTCGGGCCTCCCCAAGGTCCAGGCCCCGACCACCATCCACTGCGACCACCTCATCGCCGCCGAGAACGGCGCCGAGGCGGACATGAAGGTGGCCAACGAGGTGAACAAGGAGGTGTACGACTTCCTCGCCTCGGCCGGCGCCAAGTTCGGCATGGGCTTCTGGCGCCCCGGCTCGGGCATCATCCACCAGATTGTCCTCGAGAACTACGCCTTCCCCGGAGGCCTCATGATCGGCACCGACTCGCACACCCCCAACGCGGGCGGCCTTGGCATGTGCGCCATCGGCGTGGGCGGCGCCGACGCCGTCGACGTGATGGCCGGCCTCGCCTGGGAGCTCAAGTGCCCCAAGGTCATCGGCGTGCACCTCAAGGGCAAGCTCTCGGGCTGGACTTCCCCCAAGGACATCATCCTCAAGGTGGCCGACATCCTCACCGTCAAGGGCGGCACCGGCGCCATCGTCGAGTACTTCGGCCCCGGCGTGGACTCCATCTCCTGCACGGGCATGGGCACCATCTGCAACATGGGCGCGGAGATCGGCGCCACCTGCTCCACCTTCCCCTTCAACGAGCGCATGGCCGACTACCTCCGCGCCACCGGCCGCGCGGGCCTCGCCACCGCCGCTGACTCGTTCCGCGAGAACCTCCGCGCCGACGAGGGCGCAGAGTACGACCGCATCATCGAGATCGACCTGGACACCCTGGTGCCCCACGTCAACGGGCCCTTCACCCCCGACCTCGCCCACCCCGTGGAGGAGCTCGGCGACCGCGCCCGCGCTAACAACTGGCCCGTCGAGGTGTCCGCCGGCCTCATCGGCTCGTGCACAAACTCCTCGTACGAGGACATGACCCGCTGCGCCGACCTCACCCGCCAGGCCCTCGACGCCGGCCTCAAGTTCAAGGTCCCCTTCATGGTCACCCCGGGCTCCGAGCAGGTGCGCGCCACCATCACCCGCGACGGCCTCGTCTCCACCTTCTCCGAGGCCGGCGCCACCGTCCTCGCCAACGCGTGCGGCCCCTGCATCGGCCAGTGGAACCGCCACGACGTGGAGATGGGCACCCCCAACTCCATCGTGACGTCGTACAACCGCAACTTCGCCAAGCGCAACGACGGCAACCCCGCCACCCACGGCTTCGTGTCCTCCCCCGAGATGGCCACCGTGCTCGCCTTCGCCGGCAGCCTCGACTTCAACCCGGTTACCGACGCCCTCACCACCCCCGACGGCAAGGAGTTCCGCTTCCGCGCCCCCTTCGGCGAGGAGCTCCCCTCGGCCGGCTTCGACGCCGGGGAGGACACCTTCCAGCCCGCCCCCGAGGACTCGAGCTCCGTCCAGGTCAAGGTCGCCCCGGACTCGCAGCGCCTGCAGCTCCTCAAGCCCTTCGCCGCCTGGGACGGCGAGGACTACAAGGCCATGCCCGTGCTCATCAAGGCCAAGGGCAAGTGCACCACGGACCACATCTCCATGGCCGGCCCCTGGCTCAAGTACCGCGGCCACCTCGAGAACATCTCCAACAACATGCTTATCGGCGCCGCCAACGCCGAGACGGGCGAGACCAACCGCGTGCGCCACGCAGAGACGAAGGAGTGGGACGAGGTCCCCGCCACGGCAGCCGCGTACCGTGACGCCGGCGTCGGATGGGTCGTCATCGGCGACGAGAACTACGGCGAGGGCTCCTCCCGGGAGCACGCCGCGCTCGAGCCGCGCTTCCTCGGCGGCCGCGCCATCGTCGTCCGCTCCTTCGCCCGCATCCACGAGACCAACCTCAAGAAGCAGGGCATGCTCCCCCTCGTCTTCGCCGAGCCCGCCGACTACGACCGCATCACCGGCCACGACAAGGTGGACATCGTCGGCCTCGCCGACCTCGCCCCCGGCAAGCCCGTGACCATGGTGGTGCACCCCGAGGCCGGCGACGCCTTTGACGTCACCCTCAACCACACTTTCAACGCCGAGCAGATCGAGTGGTTCAAGGCCGGCTCCGCCCTCAACGCCATGAAGACGGCCCTCGGCCTCTGAGCGCCGGTCACCGACCCCTTCCGCTTCGCCGCCCGGGCCCCCGGGCGCCCCCCGCCGGCTTGTGGGCGTAGCTGGGCACAACGCGTCGCGTCGGGTGCGCTGAAGCGCCGGCTCGGCGACCTCCGACGCGGGTGTGCCCCGCGGTAGCCCCCCGCCGGCGCAGACTGACCTGTTCGGCCTTGCGGTGGTGGCGACGACTTCTCTTGCGTGTGTGACGCCGCCGCTGCGCTTCCCAACCGCGCCGGTGCGCTCTCCGCGGACGCGCGCCGCCCATCTCACACGCCCCTGGCCGCTCCGTCACCCGTTACTCGCACCGCGGCCGGTCGACCTCACGCAGCGAGACGAGCGGCGCCTCGGCGGGAAGCTGCCACGGGAACGCCGTGGCGGGCTCGATCGAGAAGGCGGCCGCCAGCGGCACGCACGGCACAGTGCCCCCCCACGCCATGCGCACCACCGCCCCGTCGGCATCGGTGCGCGAGTCGCCACGGGCTGGGCTCACCGCCTCCGCGCCCACGGCGGCGCGCGGGTCTTCCCCCCAGACCAGCACCGCCCGGCTGATGAACCCGCCTCCGTGGGGCCCAGCCACCGCCCGCTCCCGCGGCGTCGAGGCGGCGCCGAACCACTCGAGGGCCTGCTGCCCGCCCTCGGCGCCCCCCACCGGGGCCAGGCCTTGCGGCGTCACGCTGCTGCCCCTGCCCCCGTCGTAGCGAGTCGTCACAAGCGCCGCCAGCGCGAGCCGGCCCCGGAGCGTGCGGTGCGCGCACGCGTGGAGCATAGCTCGCATGGCGTCCACCACGTCCGTCTGCAGGAGCAGGGGGGCGCCCGGCAGCATGTGCTCCGCGAGCGCTGCGAGCAGCGGCGGGGTCAGCACCCGCCTCCGCGCGTGCCGGCGCTTGAAGCACGGGTCGGGGTGCTGCACCGCCGCGGACGACAGGAAGCGCCTCCGCCCCGTGGCCTCGCGCAGCGACGCGAGCAGCTCCGTCCCCGTCAGCTGCGGGTTGCACCGCACGACCGCGGCGTTCCGCCCGAGCACGCCGGCCGCCTCCAGGCGACGCTTCGCGATCGCCACCACCGGCTCCCGGACCTCCAGGCCCAGAAAGTCCCACCCCGGGTTGTGCCGCGCGAGCTCCGCGATGACGGTGGCGTCTGCACACCCCAGGTCGACGTGCATGGGCCGGGGCGGCGCCTCGGCGCTCGCCGGCGCGCAGGCAAGCGGCAGCGCGTCGAGCCAGTCGATCTCCGGTGGCTCCGCGAACGCGGCCGACAGCGTGTTGACGTGCTGGCGTGCACGCACTGCTGCTCTCGTGCGAAGGCCTCGGCCTGCCACCATTGGCGCCCGCACGCGGCGAGCGAGGGCGGCTCTCATCGGCGAGCCAGCCAGGAAGCTGGGGCTGCGACCTTCAGGCCAACCCCTCGCCCCGGTTCCCGAGCACCAGACGTAGGGGCCGTGCCCGGATGGGGCTTGCTGCGGTGCGGTGCTCGCTCGGGCGGCCTGGGGTGGTGCAGAGCATCGGGCTGCGACGGCCGCCCCCCCCCGCCGGAGCACTGTCTGCGCGCAGAACGCCATGGCATCAACCGCAGCGTCCGATGACCGCAAGGTGATCACCGTCGTCGGTGCCGGCCTCGCGGGATGCATGGCCGCGCTGTACCTGGCCAGGCGCGAGTCCGGCGGTCGCCGTCTTTACCAGGTTCACGTGTTCGAGAAGCGCGGGGACTTCCGCGCGCGCGAGCTCGCGACCGAGACGACCGAGTGAGTGCGGCGCGCCCACCCGGCTCGTTGAGAAGGGCGACAGGCCGCCTCCGCGCCGCGCGTGGTCGTGATGAGATGCTGACGTGCGCAAGCTGGCCCGCCGCTCCGAACTCCCCGCGCAGCGCCTACGGCGCCGCGACGGATGCGGTGAAGCGCTCAATCAACCTCGCCCTGTCGGTTCGCGGACAGGAGGCGCTCGCCGGGGTGGGCCTCCTCGACACCGTGATGCGCACGTCCGTAGTCCCGATGTACGGCCGCGTGATCCACGACGTGTCCGGCAGCCTGTCATTCCAGCCGTACGGCACCAAGGACCAACACATCAACTCTGTGGCGCGGGACACCCTGACCCGGCTGCTTCTCGGGGAGCTGGACAAGTGTTCCAACGTGACCACGCACTTCAACCGCAAGCTTCAGAGCGCCCGGCGCGACGGCTCGGTGGTCTTCATCGAGGCGGATGACGACGGCCGCGACGTTCGCGGGGGCGAGACGGTGCGGCTGAGCTCGGACCTCGTGATCGGCGCCGACGGGGCGTTCAGCCGCGTCCGCGAGGCGATGCTGCGCGGCTCGCGCGTGGACTTCAGCCGCTCGTTCATCAAGCACTCGTACAAGGAGTTCCACATCGCGCCTGCCGCCGGCGGGACCGGGTTCCGCCTGGAGCAGCCCGAGGGCCTGCACATCTGGCCGCGCCACGAGTTCATGCTCATCGCGCTGCCCAACCCCGACTTCACCTTCACCTGCACGCTCTTCGCGCCCAACTCGACGTTCGAGGAGCTCGACGCGGCCGTGGAGGCGGGCCGTCCGGGCGCCGTGGTGTCCTTCTTCCGCGAGAACTTCCCCGACGCCCTGGACCTCATCGGCGAGGAGGAGGTGGCCTCCCAGTACGGCGAGAACCCCACGGGGTCCCTCGTCACGGTGCGCGTGCGCCCCTGGCGCCTGGGCCGCATGCTTCTCATCGGCGACGCGGCCCACGCCGTGGTGCCCTTCTTCGGGCAGGGCATGAACGCCGCGTTCGAGGACGCGCTGGAGCTCAACGCCTCGCTGGACACGGCCAAGGACGACGTGGACGCCGCCATCGAGGACTTCACCGCGAGGCGCGAGCCCACGGGGGCGGGCCTGGCGGACCTGTCGATGGAGAACTACGAGGAGATGCGCAGCCACACGGCCTCGCCGCTCTTCGTCATCAGCAAGCAGATCGAGGCCATCCTGCACGCCGTGGCCCCCGCGTGGTGGGTCCCCCGCTACACCATGGTCTCCTTCACGCGGACGCCCTACCACGAGGCGCGCGACACCGCGCACCGCCAGGAGGCAGCCCTCTCCCTCGTCGGCGGCGCCGTCGCGGCCGTGGCGGCGGCAGGCATCGCCGTCGGGGCGCTCGCGCTCGCGAGGGACTCGGCGGACGGCTTCCGCGGCGTGCAGTCCATCGTGGCGTCGGCCAAGTCCGCCGTGGGCCTGCAGTGACCGAGCGGGCCCGTGGCTGCGTGTGTGCCTGCGAGTGTGAGCGAGTGAGTGGCGGCGCCCTCCGCGTCCAAGCGCCGAGCCGTCGATCGCGGGCGCGCCCCACAGCCACGCAACACGGCGGTAGCGCGCCGGCGCTCACGCGCGGGCGCGGACCGTCACGGCGTAGCCGTCTCGGGGCGTGGTGAGGTCGGCCGCGGGCCCCGCCGCGGCGGTGAAGCCGACGTGGCTGAACCCGGCGGGGCTGTCCCGGCCGTTGTGGTACTTGAAGGACTCGTCCGCCTCGGTCCCGTGGTTGTGGGTCAGCTCCACCACGCACAGGTTCTTGGTGGTCATCCACCCCTTGGCGGCCTCGTCGTCCGCGGCCGGGAGGACCACGCCGGTGGGGAGGGAGGCGAGGAAGTAGAGGCTGAAGTCCCCGCGGTCCGGCCCGAAGTGCCGCGCGTCCAGCAGCGTCATCCCCAGCTTGTCCGTGAAGAAGGCGATGGACCCGTCCTTCTCCGCCACGCGCAGCATCGTCTGCGCGAAGGAGGGTCGCGAGCCCAGGCCGGGGAGCTCGGGCAGCGAGCGGCTGATGACCTCGATCCAGTAGCCGTCCGGGCACTTGGCGAAGGCCAGGCCCTTCATCCTCCCCTCGTCGGGCTTCTTCTGGAACGCCACGCCGGCCTTCTCGAGGTCCGCGCAGAAGGCGTACACGTCAGGGACGCTGACGGCGATGTGGCCGAACCCGCGGTGGGGCTCCACGTTGCCACTGCGGGTGGTGGTGAAGCCGGCACAGCCATGGGTGGCCCGGCCGGCGAGGCCCCGTTCAGCAAAGGCGCGTCCGGCGGCCGGTGCTGGGCCTGGCTGCGACGACGACTCACTTGTTCACCGAGAATGCCTCGTCAGCCTCGCTGCCGTGGTTGTGGATGAGCTCCAGGAACGTTCCGTCGTGCGCGAGGACGAACGCGGCGGCGTCGGCCGACTTGGTGTCCTTGGGAAGCGCGGCAATCTTGTCGTCCTCCAGCGTGGCCATGAGGTACGACGTCTGGCCCCCACGCTCCTCCTCGTGGACGAGGGTGAAGCCAAAGTACTCCTGGTAGAACGGGACGCTGCGAGGCGGGGTATTCGGGCGGACGACGGGACGAGGGAGGCATCGCCGAAGGCTGGTCGAGGGCGTGGCGTGACGACTCCGCCCCGCGTTGCCGCGTCGTCGCGAGATGCCCCGGTGCCATCCACGCGTGCGTGTCCCAGGACAAGGCCTGCGGGCCGCGAGGTCCTCGGGCCCCGCCGGAGGTCCGCGGAACAACCGGGCGCTCACGTCTTGGTCGGGTCCTTGATCACGAGCCCGGAGCGCTGGAACACGTACCCGCCGTCGTTCTTGGCCACCTGCGTTGCCACTGCGGATGAAGACGCTGCCATTGCCGACCGGGAGGCTCTCGCGAGCATTCAGGAGTGCGTGGCGTGCTGTGCCCACGTCTGCCACCGGCAGAGTGCGCGGCGCCCGCAGCCTGCCGGGCTGCTTGCTTGTGGCGTGTGAGTGGTCCCTTCCATCGTGCCGCGTGTTTCGAGAGGCCCGGGTCTCACAAGGCGCGTGCCGGGTCACATCCGTGCGGAGTCGTCCTCCTCGCCGACCGAGCTTCCGTCCTCCTCGCCGACCGAGCTCCCGTCCCCCTCGCCGCTACTGGCCTCCTCGCTCTCGCCGATGTCAAAGCCCTCGTCCTCCTCGTCGGCCGCCTGCCACGGCGCTCGCCCTCCCTCCGGCTGGGGCGCGGCCCCCGCCGCCACCCGAACCGCGGCCGGCATCATGGCGTTGACCAGCTCCCGGTACCACTGCCGGTGCGCCTTGGACTGGTCGGGCGCGGCCGGCAGCCGGGCCACGCGCACGGCCTGGTCGCGCAGCGCCTGGTACGACGGCATCTCCTGGTCCGCCTTGCCCAGACGCGCCACCAGCAGCCGCCACGTGGCCACGGTCAGCGGCCAGGAGACCTCCTCGGGCATGTCGCCGGGAGCGGGCACCCGGACCGCGACGGGTGGCAGCGACGCGCCGTCCGGCTCGGCGTGACGCCTGAGCCCGGGCTCTTGGGCTGCTCGCCCCGCCGGCGCAGCGGTGGACGTGTCCGGCGCCCCGGCCACCCGAGAGTGTTGTTCCCTGCTCACGCCCGGCGTCGTCACCGCCTCTCCCCGGAATGCTGCGGCCGCCCCCGTTCCCTCCTCTTCCTCCTCCTCGCTGTAGGACTCACGGTCGTCGTCGTCCGCGCTTCCCGAGCTGGTGCCCGAGCGACTGTCCCTGCTTCCTTCCCGAGCGGGGCTGTGCCGCTCCGGGCCGTCGGCATACCCGCGGCGGGGCGACCGCTCATCGGCGTGCCCTGCCGCCCGCCCTCGCTCCCCGCCGCCACGCGACCGCCCGGCACCGCGCCGCTCCGTGGCCCGCTGCTTGGCCGCGCCCCACGCTGGCGTCATGGACCCGGTGTCTGCCCTCGCAGCCGCCGAGGGCGGTACCGGTGGCGCCACCGCCGCGGTGGCATCCCACTGCCCGCGAAGCATGCGCAGCCGCCGCCCCGCGCTGACCAGGTCCGCCTCGGCGCCGTCAGACATGCGCTTGAAGGCCTCCAGCGCGTCAAGCGCCGCCTGGGACCGGTGCTCCGCACCCGCGGCGCGCCGCTCGGCCTCGTCCACCCCGGCGCGCGCGGTCTCCGTGGCCGCCTGCCCTCGGCGGATGGCCTGCTCGGCGTCGCGCCGCAGCTTCGCCGCGCTGTCCGCGTGCGCCCGCGCCGCTGCCGCAGCCTTCTCCCTCGACGTCGACGCGTCCCCCTCGGCTCGCTGCCGCCGCTCCCGCTCCCCGCGCAGCTCCACCCGCAGCGCCTCCGCCTCGTCCCTCGCCGCCGCCTCCCGCTGCCCCGCCGCCCTGGCGTCCTCCTCCAGCCCGCGCCTCGCCGCGACGCCCTCCTGCGCCTGCCTCGTCGCTTCCTCGGCAAGGTGCTCCAGCCGCCGCCTCGCCTCCGCCCTCGCCTCCTCCGCCGCCCGCAGCCGGTCGTCCGTCTCCTCTCGCAGCGCGCGCACGGCCGCCCTCCACTGCTCCGCCTGCGCTGCCTCCATCGTCGCCGACGCCTCGGCGTGCCGTGCTCGCTCGCGCTCCAGCTCGTCCCGCAGCACGTCCGCCCGCCTCTGAGCCTCCCGCCTCGCCGCCTCGGCCAAGCGAAGCCGTTCCTCGGCGGCCTCCACTGCCCGGTCCGCTGACGCCCGCGCAGCCTGCGACCGCCGCTCCGCCGCCGCCGCGGCCTCCGCCGCCTCCGTCCCCGCTCGGCTCACCCGCTCCGACGCCTCGCGCCGCACCGACGCGGCCTCCGCCTCCGCCCCGCCCACCCGCTCCCTGAGCACGCCAGCCGCCGCCTCGGCAGCCTCCGCCGCCCCCTTCGCCCGTCGTGCCCGCGCCTCCGCCTCCGCCCGCCCGGCGGCCTCGAGCTCCAGGGCGCGCAGCGCCTCGGCAAGCGCCTCCTCCGCCGCCGCCGCGCGTGACTCGGCCCTCGCCGCGAGCCGAGAACCGGCCTCCCTGCCCTCCTTGCCGTTGGCCGCGGCCTCCTCCCTCGCTGCCTCCTCCCTTCGCATGCTCGCCTCGAGCTCCCCCGCCAGCCTCGCCCCCGCGTCCTTCTCCCGCATCAGCGCTGCCCGGAGCTCCGCCACCTCGTCCCTGGCCGCCCTGAGCTCCCGCTCGGCCCCGGAGCAGCGCCCCCGCGCGGCGTCACGGTCCATCACCAGCCGCGCCACGCGGCCTGACAGGTCCGCCGCGACCGCCGCCTCTGCCTCAGCGAGGGCGGCGCGGCGCGCCGGCCCCGCCTCGCCGGCGATCATGGCGGCAGC
>Ga0136560_1000781_pt1 | contig 16023 bp, 10 predicted proteins | sample AntRauMeHopE1497_FD_104925 | JGI IMG/M metagenome (GOLD analysis project Ga0136560, IMG submission 104925) | Saline lake microbial communities from Rauer Islands, Antarctica - Metagenome Hop E1 #497 | ecosystem: Environmental > Aquatic > Non-marine Saline and Alkaline > Saline | place... | reverse complement strand
TCCTGTGGCGCGTCACGGGGGACTTCGTGGGGACGCTGAGCGCCCGCGCCGACATGCCGCTGGTGGCCGCGTGGCACCCGTCGCGCGGCGTCGTCGTCACCGCGTCGGCCCACGGGGGGCTCCTGGTCTGGGCGCCCGTCCTCTCCGAGCGCTGGACCGCCTTTGCGCCCGGCGTGGAGGAGCTGTCCGCCAACCGCCTCCACATGGAGGATGAGGACGAGCACGACACCGTCCACGAGGACATGGCAGCCGCGGTGGACGAGCACCACGCGGCCCCCTCTGGCGTGTCTCCTCCTTCCGCCTCCTCCTCCTCCTCCTCCTCGGCTCCCTTGACATCCTCTTCGTCGCCGAGTGTCTCACAGCATCCGCAGCGTGCGACGACGCCGCTCCCCCCACCGATGCTGCCTCCGCCCGAAGCTGTGAGGCTCGGCCGGGCTCCGCCGAGCTGGCCGCTCCAGCCCCCACCCGGCCCCTCGGCCACCGAGGAAGACCTTCTGCGGCTCTCCGCGGTGAACCCCGGGTCCAGAGCCTCCGGCGCCGGCGCGCCCCCGCCGCCGTCCTCGTCGTGGCTGCTTCCGCCCATGAGCAGGACGCGGGCCGTCCCGCCGACGGGGCCGTTCGGCACCGTGCACATGATCCTGCGGCACGGGCAGCCATCGCTGTGCATCGCACTGGAGGTGGACGGGTCCGCAGGTAGCCGCGCGGCCGTCATCGACCCGGCTGATGCTGCGGTAGCAGAGCATGCCAAGGCTGCCGCGACTGCCGGCTCGTCGAGGAAAGCGTCACCACCCGGCCTTTCCCCTGCCGTCGAGGCGGCGATCGGGCCGGCGCTTGATGCCGCCGGCCTGGTTCACAGCACAGCCTCGCTGGCAGCGGGCGGCATGGCCGCCATCGCCAGGGTGACGGACAACACATCCGTGCTGGAATCGTCGCTCGCCGCGCTGACGGGCACTGTTGGCGGCGTTGTGGCACCGTCAACGACGAGGTGACACTGGCGTGCAGGGCCGGCTGTACTGTGAATGCCGGCTGCGGCAAGGCGTCAGCGTGTGAATGGTTCAAGAGTGGCCGGGTGGCGGCGTTGCCTTGACTCAGAACAACCGTGCCGCTTGGCCATGCAACGCCAGATCACGCATGCGCCCATGGACCACGAAGCTCACGCCTGTAGTTCACAGTACCGGAAGCCGATGAGCGCCGAACGCCGATCCATGTTTGCAAGTCTGTGCAGGTGCTCCACGGCTGCCCGGGCGAGGAGCCCGTTGCACACGATGCACGGCGACCGCATGGGAGTCCCCCTCGCGCTCATCAGCGTCCGGGTCATCACCCGGGGCCGGAAGGGGATGAGCGCCTCAACGGCCACTCGGTTGCCCCTGGACGCCGCGCACGAAAGCGCCGTCATCCCGCCATGCCCCGGAGCGTCGATGTCGACGCCTGCGAGAACAGCTTGCCTTGCGATCGCCGTCACGGCACCTGCGTCGAGGCTCATGCCCGCTTGCACCAGCGGGGTCATGCCAAAGCTGTCCTTGGCCGTGATGTCGGCGCCCGCGTCGAGCAGGGCCGAAACTGCCGCGCCCGAACAGCACTGAACCGCGCTGTGCAGGGCGGTCCGGCCGCGCTGGTTGGATGCACGCACACCGGCGACGTCCATCCTAGGGACGAGCTCCTCCACCACAGCGTCCCGGCCTTGGAGCGCGGCGAGCATCAGTGCGTTCTCGCCCGTGCCGTCGCAGCCGCCGGTATCAGCTCCGGCCTCGAGCAGCAGACGGACAGCCAGGAGGTGGCCCCTTGCGGCCGCCGCCCGCAGCGCATACGTCGCATCCGCCCTCGGGTCACTGAGCGCCAGAAGCAGCATCTCGGCCACTGGGACGTGCCCGCCTTCGCTGGCCGCCACTAGAGGCGTGCCTGCCCCCACTCCCACTGATGGGTCGGCACCTGCCGCCAGGAGCTGCGCAACAACCGACGAATGTCCTCCCCTGGCAGCTGAGACGAGGGCATAGCCGACCGTCGCCGACGTGTAGTTTGCGTCCGCTCCCGCGGCAAGCGTCGCTGCTACGAGTGCGACGTCACCAACGCTGCAGGCTTCCCGAAGCCGTGCCTGCAGCCTGAGCTCAGAAAGCTCGGTCGTTGCGTTGCTGGAGTGCGGCGAATCCTGCAGATCGTCGATCAAGGCGAGAACCCATGCACAGCGTTGAGGACGGCCCGCGCGGCCACCACCCGGCATGCAGCTGATTGCAGAAGGGCGCTCACGCTCATTTTCCGTCGGTTTTCTTCTGCTTGGCTCGCACGAGTGTACGCCTGGTGCCCTGAGCCTACAAATCGAGTGGAGGTCGGAATTTTGGTCAAGCGTCCTCCCAGTCATCCTCGTCGTCGGCCTCTTCATTCACAGCCGCACCTGCTGCCTCCGTCAAACTGCTGCTTGACTGCAGCCCCTGAGGTGCGGCGGTGGCGTCGACAGGCGCCGCCTTGGCGCCGCCGACGGCCCCGTCGTCGTCGTCATCGTCGTCGGACGACCACACGGCTTCGGCAAGCGCAGCGATTGCGGCCTTGTGCTGCGACCGATCGGCGAGGCGGACGAAGCCGAGCGTGCTCGTCGTCTCGCCAGTGATCGCCGATCGCCGCAGGTGCTCGGGCAGAGCTCGCGCCGCGGCCTCCTCCGCCGTCTCGCGAGCGATCGCCGCGCGGCGGCCCTCTGCGGCCTCTTCCCTCGCCAGGGCGGCGGCGCCTCCCGCCTGGCCCATGGCAGCGGCAGCGGCGGCAGCGAGCATCGTCTCGCTGACCCCATCCGCCGCCCTCACACGCACCGAGCGCTCCTGAAGCCGGAACACACCGCCGCGCTGGCGGCCGGGCTCTCCGCCGAGGCCCTCGCCCAGGCCGGTCCGCGTTCCGTATCCCTTGGGCCCGCGGTCGCCGCCAAAGGCCGCCGCCCCGATGCCGGGCCCCGCGGCGCCACCCCGGCCGGCCGACGCCCTGGTCTGCCGCAGCGTCACGCGGTTCTCCCGCAGGTGGTCCGCCGGCCTGTTGGCCCCCAGTGGCATGCGCTCGAGGTCGTCGAGCATGGCCGGCAGCCCCGAGTGGCGGAGCTGGGACTGCCACTTGGCCGCGGCGCGCGCCGCCCTGGCGGCCGCCGTCTCGCCCTCCACGCGCTCCAGGACGGCGCCGTCTTTGGGGCACACGAAGCCCGTCTCTGCCGGCGCGGCCGATCCGCCGGCAGTCCGGCGGGCGCGCTTGGCGGGGGCTCGGCCCGACGAGGCGGCGCCCCCCGCCCTGGCGGCCACCGCCTCGACGATGCTCATGCGAGCGCCGCACGAGGGGCAGCGGAGCGCCTTCTCCATGCCCACGCCCTCCTGCCGCCGCCTGAGGACCTCGTTCACGCAGGCGATGCGGAAGCGGACCTCGTCGACAAACCACCGCGGGTTGATGTACCAGCACAGCGTGCTGATCGCCAGCTCGCGCTTCGAGCGCGGCACCCTGCGGGCCTTGGCCGCCTCGGCCTCCGCCTGCGTCATCACCACCGTCGTCCCCGCGACGCCTTCCCGCTCGGCCTCCTCCGCCTCCCGGTCCCCCTTCCGCCGCCCCCGCTCCTTCACTTCCTCGCACTGCACCATCGCTTCCTGCTGCAGCTCCTCCAGGATGCGGCGCATCTGGGTCTGGGACAGCTGGAACGTCTGCGCGAGCTCGTCGTCGCGGAGGAACACGTGGTCCGCCAGCGCGTCCAGAACCACGACGTGCTCGTCAGAGTAAAAAGCCCTGCGTCACGCACGCTTGCGATCAGTGCAAGAAGCTCGGAGCGCGGGCGGGACCAGCTGCCCGGCTTTGAGCGCTTGCTTCACCCTCGGCGCGGCGAGCCCACGACCTGCGCAAGATCACTGCTGTGCGATCCTCTCACCGTGCTGTCTGCTTGACCAGGGCCGCAACCTTGGGGTTGAGCCCGACCTCCTCGGCGTCCGCCATCGCCGCCGCCAGCCAGCCGATCCGCGGCCCTGGCTTGGTTGCCCAAAGCGGAACCCCGGCAAGGCGAACCGAACCGCGTGGCTCTCAGGTCGGGCGCTGGCACCGGAAAGGTGCGCGCGGTGGGTGCCAAGGGAGGAAAGCGACAGAGCGGCAGACCGAGCAGCCAGGGGAGCTTCGCAGCCCGCACACCAGGGCGCCCGTGACCCGGCCCTAGGCGGCCGTCTGAGCATGGCATCTTCTGGAGGCGGTACCGCTGCCACCACAACCGCAGCGATGGACGTGGACGAGTGGATCGGGCAGCTCCTGCAGTGCAAGCACCTGTCCGAGGACGCGGTCCGGAAGCTTGTCGAGCGTGTGAGTCTGCAGCGCACCTGCTGGCCGCCGTCTGCCTAGGATAGCGACATGAGTGCCTCCGCGGGGTGCGGCAGATGTGCGACTCGTGGTTCGGCGGCGGCCGAGTCTCGGCCGGTGACATTTTGCCGTGGCCGCCTTCCCGCCGAGCGTGGTGCCCTCCCTCGCCGGCTCAGCGGCAAGCCAGCACGCCCTGTGGCATGATGCAAGCCCTGTTGCTGCAGCAGCTCAACCCCTTCCCGCGCGCCCCTCACCGTCTTGGGCCCTGCAGGCGAGGGAGGTGTTCATCTCCGAGCCGAACGTGCAGCCCGTGCGCGCCCCCGTCACGCTGGTCGGAGACCTCCACGGTCAGTTTTACGACCTTTTGGAGCTGTTCCGCATCGGCGGCAAGCCGCCCGACACGAACTACTTGTTTATGGGCGACTACGTTGACAGAGGCTACTATTCCGTGAGCTCAGCCAGGCCCGGTCGCACAGCCAGCCTCTTGCTGCCGCGCGCGCATCCCACGAGCGCTGCCGTTCCACGACCCTGCCGCCTGGATGCTCGCGCTCACGGCCGCAGGTGGAGACAGTGACGCTGGTCGTGGCGCTCAAGGTCCGGTTCCCGTCCCGCGTCACGGTGCTGCGCGGGAACCACGAATCGAGGCAGATCACGCAGGTGTACGGGTTTTACGACGAGTGCTTGCGCAAGTACGGGAGCGCGTCGGTGTGGAAGATGTTCACGGACCTGTTCGACTACATGCCGCTGTCCGCCCTCGTGGAGAGCGTCATCTTCTGCCCTCACGGCGGGCTCAGCCCCTCGATCGAGAGCCTGGACGCGGTCAAGGTGCTCGACCGCGTGCAGGAGGTGCCCCACGAGGGCCCGATGTGCGACCTGCTGTGGTCGGACCCCGACGACAGGCAGGGCTGGGCCGTGAGCCCCCGCGGCGCGGGCTACACGTTCGGCCGTGACGTGTCGGAGAGCTTCAACCACTCGAACCGGCTGCGGCTCATCGCGCGGGCGCACCAGCTGGTGATGGAGGGTTACAACTGGACCCACGCCCAGAGCGTGGTGACCATCTTCTCCGCCCCCAACTACTGCTACCGGTGCGGCAACAAGGCGGCCATCCTCGAGCTCGACGACTCCTTGACCTACAAGTTCCAACAGTACGACTTCGCGCCGCGCGAGGGGGAGATGACGGTCACGAGGCGGACCCCCGACTACCTGTTGTGAGCTCGCACGGCCGCCGCGCCCGGGGGGGGGGGCGGGCCGGGATGCCCGCCGCCGTCCCATCACACTTTGTGTCCTCTCATTCTCGTTGCGTGCCGCTCCCGTGCTTCTGTGTCGCTCGGAGCCTGGGCGGAACCCACAGGCAGCAGCCGCAGTTATGTCAGTCGCAAGCACCACACAGCCGGTCACCGTTGCCGTGTCCGATCAGAGGGCGGCGCCGCCCTGGCGGCGTCGGCCTTGTCGCGGATTTCCGTGATCGCGGCAGCGAGCGCATCGGGGTTGACGCCGGCCTCGCACAGGCCAAGGATAAGCTCGATCGACCTCCTGTCCAGCCCCGTGTTCAGCAGCCTTGCCATCTCCTCGAGCGCTGCGGTGTGTTCAGTCACGCATGCTTGCGCTAACGGTGGCGAAGCGCTTCCCGCCCAGGCTACGGGCTGCTTGCATCGGTTCGAACCTCTCACCGTTGACAACCTCGGCAGACTCGGGGTGCAAGGCGCCGGAAGCCATGATGGGGTGCGGAGGGTGGCTCCCTCCTGTGCCAGGGCAGCAAGGTCTGCGGCGAGGCGGCGGCTTTGGGGGGCACGGGGAGTGGGAGCACCGCCTCGGCTCGCATGCGGCGCCTCTGCTTCCGATCGCCCGGAGACATCAGGCGCCCCAGGGCCCACCTCCCGGCGCTTCCGCCGCATGGGAGCAGCTTCGTCGCTGGCGCTTACCCCGGCGGAAGTCTCGGAGCTTGCGGCGGACTCTGGGTGTGAGACGCGGTCGCCGTCGGCAGGCTAAGCCTGCCCAAACCCGTGCTAGCGAACGACACGCCCGCTGCTACGGCCCTCGCCAAGACCAAGCAGACAGGGCACCGCATCAGGAGAGCCGTGGGAGCGCGAAATCACGTCATCGCCCCGTCCTCATGGCGTCGTCGCGTGCCCTCGCAGTCCAACCAGAGAAGGTGATCAGGCTGTACAACCGGTTCCGCAAGCTGGACCGCGAGAAGCATGGCATCCTCACCAAGCAGGAGCTCATGATGGTCCCCGAGCTGGCCATGAACCCGCTGGCGGACAGGATCGTGGCGGCCGCATTGACGGAGGCAGACGGCGGCGAGGGCATCAACTTCCCGCACTTCCTGGGAATCCTTGCTTGCTTCCATGTGAGCAACGGCAAGTCGTTGCAGCTGCTTTTCAGGGTGTTTGACGGCGACGGGGACGGGAAGGTGACGATGAAGGACCTGCGGTCCACGATTCGTCTCGTTGTCGGCGAGCCGCCCAGCGACAAGGAGGTCAGCGCCGCAAAGGAGGCCGGGCCTGGGCAGGCCGCGAAGAAGGCGCGTGTCGCGGCGACGGACGAGGAGGTGGACACCCTCGTCAAGTCGACGGCCGAGGCGCTGGGCCTGCGCGGTGACGGCGCCGGCCTCGGGGAGGAGGCGTTTGTGGAGTATGCGAGGACGAGCGGCCTCGAGGGGCTCATGCGGTTCGCCCCCAAGGACGACGAGGACGATGAGTGACGGTGCCGGCGCGTGCGTGCGTGACGGGGGGCGGCGGGCTCGGAACTGGAGTGCCAGCCTCGACGGTGGGGGCCGTGTCCGCAGGCACACGAGCACGCACCACGAACGGTCCAATCCGCACGCATCGCAACAGGGTGGGCGGGCGGTCCTCAGGCCTCTGCCTCGCCAAAGTAAGCGCTCTGCCCTGCGCCGCTCGCCCGGCGCCAGTCGCGGCGAAGGTACGGGTTGGCCCCGCCAGAGTCCTTCTGGGGGGCGGCCCGCCGGCTGGGTGCTCCCGCAGCGGTGGCCGCGCCGCCGGCGGACACGCCCGAGGTGTCGAGCCCAGCCCGCGTGACGGAGCCGGGGGAGGACGACTCGCTCGGCCTGCGCCGGCCGGACACCGTCACGCGGCGCACGGGGGCCGGGCTCGGCTCCGCCGCGCGACCGGGGGACGCCGACTTGGCATCGTCCCCGTCTGACGGCCGCGGGGCCGCCGGCCGCGGCTCGGGGGCGGAGTCCGCCCCGTCCCCGTCCGCCGCCTGCCCCGCCTGGCGCCACCACGCCGACTGCCCCGCCGAGCCCGCGGGGGTGGCGGCCGCGCGCGACGGCGGCCCGCCGCCCAGCCTCGAAGGCGGCGAGACAGAGCGGCCCGGCACCCGCGCGGCCGAGAGCCCGGGGCGCGCGGCGGCGGCGGCGCCCGCCCCCCACGCCCTCGCCGACGCGGTTCCCAGCACGACGGCGTCTCGCCCCCTGGACGCCTTGGCCTCCGACAGCTCGTGGTTGAGCCACTCGATGACCCGCGCCTGCCGCCCCGCGGCCTCCCTCTGCGCCTCCGTCTCCGCCGTCGCGGCCGCCGCGGCCTCCTCCGCCTCGGCGCGCCTCCCCCTGTCCCGCTGCGCCGCCTCCCTCGCCGTCTCCGCCTCGGCCCTGGCCGCGGCCGCCGCCCTCGCGGCCTCCGCCTCCCTGTCCAGCGCCTCCTTCCTGTCCGCCTCCGCCGCCCGCAGCCGCTCCCTCGCCTCGTGCAGGTCCCGCTCCATGCGCTGGATGATCCCGTTCGCCTTGTGGATCTCCGACACCGCGTCTCTCAGCCGCGACTGCACGTCCTCCACCTTGGCGCTCAGCAGCCGCACCGTCTCCTCCGCGGACCGGCGGGACCTCTCCTCCGCGCGCCGCGTCGCGTCGGCGCGCTCCGCCAGCGCCTGCCGGTCCTCCGCCGCCTGCCCGACGGCAGCGAGCCTCTCGCGAAGGCTCGCCTCCGACGCCGCCAGCTCCGCCGCGCGGGCCTGAGCCTGCTCCGCGCGCTGCGCGCTCGCGGCCGCTTCCCGCCCCGACACCTCGGCCTCCTTCTCGGCCGCCCGCCTGCCCCGGTCCGACTCCTCCAGCCGCGACGAGGTCGACCCGAGCTCCGACCGGAGGCGCTCCGCCTCGGCGCGCGCCTCGTCCAGCCTCGCGGCCGCCGCCGCGGCGTCATCGCCCATCCTCGACCGCAGCTCTGCCACCGCCCGCTCCCGCTCCGAGCCCAGCGCCGCCTCGGCCCTCGCCGCGGCCTCCCTCACCTCCGCCAGCCTTGCCGACGCCGTCGCCTCGGCCTCCCTCGACCTGGCGTCCGCCTGCGCCCGCTCGGTCGACAGCTCCCGCTCCAGCCTGTCCAGCCGCTCGTCCGCGGCTGCCCGGGCCTCCGCCTCCTGCTCCAGCTCCCTCGCGGCCGCCGCGTGAAGGCGCTGCTCCAGTGCCAGCCGGGCGGCGAGGACGCTCTTGACCGCCTCATCGTCCCCCGGCGCGACCGGCACGGCCAAGTGCACCAGGTCGCGGAACGCGGTGCGCTCGACGACCTCAAACGTCGGGCCCTGCTCCTCCGCCGGGCCGGCAGACGATCCGCCGCCGCCCGACGACGGGTACGTGCCGGCGCGGGGCGCGAGGCTCAGCCCGGCAGCACCCGTACGCACTTGGCGCCTGCGCGAGGCGTCCGACGCCGGCGGATCATACAGCGTGGCCCGGAAGAACTCTTCGCCCGCGCCAGCCGCGGCAGACGACCCATCGGCCGGCAGGACGCGCGCGAGCAGGGACACCAGGTGGCCCGCGAAGCCAGAGAAGTCCACCTGCAGCCTCTGTTCGCGCTTGAGGTCCGCAAACCGCGCCTCCGTCACGTCAAGCGTGCGGAGGAAGCAGGCGTCCGTGTCGTCGGCAACTTCCAGCCGGATGCACCTTCCGGTGCCGGCAGACCCGGCGGCGCCGGCGCCGGCGGCGCGCCCGTCGACCTGCGCGCGTTGTTTCAACCGCCAAACCATCGCATAGAGTGGCTGGGGGCGCTCGTCATCCCGCAAGCGTCGGCATGCGCATCAAATTCCAACCATGCGGCGTGCTGGTCGTCTGCCCTCGCTCGGCCCGGGGCGTGGTCGCGGCGCGACCCGCCTCTCACCTCTCGCAGGACCCGCACGGTCATAGGTCGCTCCCCGTCCTTTGGCGCCCCCGCTCCCGACACGGAAACGGTGAGCGACCTCTCAAAGAGGGGCCGCGCGCGGTCGAAGCCGTCGCTCATGCCGTCGGCGGCGCCCGCTTGCGCGTGAACTGCCGTGGCGACTCCGTTCAAATCGGCGCCTGAGGCCGGCTCTGCATATTCCGGCCGGGAGCTGGCCAGCATCCGACGTCCGGGAGCCCGGGCTCTGCCGAACCTGGGCCGATGCAAGGACGCGCCGAACGCCTCCCACAGAGTCTTGACCGGTCCGTCAAGGGTTTCGACGATGCTCGCTCGTGCCGCTCAGTCCGCCTCGACCGCCGTGCGGGCCAGGTGCGTCCCGTCTCGCCCTGCGCCAGCCGCCCGGCCCACGTCGAGCCTCCGCCCGTCGATCCGGCCCCGTCGTGCCCGCCCCCGGGCGGGCGGGCGCCCCTCGCCTCGCGGACCCCGGCCGAGCTGTTCTCTTCTGCCGCCCGCCGCCCCGTCTCGCTCGCAGGGCCATGTCGACGGCCCCCGCCGTTGCCATCAACTGGTGAGACGGCGCTTTGCGTGCCGAGCCGCCGCCCCGCCGAAGCGGATCACGGGCGGCCTGGCCCGCTGGGGTGATGGGATGCTGGCGGACCGCGCGACCGGACTGCGCGAGAGGTGTCAGGGACGCGCTCTGGCATCGCTTCGCGGCAAGAAAGGAGCGCCGGAAAGCTGAGCCGCGCGCACGACGGCGCCACCCCCGCGCCACGCTCTTGAGCTCTCCCCGCCCTGACTACACCCTACCGCAGGGATGGCCTTCGCACCAAGATGCTCGACGACACGTCCCGCGCGTCGTTCGACTCGGCCCGCGCCACGTTTGACGAGCGCATGGTGAGACGCCGATCGGCCAGCTCGGGCCCGGCTGCCTGCGACCCCGTTCACGGCCGCCCCGCACGGGCATCCCGGCCAAACTTTGCTTTGTTGTCCACTGACCTGGTTCCCGCAGCGCGCCGCCACGTCGATGACCTCGGTCCCCAGCATCGACTGGGACGCCTACAAGGGCAAGCTCTCCGACGTGGACCTCGAGGGCCTCCGCGCCGAGTACGATTCGTTCATCGCCAATGTGCCCGACGTGCCCTACGATGCCGCCGCGGACGAGGCCCGCGCGGCCAAGGACCGCGAGACGTTCGAGGACGTGGCCGCCTACGCGTCCGGCCGCGTGTCCGAGCTCGCCGAGCTCGCCGCCGAGCAGGCGGACCACAAGCTGCATGACCACTACACCGTGGCCCGCCTCTTCCAGCGCTTCGACGGCCTGTACGAGAAGGAGTGGCTCGAGTGGCGCAAGGTCAACCTCATCGGCAACCTCCGCACCCTCTCCGAGGTGAACGACACCATCACCGACGACCAGAAGCGCGAGGTCGTGGCCTCCATGGCCAACAAGCTCGGAGTCGACGCCAAGCAGCTCGGCCGCTCGTGAGCGCTGTGAGCCGGGGGACCCTGCCTTCATGTTTCGCCGCACCCCTCATCCCAACCTCCTCCCCCTCCCCCCGCTCGGGGCGGGAAGCGGTGCGTCCACGTGCTCCGGTACGACTTCAGTCACCCGTTTGGCCCGGTCTGCCGCCCTCGCCTGCCTCTGCTCGCCTTGCCGCCATCAAGAACAGGCGCGCGCGGGCATCGCGGGAGCGCGCAGCCCGGGCATCGGGCGCCGGCGTCCAAGCGGGCCGTAGCTGGCATTGCGCCGGCTTTGGCTCGTGTGCCGTGCTCGTGTGACCGCTCTGCTCTGTCTCGTTGAACTCGCCCTCTGCCGGCAACCACAGCAGCAGCCTCACTCACACCGCACGTCAGCCAAGGCCGCCGACGCTGGCTGCCGGATCCACACCCCGGGGCCGGCCCCCGGCCCCGAGACACTCGCGGACGCGATTGTGACAACGCACCGCTCCGGGGTGCTCACCCCCACGGACGGGACGGAGAAGGCCGCCGTGCCTGGCGGAGACGGCACGCGGTAGTCCGCCGGGCTGCCGCTGCCCGTGGTCAGGCGGTACACGCGTCCCCGCCCGTCGGCCCCCACGCCGTCCATGCCCGTGAGGACAAAGCCGCGCGAGAACTGGATGGCGCCTGGACAGGGCACCTCCGGCGCCCCGGGGCACGGTGGGTACGACGGCCGGCGGTCCTGGCACCCTGCCTCCTCGTCGAGCTCGCTCAGGAGGGCTGACAGCACCTCGACGTCCGTGCCGTTGTGGTTGTAGTTCCAGAAGTTAAAGTCGCTCACTCCGGCAAGAGCCATGTGCAGGATGGCCTCGTCATAGAACGCGCTGCGAGACGGCAGGCGGGGTCGGGGGGATCGCCGCCGGGGGCCGCGGCACACCGCTGCGGGCAGCCGAGAGCGGGGGCATGCTGCGCCCGGCCTCACCTGTTGTTCACGCGCTCGCCGTCCCACGACTTGGGGGCCACCCACGGCCGGACAGGGGTCCGGGAGCCGCCGGGCCCCGGGTGCGACGCGATGACCAGCGACCTGACGGTCATGACGCCCCACCGGAACGCGTTGAACGGGGTGTCTGGGTAGTCAGTGACGTTGTAGGTGCGGCGCGCCCAGTCGGTGAGCCCCTTGCCAAAGTGCATGTACACGGACGGCGAGGACACGTCCCCGTTCAGGGCGCCGCGCACGCGCAGAGCGGTGTCGCAGTACTCGTTGCCGTTCGAGTCAGGGACACCTGCGTGAAGAAAGGGCACCGGAGGAGGCAGCGGGGTGAAAGAGCCGGCTCGTGGCCACGGCAGGACGGGGAGGCGCCCGCCTGGCTGCTCTCCTCACACTGCGACGCGGAGCCGTTGTAGATCATGTAGTCGTAGTTAGACAGCTGCGCCTCGGGGAAGTGCCGCCGGAGCGGATCCCACAGCGCGGTGTTGAAGTACGAGGCTGACTGATTCAGCATCACGTTGTTCCAGATGTGGTACTGCGAGCTGTTGTGGGTCAGCGCGTCGAAGAGCCAGTCGGGGTTGGCCGAGCGAGCGGGCCCGGCGGGTAGGTAGAACCCCGCCGCGGCAAGCCGCTGCTCAGCCGCCGGGAAGCGGGCGTCGGCCGCGATGGCTCTCGCCCGTTGCTGGTGGCACCCGGGCGGGGGGCCGGGGTTGCCGACCAGGACCCAGTTGTTGAGCCACTCCTCAGCATCGATGACGAACCGCTCGCACTTGCCACCGAGCCTCGCGTACTCCGCGAAGAAGTCTTCGAACAGCCCGAGAGTGTGGGCGGCTCCGGCGTCCCACCACACTCCCGAGAAGTTGGCGTGCTTTCCCCCGTCGGCGGAGCAGTTGGGGCCGCCTCCCGGCCGGAAGATGTTGTCCCCGGGGTCCGAGGGCATGTCGCGGTGCAAGGTCCAGGAGAACAGGCTGGGGTAGTCGTTCAAGCTCGTCGCGTTGATTGCGTCAAGGGCTGCCTGCGTGACGTTGCCCTCGACATGCTCCGTCCTGCGAGGTGTAAGCTGGCTCAGCGCGTGGCGGTGGCCTCGGCGGACCATGCCGGAGTCCGATCCTGCTGGCGCTCCAGCCACTGTCCGCTCTCACGTGAGCCAGAAAAACGGGACGATGTTGCTGCACGTCGAGCAGTTTGCGGGCGGCGCCTGCCACGCATCAGCATGCCTGTGGGGCTCGTCGCGGCGGGGCGGGGGGGCGATCAAACTCGCGGCAGTTGCAACCAGGGCGGGCGTGCGAGCGCGCGCCGCGTCGAGCCTCTCCGCACCACTTGTATGGCAAGCACGTCTGTGCATACGAGCTCGCCACTGCCAGAAGGGCAAGAGCGGACGCCGCGGCGCGCATGGCGGCCGAGTGCTGACGCAGCGTGCGAGAACACTCTCTGTTCAGTCAGAGCCTCGAAGGATGGACAACACACGCGCGTCTTCGTCGCCTAGCATTGCGCTTGAATCTACAGACCCGACGGTCATGGCTGCCGACGACCTGGCCGCCGCCCCCCGCGGAAGCTGCATGAATGAAATCCGCGGCAGCTGGTCGCGGGCGCCGGTCGGCATGGCCGGTCTCGGCGGTCTTGACGGCACCAGCGCGGGCATGCCGTCTACGGCAGAGAGTCCTGGTCCCGCGGTACGCTCCACTGCTGCCGCAGCCGCGGCGCTGCCGCGGCTCAACCCTGGCTCCGTCGAAGCCGCCGGGCGGGCCGCAGGGCCGGGCGCCTCCGCGGAGGCCGCTGTGGGCCCGGCGCTGGGTGCGTCGGCCGCGCCTGCATCTGGCCCCGCGGTCGGGGGCTGGGCCTCGGCGTGAACCCCCGCCCGAGAATCCTCTCCCGGCCGGCCGGGCGAGGCGCCGCTGCGCCGCTCGTCGGGCGAGCACCGGCCCGCAGCTGTCGCACCCGCGGCCTGAGGCCGGCCGGAGTCGCCGGGGGGAAGCCCGTGGCCGGCTGTCGCCGGGTCGTCCCCGTCGGCGGAGGCCACCGGCCCGTCGTCGGCCGCCGGCCCAGCCGTAGCAGGCGCGGCGCCGCTCGTGGCTTCGGATGCGGCAGCGGCACCGATGGGGGCGCGGTCGGCGGCGAGCGCCGGGTCACGACCGGTCAGGCGAGCCCGGATCGCGTCGAGCCCAGCCAGCTGCGCCGCGAGCAGAGCCTTGAGCGCAGAGCCGTCGGAGCTCCGGACGTCGACGGCCTCGCGGTGCGGCCTCGCCTCCTCCTCCCCCAGCCCGCCCACGCCTCCTCCTTCGTCGCCCGGCGCGGCGCCGCTGTCGTTCCCGCTCGGCTCGCGGGCACGCGCGGTCGCGGCGGGAGCCGCCCCGCCCTCGCCGCCCGGAGCCCAGGGACCCGGTGGCTGCGGCCCCCCCGACAGCTCTGCGCGGACGAGGACACGTCCCGCGACCTCGCCGCGAGGACCGACGAGCTCGACCCACTCCTCCGTCCTTCCCCGCCGCGGGAGCATGTCCATGCCGGCAGAGCCGGAGCACAGCACCCGGGCCCCGCGGTCCGCGGACAGGGCGTCGATCACCTCGACGCGCACCGCCAGCCCCGGCCGGCCCGGAGACCCGCCCACGCGCGCCCACGCCTCCCGCGTGCAGGGGACCCTGACGTCAATGGACAGCCCGTAGCTTGGGCGCGCCGTCCTCGGCTGCACGAGCGACGTCGCCACCGTCACGGGCCCTGCCGGCCACGTGACGGTGGCCATGGTGGTCGGGGCCTCCCGCTCCGGGTCCAGCCCCTGCAGGGCGGCCTTGATGACCTCCAGGCGGACGGTGTTCCACGTCACCATGCCCCACTGCGCGCCGAGCGCCCCCGGGGACGCCGCCGGCGGGCTCGGACGGAGCGCCGGTCGGGCCGGCGGGGGCCGCGCGGAGCCCCTCTCGAGCCGCGCGAGCACCGACGCCGCCTCGACGTGCGACGGCGGGCCGCGGGCCGCGCCCGGGGCCGCCGCCGGGGGCTCTGCGCCGGCGGTGAGCGCGGCCCACCCAGTGACGAGGAGGGCGGCGGACCCGCCCCGGAGCGGCATACGGCAGCAGACGGGGACCCAGCCCCCGCGGGTGAGGAGCTCGCCCAGGCCCTCCAGGTCGGACCGGCACAGCTCTGCCCGCACCTCCGGCTCGCCCGCGGCCTCCCACGGCCGCCGCGTCACGGCGTCGAGGCGCATCGTCACCGCGCCGTCGCCGCGGAGCGCGTCGACGAGAGCGCGGGTCAGCGACACTGGGCTGCGCTGCTCCCACGACCACCCGGCCGTGGAGCCGGCGACCGCCTCTCCGCCGCTCCGGCCGTCCTCGCTCGCGGCCATGCCGACGAGGGCCAGGGGCGGCGACGGCACGGGAACGTCGTTGACGAGGCCGCCGGAGCGCCCCGTCGGCGCGAGCATGGTCACGACCAGCGCGGCGGGGGGCGCGGCGGCCATGGCGGCGGCAGCGGACACCGGCCCCACGCGCGCCGCGGGCAGCGCTGCCGCCGCTTCGACGCACGCCTCTCGCACCGCCTCCACCGCCGACTCGATGCCGCCCGCCGACTCCACGGGCTGCCACTCCGCGGCAAGCCTCGTGTGAAGGTACCTCCGGGGAGCCCCGAGCTGCTGCCTGGGCACCCGGGCGCCCGCTGCCGCCCGCCTCGCGCGCTCGCTCACGGCGCGGCCCGGAGACGCGTGCGGCGCTGAGGCGCCGGGAGCGGCCGACGCGAGAGGCGGGATCGCCGCAGCGGTGACGGGCGAAACGCCGCCGTCGCCGGCCGGGTCCTCGTCCTCCGGCATCCCGGGGCTGTCCTGCGGCCCCATCGGCAGCACTGCGACGCCCGGCGCGGCGCTGACGGCCCGCCAGGCACGGGCGGGCGCAGGGCCCGGGGCCGCGCCGGCGGCGTCAGGGTGCGAGGAGTCGGGCGATTCGATTTCCGACGCCCCGTCACGCTCTGACGGCGGCTCGGCGCGGGCTGCCGCGAGGGCTGGTAGCGGGGCGTCGGGGGCGCTCCGCTCGTCCCCGGCGACCGCCCGGATGCGATCGCGGGTGTCGGTGCCGATGTCCCGGTGCTGCCGGGGCGGCAGGACGACGAGGGCGGAGCTCGAGGCCGCAGGCGGGGCGGCAGGCTCCGGCACCGCGGCGGCCGCGGCCCCGCAGGGCGACCCTGCCGCCCCGCCTGCGGGGCCACGGCCGCCGCGGTGCCGGA
>Ga0136560_1000780_pt1 | contig 16026 bp, 17 predicted proteins | sample AntRauMeHopE1497_FD_104925 | JGI IMG/M metagenome (GOLD analysis project Ga0136560, IMG submission 104925) | Saline lake microbial communities from Rauer Islands, Antarctica - Metagenome Hop E1 #497 | ecosystem: Environmental > Aquatic > Non-marine Saline and Alkaline > Saline | place... | reverse complement strand
TTCCGCTTTGTCCCCCTTTACCTCCTCAGCTTCATGGACTTTAGGTTCATCTTCCCCACCTTCCTTCACAGGCTCTCCGTCAGCCGCACCAGCTTGCGCTGCCTCCGCCGCTTTTTGCATAATCTCGCCAATCTTTTGTAGTGAGTCAGATAGTGCTGCTGTAGCAGTATCGATCGCTGCTTTGTCGTCGCCACTTTTGGCTTCGTTGACGGCTTTAACTTTGTCTTCGATTTCGGTTTTGACTTCGGCAGGTACTCCTTCGCCATGATCCTTCAGTGATTTCTCGGCGGTGTATACCAACTGCTCTGCTTGGTTGCGAGCTTCAATCAGTTCTTTTTTCTTGGCATCTTCACCAGCGTGTTCTTCAGCTTCAGCTTTCATCTTCTCAATGTCTTCGGGGGTCAGGCCTGAGCTGGCTTCGATCTTGATTGATTGCTCCTTACCAGTTGATTTGTCTTTGGCGGTGACGTTGAGTACACCGTTACTATCGACATCAAAGGTTACTTCTACCTGTGGTACACCGCGTGGTGCGGGCGGGATGCCGTCTAGTACGAATTTACCTAGTGACTTGTTGTCGGCGGCCATTGGTCGCTCACCTTGCACGATGTGGATCTCGGTTGAGGTTTGGTTGTCAGCGGCAGTTGAGAACACTTCTGATTTCTTGGTCGGAATATGGGTGTTTTTCTCGATGACTTTGGTCGCGACACTACCCATGGTTTCAATTGAGAGCGAGAGAGGGATCACGTCCACCAGTGTAATGTCTTGCACGTCACCTTGGAAGATTCCCGCTTGGATCGCAGCTCCCAGCGCGACTACCTCGTCTGGGTTGATGGTTCGATTGGGTTCTTTGCCAAACAGATCCTTGACGGCCTTTTGGATAGCTGGCATGCGGGTTTGTCCACCGACTAGAATCACTTCGTTGATGTCTTCTTTCTTCACTCCCGCTGCCTCAAGTGCGCGCTTGGTGATCTCGATTGATTTGTCGACGTACTCGTGCGCTAGCTCTTCTAGCTTAGCTCGGGTCAATGTAATGTCGAAGTGCAGTGGCCCGTCTGATCCCTGTGAGATAAATGGAATGTTGATGTTCGACTCAGTTGTAGATGACAGCTCAAGCTTGGCTTTTTCAGCTGCTTCGTCTAATCGCTGCAGGGCTAGTTTGTCTTTACCAAGGTCTACCCCGTCAGACTTTTTGAATTCTGCAATCAGGTGTCGCACGACGGCCTGGTCGATGTCGCGCCCGCCCATGTGGGCGTTTCCGTCGGTGGCTTGTACCTCGACTACGTCGTCGCCGACTTCTAGAATAGTGACGTCAAACGTCCCACCACCAAAGTCGTACACGGCAATCTTCTCTTCTTTCTTTTTGTTAAATCCGTAGGCTAGGGCAGCTGCAGTTGGCTCGTTGATGATACGCTTCACGTCTAGTCCCGCGATCTTGCCGGCGTCTTGGGTGGCCTTTCGCTGCGAGTCGTTAAAGTACGCTGGCACGGTGATAACCGCCTCGGTGATTTTCTCACCAATCTTTGCTTCGGCATCGGCCTTCAGCTTACTGAGGATCATGGCTGATACTTCCTCTGGGCGGTAGTCTTTGCCGTCAAGTTCCACGATAACTCCCCCACTATCACTCTTCTTGATAGTGTACGGCACTACGTCGATGTCTTTCTGCACTACTTCATCGGTAAAATCATGCCCCATAAACCGTTTGATCCCGTAGATCGTGTTGGTTGGGTTGGTGACTGCTTGTCGTTTGGCGATTTGCCCGACTAGTCGCTCGTTTGTTTTGCTGATCGCTACGATTGAAGGCGTGGTGCGTGCACCTTCGCTGTTCTCGATGATCACAGGTTCACCAGCTTCGATGATCGCGATCGCTGAGTTGGTTGTTCCTAGATCGATTCCTAAAATTTTTGCCATATAGTTGTTTCAATTATTATTCGTTAGTTTCAAGTGTTCCGGTAGTCACCCTGGCTGGTCTGATCAATTCTGTCTTGTCGCCTAGTGTCATTTCATAACCTTGCTGCATGACCAGTACTACGGTGTCTACTAATTCTGCTTCTACTGGCGTGGTGCCGATTGCCTCGTGTTTGGCTGGGTCAAATACGTCGCCAGTTGGGTCAATCGGCTGCACACCGTTATCTTTGAGGATTTGCAGTAACTGCAGGTTAATCCCCTCTACTCCTTTGCGCCACTTTGCATCAGCGCTCTCCCAGACCTCGCGGTTGGCCATCGCCATATGGAAGCTGTCTGCCAGCGGCAGGAGTGCTTCCATGTGGCGGATGGTCTTGCGCTCGATCGTTCGCTTGCTGTCTTCTTCTAGTCGTTTGCGAGCGTTGAGGAAATCAGCGCGGACGGTGGCAAGCTCCTCTAGCGCCGAGCGCTTGTCTTCTTCGGCTTGCTTCAATTTATCTTTAATCTTCTTTAATTTTCCAGCTTCTAAATCTTCGATGTCTTCAATTTCAGGCTCCTCGGCAGCAGTGGTGGTATCTTCGATGATGTCTTCTAATTCTTCGTGGTTGTCGTTATTATTATTCATCATACAAGTAGCATTATAAATCCAAATGAGGCTGGTGTAAAGTAGCGGAGTTTTGGGGTGTGTGGTGCGGGTGATTTGGACTTTGGTAAGTAATATTGGGACGGGCTTTTCGCAAGTTCACTCGACTCGCTCCGCTCGCTGAGTGAAGCTTCCAAACACCCGTTGTGGTGATGCTGGAGTTCTTGTCTGCTGAGAAATAAGAATCGCCCCGCGGTTGCGGGGCGATAAGTTAATTGAATGGAGTTTTGTGTTGCGGCCACGCCATTCGTGGCATCTCATCTTCAAGCGTCAATATGTCAGGGATTGATGGATCTATTGGAGAGACGCCTCTGTCGTACATTTTGCTGCGACGTCGAACGATTTCAAGACCGCTATACTGTCTACGGTAATCGTTGTCATGACGTATCAAATAAGCTTTAGCTCTTTTGCAGCGCCACTCTTGGAACGATCTCACTGGAATGTACACAAAGTTGCGGTATAGCCAGTTGAACAAATTTAGTGCATGTTGCATTTTGAAGCCCTCTCTTTCTAGTTTAAATATATCTCATTCAAATCCAAAAACAACCCTTTCGGGTTGTTTTTGGATTTATCGTTTTGACCAGGCTGCTCGCTTTCGAGCCTTCCTTAATCCCGGTTTCTTTCGTTCTACTGACCTTGGATCTCGCTTGAGGAATCCTAGTACCTTCAGTACTCCTCGGCGTTCTGCCTTTTCCTTTACTAGTGACCTGGCGATTCCTAGTCGGATAGCTTCAGCTTGTGATGAGGTTCCTCCACCGTGCACCTTGGCGGTGATGGTGTAGTTCTCGATACCAGCGTCTTTGGTCTCTAGCACTGACATGATGTCTTTTTGGTGTGCTAGCACTGGGAAGTAGGCTTCGATTGCCTTGTCGTTGACTACGACGGTCGTTTTGTCGGCTGGAGTCAGTCGTACTCGAGCTGAGGCGGTCTTGCGCCGTCCGATGCCTTCGATGTAGGTTGCAGTTGCCATACTATTCAGTGATGATTAATTGTTTTAAAAGTCGCTTCTTGTGCTTGTTGTTGGGAAGCATACCACCGATTGATCGCTTGAGTACTTCACCAATACCTAGTCGCACGCGTAGGTGCTCTAGGGTTTCGGTCTTGCGCCCGCCTGGCCAACCTGAAAACGACTGATAGATTTCGGTCTTTTTCTTTTCTGGAATATCAAGCTTACTAGCGTTCTCGATAGTTACGACCACATCTGACATTACGTGCTTGGCAAATGAGGCATTGTTCTTGCCCATCAATACTGTCGCTGCTTCAGTGGCGATCTTACCTAGTCGCTTGTCTGTGGCGTCGATGGTGTGCGTTGCACCAGTAACTGTTTGGAATTTTTCGATTTTTGTTTTTGACATAGATAGACAGTTTATTCAACAAATGCGATTACTGCTTCTTGTCGGCCACCAGTTTGACCTAGTTTGACAATTCGTGTGTAGCCTCCGTTGCGCGCGGCAAACCGGGGTGCTACTTCACCGAAGAACTTGGTGATGGTGTTGTCCATCGGTTCTCCGAGCTTACTGGCAACGTGTCGACGCGCAGCTACACTGTCGGTTTTGGCATGTGTAACTAGTCGCTCGATCTGCGGTTGCAGTTCTTTGGCTTTGGCAAGTGTCGTAGTAATTTGACCGTCTCGAATGAGAGACACAGCCAAACCGCGTAGTAGCGCTGTGCGCTGACCACTAGTTCGGCCGAGTGTTCGGTTTTTGTTAGAGTGATTCATAATACTTATGCTTCGAGAGTGAGGTTCATCTTGGTAAGGAGGTTGGTGATTTCTTCTACTCCCTTAGGTCCGATGCCGTCGAGCGCTAGGATATCATCTTTTTTCTTTCTGACAAGTCCTCCGATGGTTCGGATGCTGGCATCTTCGAGCGCTTGCATGGTGCGAGCCGCTAGATCAAGGGTTTCGATCCGAGTCTTGAGGACTTCTGGATCTGGTTCGTTTGAGGCTGCAGCTACAGCCGCAGGCGCTTCAGGTGCTGATTCTTTGACTTGCTCTTGGAAGCCAATGATTGACTTGAGCTGGTGGATCATTACCTCGATCGCTTTTTCAAGTGCTTCTTTGGCGGTGTAGGTACCATCGGTTTCGATCACCATTCGTAGTCGGTTGTAGTCGGTTCGATCACCCACGCGCATGTTTTCTACTTCGTAGTTGGCGCGGCGAATTGGCGTAAATACGGCATCGAGTGCAATCACGCCGATTTCTACCTTGTCTTTTTGGTGGACTTCTCGTGGTACGTAGCCCAGGCCGTTTTCAACTGTCATTTCGATGTTGAGCTTGGTGGTCTTGTTGGTGATTTCGGTGATGTACTGCTCTCCGTTGAGGATTTCTACCTGTGATGGAGTCTCGATGTCAGCTGCGGTTACTGGGCCAATACCAGACTTCTTGAGAGAAATAGTCATTGGTTCGTCTCCGTGTAGCTGTAGGCGAACTCGCTTGAGGTTGAGTAGCATTGTGAGAACATCTTCTTTGATGCCTGAGAGAGTTGAGAATTCGTGCTCAACGCCGTCGATTTTTACTTTGGTGATTGCAGCACCTGGCAGGGACGACAAAATGATTCGTCGTAGTGAGTTACCAAGTGTGTGGCCATACCCAGGGTATAGTCCGTCGATCTCAAAGATTCCTTTGAACCCGTCTTCACTGACGACGCGAGGCTTTGATGGTAGTGTGATGTTTGTTTCCAACATAATGCTATTGATTACTTATTTACTAATAACTACAACTATCTATCGACTGTAGTATTCCATCACCTGCTCTGGGTCAAAGAGCGTCTCGGCCGGATTATATACCGGGGCAGTTTTCATTTCTCCTTCCATCTTTTTTAGGTCGAACGATACCCAACTTGGCATTGCTACTGCTTCATGGGTTTCGTTGAGTCCGATGAATAGCACACTTTGGCGACTTCCCTCGCGCACACTGATAACATCACCTGGCTTTACCTTGTGTGAAGGGATGGTCATCTTCTTGCCGTTGACGCAGAAGTGCCCGTGTGATGACATCTGTCGTGACATCTGTCGTGACTTGGCTAGTCCCATGCGGTAGACAACGTTGTCTAGCCGTGATTCTAGTCGATCCATCAAAAGGGCTACTGGCTGGTTACTTTTTTCTACGGCTTCATCTACGTACTTGCGGAGCTGCTTCTCAGAAATTCCGTAGGTGAAGCGCATTTTTTGCTTCTCGATGAGCTGACGCTTGTAGTCAGACATCTGGCCTGGGCGACGTCCTCGTTTTTGGTTCCCTAGTGAACGTTGCAAAGACTGCTCAAACTTGGCAGTTTTGGTCTTTTCGAAGATAGGGGCTCCGAGTCGTTTCGCAATTTTGTACTTTGGTCCGATGATCATAAGCTATGATTACAAATTATACGCGGCGTGCTTTAGGAGCGCGTGGGCCGTTAAATGGTACAGGGGTTTTGTCGGTGATCTTGGTGATACCGATTCCTTTACCTGAAAAAGCGCGTAGTGCAGACTCTCGCCCAGCACCCACACCTCGGATGACTACTTCGGCTTCCTTCATGCCCATTTGGCCAGCTTTTTCACCGATGATTTCACCGACTTTGGCAGCTGCAAATGGTGTACTCTTGCGAGCACCTTTGAACCCTAGCGCACCTGATGAGGCAGACATCACGGCGTTACCTTTGGTGTCACACAGCGTAAGTAGTGTGTTGTTGAAGGTTGCAAGGATGTTGAGTCGCCCGGTTGGTAGCTTTCGCTTAGGGATACGGTTAAGAGCGCGAGATGTTCCCGCGATATCTGAACCACCTGATTTTTTGACTGTTCGTTTTTTACCCATAGGTATAGTTTAGACAAATACTAATAAAGAGAATTCTACGTCTTCTCGAGCTTACGTCGTCCACTACCCATAGTTTTCTTGGCACCTTTGAGGGTGCGGGCATTGGTCTTGGTGTTTTGACCTCGAGCTGGAAGCCCTTTGGCATGACGTGAACCGCGATATGAGCTGATGTCTTTTAGACGCTTAATGTTCCCTGATACTTGTCGCTTGAGTTCACCCTCGATGGTGAAAGCTTCGATTTTTTCACGGATCGCGTTTTCTTGATCTGTTGTCAGATCGGTTGCTTTTGCAGTGTGCTCAACTCCGAGCTCATCTAGCAATTTCTTTGAGCGAGTCATACCGATACCATACACAGCTGTAAGCGCGTACGATAGGTGTTTCTCGTCAGGAATGGTGATACCAGAAATTCGCATAATAATATTGGTTAGCCTTGACGCTGTTTGTGTCGGGGATTTTTACAGGTAACTCGAACTACGCCTGAGCGTTTTACTACCTGACAATCCTTACACATTGCTTTGACTGATGATTGTACTTTCATAATGTTTAATTACGCTTAGTGATGCGTGCTTTTCCTCCATATGGATCGATAACTAGACCTACCTTGTCACCCACGAGAACGCGGATACGAAAGCGGCGCATGCGACCAGAGAGATACGCAAGCACTGGCTCAGGTTCACCTTCTACGACAACTCGAAAATGCGTGTTCGGTAACGCTTCTTCTACAATGCCATATGTCAGCTCCTCAGCTTCGGTGTTAGTATCTTGATCCATTTGAACGGAGTGAGTGTAACAAACGAACTAGAGCGAGTCAATAGAAGCTGTGGGTAGAGCTACTGCGCAAGGCGAAGTTCTTCGATAATTATGATATCTTCGGCGTTCTCAGGGAACGATTGCTTCCAAAATGGCGTCACGCTGACCCGGGCTGATTCGATACCTGGGTAGGCCGTGATAGCGTTATTAATAGCAGTTTTGGGTAGTCCTGCTAGATCGCGAGTTAATCCATCTGCATCATACTCCCAGATCAGGCGAGGCTTGCCAGTCAATCTAAAGGTCAAAGAATCAAGGTTAGCAATCAAGCTATTGCTGGTTGTTGCTGAGCTATAAGTAAATATTAGTGCAGTAGTATCATCAACTCGGACGTCGCTTCCGTCATAGGTCGGCACTGTTTCTCCTGCTAAAAAGCGACCAAGATCAGCTTCTTTAAAGAGTGGAATTTGTAATACAGCTTGCTCCCGGATAGTAACCAAGTCTTGCCCGTATTCGACGCTCGATAGCTGATTGTAGGTGATTGCCACAGCGTTTTTGAAAGCCACTGTTCCAGCTGGTCGACTGGCGTCGATTTGGGTTAGTAGTTCATCTCGTAGCTTGATCTGTAGTGCTTGGCGAGCGGTGTTTAATTCTCCGTCATCAATCTGGAACTGAGGACCGTTAAATCCACCAGTAATTGGTTGTGGGTTAGAAGCTGATATTGACTCAAATAGCGCTGTGAACCCACCTTCTTGAAATCCTGGTACATCAAAATTTGTTCCAGCTGCTAGATTGTATTCATCTCCTATTTCGTCAGCGAACACCTCGGCTTGGATTGTACCTGGGTTGCCATTTAGTGCGCCCGGTACTACGACCGACTCTTGGATTCTGAAAATAAGACCCTCGGGAGAACGAAAACGGGTATTCTTGATCAGACGCTCAGCACCAGCGGTGTTTTTGCTGATCTCGATAATGCCAGTCGCTTGCTCTTCTACATCGATTTTACCAGTAGCTTGTACCTGACTCTCGCTGGTAGCTTCTAGGGTCATGATTTCGTAGCTTAGTGCACCATCGGTGGCAGTAGGAAAAGCTGTAAACTCAGCACTGACATTTGGTTCTCGGAACTCTGGGTAAATAGTTACTTCGGTCTTACCAAGTAGTCCGCTTAGTAAGGTAGCTCCACCGACAATCACTACAAATGCAACTATTGATAATACTAAGCGACCCTGATGTTTTTTGTTGCCATCAGTAATAGCTATACTCGGTAGTGATTCATCAAACCCCGTCTCGGGTTTAGGTGAAGACGTCGTTGATCTAGTTTGTTGACGTGGTTGATCTGAACGAGTATCAATCGTCGGTCTCATAGACCGCCGTTTGGGTTTAGATTGATTGGCTGGGCGAATATCTTGTAGGTTCCACTTTTGCGACATATGTTTATAGTATAGCTTTTATAAGTACTCAATGTGAGCGCGATTGGCGCTGGTGTGGAAAAAGCCTGTAGCCACTGCCACTGCCGTACTGAATGATTTTTCACCCATTGCTAATTGTGGAATAGCTGATTGCAAGCTGGTGACAGTTGGTAGTTCTTTGCACGCCGCTTCGCCGGCTGTCTGAATTATTGGTGCAAACATAAGTTCTAGTTCGCTATCTGTTTGCAGATAGATGTGCTTGGGGATAGTCAGTTGATCACCTGTTTCTTTGAATAACTCGGTCACTTTTTCTGTATACGCAGTAAATATGGTAATGAGCGCTTCACTTGCATTAATTTCAGGTACGGTAGGAAATGAGTTGAAGGCTTCGTGTAGTGGTATACCTTGTACTACTGCGATTTCTCGTGCGATTGAAGCTCGCCCAAAAGCTACATGTGTGCAGTATTGCAGTGATCCATCGCGGACGATACCGATTTCAGTGGCCTCGTTGGTTATGTGCACGATGCAGACGTCGTACAAGTTCGCAGCAGCTTGGTTAATAGCTAATTGGCTGGCCAATATCGCCGATATACACTGCAGTGGTACGTTACCAAATAGCCTTTCATTCATATCTTGCAAAGCTTGTATTAAGTCGCTTTGTGCCAATGTTGTCACATGTGTAACTGTCACTGAGTTCGCCTTTTGATTATTAGCCTGCGCTATCCTGTATCCATTGGCACTAATATCCAATACACAGCGGCTGGTCTCGACTACTCCCATGGATTCTAGTGTTTGCTTGCCCTGGACTGCTTCCATCGCTTGGGTAGCAGCCTGAGTAGACAGTTCCCCGATTAGTTCATCATCAACGGTAAATTGTTTCTCTTGTTCGTACTTAATGGTACGCGTGGTGGTATAGGACCATGGCGCAGCTACGGTAGCTTGCATGGTTTTGATACGTGCCCCCTTTTGGTGGTTATCCAGGGCCGCTCGGCCAGCCCCTTCAAATTCCATCATGGTATTCATGATGGTGGTAATGATGGCTTTGCTGGTCTGGTCGATACTCGATATATCGCGCAAGGGAATATTTTCGCGGTGTGTCCACACGATGACCGGTTCCCGCTCAGGCACGCTATGACAAATAGCCAATCCCACACTCCCTGAGCCAATAGTAACCAAAAGCCCAAACCGTTCCTGACTACGCCGAGTAAACATGGTTGTAGTATAGCAAACCTCAAACCTTCTTCAGTACAGTATCTTGTCCTATGGGGATGACTTTGCTACTGTTGGCGAAATGTTCATAGGTGAGGAAAAATATGTCCGTTCTTTTACATAACGAGCTGCCACAAAAGTGGTGGCAATGCTCGCATCCCGTTGTGTGTCTCACTGATTTGATTGGACTCACTTTGTCTTTTGCTGCACTATTTTTTATCGATACACTCTTTGGCAAATTGTATGCTCTGATTGTAATAGTACAATTTGCTGCCTCGATCATGTATCACCGACGGTACTATAGTGAGCGGCGAAAGGTGCTTCAAAGTGTCGATCATATTGCAATCGGAATTCTAATCCTTGGCACTCCATTGCCATATTTTGCATTGTCGTTTGGATCAGGTTTTGTGGTGTGGCTTAGTGCAGTTGTTAGCGTACTGTTACTTTTGGCAATTGTGCTAGCTAGAGGAGTGTCTATCAAGATAGCCATGTCATCAGCGCAAGGTGTGCTATTCGCCATTTCGGTGTTGGTGATGACTACAGTGTATAGCGATTTGTCTACAGCCAGTCTCTTGTTTTGGCTCGGAAGCTTGTTATTTGCCCTCCAACTACCACTTTTGTTGATAGGTACAAAATACTTTAATAACATAGCAAGAGAGCTGCAGCATATCTTTCTACTACTGCCTGCCACCCAGATCCATGTTTGGCTAGTTGCCTACTTGTTCTAAAAAAGCCCCGCAGTTGGCGGGGCTTTTTCTTGTGTCCTAGGTCCGAAGCTAGTGATTATTCCAACACCGCCTTGATCCGCCTTACGCCGGCGGCTGAGGATTCTTCTTTTTTGATTTTGAAGCGTAGGTCGGCGAATTCTGTAAAATCTTGCACGTGTGGGCCACCGCATAGCTCGCGGCTATAAATCGCTCCACCTGGCGCTGTCATACTGTACACCTTGACCTCATCAGGGTAGCGATCCCAAAAACTAGCCTCGATGGTGGTGTCGGCTTGCGCGGCTTCCTTGCTCATCATGTCGGTGGTCACTACCCCGCCGGTGCTGATGGCGTCGTTCACCCAGACTTCGATCTGGTCGAGCATATCGCGCTCGATTTTGTCGGTGTGGGTAAAGTCAAAGCGTAGTCGCTCGCCGGTGATGTTGCTGCCCGCTTGGTGAACGTGATCGCCGACCAGTGCGCGTAGGGCTGCTAGTAGCAAGTGCGTGGCGGTGTGGTACTGCACAACGGTGTCCGAACTGTCAGCCAGCCCCCCTTTGAACTTGTGCTCGGCCCCTGAGCGTGACAAGGCGCGGTGCTCATCCATCAGCTTACTAAAGCCTTTGGTGTCGACGACTAGCCCCTTTTCTTGAGCAATTTCTTCCGTTAGTTCAATTGGAAAGCCGTAGGTGGTAAATAGATCAAAGGCGTTTTGGGCGCTGATTGACTTAACTCCAGTTCCTTGCACCTGAGTGCCGGCAGCCTTCGCTTCGGCTAGTTCTTCCTTGGTGACGTGGATTTGGAGGGAAATCTTATTAAATTGCTTAAGGCCATTTTCGAGGGTCTTGCGAAATTGCGTTTCCTCGGTACTGATGGCGTTCATGATCTCGGTCTCTTTTTCAGCTAGGTTGGTGTAGTGCGACTGGTAGGAAGTGATCACACTTTTGGCGATACTGGCAAATTCGCCAGCTGGCACCTCGATCATGTCGGCAAACCGTACTGCCCGGCGCAGTAGTCGGCGCACAAAGTAGCCTTGGTCGGTGTTACCCGGGAACACTCCATCCCCAATCATAAATACCGCGCCACGAATGTGGTCGGTGATTACGCGAAAGGCTTCGAGGTTATCCTCGTATTTCTTGCCAGACAACGTAGCAATCTGGTCGATCACATTCCACAACACATCTACTTTGTATACGTCTGGTGAGTTGATACTGGCCGCAGCGATACGCTCCAATCCCCCACCAAAGTCAACGTTCTGGGCTGGTAGCTTGGCAAAGCCACTGTCGGTCTTGACGTACTCCATGAAGACGTTGTTGCCGATTTCCATGAATCTTCCACAGTCGCAGGCTGGGTGGCAGTGCTCGCCGTATTTGGTATCGTGCGGGGTGCCAAAGTCATAAAACATCTCGCTGTCTCCCCCACCGATCTCACCCACCGGCATGTTCTCAGGCTTGCCCACGCGGCTCCACCAGTTCTCAGCGGCGTCATAGTAAAAGATCCGTTCGCCTGGTTTGATCCCGCGCTTGCTGGCGTCATGGGCAGAGCCCAGTTCGACGGCCTCGTGGCTCAGACCGCGTGCCTGTAGAATGCTCTGCCAGATCTCGACCGCCTCGGTGTCTTTGGGTACACCGGTAGCTTCGTCACCGATAAAGGCCGTAACGTAGAATTTCTCGGGATCAAGCACGATCTCATCGAGGTAAAAGGCTGCCGCCCACTCGATTTGCTCTTGTTTGAAGTAGTCACCCAGCGACCAGTTGCCAAGCATCTCAAAAAACGTGGTGTGGCTGGTGTCACCCACCTCTTCGATGTCGGCCGACCGAAAGCACTTTTGACTGTTGACGATGCGGGTACCCTTGGGGTGCGTTTCGCCCATCAGGTACGGCACTAGTGGCTGCATTCCGCTGCCGGTAAATAGCGTGGTTGGGTCGTTTTCAGGGATCAGCGCAGCTGAAGGTACCACGGCGTGGCCACGCGCTGCCATAAATGCTAAATATTTAGTACGAATTTCATTTACTGTCATATGTCAGGAATATAGCAGAAATAAAGCTAGTTTGATAGTAGGGCGTTCAGGGCCGAGGCGGTGCACTCAGTGCCCGTACAGCCAGTCAGGAAGCTAAATCCACCTAGCGCTGTAACTTCAAGAATATACCCGCCGACGATCAGCAGTAGCGCAAAGACAGTGATATAGGTTTCTCGCCTAAAGGCCTTGACTACTTTTTCATCGATCGATCGCTCAGTAGCCATAGTCACGTGCACCCAAATAATCGCCAACCCAAGCAAGCCTTTACCAATCATGCTGAGCGTCATCCCAAGGAATAGAAGATTCATAGATCAATAGTATAGCATCACCTTACAGTGATCTAATTAATGTTTGCAATTGTTTACTGATCGGTTGCACAGGGCCAGCGGCGCTCACTGTTAGTGACTCTGGATCAAGATAAGTAGTTATCGCTTGATTTACCTGCACTCTTGTTAGTTCTTTGAAACTATTGTGATAAGACTCGATGTCCTCTGTGGTGAACCCTAGTTGATTAAAGTGATGCAACGTCGCCACTTGTGCTAGCGGTGAGTCTTGCTGCAAAATGCGGCTAGTTTCTAGAATGGTAGAAAAGGCCGCAAATTCTTTGGCAGTAATTCCTATCTCACATAACTGCTTGATTTCTCTAAAAGTAGAAGTGATACCTTGCTGCAGCTGCTGTGGACTGAAAAATGTCATAATCCACAAATAGCCATCAGTGACTTGGTCGTAGCCAGTCATGCGACCATAGATACCATACGTCAACCCCTCCTTTTCCCGCACTGTACTCATAAGGCGCCCGGCAAATCCACCCCATTTGGCGAGCACAGCAATAGCAAACACTAGTGATGGATAATCGGGATGACCAGGCTTGAGTGGTAAAGTGCAACCAATACTAAGGTCGATATTTTGCCGACTGGGGATGTGGTCAAGCAACAGTCGGGCTGGTTTTTGGCTCTGGGTACTTGCTGTAGTAGTCTGCTTGTTTGCCAGAGTCACTTTGGTAGTCAAACGACTGATGGTTGTATTGAATTGCTTGATGGTAGCTTCCGAGCCAACTACTGACACCACCCAATTACGACTTTGGATACGGGTGTGTATGTGGTTGAGGTTAGTCTGCGTTACCTCTGCAAGCGCTGTTTGTAGATCTGCAATACTGGCGGTACATCTTCGGTCACTGTCTGAATACAAATTATTTACCAAATTGTGATGGGCGATGGTTTTAGCGTCTTCCTTGGCGTCGTGGAGTTGATTATGGATTAGCGTTTTAACCCGCTTAATTTCAGTTTGACTAAAGGCAGGTGTGGTGAGCATCTCTTCTAGTAGTCGCAGCATTTTAGTCCAAGTGCTAGCGAGGCTTGATACCGATATGGTGAGGGTGCCCGCATTGACACTGGCGGTAATGCTGCCACCTAGACTACTCAGCCCGTGCAAAAATTCAGCCCTGGTTTTTTTGTTTGTACCAGAGAGCAGTAAGTCCTCGTAGCACTCAAAGCTGGCTTGGTCGGATAACGAGTTGTTAGTGTGTAGATCAATCGAAATTATTCCCTTGGCAATCAGGCTGTCTTGTATGATGATGCTAGCTGAGCTTGTACAGTTGGTCTTGATTATGGTTGTGTTCATACGCTAATATAGTGACCAGTAGTAAGGCTATCTGGATTGAATAATTGCTCGATGGACTGTTTGATATCTTTGGGTGTAATCGCAGCTACATCCAGCGCGTAGGCGTTGTAGGTCGCCAAGGCATCGGCCGCGACATATTCGGTCAATTCAGCTGCCAGTCCTAAGCTACTGCTACGTGCAAAGGCTTTGCTGGTTAGTAGTTTGGTCTGCTCTTTTTTTAGAAGCTGCTTGATGGTGTTTTGGTCGACTGTTTGCAGAGCGGACCTGATTGCGACTTCAACCTGAGCGTGAGTAGTGCCGGTCGCTAATCTGGCAAACAACAGTCCCATATTCGGTTGGGCTGATTTAAATACGGCGTGATCGAGACTACTAACTAATCCAGTATCCACCAAAGCTTTATGCAATACACTCTCTGGGCCGCTAGCTAAAATATCAAGAGCCAAACTAGCAGCGTACCAGTCGCGACTAGGAAAAGCCGCTTGCATAAAACCGAACGCCAAGATGTTGGTAGTACCCGGTCGTTGGATTGTAACTTGTCTAGGTCCAGCAATGACTGGCTCACGGGCAGATTCGCGATGGATCACAGCTACTGGATTTTGTTTACTGCCAAAATAGTGCTCACCAAGTCTTAGCGCTTGGTTTTTATCAATGTCACCAATCAACATCAAAGTCGCATTGTTGGGTTGATAGTACATCTCATAGAATCGCTGCAGTTTTTCGGTGGTATAGTCCTCAATATCTTCGCGAAAACCAATCACCTCATGATCATAGGCATGGGATTGAAACGTCGCTGTCCGCATAGCAACTTCGAGTGCAAAGTACGGATCACTGTTGTACATATCAAACTCACTCAAGACATTGCCGCGCTCGGGTTGAAATTGCTTATCGCTAAGTACCACGTCTTGCATGCGGTTTGCCTCAATTTCCAACACTGTATCTAGGTGATGTTTAGGGTAAGAAAAATAGTATGTCGTACGGTCGTAGCTGGTGTTGGCATTGAGGGTCGCGCCCGTTTCTCGTTCAAATTGCATGCCAGCCCCACCCAATATCTTTCGTTTGATGTCTTGCTTGGTCGGCTTAAATAACATGTGTTCCAGCATATGGGCTAGGCCACTTTCACCTCGACGCTCATCAACCGAACCAACTTTGTAGGTGATATTCGAAGTTACCACACCAGTTCCTGGCTTTGGATAGTGTAATAAAGTGAGGCCATTCTTTTTGTGGGTGTACACCTGGAATTCACCGTAGTTCGCTAGGCGTTTGAACTGATTACCCTCCTTCTTTGCTACTTTGGACGTCATAGATGAATTGTTTATAGGCGGAAAAGGTGTGGTTGAATTCGTGCACGATGCCATCTTTCAGGCGGTTGTTGATGGCGTTGCTGATGCTTTGGTAGGCTTCTAGTCGCTCGTCTAGGTTGCTGCCAAAATCTTGCATAAAGCGATTGTGCTCACTGTGGTATTCCTCGACCACGGTGCGAAAGTTGTGCGCCTTGTCGGCAGCGGCGATCTGCACAGCAGCGATTGAGCCCGAGCGTAGCTGTGAGGCGTAGCGCTTCTTGGTCTCGAGCCAAGGCAGCTTGTGCTCGCCGTCGTGGGTTGGCTCGGTCAGGGTTTGTACAATTGCGGTAACCACTTCGCCAAAGTCGGTTTTCATTTCGTCGGCTGTGTAGTCGGTGTCTTCGAGGGTGTCGTGCAGTAGCGCCGCCACCAAGGTGTCCTCGTCGCTGGTGTAATCGCGCAAGATCATCGCCACCGCAACCAGGTGCGTCATGTACGGAATCGGCATGGCGCCTTTGCGCATATGGTCTTGGTGTAATACCGCCGCGGCCTGAATCGCCTGCTCTACTTTAAACGTATACATAATGCAATTATAATACTACACCTTCCGCCATGAGTAACGCCGCCTTGGCGACAACTCCCCCGCGATTATAGCCACCCAAAGCCCCATCTGATCGAATCACCCGGTGGCACGGGACAGCTGAG
>Ga0136560_1000779_pt1 | contig 16034 bp, 6 predicted proteins | sample AntRauMeHopE1497_FD_104925 | JGI IMG/M metagenome (GOLD analysis project Ga0136560, IMG submission 104925) | Saline lake microbial communities from Rauer Islands, Antarctica - Metagenome Hop E1 #497 | ecosystem: Environmental > Aquatic > Non-marine Saline and Alkaline > Saline | place... | reverse complement strand
TCGCGAGGGCGACAGTGCAGGCGGCGGCGGAGGCGGCGGAGGCGGCGCCCGTCGTGAGGGTGGTGCCCGTCGCGAGGGAGGCGGTGGAGGCGGCGGCGGAGGCGGCGGAGGCAGCGGAGGCGGCGCCCGTCGTGAAGGTGGCGGCGGGGGCGCTCGGCGTGACGCAGGCGGCGGGGCCCGTCGTGAGGGTGGTGGTGGTGCCCGTCGCGAGGGCGGTGGAGGCGGAGGCGGCGGAGGCGCCCGTCGTGAGGGCGGCGGTGGCGGTGGCGGTGGCGGCGGCGCCCGTCGCGACGGAGGTGGCGGGGCCCGTCGCGAGGGCGGCAGTGCAGGCGGCGGCGGAGGCGGCGGAGGCGGCGCCCGTCGTGAGGGTGGTGGTGGTGCCCGTCGTGAGGGCGGCGGTGGCGGAGGCGCCCGTCGTGAGGGCGGCGGTGGCGGTGGCGGCGGCGGCGGCGTCCGTCGCGACGGAGGTGGCGGGGCCCGTCGCGAAGGCGGCGGCGGCGCTCAGCGCTGAAACTTTGGCAGCCCGCGTGCTGGTGACTTTGGCGCAAAGCTCAATTTCAGTCAGATGCGCCACGCAGCAAGCACCGTCGCGGTCAGGCCGGTTGCGCCACCCTCCCGAACCGCAACACATGGGTCAGATCCGCCAAGCGCTCCACGACTCATGGTTTGGGATCTGTGCCCAAGGCCGCGCTCTTGGCCTTGACAGCGGAGCAGGTGGACGTGAGCCCATTTGCCGCTGTCACGAGACCAGCGACGGCCTGCTCCACCCTGACATCTGTCGCCATGCCCCCGGTCCCTTGCGTCTCTGTGGCCCCGATGGAGGAAGACGCGAGCAGCAATCGGTATGAAGCAAGAAGGCCGTCGCAGTGAGCGTCCACCTGCCTGTGAAGCTCAGCCCGCCCATCGGGCGCCGGGCGCGCCATCTCGGTTGAAGATTGCACTCAGTGGCCCGACACAAGGTGTGCGGTGTGTCCCAGGTGAGGCCTGTGGCGTGCGTAGCAGAGCACGGAAGGCGCACACGACGAGACCAGGCTCCGCGGAGGCCCACCGGCAGCCAAACATTACGCCCCAGACGAAGGGGGCTTGCGTAGCACAGGCGCAGGGGGGGGCCAATGAAGGCCAGGTCGTACGGCACCGTCGGGCAGGCGATTGAAATCACCGGCCCCGCTGCCGAAGATGATGCAGGCGAGCCGCTCGTGGCCTCAAGCCGGCAGGCATCGCACTCTGGGTCCCATAAATCGAGCCTGCTCGGGGCGTCTGCGAACCTGACTAACGGTGAGCGCCCGCCGGACCGGGCTCGTTAAATCTCGTTTGGCCGGCCGCCTGCCCGTTCCAGCAGGCTTTCCGGGTGTCAGTGTGCCGCAGGGATCGTCGGAGCTGGGATCATGGGGCTCCCGTTCGCTCTGAAGGAGGCAGGGTTCCTCCCGGGGCTGGTGCTTCTGCTCGGGGTTGCGTTTCTGACCGACTACTCGCTGAGGCTGCTGGCGAGGCTGTCGACCGCCCACTGCGTGGACTCGTACCAGGAGCTGGTGATGCGGGCGTTCGGGCTGCCAGGCTTCGTGCTGGTGGAGGTTGCGCAGCTCGCGTTTGCGTTCGGCGCGCTGGTGGCTTACATGCTGATCATCAAGGACACGGCAGCCGTCGCGATCCGTGACATCGCGGGCATGGACCAGGCGTGGGACGGCCGGGTCGTGCTCGCCTGCGTGGCGAGCGTGGTGGTGCTTCCGACGTGCTTCCTCGGCTCGATGGACAAGCTGGACCGATTTTCCGCCGTGTCCATGGTGGGGGTGATCGTCCTCGTGTGCGTGGTGACGGTGCAGCGCTTCTCGCTGACGGTGGAGTCGTCCCTCAGCCCCGTGGAGCAGTACGTGGCGCCCCACGGAAACTGGCTCTCGGCCATCGGCGGTTTCGCCTTCGCCTTCGTGTGCCAGCACCAGCTCCTCCTCGTCCTGGACAGCACGCGGAACCCGACCAGGGCCCGCGTCGCCGTCGTCGTCCGCTCCTCGCTCGGCGCCGCCGTCGGCCTCTCCGCCGCCATGGCCGTCGCCGGCTACACGCTCTTCTGGGAGCACACCCAGGGGGACATCCTGCGCGCCTTCGAGGACGCGCCCTTCGTCGTGCGCCCCGGCGCGGCCACGCCCGCCGTCGCCCTCTCCGTCGCGCGCGTCTGCCTCGTCGTCAACATGGCGTTCACATACCCGGCAGAGCTAATGGTGTGCCGCCACGTCATCCGGGCAGCCATCAGCAAGCTGTGGCGGCACAGGCTCTGGACGCAGCGCGGAGCCCCCGTGTTCGACCCCGAGGCGGCCGACGCAGTCGATCGGGAGCTCGCCGCCGCGACGTCCGGCTTCCCGGACTGGGCCATCCACGTGGGCGTCACGCTGGCCCTGTTCGGCACCAGCCTGGGGCTCGCGCTAGCGCTGGACGACCTCGGCGTGGTGCAGGAGCTCTCGGGGTCCGTCTCCGCCGTCCTCCTCGCCTTCGTGCTCCCGGCCGCGTGCCACCTCAGGCTGGGGAGCCACGACGAGGACGTGGAGGGCCTGTGCTCCAGGGACAAGCTGCCGTCCGTCGTCCTCCTCGGCATCGGCCTCGTCGTGTTCGTCGCCTCAACCGCGCAGACGCTCGCCAACATCTTCGGCGACGAGCCCGTGGCTGCCGACGACCCGGCGGTCGGGTGACGCGCGGTGGGAATCGCGGCGGGCCCAGGGGGCCCGTCAAGGGGTGGGGGGGAGTGGCGGATCTGCCGGGACGGCACAGCATGTGCGTGCGCCCGATGGCACGCGCCGTGTCGCGCGCAGGTGGATGCCCGCGACCAGGGCGCGATTCCCCGCGCTTCGTGCCGCGCTGTGTGGGACGCTTGCGCCCTGGGATCGCACGAATGCCGCACACTACTGCACTGATTGTGGCGCGACTACGGGCCATTGCCGCACACGGCCTCGGTCGGGGATGCCACGAACGGCATCACCGACCATGCACTGAGGAGACGGGCGAGGGTCCGGCTGCGCTTGGAGGTTGGGCCTCACGGGAGTGGAGTTGCGGCTCTGCATGCGAAGGAACTCACGGCGGCGCCACCCTGCGACCCCGCAAGGACAAGCAAGCGATGGGAAAGCCCTCGGCAGCAGGACGCAAGCCGCACCGCGGGGGCGGGAAGCGTGGTGCCGCGGTCAAGGCTTCCGCTCCGGCCGTGGAGCTCGACCCCGAGACCAAGCGGGTGCTCGGGGGCATCGACAGCATGGTCCCGCTCGAGCGCGCGGCAGCGTGCGACTCGCTGGAGATCGCGCTCGGCCTGGGCACCGACGAGCGCCGGGCCGCCGTCGCTGCCCGCGTCGTCGGGAGCCCGGCCTCCGGCCGTCTCGTGGCGCTGCTGATCGACCCGTTCGCCGAGGTCAAGGCTGCTGCCGCTTCTGCGGTCCGTGCGCTGTGCGTGGCGGGCGGGCCTTCGGCCGTTGACGCGCTCGCGGCCAAGGGGGCACAGACTTCGGTGCTCGCGATGTTTGCGGGCTCGGCCGCCCCGGCCGACCTCGTCGCGGCGTTCCGCGCCGCAGCGGTGGCGCCGCCGGTGGTGCCAGCAGCCGAGGACCCGGACCTCGCGGCGGCGGCCGCGGTGGCGGTTCCCATCACCGCCGTGCCGGTCCCCGCCTCGGGCCTGGCCCGTCTCTCGCTCGTGAGGGACGCCGCCTCGTGCCTGGCAGAGCTCGTCCGGGGCTCGTCGAGCGCGGCGTCGGGCGCCCTCGCCGTGGCGACGACTGGCGAGGCGTCGTGGCCGGCCGACGCGTCCCTCCCCGTCGGCGGCGTCCTCGGGCCCGTGCTCGCGTGCCTCGAGCTCCCGCCCCAGGCCCGCGCGGCGGGGCAGTGGGACGTCGCCGACGCCGCGGCGGCCCCCGGCCTGCCGGCCGCGCGGGAGGCGGCCCTCGAGGCGCAGGAGGCCGCCGCGGAGGCGCTCCACACCCTCTGCGACGACAACGCCGAGCTGGCCGCCGCGGTGGTCGGCGCGGGCGCGGCGGGGGAGGCCGTCTGGGGCCGCTGGGCCGCCGTGATGGTCGACTCGGCGACGAGCGGCGTCGCGTCGCTCCACACGGCTGGCGCCGTAATCGGGCTCTGCGCGTCGGCGGCGGAGCACGGGGCGGCTCTGCCGGGGCCGGCGACCGCGGCTCTGCGCACCGCGCTCGGCGTGGTCGCCCGCGCCGTCTCTCTGCCTGTGGTCGGGCCGGCCTTTGGCGCCGCGCTGGCCGCGAGGGCGGAGGCCGCCGCGGCCAAGGCGCGCATGGAGGGAGCGGAGGGCGCCACCGGGGCGGGGGCGGCCTCGGCGTCGTCGGGCGCCCGGCCCGATCTGCTCGCCGTCGGCAGGCAGGAGGCGGCCGAGGAGGCGGCGGAGGAGGCCGGGGCGGCCGCCGCCGCGATGGGTGGCGCCATGTCGGCTGGTGCCGCCCTCATCGCCGAAGCGGAGGCGGACGAGCGGGCTGTCTACGAGGCCGACGCGGCCGCCGCCGCCGCCGTCTCGCACTGGCGCCGCAGCGGACCCGAGGCCGTGGCGCTCGCTGCGCAGGTGCTCAGCACCGCCGTATCAGGCGGCTACATGGTGCGGGGCGCGGCGGCGGCGGAGGGGGGCCCTGCCGCGAGCGTTGACGTGCGCCTGACGTCGGCGTCGGAGGGCGTGATGGCCGGCCTCGCCGGCGCTGACGTGGCCCTCGCCGCGGACGGGGCGCTCCTGTCCCTCACCCGCCTGCTCAATGGCGAGCAGGCGGCCGCGGGCGACGCCGCGGCGGCTGCCATCCTCACAGAGGCCTGGGCCCGCGCCGAGGTGGTGACCGCGGCGGAGGCCCTGGGGAGCCTGCGGGCCACGATGGCGCACGCCGCGCCCCCGGCGGACCCCGCGGCGGTGTGGGCGAGGCTCGGGCCGCTGCTTCAGGCGGCGGACTGGCGGCCCCCGGCAGGGTCGGCCCCGGCCGTCGCGGTGGCTCGCGGCATCGCCGGCCGCGCCGCGCTCCCCAGCCTCCTCGCCGCCGCGCAGGCGGCCTTTGAGGCGGCGGCGGAGGCCAGGGCGGCGGGGAGGGACGCCGAGGCCGTGCCGGCGGCGTCGGCCCTCGCGGCCCTCGCCCCAGCGCTGTGCGCGACGGCGGCGGAGGGCGCCTCCTCGGCCGCCTCGGGCGGCACGGCCGTCACCTCGTCCGAGGCAAGGGCCCTCGCCCTCGCGTGCCTCAGCCAGCTCCCCGCCCTCTCCCCGGCCTCCATGGCAAGCCCCGAGGCGCTCGGCGCAGTGGCCGCCGCCGTCATCCCCGCCCTCCACGACCCGTCCCTCGAGGTCGTGGCGGAGGCGCTCAACTGCGCGTTTGACGTTTTTGGGGCCGACGGCGAGGCCGTGACGGCTTCGGCAAAGTCGTCGGGCATCGCCGCGAGAATCGCAGAGATGCTCCGCCCCACGGCCGCCAAGCTGGCGGCAGCGGGCGGCTCCGTCGAACCCGACGCCGCCCACCGGTGCCACGAGATGCTGGAGAACGGCGCGCGCTTCGTCGAGTACCTCCGGGGCACCGGAGCCGCGTGATGCGCGTGAGGGCGGCGGCGAGCAGTTCCACACGCACGCGTTTTCCCCACCACGCCAGAGGCACGCTCACGCGCGCTCCACACTCCTCTTCATGGCCTCAAGCGCGGCGCGCTCATCCTCAAGGGTCCGCTCCGTCTCGTTGCGCAGGCTCTGGGGCTTCTCAGAGTCGAGCAGGCCCTCGCCAGCCTTTTGCGAGCGCTTCTCTGCGGGCGGAGGCGCGGGCGCCGGGACTCGCCGCGCACGTCGTGCATGCCGGGCAGCGCGGCTTCGGCCCAGCGGGTCTCACTCGACACGGACCACCCAGCAAAGCCGATGAAGAACGTGAGCAGCCCCGCAAGCTTCACCGAGTCCGACGCCGGGTGGTTCACGAAGCGCCACACGGCCCGCTGGAACATCTGTCCGAGCATCTTGCCGTGCGGGTGAGCTGGGCAGGCCCGGCCCGGGCGTAAGTGTGCGGAGGTCGCTGGTCGGTGGAGCGCCATCGTGTGCTCAGAGCCGCGCTCGGATGATTGATGGCAGGCGTGCCGGCTGGTGGGGCATCATTCCCACACGAAAGTGCGCTCGCGCTGACAACAGCGGGGTGGCGGCCGGCGCGCGGTGCGGCCGCCCTTCCCGGATGCGAATTCTACTCATGCAGCTGACGGCGCAGCCGCCGGCGCTCCGCCCACGACTCATCGTCGGAGATCTTGGTAATCCGCGGTGCCGTCATTGGGACAGGCTTCGGCGGCGTGGCCGGTGCCGTCGGCGGCAGCTCGGGCTGCGAGTCGAGCCCTCCGGCGTCTTGCCGGAGCGCAGACACCCATTTTTCCTCGGCGCGCCAGCCTGCCGGGGTGAGGGGACCCAGCGGCGTGACCGCATTCACGGCGGGCGGCGAAGACGGCGGCGGCGATGGGGAGTCTGCGGCCGGGCGTCGCGGGCCGTCCCAGCGGCCTCGGCCGGCGGATGTCGCGGGGAAGGAGTCTGGCTCGGGGACGGGCGGCGACACGGCGAGGAGGGGAGACGGGGACCGGCTCTCCCGCGGGGAGGGGCTGGCGGGGCGGCCGACGGGGTCGGCGGCAGCGGCGGCAGCCAGCGCCGCGTGGCCTGTGCTGCGGCTGCTATGCCGGGACCCGGAGGCGGTGGAGCGCGGGGCCGCGGCGCGGGCTGACGGGAAGGGCCGCGGCCCGGTGGTGTGCGGCGTGGCGTCGGCGCGTCTCACGGAGGAGGAGGAGGGGCGGGAGGAGCGGGTCGAGGTGACCGCCGCCGCCGCCGAGGACGCCGTGGGCTTTGCGTACGACGACAGGGCAGAACGGGGGGTGCCGCCCGAGCTCGAGGTCGCGGGCACCCTCGCGCACGCCGCCACGGGAGGCGGTGCGGCCGCCCGGGGGCCCCGCTGCCGCATCGCGGACCGTTGCGCTGTACGCCTCGCCGGGCCGGGCTTCGCCTTCCCGGCGGCCTGCACCGACGCCGAGGACGACCCGGCGCTGCGGGCCGAGGTGGGGGGCGCGGTGGGGGCCGCAGCCTCCCGCGGCGGTGCCATGCCGTCCCATGTCACGGCCGGGCGGCGGGAGGAGGGGGGGTCGGACTGGCCGGCCGTGCCTGGCGGGTTGGTCAGCCTCCCTCCCGGACCCTGGGTCCGCGGGGCGTCGGTGATCCTCGGCACCGCCGCTGCCGCCGCTGCCGCCGCTGCCGCAGCTTTTGCCGTCGCCGTCGCCGTCGCCGTCGCCGTCGCCGTCGCCGTCGCTGCCGCTGCCGCCCGCTTCCGTTTGATGAAGCGGAGCATCGCCCGGTCGACGCCGGCACGGCCGCCCGTGCGCCGCCGTGCCGCCCCACCGGCGGTGCCCCTCCCTCCTCCCCCGTCGCCTCGTGACGGGCTTAGCCACCACGGCTCCGGCATCGGCCGCGCTGACGTCAGCATGTCCTCTGCGCGCATCGGCGCCGACGCCCTCTCCCGCTCCGCGGCCATCACCCGCTCCGCGGCGCGCAGGCGGAGCCTGTGGCGGTCCAGCTCTGCCCTGACCGCCGCGAGCGCCGCCGCCGCGGCCGCCGACCGCCCGGCCAGCTCCTGCGCGCTCCGGAGCAGAGCCACTTCCGGCAGATCCTCCCCGTCCGCCGCCTCCCCCGCCGGCGGCCCGCCCGCCGCCCTCACCACCCCCGTGGCAGAGCGAGCGAGCGCATGGCACGCCGCGTCGGCCGACGACAGCGCGTCGCTCACGGCGCCCTCGTCTGCAACGTCCCCCGCCTCCGCCGCGTCGGCCGCTGCGCGCAGCACCGCCTGGAGTCCCTCCCTCGCCGCGTCTCTCGCCGCCCTGGCGTCGTCGCTCAGCTGCCTGACGATGCGACCCTCCGCCTCCGCCGCGGCCCGGCCCTTCCAGGAGTCGCTCGCCGACCACAGCGCGTCCGCGGCCGACGCCGCGGCGTCCCTCGCCCTCGCTGCGGCCTCGTGCATCGACTCCCGAAGCTCTGCCGCCGACCCCAGCGCCTCCGTCTGCCCGTCCAGGACCCCGTCAAGGTGCCGCGCCGCCCGGGCCGCCGCGCCGCGGATCACCCCGGCACCCGACGCCACGGCCGCCGCGGCGTCGGCGAGCGCCCTCCCCGCCGCCTCCCCCAGCGCCGCCGCGCTGCCCGGCGCGTCCAGCAGAGCCCGCCTCACGGCGTCGCCCAGCGCGGCTGACCGCGCGGTGCTCCCCCGCCGGGGCGACGGCGACGCCACGCGCCCGGCCGGGGATGCCAGCCAGTCGTCGCCGCCGCTGTCCTCGTCCTCGTCGTCGCTGGTGCCGCCGCTGTCCTCCGAGTCGCTCCACACCGTGTCTCTCACTCGCGCCGCCTCCACCACCACGGCCCGAGGCCTCGCCGCTCTCAGGGCGTCCCGGACCAGACGCGGGGCAAGCGCGGACAGGGCCTCGGTGGCCGCCGCCGCCGCCGCCGCCCGCGTCTCCTCGTCCGCGTGCCCCTGCCCTGCCCACAGCGCCCGCAGGCGGGAGGCGGCGCCCCGGTGCGCGGCCGCGAGCGCCTCGCTCGGCCCCCCGGCCTCCCCCTCCGCCTGACGGGACAGCAGGGTCGCCCCCGCCGCGAGGACGCCGGCGCACAGCGCCTCGGTCCGGGCCAGCTGTGCCGCGCGGGACGCCGTCGCCTCGCACGCGTCGCTCTCCGCGCTCCGCAGCGCCGCCCCCGCCTCGGCCGCCTGGCCCTCGGCTCGCCGCGCCACCTCTTTCAGCTCGTCGAACGCCGCGCGGGCGTCGTGGGCGCGCTGCACGGCCGCGAGCGCCCCTGCCGCCGCGGCCCTCGCCCTCCCCGCGGACCGCAGCGCCGCCGACGCCGCCGCCTCCCTCGCCTGCTCGTCCCCCGCCGCGGCGCCCGCCCCCGCCGCCGACGCACCCACCAGCGCCGCCTCGGCCTCGTCGAACGCCGCCTCCGCCACGGCGAGCGCCGCCTCCACCGCCACGCCGCACCCCTCCGCGCCCCCTAGCACCTCCCGCTGCCTCGTTGCAGCCCGGAGGCTCTCCTCGGCGTCCTTCAGAGCGACGCGGGACACCGACAGCGCCGCCGCGCTCCGCCGCCTCGCCTCCTCCGCACGCAGCCGCGCCGCCTCGGCCCGCGCCATCACGCGGCGTCGCTCGGCGAGCCTGGCCTCCACCGCGGCGGCGTGCGCTGCCTCTGCCGCACGGGCAGCCTCCTCGGCCTGCTCGGACACGTCCTCCGCGGCCTTGACCGCCGACGCGGCCGCGGCCGCTGCCAGGACCGGGTCGACGGCCGGGCCGGCCGCGCCGGCAGGGCCGGTCCCCGCGCCGTCCGGCCCGCCCGGGTCGTTGTCCGCAGCCTCTGCCCTCTCCAGCGCCGCCTCTGCCTGCCGGAGCGACGCCTCCGCCCCGGCGAGGGCGCCCCCCCAGCGCTCCACCACCTCGCTGAGCGCCGACCCACCCGGCCCCGGCTCCGCCCCCGCCGCCCTGGCCGCCGCGCCGGCCAGCACCGCCCTCGCCCGCTCCAGCTCCCCCCACATCGCGTCCCTCGCTGCGGCCCGCTCCCTCGCGCGCCGAGCCTCGTCCTCCATCGCGGCCGACAGCGCCTCCACGGCCACCCTGGCCTCGTCCGCGCCGCTGCCCGACGCCTCCGCGCGCCCCACAGCGTCCTTCGCCACCGCCATGGCGCGGGAGACGGGTCCGCTCCTCCTCACGCCGGGGGGGCCGCCCGCCGCCGTCGCCGCCGCCTCTGCCATGCGCCGGGCGGACGATGCGAGCACGGACCGCTGCCTGTGCCGCTCCTCCCGCTCCTCCTCCTCCGTCGCCGCCGCCGCACGCACCGCCTCAGCCAGGGCTGCCACGTCACGGAGCGCAGCGGCGGCGGCGCTCGGCACCCTGCCCAAGCCCCCGGCCTCCAGCTCCGAGGACTCGATCTGCAGGGACGACGCCGCGTGCCGCGCCGCGTCGGCCGCCCCGCCCGCCATGACCGCGAGGGCGGGGGCGGACACCGCGGCGCCGGGGGGCGACTGGCCCACGCGGGCGGCCGCGAGGGCCGGCGTGACGGCCGCCAGGACGGAGCGACAGGCAGCGAGCGCTGCTGCGGTGACAGTGTCCACTGGCCGCTCGAGCCCCGCGGCCTCCCCGCACGCCGCGACCAGCGATCGCGCCGCGCCGCCGAGGCTCTCCGCGTCGGCCGCCATGCCGTCCCAGGCCCGGCGCGCGGCCTCGGCACGGTCCGCCATGCCTCGCTCCCGGCGGTGCGTCGCGGCGAGGGCCGCCGCCTTGGCCCCGGCCAGCAGCTCCGCCGCGAGCGAGGGCTCCGTCGCTGCGGCACCCGTCGCGCCGGCGGGCATGGCGCCATCAACGACCGCGCCGCCGAGCCACGAGGCGAGGGCCGCCCAGGCGTCCAGGGCGGTGTCTGCAGCCGCGGCGGCGTCCGCCGCATCGGCCCCGTCACCGCCAAAGGCCGCCGCCCATGCCGTCCGTGCCGAGGCCTCGCCCAGCCTCGAGCGCGCCGCCGCGCACGCCCCTGCGGCCCCCTCCGCCGCGGCGATCACCGCCCGGCGGGCCGCAGCGAGGCCCTCCGCGTCGCTCCGGAGCGCCTCGGCGCCCGACACGTCCCGCACCGCACGGAGCAGCGACGGCCACGTCACCGGCCCCGCCCCGGCGGCGGCGGCGGCTTCCGCTCCCGGCGCAGCGGCGCGGCCGAGCAGCGCCTCCGTGGCGGACCGCAGCGCCGCCGCCGCCTCGGCCTGCTCGTCCCGCCCCGCCGACCGCTCCAGCCGCGACACGTGCTCCTCCACCGCCCGGCACCGCGCGCTCAGGGCCCTCCCGGCCTCCGTGGCGGCGAGGTCCGCGGCGCCGGCGTCGCTCGCCGGCGCGGCGGCCGGGTCCAGCGCGGCCGCCGACGTCGCGAGCTCTGCCGCCTCCTCCTCCGTCGACCGCCTCGCCTCGGCGCACTCCGCGGCCCACGCCCCCGCCGCGGACAGGCACGCCACCGCAGCATCCGCAAGGGCCGCGCACGCTGCCACCACCCGCCTCCAGCCCCCGGCCGTCTGCCCCTCAAGCTCCGCACAGGCCGCCGCGGCCCGTAGGCACGCCGCCGCGTCATCGGCCGACCGCGTGGCGTCCGCCTCGCTCGGGCAGGGCGATGACGACGCCCCCCGGCACCGCTCCGTGGCGGCCACGCACGCCGCCTCGACGGCCCCGACGGCTGCCGAGGGCGGTCCCGACGCCGCAGGGACCGCGGGGGCCGCCGCCGCGGCACGCAGCGCCTCCCGCGCCCGCCTCACGTCGTCCGGGCCCAGCGCCCGGCAGGCCGAGACCGCAGCAGCCACCCTTGCGCCCTCGGCGGACAGCCTCGCGAGCGCGTCGCCCGCGCCCCGCCGCTCCGTCGCCGCCTCGTCCATCGCGCACGAGGCCAGGGCTGCAGCGAACCCGGCCCTGTGCTTGGCGGCGACGGTGCCCGCCGCCGCGGCCGCGACGCGCCCGTTCAGGGCCTCGGCCCGGGCCCAGAGCTCGTCGGGCGCCGACCCGGGCCCGCGGGCGCCGAGCGCCGACTCGAGGCTGTCCAGGTCCGACGCGCACGCCGCCAGGTCCGCCTCGCACCTGCCCGCGAGCGATGCCGTGGCGCTCACCACGCCGGACACCGCAAAGCCCTCCGCCACGGACAGGTCCGGCCCGTCGCCGGCCGCCGCGCCGGCCGCCGCGCCGGCCGCCGACAGCGTCCTCCGCACCCGCCCCGCGGCCTCGGCGATGGCGTCCCCGCTGAGGCGGCGCCCCGTCACGCCGCCCCCCTCCGCCTCCCTCCAGGTCGCCGCGAGGCTCTCACGCACCGCCCGGGCCCTGGCAGCCGCCCGGTCCAGCGCGTCGCGCATCGAGCCGCAGAGGCGCCGCGAGCGGAGCCGCCGGCGGCACGCCGCGCCCCGGGCCAGCGCCTGCAGCAGCAGCACGGAGCGGCGCACCGCGGCCATGCGGGCGCGCGCTTGCCGCCTCCGCTGCACGCGCTGCACGGCGCAGGCCGCCTCCGCCACCGCGTTGCGCCCCGCCGCCACGATCGCCTGCAGCGCCCCCGCGCGGAGGAAGACGAGCGAGCGACCGACACGGGTGAGGTCCGCCGCGGCCACGGCCGCCGCGTCGGGCACGGTGCCCCTCGGCGGTGCCGGGTCGCCGCGGCGCTCGGCCACGAGGCGGGCGAGGGCAGCGCGGGCCTTGGGGTGGGCGAGCGCGGCGGCGAGGGCCGAGTCCACGGCTGCGCGGGCGAGGCCCGGCCGCGCCGCGGCGGAGAGCGACCGCCGGGTGCGGATGGTGAGGAGCGGGGCGGCGCGGGCGAGGAAGGAGGCGTGGGGGAGGCGGGCGGGGAATCCCGCCCTGCGCATCTCCAGGGCCGCCATGACGCCCGCGTTCTTGAGCTGCTCGAGCACGAGAGAGCCGTTGCAGAGGCCCGGGCGGTGCTGCGCGTTGGACTTGACGCACCGCACGAAGTGCAGCCGCGTAGGCTGCACCATGGCCGCGAGGCGGGACATCTCGGCGCGGAAGCGCTGCCCCACGGTCTGCTGCAGCCCCGACGACTCCGTCTTGCGGCGGTGGGGCCGGGCCGGGCGGTCGCCGTCCGCCGCCGGCGCGCGGCTCGCGAACATAGCTCGGACCGGCGCCGAGCCCGAGGCCCGCATGCACCGCACCACGGCACGCTGCAGCGTGTCGCGGTTCGTCTGCACGAAGCCGTCGCCCGAGTAGGCCACGGGTCCGGCGTAGTGGCGCACGCAGAAGTCGAGGTCGCCACCCCGCCAGCGGGAGGACCGCCCCGCCGCCTCATACGACGCGTGGGAGGCGTGCGCGCGGTGCAGCTTGGCCACCAGGCCCGCGTCGGAGCCCTCCCCGAGCAGGCACTCCTCGTCGCACCGGGGAAGGATGCCGCCCGCGGAGCGGCTGTCGATGAGCGCGAGCGTGGCGCTGTTGTCGGGCAGCGTGACGCCGGTCCAAGGCACGTCCTCGGCCTCGTGCGCCGCCCGCTCGGCCTCGAACACGGTGCGGTTGAAAAGCGCCTGGAGACGCTCGTTGGCGTAGTTGATCAGCAGCTGCTCGAAGCCGTTGCTGACCATGTTCTCGAAGCCATAGATGTCCAGGACGCCCACCCACGGGCCCCCGCCGGGGTCCGCGCCCGGCGCCGCCCCGGGTGCCGCGCCGATGGACTCGGCCAGGGCCTCGTTGATCCGCCGCATCAGCCGGTCGAACATTCGGCCGTAGAGCGCCTTGCAGAGCGCGTCCCTGGCGTCGCTCGCGGCGGCCGGCCCCAGGTGCTTCTCGATCGGTCCGTCCGCCGTCTCGATGAGTCGCGTGGTCAGCGCCCGCTCCAGGTCCGGCGCGGTCACCCCGAGCAGCCTCGCGGCGGCGGAGAGGTCAGGCCCGCTGTCCGCCGACACGCGAGCCGATGCCTCGGCCCCGTCACCGCCCTCGCGCCCGCCCTCCGCCGCCGGGGACGCCCCGCCGCCGCCCACGTCCTCGACGCGGCAGTTGCCGAGGCGGAGCACCGACGCCGCCGCCGCCATGCACTCGTCCATCACCTCGCCGGTCAGCCCGAGGACCTCGAACGCCTCCACCGTCTCCTCCCAGCCCTTGGCGTCGTCCAGACCGTCCACCACGCCGCCCTCCGAGCCCTGCAGCACGCGGAACGACGAAGGGTCCGGCCGCCACGCCCCGCCCTCCTCCGCCCCCTCCCCGTCGATGAAGCCCCACCGCCGCAGGTCGGCCCTACCCGCCCCGCGCACGGCCTGGAAGAAGACGTGGTAGCCGCGCTCCCCCGGGGCCTGCGACACCACGCGGCTCGTCTCGAGCAGGTAGTTGTCCACCGCCGCGCCGAGCACCGTCAGGCCCGGGGCTCGCGCCCCCACGGGGGCGTCGCCCGGCCCGCCCCCCTGGCGGCGGAGGAAGACGCGAACGAACTTGCCGAAGCGGCTGGAGTTGTTGTTGCGCGTGGTCTTGGCGTTGCCGAACGCCTCCATCACCGGGTTGGACTCCATGATACGGCTTGCGATGTCCACGCGGGCGGCGCCGCCGGGGGACGGTGTCCCCGCCGCCGCGCTCGACACGTAGCGCAGCATGAGCTTGGTCGTCTCCGTCTTCCCGGCGCCCGACTCCCCGCAGATGATCACGCTCGCGCACCGGCCGTGCCGCCGCACCTCGCCCAGGGCCGCCTCGGCCACGCCGAAGCAGTGAGGCTCGGGCGCTGGGCGCCCTGCCAGCCCCGCCACCCGGAACCTCTCCGTGACGTCATCGGTGTAGAGGTGGCTGAGCCACTTGAAGGGGTTGAGCGCGATGAGGATGGGGCCCGTGGACGTGTAGATCAGGTCGCGCAGGAACCGGTGCCGCACGTTGCGCAGCAACGACGCCCTGCGGTGGCGAGAGAAGCGGCGGGCGGGCTGGCGCGCGCTCTGGGCCGAGAAACGGGGGCCGGCGGGCCAGCGAAGGCTGGACGGTTTTGGCGAGAATGGAGGGCCGCTGCTCACTCGTGAAGCTGTGTGAGATGGTCCATGTCCTCGATGCCGTCCTCAGGGAGGGGCGCCGGATCCCTCGGCAGCAGGGGGCGTGCGACATCGTGAGGCCCGGCCGCCTTGGCTGAGAGGTCGACGTGAACGTCGGTGCCCCGCACGACCACCGTCACGGCACCCGAGACAACGCCTCGGATAGTGCCGTCGACGTATCCCTGCGAGAATGGACCCGCGGGCCGTGTGGGGCGTGCTGTTGCACGGGCTCGGGCTCATCCCCCTCCTGCCGGCCTGGACCCGGACGAAGCCAGGGCTCAGCACAGCGTAGCACGGCCCTCTCACCTCGGATTCGTCGGTCACCCATACCGGGTCGCCTTCAGCGGCGTGCTCGGGGTCAAACGCCGAGATTGCGGCGGCGGCCATCGTGTCGCCTGCTGTCCGAAGCCGTACGGCGGGACACTCGCACCGCCGACCGCGCAAGCAAAGGCCCCCCTTCCGGTCCGGCCCGTATCACAGCAGTGGAGCTGCCCCTGGAGTCGGCTTTCAGGGCCCTCCGTGTCGGCAGAGCTTCGCGGCCGTTTTGGTGCCACCAACCCGTCATCACACGCCAGCCCGGCTGGCTGAGCGCACCGCGCACAGGGGACGGTTCAAATTTTGTGGCAGGCGTCCCGGTGCGTGACCAAGGTGCGGCTGCCATGTCCACAGCGGAGCAGCTCAGGGCCGCCGCTCTTGACCTGCTTGCGCAACCTCAGGCAAGGTCGTCCATTCTCAAGCAGGCGGCCGTTCTGGGCATGAATCCCGGGGAAGATGCCGACTACCTCGTCCTTGCCGCGGAGAGCCTGCTGGCTGCCCTCCCGGACGAGTGGACAGAGGGCTATGACCAGGAGCACGAGCACACATACTGGTACAATGACAGGACGGTGAGCACAGGCCCCGGCCGCAGCACTAGCACGCCCGTAGTGTGTGCCAGCAGCGAGGACGCGGCGCTGTGGAGGGAGCGCGCCGCCTCCGCACTCCAGATCGGTTTGTCACAACTGCCTCTGCGGGCCTCCTCGCGCCACGACGCAGGGTGAGAGCGTATGGGACAACCCGATGGACACCCACTACGCGGAGCTCTTCGTGCGCACCAAGGCTGGACGCGTGGCGGCGTCGGCCGCTGGGCCCAACGAGGGCCCGGGTCCAGCGGCGGCGGGCGCGCCCGCGGCGGCAGTCCCCCTCCCGAAACAGGCGACGCTGGCTGCCGTCCGTGCCGCCCTGGACATCGACCCGGGGGAGGGCTTCCTGACGCCCCTGGCGGAGGAGTGCGCCAGGCAGACGCGCCTCCTCCCCGCCGGCTGGCAGCACGGCACCGACCCGAGCACGGGACACGACTACTGGTGGAGCGACGAGGAGGTGAGGCCCGCGCTGCCGTCGCGGCGGCACGCCTGCGCCGAAGGGAACACACGGAGGGCTTCCCGCCTTGCCCCCGCCGGAGCCCCAGCCACCCGCCCGCGAACCCCGATCGCTGCTCTCCCAGCCGCGTCCCTGCCCCCGATCGCCGCTCTCCCAGCCGCGTCCCTGCCCCCGATC